>Ga0181612_144690_pt1 | contig 13423 bp, 5 predicted proteins | sample HoacroProtozoa21_FD_119630 | JGI IMG/M metagenome (GOLD analysis project Ga0181612, IMG submission 119630) | Hoatzin crop microbial communities from Cojedes, Venezuel. Combined Assembly of Gp0051906, Gp0051904, Gp0051908 | reverse complement strand
TTTTGCTATTGCTGTACCTGTTCCCACTCTCTGCCGTGTTTCTCCTACTACTTTCTTAGCTGTGCTGATACAACTGTTTGCAGAGCTGTGTTGCAAACCGGATCATTGAAATGATCAAAAGCCCTCTTCAAAAGTAGTTTGGAAAAAGTTCCCCATCGCTCTGATCCTTCTGGTACTTGTGATCAGCGCCCAGCCCCAAGCAGCCCCGAGCACCCTGGCAGCCCTCGTGGTGGGCAGAGCTGGGAGCCGGGGGAGTGTGCACAGGAGGGAACTGACTGTCCGGGAACAGGGGAGCGATAAACTATTTTACACCGCTTTGCCATTAGAGGTAACGAATGTCTAAGTTACATGGATTTAGTTTTTGTTTTCAGTAAAGGCTACAGTGAACACAGCCAGGTAAAGTTCAGCAACAGATGAAGCAGAACTTCTAACTGCTGATCTAAGTACAAATTTTTACAGTGACAACAAAAGGCTAAGGACATCAAGGTGACAGCAGTGTTTTCAGCTTTGATCATATAAATCGAGAACCGGTGCCAGCTGGGAACAGTTCAGCCTTTCCTGGGATCCAGCTTTAACAAAGAAGCAATTCTGCTGTGGGAGCTTGTGGGCCTTATTTGTTACACCTGGCTAATCTGTACTTAGAAAATATATAATAAAGAACATTCTCCAGGCTTGGAATGAAAGAAGTGCTCATCACCGTAGCCGTGAGTGCTTGGCATAGGAGAACGTGAAGTACAGTATGATATTCTCCAAAATCCAGATTAAGAAAACCTTCAAACCTGCTGTCTCTTAATAGTCCTTTGTCTAGTGTTATGTCCACCCTCAATCAACAACATGTAATGAGCCACCTCACACTATAATTTATATGCTTATATAAAATACAGCTGCCAGCTTAGATGTTTACATGAGATACAGAGTTTTATTTGTAAAGAATATATACGCCAAGAGCCGAATTCTTTGAACACCAGGTAGGAGAGAACATTGTCTCCCCAGTGTTTTAATGATTTGTTTATATTAAATACAGAAATAACGCCTAGCAAGTTTCTGTTTACTGGGAGATGACTCCACCTTGCTAACTGAAAGGGACATTAATGAGTCTCAAAGTTAGATGGGGAGGGCCAATAACCCTGCAGGAGAAGTGTCAAAATTATCCATCTGATTAAATCGCAGATCATAGACATCTGTGATGGGGTAAAGGTTTGAGTTTGACTGTGACTGTCCTGGTTTCAACTGGGGTAGAGTTAGTTTTCACAGGAAGCTGGGAGGGGACACAGGCAGATGGCAGACCCGGGCTGGTCAGGGCGATATTCAATACTGTGTGATGCCGTGCTCGGTGTATAACTGGAGGAGCCGGCCAGGGCAGGGGGATCGCTGATCGGGAGCGGGCTGGACATCACGTCTGGGTGGTGAGAAATCGCATCGCATATCACTTGCTTTGTATATTGTTTTATCAGTATTGTTATTGCTATTTTTCTCTTTGTTTTCTGTTATGTTAAACTGCCATTATCCCAGTCCATGAGTTTTGCTTTTCTTCTTCCGATTCTTCTCCCTACCCCACCACCGAGGGCAGGAGTGAGCCAGCGGCTGCGTGGTGCTTTGCTGCTGACTGGGGCTGAACCACAATGCTGACCTCCACGGGAATCCGAGTACACGTGATCTTTGCCTTCAACTACATTGTTTTCTGATAGCAAAAGATAATAGTTTCATCCTAAGAATAGTGTGTATGGGAGCATCTTAGCAGTATTTGAAGCAAAGAAGAAGAAATATGTCTGAGTGGATCTAAAATACACACATATATGGCCTTTATTCCCCCTTTATTTCTTTCAGTTTGAATTTAAACCAAGTAATTAGTCTGTAACTATTTGAACCACTGTAAATAATTTTTTTTAACGACTATTTCTGCATCTACTTTGTACCTATTTTTCAATGTCTGTCTTGTGCTAATGTTTATGTGAGGGTAACTCAAATACGAAGGCATTTTTTCCGTTGGATGTAGTGACTCTTAAATCTTGGGTTGTTTATCACTTTTCTGTGCCATCATCACATTGAATGTGTTTTGGAGGACTGAAGAGTTAGTGTTCCGTCTCTAATTTATTAAACTGATTTGAAATATAGAGCATTACTGCAGATAAAATCTCTTTCAAGAGGCAGTGTTAGCCAGTCTCAAAGTCTTGCACTGATACAAGAGAGTGCTTGTGCTGAACCCTAGATATAACTGGAAACAAAGATGTTTCAAAGAATCCGTCGTGGATGAAACGTAGTAAGAGATTAAAATAATTTTGTCCAAAATCTCGAGTGCATGATTAAATAAGCAAATAAATAGCAATGCAGTGGAGGCTAGTTGTTATTAGCATATATAACAGTAATAAGGAACGTATTAGATTTGTAATTGTGTGAATAAGAAACAAAAAGGACGCATATTTATTCTAGAAATTGCTGCAGGTGTGTGACATTTAGGATGCATTCTACCTAATGTAACCTCAGTTCAGCATCAGAGTTTCGAGAAGGTTTTAGGGCCTTTGCAGATGGGAATCTAATAATGAATACAGGTTCAGTGCCAGAGGGGACAGAACTCTGCTTTGTTTACAATCAGAGCTGCATTCTGACCTTCACCCATTGAAAGCTCTCATTCAGCTTTAAAAATCTGAGTGTTCTCACTACTGATGCTTTCCAGACATATTTGCCGTTACCATGATAAAGCTAAGCTAGGCACACACTGTTTACAATTCCTACTCATGCTTTGCTAAGCTGATACTGATATTGTTACCTCCGACTATTTCTAATGCTGTCTTACACTATTCATTATACTAAGGTCTATTAAAAAAGTTAAGATTACATTTTTGATCTGTACTTGAACCTTAGCAAAATTCTTTTGGAAAGCTTTTGTGGAGGTTAGAATTTATTCTCTCTGTTTGAACAGATCTGTCTAGCTCTTTCTTGTAGAAACCAAGAGCTTCCAAGGAGTCATGGTAAGGCTTGTAATTTTTATGAATAATAGAACCATGGTAATGACATTGGAAAGGCTAAAAAAGATCAAAGATACACACCCTGATGCTTTAGGAGCACTGTTATCTAGGTGGAATTCAGAAAAGATCATGTCTCCAAGGTTATTTCATCTATCTAAGAAGTTCTTGGAAGAATTTCTTTGGCTATTTCCAAAGATGTGTATGGTCTGCCGCTTTGAACTATTGTAGGCATTCTTGGGCTATGAAGACTTATTTTTCAAGCCCCAGGAAACGTGCAAGTCATCACCAAAAGCTAGCAAAGATATAAAGTATATGCTATCAAAACTTCAAAGCAAGGAGAAAGAAAAGCAGCTGCAACTGTGTGGTTCACAGGAGATTTATTTTCCTAATGCGACAGATTTGACAAGGAGAGTGCTCAGATGCTGCCGTGATGGAAACAGCATAAAACACTAAAGCTGTCGCCGCTGGCAGAGAGGTGTGTTTTTACTATAGAATTACCAGGTCACGTTAGCCAACCCCATGCAGAAACGTAATAGAATCAATATTTTGTTGTAAGGCAAGTGAGATATTAACCATGTGGGGACACATCGATATTGTCTAGTTACTTTGGGTGATACCTAGTTTACTAGAGGACTTCAGCAAGGTCTGTAACTGGAGGCAATTCTGTAGGGGAGGAGGTTCTGGAAAGCTGTTTTAGTGGTGACTGGGAGAGATGTTTCACTGATAACTGGTCAAAACGGGTTCTACTACTGCTTTCTGGTTTGTTCTAGCTTAGATCTTTCTGTGTTTATAAATATTCCACGTTAGACACCGTGTTATAAGTGAAAGCTTTTGTGTTTGTGAATATAAATACCCAGATGAGATAGGGATAAAAAGGTTTAAGAAATAGGGAGAAGACTGAACATTCAGGAAATAAGAGCAGACAAAGATGTGAGAGTAGGAATGCGGAAAAAATGTACCCCATTTGGACATCTTCTTGAAGAAGTTGTTCAGGAGAGAGTTAGCACGAAGCTACAATATTGCTAGGACATTTTTTAAACCAATAAAAAAAAAATTAATGGATTTGGAAACTGGGTTCTGTGTAGTTTTGAATTAATATCTATAGAATCCTACCAGCTTAATCCAGGGATGTAAACAATGAATGAAATTGATGCATTATGTTTATCTTTTAAATAAAAGCAGGATTTCTCAGCTTGCATAATATCCTTTACTTCTGCCCCCCACAGGGTTGAAAGACCATATTTGAAACAGTTTTCTATCTGTTACTAGGACTTTGTCCTTTTTCCCTTTCCCATAACTCACAATCGACCCTGAATCAGGTTTCAAGAACAATTGGAACTGTTTTACGAAATCAATAGGAACATTTTATTGCTTGTTATTCCTTGCCAGGCTGCTTTATTTCCTTGTTCCTTACTGTGCTCCTGTCCTATGATTTTTTTTTTTTTAATCAGAAGACTGGTAACCAGTAGTAACCAGACTAGTAAGTAATTGTCTTGTTGGCTCCTTTTGCACTTAGTCGAAGGAAGATTCTTAGGAAGTTCTTAGGAAAATTGCTTTGTGCAGGTAACAAATGGAACTTCTTTCGTCACTCCTGGGCAGAAGAGGGTGGATGGAAGAAATGAGTGCAGGGAATTTTCCATTCTTTGAGGCTTTGTTCTTCTCTCTGGATACCTAAACAATACCCTGATAAGGAAGACAGGCTTTACTACCGGTTTATGAAGGACCTGTTCCCACATGTACAGAGTATCTCCTCTCCTATAAGATATGAACAAATGTATCAGATATGCCTGAACTGAAATCAGGTCGTAACTCTGGCAGTCACTCTGAATAGTCGTTACTTCTGGGTGTTCATCATCTCACGAAGCTGGGCTCAAAGAAACTTGTAATGAGGTAAGGGAAGGTCTTGGCCTTTAAAAGTCTTAGGGAGTTTTGCTGTTGACTTGACTGGAGTCAGGATTTCACCTTGAATATTTACCCTGTTGAATGTCCTAAATTCCACTACAGAGAAAATGCTTTCCAGTCTTTCTTTAGTGGCTAACGTCCCCAAATTTTGTAGACCTCTGCAGGACTTTAATTCCCTATCCCTCCTTGTCACATGTCCTGTAAGCTACTTTCTTGGAAAACTGCTTTGAAAATAGGTGTACTCTGCACACAGGTGTTAGACTGATGCAGAGTCTGAGCTGGCAGCCGCCTTCTGATAGGGGCTGCTTATTTATTACTGATTAAATCAAACATCAGACCTGACAGCATTTTAGCCTCCAGAAAAAGAAACTGGAATTTAATTTTATTATGAGTTTGCCTTAGAACCATTTCATTCAGATTCATGACCCTGCACTCATGTATTGATATTCAAGAGATTAATCTTATTTTAAGTGACAGGTGAAAGTCTTCAGATCAGGCATGTGGTATGTATCTATCTGTGCAGCAAGTCTCCAAATGGATCCTTCCTAGATAATTAACAGATTTCAAGGCAGTGACACAGTGATAATAATTCATTCTAGAGTTCAGTTACATACTTGATTGACTTTAAATATGTTAAGATAATAATAATAAGAATAAATTCTATAATTCAGGCATTATAAGAGCTTAAAGGCAAGTGTCAGTTTGTTCTTCACTTCCTAGCAGATTAGTTTTCTAATATATCTGTTTTCTAATGAAATTGCAGTGCCGAAGCTGTAATTGGGGTTATCTGCCAAATGTTCTTATGCCTATTTACATTATAAGCTTCAGCTGAAACTGACATATATTAGGAATTTCCAAAATACACGCCAGATATATACAGCATGCAGGGAAAATGAAACATTTTTAATTCAAAGTGGAGACTCCTGCACGTCATAAGTCTTTCTCTGTCATTTCATCACAAAGAACTTCTTATACTAATTGTGAGTAACAGTACTGATTAAGTAGGGTCCGAGAATACCCAATCTCCTACCGCAAGGCTGAATGGTCTAACTGCTTGGCTATTAAAAAGAAAGCAACCGGGGGACCATCATTTCATCCACTGAGCAGTCAAGGAGGGACATGTGGGGAGGGCTTGGACTGGGTCCCGGAGAAGACTTTGGTTCTTCGATATTTGAGAGGGAACTGTCACCACCACAGTGGTGGCCCCTCTAGACATACGGAACAGCAACATTCCGGATATCTGAATAAGCTTCTACCAGCAAATGTGGATGTTCTCAGCACTTGTCTTAAGAGCACAGTGGGTCACTATATTGACCATCAAAGCGCAATGTTCTTACTTGCTTTTTAGGCCTAACTTGCAATTTTATAGTTCACCTCACCTGCAATATGACTAAAAACAGGCAACTTTTCCACATATACTTAACTCACTGTTTTTGTCATCTCGTGTCCTACCTTTTACGCAACAGAAGAGAAAAACGCGCTACTGGAATACCCACCAACTGGTGCTGAACGTGCTGTCTATGCTGACCACAGATAGGGTTCCCTGTGCCGTGTCTCCCTTTGAATGCCAGGATACACCTTCAGAGAAATTAAACAGCAAGCTGCTCTGTTACTGTGGTTCTAACCTTTCCCTCGCCATCCCTTTATCTTATACTCACTCCTGTTTACTAGTCCCAGAGCACTTTTTCAAGTACGTGTTGTCCTGTATTTTGGTGGTGCGCACCCTTTGATGAATTGGAGGTCTTGTGAGCAAGTGCCCTATAGAGCCTTTGGAAAGTGTTTTAATTATTGACCAGAGTATAGGGAGGATAGATAGCTGAGGTGGAGAAAAGCTCTTATAAGTAGCTTAAGGAAAAAACACCTCATGACAAGGATTTTTGATAAAGGGAAACAAATATGTCAGAAAATGATTTTTGCATTTTTCAGACCATGCATTTAGACTATCTTGACTCTGAACAGTCAAAGCCTTATAAAGGAAAAGAAATCCTAAGTATTAATCACATTAATATCAGGAAATTATATGATCCTTTTATATGATTCTAGCTCTGGGAACTCAATGATGACTGTGTTTTAGAGTTTCACTTTTTGCCTCCTGTTGTGACCCTAAATATTTCACAAAAGAAGTTTGACCACAAAAATATTAGTTAAAAAAGAATTTTATACACTATGAAAGGCCAGATATTTTCCTCAGAACGGTGGACAAAAAAGCCTGTTATGCTGTGGTGAAAGTGGAGAAACTCTAGTGAGTCCACAGAACTACGTTTACATTCATATAAAACCAGGGAGAGATCAGAATCAGTAATATTATACTTTTCTTTATTAGAAAAGATTGCCAATAGTGTCAATATTTGCTACAGTCGTAGTTCTTAACAAAGTGTGCCTTGATCTCCTATCTCTAGTGATTAGTCCAATGAGCTCAATTAAAACAAAGAAAGTTATTTAGCATTGTGTTTGCTAAAAATAGATCTGATCCTTATGGCCTTAGACAGATTAAACTATGCTTCAGGTGGTGAAAGGACAGACTTCTTTGGTATGATGCTGTTACTGAGCTATTTCTCTCTGAAACTAAACTTATATGTGGAAAAAAACCAGATTTATTTTATGCTGCTCAGGACCTTAAAAGAAATTACAATTGTCACCTACCTGTGTTTTCCTGTTTTTCTGTCCACCTTACTACCTGCCTGCGGAAAAGATTAGAAGTGAATATTCTTTATTTCCCAGACTTCTAAATAGATGATACAGTTTTGTTCTGTCTGCCTTCCTTCTGATTGCACATCAGCAGATGATTGCAATTGTTTCAACATAGATATATTTTTGTACAGTGGATCCTATAGTCATTTTAAGCAACTTTCACTTTCTTTTCTTAAGAAAAACCTCTGTATAATTTTATTTTTTTTTTTGATTTCTAGAAATCCTTTCCCTAACCTTTTCGGAAACACATCAGTGTCTATAATGCTAGAGCTAAGCCCATCAGCTTTCTCACTGTGGCAATTAAGCTGCTCTGTGATTAGCAGCAGGTTATGCAACAGAACATCAGACATCGCATCTGCTGTTTTGCTTTTTCTCTAAAGGCTGGTAAAGGAACCTTTTATGTCATCAAGGACAGGAACACCCTAGCACCTAATAACAGATATAGATCTGTGGTGCTAGAGAAAATACGATTGCCATAAATATCACTTGAACTAGAACTCAAACCCTCAAAGGCATCTAAATGCTTAACTCCTACTGGTTTCAGTAGGAATCAGCCATTCAAAGACATTTTTAGAATTTGGGACTGTGCAGGTACCGTAATGAGTACAAGGGAAATACAATAAGCAAATATTTAACACAAAATTTTTACTTTGACAGATTTATTTCTTCAGTAGATATTTGTTTTTTAGCAGTTTCATCATACATTATAGCCCAGCACAGTACATCAGTAGGACACAGCTTTTACACCAGAGTAGATATACTTTTATCAACGTTTCTTATTTTTTGAAGGTTTTCATAACTTTACTGTCAGACCTTTCCTTGGGCTAAGCCTTGGGTGAAATAAATCTCAGTCCAGGAACTGCATTTCATTTTCAAAATACCTTCTTAAGCACCTGGATCTCCCCTTTCTGTCAGATCAAGGGGTGGCAAGGTGGCATCAGTGACATCATTCTGCTAACACTACAGCAAAATCTCTCCTGCCGTGTTACTTTCTCTTCTTACTCCAACACCCCCTCTTCCTCCTCTTCCTCCCTGCATGTCCTGATCTGTCCCTCTGGCTGTATGTTTGCAGGTTAGGCAATGAATGAGGTAGCATTTGCTCTCTAACATTCTGTGATCTGATTCCACAAACAGTTTCCCAGACACAGAGTCCAGCCAAGATCAATGAGATCATTCACATAAGAAAATACAGATTTGTAGGATCACGCCCTTGATCGCCTCCTCTCTGCTGTTGGAACTAATGTCCTTTCCCAGCACCACCATTACAACACTCTTTGGCATCTCTTTCTTTTATTGTTTTCCTGACAGTTTGACCATTCACTCTTTTATTTCATCCCTTAACTTCCTTGAAAGCCCCATCTGTCCTTTTCCTTCCCAAAGGCTGGGGACTTCTAAACAATGAAAACTCAGGTAAAATTAATTAAAATGGTTGATTCCTCCTATGTTTAATTGCTGGAACATGAGTTCTTCTCTGAAGCCTGATGAGTGAGTACGTCCTTCCTCCAGAGGCTTTCTATCCTGCCATGAGTCGGCTCCCATTCTCTCTGTGCCACAGAGCATCATCATTATCACTGAAAAAGTCACTCCTCCGTTTATGTATATCTATACACACCACAAACATCATTTTTACAGTGGGTTGCATCATGTGATGCCAGAGCTTTAAAGAAAACAATTTCTTAGCGGGAAATACAGAGAAAACACCAATGAGCCCAGGGCTGTTTCATCTGAAATCAACAGAGATTCGGCCACTGACTTCAGTGGGAACAGAATTAGATCCCAAGACGACAACTGCACGGCCTTGGAGGGGCTGATTTACACAAATATTTCTGATTGAAAGAAAAAATACATTCCCTGAAGTAGTAAGAATAAGAGCATATAAATACTTAAATGCTTCTCCCTGTGCCACCAGTAGCTTCATGTCTTGTTGCCCCCACTCAGTCCTTTTAATAAGAGAGCCCTTCAGCCCCCAGAGAACCTACTCTCTCTGATAAAAGAGGTGTTTTCGCATTAGGTTTTCAGTTAGGTTTTTTTCAGTTAGGTTTTGTCATATTTTGGTTCCTTTGGTAGAAACCTGCAAATGATTCCCAGTAGTTATGTAGGCACCTGTAAACATGCAGAGTTTCTGGCATGGGACCTGTGAGGACTGCTAAGGCCTCCCACAGTTACTCTGGAATGCTTGCCAAGGGGAGGAGACTCTTCTGCAAAGACTTTTGCGGAGATTCAAGAGGACTGTGAGCAGATTCCCTTCCCATCATCCCATGGTTGAGCATAGGCTATGTGTGTAGGTTGTTAAGGGCCAAGCTACGGGTTTGTATGCAGACTGTCAGCTACCATGTCAGCTATCTGAATAGATATATTCAGATATCTATAGACCCGGCCACAGGTATTTTTGCAGACAGGTGATAGAAGTGTCATATTCGTCCTGTGATCCTTTCTGTGGAAAAATAAGAAGAGCTGCCCCCCTGAACAGCCCATCACACTTGCAGGCCGGTACCCCATCCTTGCTCTTCGTATTGTCTGTGACACCTCCTGTGAGCTGTCCTTTCCTCTTGTGAATGGAGATGGTGGGATTGGATGCCAGTCTGATGGAGCTAAATACCATGACAGATAGATAGAAATTCGTCAGATATAAGCCACAAGTTTTGGAAAGCTACCCATATCTAGTCCTGCCATTTACCTTAATGTATTATATTTTATTCTGTTGCATTAGCCCTGAATGGCTAAGTAAGCCCATATGATGGCAGTATTTGTTACTGGCAAATTATTGGCTACACAGCTGTGTTTCAGTATGGAGAAGTAAAAAAAAAAAAAAGTGTAAAAATTGCGCACTAGCTGTTCCTGGGCTTACAACCATTACATTCCCCATGGACATGTTGACAAAGATCTTAACAGTTGTGAACCAGCTATTTCTGTGCTCATGGCTATTAGAAAGTCTTCACTGAGAAGCCAAAGGAGTTTATAATGGTCATGAACCAGCTATTTCTGAGTTCATGGCTATTACAGATTCCAAAGAAATGCCAGTGAAGTTTATCACGTTCATGAGCTGCGTGTTTCTGTCTCACAGTGACTGCAAGCTGTACTGAGAAAGTGAAAGAGTTTGTAATGGTCACACATGAGCTATTTCTAGACTCAGTGCTATTACTAACTCAGATAAGAAGCCAAAAGTTCACAAAGTGGTATTTCTTTCGCCCCTGGCAAACTCCATGTAGAAGCTGATAAAGCTACTAATGTTTCTCAGAAAACCACACTCTAATTCACAATAACACCTCTCAGAGAACTACAGTGGTGCAAAGTCTCTGCTCTGCTCAGAGCCACCGTGGCAACTTGCCAGGAGCCTGAGGGCTGCAACTCATTTATATATGCATTTACATAAATTTACATGAATTTTGTGTCAATTTGTATTCCGTCAATGTTGCAATGAAACCTATACTGAAGAGAATAACTAACATATAGCTAACTGACTAACACTAATGCTGTTTTTCTATTTTTCATTGTACATCTTTCACTCTCATTTTCTTTGTAGCTTTCTAGTACCCATTCCTTAGCTGGTCTGACTTCCAGTCTCAGAGAGAGTCTGTTTTGCAGTGTAAAGAAAAACCGTGTTTCATCTACATTCGATGGCAGGGAAGCAGAGAGTTGTGGCTTCAGCAAATTGCTTATGCTGTACACTTCGCAATCTCCCCAACCACCGGTGGCTAATATACATATTAAAGAGGGCAGTGCTAGTACAGTCCCTTGCTGACCTCCACACGTGGAGCCCTCAGAATATTAATGAGATTTTAAATATACACATTTAAAAAATCCTGAAAATCAGAAGTAGTAGGTCTTTTTGCATGAAAGCGACTGCTAAGGTAGAGTTTTAGAGATAAAAATAACTCGGTCGTCTGAATTAGTCATTTGATAGCAAAGGTCCCTTTTGTGACAGGATCTATTAGGAATTAATGGATTTTGATGCCATTATGTACCTTTGCCTTCTCTTAAGGATGCGCAGTTTATATAATACTTCTTTATTCTTCAGTGCAGGTTTCAACAAAGGTCACTATAACTTCAGATAATTATCTGTATGAACCACAACCTCATATTCTCACTTCTGCCGTCCTCATGAAACCACTAGCTTTGAGATGAGAAGAGTTCCCCACTTGTTGCTTGAGGGCATGACAATATTTTAAAGTGGAGATGGATTTAAATCTTATGTGGTTTTGCCAAGGTCAGGCATCAACAAATAACCTTAAAGACTCAAGATCCCTCTGCAATTACCTAGCATTCAAATGGCTGATAACGCTTACTTGAGAAGCCTTGCTAGGGTAGGAGTAAGTGACAGAAAAGGCTACAGCTAACGGTGATCAGCTTCTGTGTTTGCAGGTGCTGCAAGTGCAGTTTACATTGGCTGATTAAAACCTGTTTTTAAAATATTTTGAATTTTCTGCTGTTATAGTCTAGTTAGCATGTAGCTTGTATTGGTGAACAGTTACAGCAATAAAAGATTTTTTTGACAGTATTGCTCACTTGAGTGACCAGGCTTTCGCATCTGGGCCTGTATCACTGGAGTGCTGGTAACATGCTACTCTTTAGCAGAAGTGGAAGTTTTACAACTTATGCGTTAAATTTCAGAGAAATACTAGGTAAGAATTTACTGGGTTGGACCAAAAGTCCTCTAGTCCAGGGCCTTGTATGGTGATGTTGAAGTCTTCTGTTCTTCTTCAGTGTAAGCCAACAAGAACGGTGACTGGGCACAGACGCACAAGGAAAAGAAAAGCAATGTGGTTAGCATATTGTGAGGTTTCCCGTGTTTGGCAACTGACTGTCTGGCAATCTTTGGAATAAGCACTGCCTGGTATCAGGTGGTGGTATCAGCATCTCAGCATGGAACAGTCCTGATGGATTTGTATTCCGTGACTTTGTTTAATTACTTTTTGAACCCAATCACAGCTCTGTCCTCCCAATTTTACTTCAGAAGGAATAGTGAAGAAACATTTTTTTTCTTTCTCTGTAGAGTCTGTGGGAGTGAAACTCAAAGGAGGATGTAGACAGGAAGCTTTTAAGCCAATTGAACGTGCATAAGTCCATGGGACCAGATGGGAAGCACCCAAGGGTGCTCATGGAGCTGTTTGATGTCATTGTGAGGTCCCTCTCCGTCATCTTTGAGAGATCATTGCAGCTGGGGGAGGTTCCTGATGAGTGGGAAATCTGTCCTTGGAGATATTCAAAATTCAGGGATTTGGACGGGACGGTCTCCAGAAACCCCTTTCTACGTATGCAATTCTGTGATTCTATGTGCTTGTACAGAGAAACGCGTATGGGAGTCTGTCAGTTTTTCAAAACACTTCACATTGTATGTCTGATTCACCACCTGGGTGAAGAATTCCACAAGCAGACAGAAATGAATTGTTTAACTGTAAAGTACATGAACTCTAGCATTAAATGGAGAATCTAAAGAAGCTGATATGCAGTGTTAGATTGAACTTTGTGTAGATGTACTGCTATGCTTAAATGATACCTTGCTCCTTATGAACTCAGAATGATTTGCAGACATCAAATGAGTCTCACAGCTGTTCTGTGGGGTGGGGAAGTGTCCTGTTTGCGGAGACAGATGAAGAGAAGGACCATAGCCAAGCCAGGGCTGCAGAAGCAGGAAGGTTAGGCTAGGTTGGTGGGGCTGCCACAGCGAACAGAGGAGAAGATAGAAAGACAAGGCAGAAGCTGATTTTATGTGCCTCTGGGCAAAGTGGAAACCACAGTAGGGTCTTTTACTGCAGTAGATGAGAGAAGAGTGAGAAGGCAGAGCGAGAGGTCTGTCCTACTACCTCTGCTCCCAACCACCAACCGAATTTCGTAGGCTGCCAAAGAACAGAGCCAGCACAGCT
>Ga0181612_178683_pt1 | contig 13424 bp, 8 predicted proteins | sample HoacroProtozoa21_FD_119630 | JGI IMG/M metagenome (GOLD analysis project Ga0181612, IMG submission 119630) | Hoatzin crop microbial communities from Cojedes, Venezuel. Combined Assembly of Gp0051906, Gp0051904, Gp0051908 | reverse complement strand
GTGGCGCGCCAGCGTTACGGGTGTGGAGGGGGTGATGGGGACGGGAGAGGGAAAGGCCCTAGGCGGGCGGCAGTGCAGACTTTGGGCATGACCCCCCCAAGCCAGTCTTGGGGGCCTGATGGATTTGGCTGTCGGGGATGCCGGGGGGGCAAGGGGGGAGCCGATACCCCTCCAGTGTTGCTTGGGGGCTGGGAGCCGCTGTAATTCGCTGTCATGACCCCTGAGCTGGGGGAGAGGGCTTGGGAGAGTTTAACTTGGCTCCTTTCCCTTGCTGTCCTCTGCCCTTTTGGACCTTTTTTCTTCTTTTTTTTTTTCTTTTCTTTTCTTTTCTGGTCTTATGTTAACAACCTGTGTCAATGATACAGCGCTGATGCAATTTAGAATTCATAATTAAGTGGTTGAAAAAAGGCAGGACTGACGTACCATATGATGCTCAGCTGTGTCACATGTTTTTCATGCCACAGACTGGTACTGCTGTTTAGTTTATGCCTAAAACTACAACATAAACACGGCTAAGTTTTGCTATGGGATCTTTGTATTCGGAATTTCCTGTGGTTGAAGCAAGTACAGCCTCAACACGTGTGTGATGGACAAGCAGAGGAGTAACTATGTTAGTTTAAATGCTTTCTTTTGGGAAAAGAAAGAAAGGAAGAAATATTATCATATGCTAGCTTGACATTTTTACATAGAAACAGAACATATTTGCTTATGGCATTGCAGACTACCATGGTCAAACACAGCAGTCCTGGTAGTGAGGTGTCTTTCATGAACATTTGTAGGCAACTTGGAATGGAGGAGATGGAGAAATAGAAACGCACGTGTAGGTGCCTGTCTGTATCTGCTCGTCCAGTGAAGCATGAGCCAGAGATCGACTTTTGTGGGTATTCGGGAATGAAATAAGCACTGATGAAGGATGGTGCTCTGGGTGGGTAGCAGGAGAGAAAGGGAAGGGACAGGAAAATTGTACTACCAAGCCTTGCTTGTCGTTAGGAAAGGGGTAGTGCTGCCTTGCAGCAATGCCATTGCTACTTTGGAATGTGGACTAAGAAATGAAGAAAATGCAACTGCTGGTGGCCTGGTCACCAAAAATAGCCAGTGGGCTGGGGCAGAAGGTCGCCCTTTTCTCATCTGAATTGCTGGTCCTAACTGCGGAGTGCTACTAGATTTAGGTGGCTGAAACCTGAAGAAAGTGTGGCTATGTTATTTTATCATTTGAGCTGTGGTGGGTCATGAAAGCTTGTTACTGAAGCTCATGAACAAAGTCAGGTTGCTGAAGATACTCGGTGTAGGAGAATCGCTTGGTCCCTGGATGTGTGTAACCATCACAGTCAGCTGGAGCAATTGCTGTTGTCAGTTCTGGGTCTTGCTTATTCAGTATTGTATGTCTGACTGGTTGCTGCAATATGGCCGACAATAAAACTAAGATAAAAAAACGGCAGACAGTAAAACTAAGATAAAACTATGCTAGGAATGTTTCCTGTTTTAAAACTGGCTGTGTGCTGTTAACCCTCCTCTTTCCACTTGCAGGAACAGACTCAATGCTTCACGGGAAATAGCCCCAGTAACGCTCCCGAACTGCCGGCTCATTAAAGGGATCGGTACGTGCTTGAAATAACTGAGTGCATTGCTTTTGTGCAGCCTTATTTTGAAACTACTCCTTTAAGCCAGCTTCCAAGCCTGATCCTGAAAACAAAGTGCTAATTTGACTTTCATTTGTGACTTGGACTTTGAGGTAGGGAGAAGCTGCAGGAAGAAAACTGTACTGAAAAACTAGCTAGTTTGGTGTAATATTTTTTGCCTTTGGTATTTCATGTTGCTGTTCCTTTTCTTGAAGATGAGTACCTTGCAAACACTTCTCCCTTTCTCAGCCACTTAGGAAACTATTTAGCTTTTAGATGAGAGTGTGCTGGCTCTTCAGGCAGGTACCTACAGGTGGCTGTCAGGTGGCGACATCTTGAAGACGCGACGTGCTGCAAGGGTGGAAGCTTTGGGAGAAGGCCACCAGCATGTGGCGAAGGAGCAGCTGCTAAATGCCAGCCTGGATCGCCCGCCCTCGCGGGCGGCAGGCAGGAGCTTGGTGCAGTTGCAGTATTTGGCTGCAGGGTTTCAGAGAGCAAGGGGCCGTCTTTGTCACCCTGGTGTGGTTTGCAGAGAGGTTTGAAAGAGCGGCTGAAGTGTAGACTTTGTACTTTGGGTTGTGTGTTTAGCACCTGGCAATGTTTCTGCCTTGTTTTTTTTCTCCCAGTAGGATAACCGGAGTGTAAAATGGGTAGCTTTAAAATTGATCACTTTTTTTGTGTCTCCCTTTCCCTCAAATTATAACTTTTAAACTTAATACACGCTCAGTGGCTGGGAGTATTTTTGGAAATGTCTTGAATTATGTAGAAATTCACCTGGAGTTTGCATGTGTAAAAAGTCATTGGGTGAGCTTTAAGAGCCTTGCCTTTGAGCTTGCTGAGTCACTGCGTTGATTTCATAAGTCTTGCTTCTTCCTTGTGTCAGGAATCAAACATCTTTGTAAAGTCAAATTACTGCCATGAATGAGTATATGTGGAGATCCTTTGCCTGAGGTTATGTGCAGAAGAAACTGCATTTGAAAAAACTTTCCAGGTCTTCTAGATTGAGCTGTAATTTACTCATACAAGGCTCTGAATAATTGTTTAATGGGGATTCATATCAAAATAATTTCTGAGTAATTCTTCTAAGCATATCAGTATTGCAGTCTTTGCAAGACCTTTTGCAACACCTTTGCTCTGTTGAGGAAAGAAGGAAAGCTGCATATCACAAGTACAGTTGTGTTTAATTTCCAAATGATATCTCAGTTTTGGTGCCTGATGTTTACATGGAGATTAGGTGAATTCTGAGAACCCGGCTCTGCTCACAGGCAGCAGCAGATCAATTTACAGAGCTTTGTTTCTGCTTCTTGCCGTGCTCCTGTAACACCGTCATTTCACACAGAGCTCTGCACCTTGCCTTCCCTTCACTCTGTTGTTTGCTGCTCTTTAGAAAAATTCAAATGCCAAAAATTAATTCAGCAGGTCCAGTGTGGCAGAAAGAGAAATAACAAAGGATTGGTGCAAACTTAAAAGATGGCATGTTCACACAAGTGTCTTCCAAAATTCTTTAATATGACTGGGGCAGGTGTTTCATTACTCAGGGAGACCAAGGAGCTGTAACATCTAGACACTGCCCACGTAGCACTACTCAGACCAGCGGTTTTGCTGTACTCAGATCTGTAAGGTTGCTCCTGTGGGTGACTTTGAGCAGGGATATCTTTCTACGTGGACATCTTGGTCCTCCTGGGCCTTTTTCCTTTAAAATATTATGATGAAGAAACAATCTGTCTTTATTTTAAATTTTAAAACAGGCCTTTTGACCTCTTAAATGGGACAGAAGTAATGAGCTGGGTCAGCTCCGAACAACCTAAATCTTAAACTATCCGTCTGCATACATAAAAGAACAAGCATCTGGTACAGTCTATTGTAATTATGTTAAAAACCATGCATGCGTAGTAAAGGAAGCAAACACAGAGTAAGTTGAAAAATTCTCTAGTGGACCCTTTTCTTTCTGCGCAATTTCATCGGTTCTCCCACTTTTTTTTCAGATTTTGATCTATTCTGCTTTTCAAATATTGTGCAGTGCAAGCACAGAAGCAAACATTGAACCAACCAATAAAAAACTGCAGCTTGTCCTAAACCTCATTCACAGATATGTAGGAAGGGCTGTATTTGTAGAATAAACAGTATCTTCTGAATTATATGAGTGTCTACTCATATTACTGGTTTATAATAAACTAACCATATATCCTGAACTAATTCCTGAAGTTCAAGAAGCTACTATAGAAATTGCTAGAAATACTTGCATCTTGGAACAATTCATGGGATACAGGTGAAATAGTCACTTGCTTTTGGACATGAAATCCAGGTAGTTTGGTTTTTTTTTTTTTTTTTTTGTTGGATGCATCTGCAGAATACATCATACTAAGATAAAATAAAGAACAACAAAAAAATAAATGTTTTTAGGGTAGACAGTAATTTCTCTTGGGATCTTTAATTTTTTTTTTTAAATGCTGCTTATTCAGATAATCCCATGGATAAACTGGGCTCAGTGATACAATTAAGCAGTATAGCGGAGGTAACTGATACCTAATAAATCAGTTCCTAACTGTGCTGTCCTGTACGGTGCCTGCGACAACAGCCCAGTGCCCTCCCAAAACAGGGTCCTGCGGGAGATCCCGGGAGCTTCCCAGTGTCCGGCTGTTTCTCTCCGTCCCCTGCTTGCTGCCTCGGCACTGCTGGCTCAGCAGGATCATGCTGAATCAGCGTTTCGCTGCTCTCTTCCACACATACCAGGACCTGGCTGAGAAGTGGCCGCAATGCTCTGTGCTGGGCAGTTTCTTTCAAAGCAGTTGGGTGCAGGGCTCTTGTTATACTCCTTGCACCAGAAATTTGCAGTTTTTAATTACCTGCTCCCAGTTAGCCTGCTTGTCTTTCTGCTTGGCAGCCTTGCTATTTCAGTAGCAATAAATGTTTATCTCTGTTCACTCACCAGCATGCTCTGCCAACAAAAGCTATCTGTCCAGCTCACATCGCCATGGTAATTAAGCCTCTCTGCACTTATTTCTGTTGTTACCTTTGCAGCAATCCCAGGAAGTGGGGAGTCGCCACTAACCCCATTTTATAAATGAACCCAGGCTTAAAGAGACCAAGGAGCTTGTGGCTTAAACCAGGGCGTGAGCCGAGCTGAAAAAATGCAAATTCAAAATTTTAGTTGGAAAACACAGGCTCTCAGTGATCTGGGTGCATCAGCGCAGATGGCTACCTCCTGCCTGAGCCCAGCTGAACTTCAGAACAAAACCCAGGATGTTGGGTAGCGGGCTGGCTCTCCCCAAAACGCATCTTCAGATCTTTTGCTCTTCAGAAGATGGGGATGCTCCACTTGTTAGTGCAGTGGGGTGGAGCAGGGTCTTGCTGAGGCTGAGGAGGAGCTGGCACCGTCACTGTCCCACATCCCTCCACGTGAAGCCCTGCCACTGTGTCTCCCCAGGGCTGAGCTGGGGAGGAATGTGCCTGGACGGGTGAGTCTGGGGCTCTGGTTCCTCCCCACAGGGGCTGTTCACCGCCCCTGGATGAATTACAGCCCAGCCTAACTAGTGCTGGGTTAAATAGGAGTTACACAAAAGCAAACAATAAACCCAGTTTAACTTTGGAGGTGCTTCCCTTGGGAGGAGGTGTTGCAGTGCCAGGGGTGGTGTGACCCACTTAAGGTCACAGGGGTGGTCTGTGGCCAAGCAGGATGGCGTGCGGAGAGATGAGACAAGCTGGGTGGAAAACCTTTGTGTTGGTGGTTTTGTTAAAGAAAACCTGCAGAACAATTTCCTCCTTTAAGCAAATGCTCCCAGGTGGGTTTAATCCAGCCATCGTCTGGAAAGTGGCTTGTGGGGAATGCTGTTTATGCTGGTGCTTTGGAGAAGAGAGGGAAGGCTTCTCAGGGGAGCGGATGGCAAACATGCTTCAGCATTGGACTAAAAGCTCTATGGAGAGTGCTTGATCAAAGCCTAAAATTGCTCTAGTGCTCTCACTAAAGGGCTTTTATTTCATTTTATTTTATTTTCCTAGCAGGGAAAAATATTACAGGAACTACAGGAACTGGCAATATTGGAAATGATTACCCGCAGTTAGAAGTGTGGTCTAACTATTAAAGCACTTAGCTGTTAAAGATATAGTAGGTTCTCTGTCACTTGAGAGCTTTAGCTAAATATTTGGCAATCCGTCTTAATGAAGTCTCCCAGCTCAGCCGAGAGAATTAGTGTGCGCAGTTCCCAGAGCTGCCTTACGCAAGCGTGCGGGCTGAGTGATGAGTATGGTCCTGCCCTGAAAAATCTCGCTGTCGGTGCTAATTGCTTGCTGCAAAACTGGGTGATTCATCCCGTGCTGCCCCGGGGCATGTGGAGCTGGGTGGAAGACTGCCCAGCCACCGCAGGGGCACCCCTCGGCTCCCCGAAAGAGGTGAACCCCAGTCCTGTTCCCTAACCTGGCATGCTGCTGCCTTCTGCTACTGCTTTTAATATGATGCGAACTTTTCCGCTGAGCTCCATCGCTTGTGCAGTCATATCAGAAAGGGGCGTTTGTGAGGGCTGGAATTGTATGAAACAGAAGGTTTTTCGATGGGGAATATCTAATGTCACCTGAAAAACGCCTGTTGGTCTTTGTCTTGCAGAAGCCGGTTCAGAAGACATCGACATACTTCCCAATGGACTGGCTTTCATCAGCTCCGTAAGTGCCCGTGCCCACTCCCCCTGCAGGGGCTTGTCTGCTTCCTTATCTACGGAAGCCATAGGTGAAAACTGCAGGATGGACTCTTTTTGTACAAGGCTGGCTGGCTCCTTAGGAACAGTCCAGACTTGTGTTGGCTGAGCCGGTGTTTCCTTCTGCTTGAGCAAGTGCACGTCTTGAGACCGAAGTGGTGGTGGTGGCTCTGACACATGTATCCTATTGTGCTGGCTTATCTGCTCACGTAACCTTGCATTTCTTCCATGCTGCTGACTTGAAATGTTGAAATGTCAAACCTGTCCCTTGTTAAGAAGGTATGTTAATTCCCTGTCTTTTTAAAAAAAAATATCTGATTTCCTGTGTTGATTTTGTTCCTGGTTTTTTTTAGCCTTTAGGACATAGGTTTTCAAGCTTTTCTTTGCAATCAGGAGGGCTAGCGATTATTTTCTCAAACAAAAGCTGATGTTGCCATCTACATGCTCCAGGCACACCCAGGGAACGACAGCAAAATTCATGCCAGAAATTGCGAGCTGTTGCGCTGCTGCCGTTCCCCGTGGCGTTGCCACACTGGGCGCGTTCGGCAGCGCCCCGCTGCCCGTTTGTCCCCACAGCGTGCCTGTTCGCAGAGGCGTTTGCCATCTGGGCTGCAGTGGGTGATGCCTCGCTCCCAGGGCACAGCTCCCCGTGTCCTCCATGCAGCTGGCTTCTCTGTGCTGGGATTCAGGGCTCGCCGGCAGCGCAGAGCCCGTCCTGTGGCCTCTATCGCAGCGTGGTGGGCTGAAGCAGGAGGACACCCCAGTGTGTGCTTGCAAGCCCAAAAAAGGGTTTGTTTTCAGCCTGGCAACGCTTCCCTTTACTTTTTATCCAGCAATAATTTTCTTATGTTTTGATTTTTCAGGGCTTGAAATATCCAGGAGTAAAGAGCTATGCACCAGACAAGCCAGGTGAAATATTTTTGATGGATTTGAATGAAGACAATCCCAGAGCAGTGGAGTTGAGAGTCAGCCGAGGGTTTGATCTGGCATCATTTAACCCTCATGGAATCAGCACCTACATAGACAGAGGTAAAGAGACCTTTAACCTGAGGTGGTAGCAAATCTCAGCCTAAAGAGCACAAACAGAAATCCCTTTGCTGCTTTGCACTGCACCTCCAACAGCCTGGGCTTGCTGGGAGAGAAAAAGGTTTCTGGGTTTTTTATCTTTGTTGGGCTCTTTTCTAAATGACAGCTTCTTTGCAAATAATCTCAGACTGTCTGAGACAGAAGGATGTCCTATGTATTGAAAGTGGAGGAAACATGGGAAAAGTTTCAGGAGTTGAAAACCACACAAAGTTTATTTTACCAATTTGCGTCTGCCACACCCTGGGGTCAAGGGTTTTGAGGAGACGCATGCTTCACGGAGTAGTAGTGACCAGAATGAAGACTTCTGTGGCTAAACAGTAAATTACCAAATTTCTGTAAATTCCCAAAATCTCTGGTAGTCTGTGGCCAAGCCATGTTCTCCTCTGCAAGACATGTTCTCCTATGGCAAGCTCTGACTATTGATAAACTACCCTTCATGCTCTCCTTCCTCTCTTTTTCCCTGTCCTTTCACTTAGGGTTTTAGCAGGGCAATTAGAAGTCTGCAAATATTAAGAGAAAGAGAGCCACTGCTGCAGCTTGACCTGCGTCCCCATACAGTCACCCTTCAAGGGAAGGTGCTGGAGAAGTCAGTGGTGGCTGATTTGGGGTCTCACCTGAAGGGCTGGGCAGAGGGACTGCAGCCTTAGGCAGAGTACAGGAGAAGGATCATCCTTGAGTTTTCTCAGGGGATGCGGTAAATAAACCAAAGAGCCCAAACTGGCTGGGCTACAAGCCCTCCTTCCCGCCCGACTGTGGCTACTTCATGCAACCAATCACTCTGCTGCGTCAGACTGCAAAGCCCAGTGGCTTGGGCACAAGGATGGAGCCATGATTTCTTTCTTCCATGGTAGAAATAGCAAAAATGTAGTTTGCACAGCAGTTCCCTGTAGAGCGAGCCTAGGAGAAGAGCAGCTGGAGATCTGGATCCAGCTGCAGTGGCATTCTGCATCACTGGTACTTGCCCTTCTGCCTCCGAAGAGCTGAGAGACAAATGCGCCAAACCCAAGGTGTGCTCTGTACTGGAGGCTGCTTCAGAGCTGTGGGTGCTCAGCCACGCAAACTGTAGCAGAGAATTCAGCTGTTTCCATTTCTTTTTTTAAGATGACACCGTGTACCTCTTTGTTGTGAACCATCCCCATCAGAAGAGCCTAGTAGAATTGTTTAAATTTGTAGAAGATGACAATTCTCTTGTACACCTGAAAACCATTCGACACGATCTTCTGACGAGGTATTGGAGCCAAATACTGTCTTCCCCCAGAAAAACAGGCTGCTTTGGTAAAATCTAAAGTAGGATGACTTTGGTTTTAGGGTATTACGAGATAATTTCTCTTTAACCAGCTTTCCTGTTCCTCTTATTGATTACTTCTTATGTGTGTAATCAAAACCTGTGTTTCTCCAGTCCCTTCCGTAAATGAGATTTTTTGATAGTTGTATAGCTAAATCGGTCTTAAGCGTCGCTGTGGTTGATGCCAGTGAATTAGCTTGGCATCCATTTCATTTATATATGTATATATATATTTTCAGATATTCAGATATTCTATTATTCTGAAATTGCTACACTGTAAAAATAAATATACTTTTAGCTTTTTTTTTTTGTTGCCTACAAAATTTTCTTGATATGTCCTACTGCAGAGTGATTCTAAGATAAGCAGAGGCTGAAGGATAAAGTTGTCACAACTACCTGTTCTCTGGTTTCCAGTTGAACATAGTCAAAAGAGAGAAAAATTTCCGTGGGCTCATGGACAGGTAGACAGATCTCTGGTTGATGCTCTGTGGTCCTGTTCAGGTCTCAGCATTGCACAGTCCTGGCCCACGTAAAAGAAAGTAGCAGTAAAAGGGGTCTAAATAACAGTGTCTATCTGAAGTACCATCTGTAATAGCAGCCCCCGCATGTCTATGGGATGACCACGTCCTGTCTGGACTGTGCACAGTCTACAATGCTCCTTCATATCTCTCATTTCATTCTTTTATTTGGTTTTCTCTCTTGTTTTTGTAGTGTGAATGATATAGTAGCTATGGGACCAGACAGCTTCTATGCTACCAATGACCACTACTTCTCTGACTTCATCTTGATGTTCTTGGAGATGTTCTTGGGTTTAACTTGGTCAAATGTTGTTTACTACAGTCCAAAAGAAGTTAAAGAAGTAGCATCTGGGTTTTATTCAGCCAATGGAATTAACATTTCACCCGACAGAAAGTAAGTTTCTCCTTGCCTGAGCTTTTGTTTGACCACACCAAAGAACCCCGAAATCCTGATTTGTACATGTGGTACCTCCGCGGCCAAGTGTCTGAACTGGCTGGTGTAAGGCAAGGTGCTACCTGTACAACGCAAGCCATACAGAGGCTGCGTAGAACGGAAGTCGCGTGTCTCCGTCTTTAACTAGAGGCAATTTTTGCTGCTTTGTGTGATGGTTTATGTGCAATAAGATCAAAGCTTGCTGCATTTTAACGAGCCAATACAGACGTTGGTGTATATTGTCTGCAAGGATTAACGGGGCAGGATTCCTGCAAGTGGGGAATGCTGTACAGTCTTAAAGTCTGTACAACTGCATTAACCAGTCCTGTGGTGTAGACGGGTGATCTTAAATTAAAAAAAAAAAGCATATTTTTTGATCTCGTGGTCCAAGGCCTGCTTCAGTGTCGTAATGGAAGAGCTGGCAAGTGTGAAGCTACATTAGCATCTCAGCAGGTTGGCTTCAGTTCAGTGCCCTGTGTCCTGCTTGCAATGTCTGTTGCTGTGTGAGAACTGTGAGCTGGCATTCCCCACGGGAAGAGCTGGCCTTGCGCAGGAGGAACTGATTGGTTTTGGTGTCTGCTTACTCATACACATTCCTAAGAGATGCTTTCTTTTGAAGGTACATCTATGTTGCAGATGTATTTGATCATAATATCCATGTTATGGAAAAACATGCTAATTGGACTTTAACCCATGTGAAGGTAAGCTGCTGCTGTTCCAAATAAAGAGGCATATATGAATTTTGGACAGATTGGTCCCCAATCTGGACATGTCAGATTTCAGGCCGATTGTGTGTGAAGTTCTGATCTGGGTGGCTCCTACAGTGGGTTTGCAGAGGTGCTGTGCGCCCCGTTACAGAGCTTCAGGTCTCCCACCCTCACCCGAGCAACCAGAGAGGTGCCTTGGGGTGTGCTGTAGAGCCGCGGTGGAAGTCTGCCTCGGTGTGGGTCAGGCCACCAAGCACTTGAAGTAATCACCACGAGCATAGGTGTGATGGAGCCGAAGGGGGAAGCGCAGAGCAGCAAGGTTTCTCATGGCACAGAGGAGGGATGGAGCATACGGGGGGGAAAAGCAGAACAGCGCTGGGGGAGAAAATATTTTTTGAAAAATCAGTCTAAGTTATGTCAGATGAGAGTCTTGGACAAGTCTACTGATTATGTTATAGTTTCTTCCAGGACTTCTGATTGCCTGACTTCTCTCTTCTTTTTCCTCCGTGATGAACAGATGCTGCAGCTGGACACCCTGCCTGACAACTTGTCTATTGACCCTCACACTGGGGATGTCTGGGTAGGATGTCATCCCAATGGCTTGAAGCTGCTCTACAACGATCCTGAAAATCTGCCTGCCTCTGAGGTGCCTTTCGAGAGACGTCACTGGTCTCTTGGCTATGTCTGTGCCAGGAAGTTGCTGTGTTCAGGTCGCCCTGGTGTAACTTAACCTGCGTTCCATAGAGAAGAGCCTGGCCAGCCTTTGTGAAAGCAAAGACCCAGCTGGCTTACAGCTTACAGCCTCTGCTCTCCAGCCTGAACAGCATGTACTCACTAACAAACACCCATTCAGATCCCTAGGAGACAACTAGGGATTGAGATTTCCACCCACTAGCTCAGTCAGCCTGGACTCCTCAGGCTGCTTTCTGTGCAGCTGTGGCTGTGCAATCAGATTTTGATGAACTGTGTTAATTACCGAGCCAGCACCTCTTTGCCAAACAAAAAGTAATTGACTGAGCGCAAAGCATGACCAGAAACGTTGCCACTGGAATGATTTATCTGTGCAAGCGTGGTTCAGCAGTAGGTGACACTGTAATTCTTCTTCCCTCCTGAAATCGAGGAGGTGCTGGCATCAGCGCGCTGGCGGCCGCGAGTGCAGGTGGCTGGTTGGCGGCCGTTTGACTTCAGCCTTGTCTGAAACACTTCAAAATTATCATGTTCAATAGCAGTAGATTTATGATACTAGGCAGTTGTTTACTCTGTCTGGAAAAAGCATGAAAATAAGAAGGCATTAAGTAACTCTTGGGCTGGAAAAAGCTGTGCATGTGCCTCGTGCTGGGGGTGAGTGCCTTGCTTGCTTGCTGAGGTGGAGTCTCTGTTGTACACCCACTTGAAAAAATTAATCAGTCTTCATGGACCACGCTTCACTGAAGCAGAAATTGTGGCCCTATCCCAGGAATCACTTGGTTGCAGTTATTAGCAGCCAATCAACCTAAGTAATTTGTTTAAATTAACGTACTGATGTTCCCTCCATCCACGAAGGATTTCCACCCGCGGCCATTTCAGCAGCTGTGTCCCCCTCCTCCCGCAGGTCCTGCGCATCCAGAACATCCTCTCGGAGGAGCCCACGGTGACGTGCGTCTACGCTGACAACGGCTCTGTGCTGCAGGGAAGCTCGGTGGCATCCGTCTACGAGGGAAAGCTGCTTATCGGCACAGTCTTCCACAGAGCTCTCTACTGCGAGCTATAGCTTGTCTCGTGGGTAAGATCTGCTGCAGCAGAAAGGATTTAATTCCTTGGGAATTCACTTAGTTTCTGCTAGATTTACTAACAACAAGACTGTTCCAATAAAGGTATAAATGTATTTTAGCCTTCCTGTCTGAGAGTTCTATGCAATAGTAAAGGAAATGGAATTGAAGCTGAGCAATTAGAGTTTATGTGTGAAATGAGAAGGACCTCATGTCAGTAACAAAGCGTAACCTGGAAGTTCAAATTCAGATTACAAATGACTGAACTGTCAGACATTGAATTATCTGTTGTGACTGGATTTCTGGGTTTGTTTTTCCCCAGAGAAAACTGACTTTGTAAATGAGAATTGCCAGCTACTGATGTGGTGTGCTTCCTTGTCACCAACCCCTGGGCTTTCCCAGGGACTGTGCTACGGGTTCTTCTTCCGAACCCTCCTGTTGGCTTTCCCTAGTGCTTCTGAAATAACTGGAAGGAGAATAATTGTTATTTTGGCCTCATTTCTTCCCTCTTCCTCCTTTAAGCCATTTCCTAACATTACTTCAGTTTCATAAATTTGTCTTAATCCTACTGAGAAAAGAGGAGGCCTTCAATACGGAGTGGTTTGTTAATGAGTCTTCCAAAGGGAGTTTAAAAAAAGCTTTTTTTTTTTCTTAAAGAGTGGGAAACAAGTCCTGAGCACCTTCAGCGAAAGGTGCATCAGCAATTACTGCTGTCTGTCACTGCAAAGGGAGCGTTTCTGGGCGCTCCACCACAGCGAGTGCCTCCGAGCGTGGGTCACATGTGTTCCGTGTTTAGCATCCAGTCTGTACGGAGCCGATTCCTGCGGTGCTTCTGTGCCGCAGGCACCTGCTGCGCTTCACGTTCACCCAGTGGCAACGGCGTGCACTGCTAAAAGACCTGTCCTGAGTTCTATCGGCTGATATTTTTAGAACGGTGTGAGTTAGCAATCACTTGCAACAAACTGAATTGAGGGTCCTTTGAAGTTGGGAGTAGGCCATGTGCTTTGCAGTGTGCACAGCAAGATGCTAGCCTTGCAGAAGCCCCTCTTTGAGCCACTGCTTGGTTTCGTGCCCATGGAGTACCGCTGCTGAATGAGGTGGGTGCCCCAGTGATGGAGGATGCAGAGAAGGCAGAGCTACTGCGTGCCGCCTTTGCTTCAGTCTTTAGTGCTAAGGCCGGCCCTCAGGAATCCCAGATCCTGGAGGTAAGAGAGGAAGCCTGGCAAAAGGATGACCTTCCCTTGGTTGAGGAGGATTGTGTGAGAGATCACTTAAGCAATCTGGACACCCACAAATCCTTGGGCCCTGATGGAATGCACCCACGAGTGCTGAGGGAGCTG
>Ga0181612_131756_pt1 | contig 13425 bp, 12 predicted proteins | sample HoacroProtozoa21_FD_119630 | JGI IMG/M metagenome (GOLD analysis project Ga0181612, IMG submission 119630) | Hoatzin crop microbial communities from Cojedes, Venezuel. Combined Assembly of Gp0051906, Gp0051904, Gp0051908 | reverse complement strand
GTCTCATGGGCAAGCAGCCCCCGGTGAAAGACATCTCCGTGGACGGCTTCTGGATGGACGACACAGAGATAACAAACTCCGAGTACAGGCAGTTTGTTAGCTACGTGCGCGACTCCATTCTCCGTGAGAGGCTCGCCGACCCCGCCTACGGTGGCGATGAGACATACAAAATCACCGAGGACAAGAACGGCGACCCCGTGAAACCGCACCTCAACTGGAAAAAAGCCCTGCCGAGGAAACCCAACGAGGATGAGCAGAGAGCCATCGAGAGCCTCTACACCTACAACCCCGTGACAGGAGAGAAAATGCTCGACGCAAGTCAGTTGAACTACCGCTATGAGTTCTACGACTACACAGCAGCCGCCCTCCGCCGCAACCGCCTCAACCCCGAGGAGAGAGTGCTCAACACCGACATCACCGTTGACCCCAACGAGGTGGTGATGATCAGTAAGGACACAGCGTATATCGACGACGAGGGAAGAATCGTGAGAGAGACCATCAACCGTCCGCTCTCAGGCCCTTGGGACTTCCTCCACACATATATAGTGAATGTGTATCCCGACACCACCTGCTGGGTGAACGACTTCAAAAACTCTGACAATGAGACATATATGAGGCAGTATTTCTCCAACCCGGCATACAACGACTACCCCGTGGTGGGAGTTACATGGGAGCAGGCAAACGCCTTCTGCGCATGGAGAACCGAATACTTGCTTAGAGGCCTCGGACCATCGGCAAGGTTCGTGCAGAGATACCGCCTGCCGACAGAGGCCGAGTGGGAGTATGCCGCAAGAGGCAAGGACGGCACAGAGTTCCCGTGGGAAAACGAGGACATGAAATCGGGAAGAGGATGCTACTATGCCAACTTCAAACCCGACAGAGGCGACTACACCCAAGACGGCAACCTTATTACAAGTAAGGTGGGCATCTACTCCGCCAACAGCAACGGGCTCTACGACATGGCCGGCAACGTGGCAGAATGGACATCGACTGTGTATGTCGAGTCGGGAGTGGAGGCAATGAACGACATCAACCCGCAGCTCTCATACAAGGCAGCACTCGAAGACCCCTACAGGCTCAAGAAAAAGAGCGTGAGAGGCGGCTCATGGAAAGACCCCGAGTCGTTTATCAGAAGCGCATGGAGAACTTACGAGTACCAGAACCAGCCGCGCTCATACATAGGATTCAGATGCGTGAGAAGTCTCGCAAATACGATAAGCAGTAAAACTAAAGTCAAGAAAGGGAAGAAAAAATGACAAGATACAGTAAACTGAACATCATCTACAGGCTCCAAAAATGGCTCGACAGCGTGCCGGGGCAGACATTCCTCAACTACGCATACAGCTGGGGTGCATCAATCGTGATCCTTGGTACACTGTTTAAACTCACACACCTCCCGGGAGCAAACCTGATGCTCTACATCGGAATGGGAACAGAGGTCGTCGTGTTCTTCATATCGGCTTTCGACCGGCCTTTCGACAAAACCGCCGACGGCATGGAACTCGCCACTACCACACAGATAGAGAACGAACTCTTCGGAGAAGAGGGCGAGACGAAAGACGGGGAAACTGCCGACGAGGAGACCCAGGGACAGACGGCACAAGGCTACGGCCCCGGAGGAACAATCATCATCGGAGGAGGACAGGCAGGCGCCGCGACATCGACCGAAGGCATGGCAGCAGCATTCTCCGGAGAGGGAATATCTGCCGACGGACAGCCCCTGCAGGGCGTGGCTGTGCAGGGCTCGCCGGCATGGGTGCAGCAACAGCAGGAGGTGTCGCCCGAAATGGCAGAGGCTACAGAGGGATATGTCGAGGAGCTCAAAAAACTCACCGAGATGCTCTCGAAAGTGTCAGACCAAAGCGAAAGACTCACACGCGACTCCGAGGAGATGGAAAACCTCAACCGCACACTCACAGGTATATGCAAAATCTACGAGATGCAGCTTAAAGGCGCAAGCCAGCAGGTGGGAACCATCGACCAGATTAACGAGCAGACCCGCAAAATGGCAGGGCAGATAGAGCAGCTCAACAAGATTTACGCAAGAATGATTGAGGCAATGACGGTGAACATGAGAACAGCAGCACCGGGAGCCGCAATAACAACTAACGAGGAGTAACATGGCTATAAAGAAAAGACCCGTATCACCGCGCCAGAAGATGATCAACCTTATGTATGTCGTCCTCATGGCTATGCTGGCACTCAACGTGTCAACAGAGGTGCTCAACGGTTTCTCGATAGTGGAAGACGGACTGAGACGCTCAACCACAAACACGGCAAAGGAAAACAATGCCATCTACGAGGCCTTAGACCTTCAAATGCAGGCAAACCCCGCAAAGACAAGGCCCTGGTTTGAGAAAGCACAGCAGGTGAAGAAAATGAGCGACTCACTCTACAACCTCGCCAGTGAACTCAAAGAGGCAATAGTGAAAGAGGCAGACGGAGAGGACGGAGATGTGAAAAACATCCAGAACCGCGAGAGCCTCGAAGCCGCCAACCAGGTGATGCTCGCTCCCGGAAGAGGAAGAGGACAGGAACTCTGCGACGCCATCAACTCCTTCAGGACAAGAATCACGGAGATGATTACCGACAGGAAACAAAGGGAAATCATAAAAAATAACTTCTCAACACAACCGCCTGCCGACGCAATGACGATGGGAAAAAACTGGCAGGAGTATATGTTTGAGGACATGCCCGTGGCAGCTGCCGTAACACTGCTCACCAAACTGCAGAGCGACGTGAGGTATGCCGAGGGAGAGGTGCTCCACAACTTAGCGAAAAATATCGACGTGAAGGATATCAGGGTCAACCAGCTCAACGCATACGTGATACCCAACGCGCAGACGATAGTGAGCGGAGGACAATTCCAGGCACGCATCGTAATGGCCGCCATCGACACCACACAGCAGCCGAAGATTTTCATCGGAGGCAGAGAGGTGCAGCTCAGAGACAATATGTATTCCGTTACGACAAGCAAGACCGGCGACTTCACGCTCTCGGGATATATCACGATGGAAAACGGCGACGGCGAAGAGGTGAGGAGAAACTTCTCACAGAAATATACCGTCGTGGCACCCAGCGCAACAGTGAGCGCCGACCTTATGAACATGCTCTACGCAGGATACAACAACCCCATAAGCGTCAGCGTGCCGGGAGTGCCCCTCAACCAGGTGTCGGCATCCATCAGCGGAGGCTCATTGCAGCAGACAGGCCCCGGAAAATATATCGCAAAACCCGCGAAAGTGGGGCAGGACGTGAAAATAAGCGTTATCAGCAACGCACACGGCAGAGCACAGACAATGGGAGAATTCACCTTCAGAGTAAGAAAACTCCCCGACCCGACACCCTATATAACATTCGGAACAAACAGATACAAGGGAGGAGCACTCACGAAACAACAGCTCATGGAGGTGAGCACACTCTCAGCTGCCATCGACGACGGACTCCTCGACATACCGTTCAAAGTGCAGAGCTTCGAAACCGTGTTCTTCGACAACATGGGCAACGCGGTGCCGCAGGCAAGCGACGGGGCTAACTTCTCGTCAAGGCAGAAAGAACTGTTCAGAAAACTCTCAAGAAACAAACGGTTCTATATCTCAAGGGTGAAAGCAATAGGACCCGACGGAATATCACGACAGCTGACGACGGCGATGGAAGTGATAGTAAAATAAAGCTCCGCTTTATTTTACAGTGAGAGGTGGCATCGGCGAGCCGATGCAGTGAGAGGTGGCACGGCAAGCCGTGCAGTAAGCACTCCGCAAGGAGCAGTCCCGGCTGGGCCGGGTTTGTCCGAAAGCAAAGCACTCCGCAAGGAGCGTATTCATAAAAAACCTTTATCAAGGTGCAGGTTTGAAATTGTAATTTATTTTATAAATATATGAGAAAGATTTTTGTATTGATGATAATAGCGGCTATGGCATCCGCCACGGCAATGGCACAGCCGAAGAAGTCGAGGGTGCAGACGCAGAACAAGACTGCTGCGACAACCCAGAAGAAAGGCTCCTCCACCAGGCTCACACAAAGAGCAAGGATGGAATTCCCCGTGGCAGAGACAATGCCCGAGGAGGTGGTGTGGAGAAGAGACATCTACCGTGAACTCGACCTCACGCAAAACGAGAACGCCGGACTCTACTATCCCGTGGAGCCACAAGGCAAGCAGATGAACCTCTTCACCTATATCTTCAAACTCGCACTCGCAGGATACGTGCCCGTGTATGAATACTCCATCGACGGAAACGAGTCGTTTGAGGCATCAGCAAGACTCAAATTCAAGTCGTTCTTGGACAACTACCACGTGTTCTACGAGACCAAGGACGGCAAGATAAGGGTGGACAACAGCGACATACCATCGCCCGAAGTGAAGGCATACTATATCAAGGAAAGCAGCTACTTCGACCAGAGCGCAAGCGAGTTCCACACACAAGTGCTCGCCCTCTGCCCGATAATGATGCGACAGGACGACTTCGGCGACACAGAGGCCAAATACCCCCTCTTCTGGGTGAAATACTCCGACCTCGCACCCTTCCTTAACCGTCAGACTATAATGACGAGCAACCTCAACAACGCCGCCACGATGAGTCTCGACGACTATTTCACGATGAACAAATACAAAGGAAAAATCTACAAGACCAACAATATGCTCGGGCAGACGCTCGCACAATATTGTCCTACCGACTCGGCCATGGCCAAGGAACAGCGCAGGATAGAGGCAGAGCTCAAAGCCTTCGAGCAGCAGATGTGGGGCGACCAGCAGAAGAAAGACTCGCTCGACAGCATCGCAGCAGCGTCGAAAGACGTGAAGACAAAGAAAACGAAGAAGTCGCGCCGCTCTTCATCAGCATCGAAAAAGAGCTCCGGCTCAAACGCTTCCTCAGGCTCATCAGCAGCAAGAGTTTCTGTTAGAAGACAAAGACATTAAACATGATTTACGCCGAGGTGATTTTGCCAGTGCCGGTGCAGGCAACTTTCACTTATCTGATACCACAGGCAATGCAGAACGTATTGCAGCCGGGAATGAGGGTCGTGGTGCCCTTTGGAAAGGCAAAGCAATATGTGGGGGTGGTGAGCAGCCTCCACAATGAAAAACCAAAAGGATACAACGTGAAAGAGATAGCTATGGCCTTAGATGCACAACCCGTGGTGACGGACGTGCAGCTAAGGCTTTGGCGTTGGATTGCCGACTATTACATGGCACCCATAGGCGACGTCTTTAAGGCGGCACTGCCCTCGGCGATGAAGTCGGCAGGAGGGTACAAGCCGAAAACCGACACCTACGTCACCCTCGCACCGAAATTCGCCTCCGACCAGGCCCTCGGCATCGCACTCGGAATGGTCAAGGCGGCAAGAATGCAACAGAAAGCCCTGAATTGCTACCTCCAAATGTCGGGCTGGAAAGAGGGGAGGGCACAAGAGGAGGTGAGCCGCGAGGCACTGCTCAACGAAAGCCACTGCTCGGCGGCAATAGTGAGAAACCTTATCGACAGAGGCATTCTCGTAACATACGAGAAGGAGACGGGAAGACTCAACAAAGGATACGACGCATACAAAAACCTCAGTCCGCTGAACACCTATCAGCAGCAGGCTTTTGACAGCATAAAACAGCAGTGGCAGACGAAAAACACGGTGCTGCTGCACGGAGTAACATCGAGCGGAAAAACAGAGATTTACCTGCACCTGATACAAGAGGCCATCGACAAAGGGCAGCAAGTGCTGTACCTCCTGCCGGAAATCGCCCTCACCGTGCAAATGACAGAAAGGCTCAAGGCCGTGCTCGGCAAAAGAATAGGCATCTACCACTCACGATATTCCGACCAGGAGAGGGCGGAGATATGGCTGAAACAACTCACCGACGACGCCTACGACGTAATCCTCGGAGCCCGGAGCGCGGTGTTCCTGCCGATGCCCCGACTCGGACTGATTATCATCGACGAGGAGCACGAGACATCGTTTAAACAGCAGGAGCCGACACCACGATACCACGCGCGAAGCACCGCGATAATGCTCGCAGCAATGACAGGGGCAAAGACACTCCTCGGCACCGCGACACCAAGCATAGAGTCGTATCACAACGCGCTGACGGGGAAATTCGGACTCGTGAAACTCACACACCGCTTCCAAGACCTGCAACTCCCCGACATCGAGATTATCGACGTGAAAGACCTGCGGCGACGGAAGATAATGACCGGCATCCTCGCACCGGCTCTCGTGAAAGAAATCCGGGAGGCCATCGACAACGGACAGCAGGCGATTCTCTTTCAAAACAGAAGAGGCTTCGCACCCGTCGTGGAATGCAAGGAATGCGGCTGGACACCTCACTGCAACCGCTGCGATGTGCCGCTGACATACCACCGCCAGGCAGGGATGCTCTCATGCCACTACTGCGGAAATATGTATCCATTGCCCGAGAACTGCCCCAACTGCGGAAGCCACAGACTGCACGACAAGGGCGCGGGAACGGAGAAGATTGAGGAGAAGGTGGCGCAACTGCTTCCCGACGCGAGGATTGCACGCATGGACTTCGACACCACACGCACGCAAAACGCATACGAAAGGATTATCAGCGACTTCTCGCAAGGGAAGACGAACGTGCTGATTGGCACGCAGATGATTAGCAAGGGGCTCGACTTCGACCACGTCAGGGTGGTGGGAATCATCGACGCCGACACGATGCTGAATATGCCCGATTTCAGGGCTTACGAGCACGCCTTCACAATGCTCACACAGGTGAGCGGAAGGGCAGGGCGGAAAGGAAGCAGGGGAAAGGTGATGCTGCAGACGCGCAATAAAGACCTGCCGCTTTTGGCGCAAGTGAGAAACAACGACTACGACACGTTTTATAAGCAGCAGGAACAGGAGAGACGCGATTTTCTCTATCCTCCGTTCTGCAACCTTATATACATTTATTTGAGACACTCCAACGAGGGAACCGTTGACCGCGCCGCGCTGATGATGGGACAAATGCTCAAGCAAGTGCTCGGACAAAGAGTGCTCGGACCCGACAAACCGGCAGTGGGGAAAGTGAAAAACCAATACATCCGCAAAATAGTAATCAAGGCGGAGCCGACACTAAACAGGCAATGGCTGCGCCAGCAACTGTATAACGCCGGAAAGAATATCGGGGCACTAAGAAACTTCACCACCGTGCAAGTTTATTACGACGTCGATCCGTATTAATGAATAATGAAAAATTAGTTTCGCCGGATCGGTGTAGGCGGCGGAGCTGCGGCGGCACAGTAAAAGCTCTCCGCAGGAGCTGCCCCGACTGGGTCGGGTTATTCATAAAAACCAAATTAAAAAATCCCAGCGGCGGAGCCGTTGGGATTTTTATGGAGTATAAGCCGGGGCTTAGAAGAAGTAAGCGAGGCCAATCTGCCAAGCATTTGATTTGCCTTTGAATATGGTGCCGGCGGTGTTGAGCACTGTTGCCTCACCGGTTTTACCGCAAGCGATGTTGTAGTTGGCGGTAACCTGCAGGTGTGAAAGCAGTGTTACACCAAGACCCACGTTCCAGCTGAAGTTTGATGACTTGGCAGTCCATTGTGATGCGTTGCTCCATAATGACGAGGTCTTGTCGCCGAGGTTGAAAGCGAACTGAGGTCCTGTGAAGAGGAAGATGTTGGCCATGTCGCCCAGACCTACACCATAGCGCACGTTGATGGGAATAGCAAGTTGATGCTGTTTGATAGTTTCATCTGCTGTGTTTGCCTGGCTCACTTTGTATTGTCTCTGCTCATAGAGCACGGAGCCGTCGAGTGCGAGGCCTACAATAGGCAGTGTGAATTTCACTGTAGGGCCTACGAAGAAACCGCAGCGGTTTGATGAGCTTGTAGCTAAGACATCATCGCTGATTGACAACTTTGAGATGTCAAGACCGGCTTTAACACCGAATTTAAACTGCGCATTTGCTGGAATGGTCATCAGCATTGCGGCAAATAAAATACCGAAAAACTTTTTCATTGCAATTCTATTTTTAAAATTAATACTAAACTTCAGAACAAACCCAACCCAGTTGGGGAAGCTCTTGACAGAGGGTCATTTAGTCTAACCCGGCCCAGCCGGGACCGCTCTTAGCAGAGAGCCTTTCTTTAGAACAAACCCGGCCCAGCCGGGACTGCTCCTCGCGGAGTGCTAAGCCTGCTCCGCAGGCTGCTCTTCCGCATTGATGCGGTCCTCGACATTGTCTCCCTGTGTTGCAGAGAGTGCCTCTTCGAAGTCGGTGATGCCGGCCCCCACGAGGATATTGTACCACTGTATGAGTTTTCTGATGTCGCTGTCTCTCACGCGGTCGCGGTCGAAATTGGGCAGCACTTTAGCGAAATACTCTTTGAGTTCTTTGCTGCTCGCTTTATTGTGCGATATTTTTGTTTTCCCTTTGTTTTCTATTTTTGCCATGCTTGTGAGCACGTCTTTCAGTGGGACGTCGTCGGCGTCGGTGTACATAGCAATGTCTCCGAGGCTTATCACTTTGTCGTTAGCGAACACCGGTAGTCTGCGGTGTGTGTCATCGAGGGCTTCCACGATAAGGTTTGACTTGCTCCTTGTGAGCAGTTTGTAGAGACCGGGTTTCCCGGTGATGGATAAAATTGTAGTTTGCATAATTATACTTTTAAATGTTTGTCTTCGAGGAGCTTTTGTATCTGCTGTCGCAGGTTGCTCCTTCCGTCGTTAATTAACTCTATGTCGCTTCTTTTTATTATCTCTTCCTGTGGCATTTGCGCGTCGATCCATTCCGCGGCCTGTTGCCTGCTGATGCCGTCGCGTGCCATAATCCTTTCAATTCTCGTTTCGCGTGGTGCTGTAACGCAAACTATTCTGTCGAGTTCCACGAGTTTGTAGAATCCGCTTTCGAAGAGTATCGCGCTTTCTATCCACTCCTGTTTGCTGTTTTTGAATGCCTCTGCCACTGCCGGGTGTACGATGCCGTTGATGGCGAGTTTGTTGGCTTCCGATGCGAGTAGGAATTTCGACACTTTGCTTTTGTTGAGGCTTCCGTCGTCGTGGTATGTCCCTGGTCCGATGAGCTCTGTGAGCCTTTCAATCACCAGTTTGTCGGAGCGCATGATTTTCTTCGCCTCTCTGTCGCAGTCGAAGACCTCAATTCCCTTTTCGCGCAGCATGTTCGCCACGTAGCTTTTCCCTGTGCCAATGCCTCCTGTTATTGCAGTGATCATTTTCGTACTGTTTTTGTTGTTTGGCTTTTGGCTGTCTCGCTCATGAACGTGGTGTCGGTGGTTTCTATGAGATAGTCGGTTTGCAGCTGTTGCAGTTGCACCACATTTATCTCTTCAGGCCTTGTGAGGAGATAGAGGTTGCATTTCTCTGTTTGTTCCTCGGCGATGTCGTCGTAGTCCACCACGATGTCGATGTCTGTGGGTTTCAGTGTTTTAAAGAATTTTGCCCCTACGATGAGCTTTACTTTTACTGTTGAGGGGAATGTCTTTATCACCTTTCCGTTGGGCACGTTGATGGCCCTTATAGGCACGTCGATATACTCTTCTGTGAGAATGTCGGTATAGAAAGTTACTTTCACTGCTTCTGGTGTGAGCCTTGCGTTAGTGATTTTTGCCAATGGCACGTCAATGGTGAGCGTGTCCACGATATTGTGTTGGTTTATAGCCTTTGTCAAAGCCTCTGTTATCTTGTCGATGTCGCCGGTTGGTGCGAACACTCTTACGCTGTCGGGTTCGATATCGATTTTTGTGATGTAGTGGCTTTCCTCTGCACTTGGCTCTCCAGCGAGCACCACGGGTATGTTTTTCTCTGTGCCGAGCGAGTATTTATATGCCAGCTCCGAGGGGCTGATGGTCATCTGGCTGCTGTTGAAACCGAGCAGTTTCCTCAGTTGTCCTCTCAGTTCCGACGATGAGAGGGCCCCCGAGCCGTTGCCCTTGTTTGTGCTTTCGTAATTCACTATCACGGCCCCATTCTTTTGTAGGGTTTTCATTCCTGCGAAGAATGCGAAGCCGCGGTCGCGCACGGTAACTTTGATAGTGTCGGGGAGATTCATAATCACCTCGTTGTCAGGCACTTTCTCTACTTTTACGGGTATTCGGAACTCGTGGTCTGTTACTTCGTTCATCACCACCATGAGCCAGAAGATGAAAGAAATGGCTAAGCACGCAAGAAAGATGAGGGGCTCCTTATATTTTTTCTTTTCTAAGAAGACTCTCAACTGTTCTTTCTCACCGTTTCGCCATTCTTTGAAGTCTTCAACAGTTTCTTGAATGGCTTGCTTTTTCGTTTTCTTACTCTCTTCTGTCTCCATGTTGGAGTGCTGTTATTTCTGCTGCTGCATACCCATGGCGGCAGTGTTGGCGAAGACGTAGTTTCTGTCAACTTTTATTACCACTCCTTTTGCCACTTCGAGGTCGATGGTATTGCTTTCGAGGTTGATGTGTTTCACTGTGCCGTGAACACCGCCTCCTGTCACCACCTCTGCTCCCTCAGCGAGAGAGTTTTGGAAGTTGCGAATTTCCTTTTGGCGCTTTTGTTGCGGTCTGATCATAAAGAACCACATAATAGCGAACAATGCTATCATCATAATAAGGAAACCGCCCATTCCGCCTCCCTGGGCATCTTGTTGTGCTGCTAATATTAACGTTTGCATAGTGTTTAAATTTTAAATTTATATTTAATGTTAATCTTTAAATTCTTCTTCGGCACTGTCGTGGCTGCTCCGCTCCGGCATTTGCTTTTTGAGTTTGTGGCTGCTGATGAGCGTTCTGGCGATATTGTCGAGCATTGCGTTTACGTATCCTCCGCTTTGCGGTGTGCTGTATCCTTTGGCGAGGTTTACGAACTCATTGATAGTTACCTGTGCCGGTATTGACGGGAACGTCATCATTTCGGCGATGGCTATTTGCATGAGCACCACGTCCATGAATGCCAGTCGGTTGAAGTCCCAGTTGCGCGACGCCTCGGCGATATACTGCTGGTATTCCTTGGCGTTGATGATAGTGGCTCGCAGCAGTCTTCTTGCGAAGTCGCGGTCCTCGGTGTCGTCGAATTCTGGCAGCAGCTCCTGTTTCGCCTTGTTTGCCGGTTCGAATTTCTTTATAGTCTTGAGCACGAAAGAGTCCACTATTTCTCTGTCGCCGTTCCAGTAGAGGTCCATCTCCTCCAAGGCGTCGTCGATGTCGGTATTGTCGGCGATGATTGTCTTGTATGCCTTTCTCCACAGCTCTCTGTCGCACTCGTAGTTGTCCTCCTCGCTGTTGATGTATTCCTGGTAGAATTCCGTCTGCACGATTTGGAGGTACACCTTATTTACTATATCGTGGTTTTCGTTCCACGAGAGATTATGGTCTTGCAGGTAGTTCGCCAGCTGGTCGTTTTCCTCCAATTGCATTGCGAACCTGTTGTTGGCGAATTTTTGTGATGGCAGCTCTCTTCCCTCTCTCTTCGCCCTTGCCGTCTCTATGTCGGTGTATTTCCCAGCCTCTTCTGTTACTGCCCCTATGAGTGCGAGCATATAATTGTATAGGCTGTAGGCTTGTGCAAGGCTGTTGCCCAGCTCTGCCTCCACGGCCACCATATTGTTCTCCTCCTCGCTTTCTCCTTTCATATAATAAGAGTATGTGAGTTGCACCACCTTACTCCTTATGAGATCTCTATTAACCATTTCTTATAAACGTTGTTGTTGAAAAACGTTGCAAATATACGTCTTTTTTTTCATTTTCTTCGCTTTTCTGTGGAAAAAAGCACTTTTTTAGGTCTTTTTTTTCTTTTTCCTTGTTATTTTCGGAAAAAAAGTGTACCTTTGCAGCCGCTTTTCGTGTGATGGCGAATTAAGCAGAGTATAAACTTAATTTAGAGTAACACATCATTTAAATTATGAAAGAGATTGAATTAAAAGGTCAGAAACGCGCTGACACTGGCAAGAAAGCTTCAAAGCTCTTGCGCAAGGAGGGTATGATTCCCTGCAACCTTTATGGTGAGAAAAAAGACAGCAACGGCAACCCCGAGGCTATTGCGTTCGCTTGCTCTATGAGCGACTTGCGCAAAGTGGTTTACACTCCCCACATCTACGTGGTGAAACTCGTTATCGACGGTGAGGTTCACACAGCAGTGATGAAAGAGCTTCAGTTCCACCCGGTGACCGACGCACTTCTGCACATCGACTTCTATGAGGTAAACGACCAGAAGCCTATCACTATCGGTATTCCTGTGAAACTCAACGGACTGGCACAGGGTGTGCGCGATGGTGGCCGTTTGAACCTCGTGGTACGCAAAATCAACGTTACTGCTCCTTACCAGCAGATTCCGGAGACATTAGACATCGACGTTACTTCATTGCAGCTCGGCAAGAGCATCAAGGTGGGCGAGCTCAGCTTCGAAGGCCTTGAGATCGCTACAAGCCCCGAGGTGGTGGTTTGCTCAGTGAAGAGCACACGTAACTCACGCAGCGCCGCTTCAGAGGAAGAGGGCACCGAGGAGGCCGCCGCAGCAGCAGAATAATAGTATATGGACAAGTTTCTTATTGTTGGGCTGGGCAACCCTGGCGACGAATACGCCACTACCCGCCACAACATCGGTTATATGGTATTGGACGCTTTCGCAAAGGCGTCCAATATTGTTTTCGACGACCGCCGCTACGGATATGTGGCGTCAACGTCGATTAAGGGCAGGAAAGTATTCCTGCTCAAACCCACCACGTTTATGAACCTCAGCGGAAACGCCGTGAGATACTGGCTCAACAAGGAGAATATCGACCTTCAGAGAATGCTCGTGGTGGTTGACGACCTCTCCCTGCCCTTGGCGACGCTAAGACTGAAAGCCACAGGGAGCAACGGAGGACACAACGGACTGGGCAACATCCAGAGTGTGCTCGGCACTCAAAACTATGCGCGCCTGAGAGTGGGCATCGGCAACGGCTTCCCCCGCGGAGGACAAATCGACTATGTGTTAGGGAGTTTCGATGAGGAGGAGCGCACCCAATTGCAGCCAGCGATAGAAACAGCAGGGGAAATAATAAAAAGCTTTGTGCTCGCAGGCATCGACGTAACAATGAATCAATTCAATTCCAAGCATCCTAAAAAAGAGTCAAATGGAAACAGCAAGGATTGACAAATGGCTTTGGGCTGCCCGTATTTTCAAGACTCGCAGCATTGCCGCCGACGCCTGCAAGAACGGGCGCGTTACGATTGGCGGCGTGAACGTGAAACCCTCGCATACCATTAAGGCCGGGGTGGTCATCAGCGTGCGCAAGCCGCCGGTTACGTATTCCTTTAAGGTGATAAAATGTATTGAGCAGAGGGTGGGGGCGAAGCTCCTCCCCGAAATCTACGAAAACGTTACCGACCCCAAACAATACGAGCTCTTGGAAATGACCCGCATCGGCGGTTTCGTCAACCGTGCCCGCGGCACCGGCCGTCCCACGAAAAAAGACCGCCGCGCCATGGATGCCTTCGTAGAGCCCGCCCTCTT
>Ga0181612_168612_pt1 | contig 13426 bp, 8 predicted proteins | sample HoacroProtozoa21_FD_119630 | JGI IMG/M metagenome (GOLD analysis project Ga0181612, IMG submission 119630) | Hoatzin crop microbial communities from Cojedes, Venezuel. Combined Assembly of Gp0051906, Gp0051904, Gp0051908 | reverse complement strand
ACAGTGGTGGATGCCCCCATCCCTGGGAACATTCAAGGTCCGGTTGGATGGGGCTCTGAGCAACCAGGTCTGGTTGAAGATGACCCTGCTCACTGCAGGAGAGTTGGGCTAGATGACCTCTAAAGGTCCCTTCCAATCCAAAGCATTCTATGATTCTAAATATACCCGTGTGTTTATAAAGGTCTGCCCACTTCCTATCAGATACACAGAATTTAAAAAAAAAGTACCGAACACACATCTCACTGAAAAAGGTATCTTTTCAGAAGCTGATAGCTCAGAAAGTTTATGTTATTAGTCCTGCATGAACAATCAGTTGTTTAATTTTCATAACTTACCTGTTTTGGAGTTACTTGGCTTCCTTTCTACTTGTTTCTATTATTTGGACAGAATTAGTGACAGGAAGAGAAGAAGGAAAGATGGCTGAGTTCTTACTACTTGGTACCAACAACTTCCGTAAGTTCACTTATGAATCCTTGGCTGCTATTGAAAAGAGAATTGCTGCCAAGAGGAATTGTCGAAGAAATACTATAGACCAGAAACCTGAGGAGAAGCCACGTCCTCAACTTGACCTAAAAGCTTTCCAGAAGTTACCAGCTCTCTATGGAACTCCCCCTCCAGAGCTCATTGGGGAACCCCTGGAGGATCTTGACCCATACTACAAAGATCATAAGGTTAGAGTCAAGCAGGAAGCTTGGATTTTAATTTAGTTTAATGTGATGTTAAAAAGTATTTATGTGAATGATCCACCAAACATTCCTTTGGAAAACTATCATCTATTTCTAGGTTCTAATAATGCAGGTGGTTGACAATTGAATGACATGCTCTAATCTTGTTAAAAAAAACGTACTTTTGAATTATAGGAATTAAATAATATGAAATTCATTGACATTTGAAACAGAATGGAAGCAGAAAATATAAAATGGATAAAGGAAGAAAAGGGGGTTTTGAGTAAGATCTACAAGAAATTATAATAGGTCTGTAATTTTTCTTATATTCCATGGTTTGAAACTATGTGTTTCCCTCTACCTCAATGCTTATGCTCCACTTACATGTACAATAAGTGATAACCTAAGTATAAAGATTATTTAAAAACATTTGCTGAAGAATCCTTAAAACCTGCTTATTCAAGCTTGATATTCTAGCCATGAATTATTGAAGAATGTTGTTTTCAATAAAGAACAGAGAAATGGGAACTAATCCATTGGAAATTATGCTTCTTGCTTGAGAAATGGTTAATACTTTGAACTAATTTCTGCAGTATTAGAGCCAGAGGATCGCTATCAACAATAGCAGATAATGATACAATTCTTCCTTCCACCTCTGTACACCTTGACTCAGTGAGAGGTTCCATTTATTTTAAGAGAATAGTCATAAGCAAGATTACTTCTGTGAACAAATATTTGCAAATCCTAAGGTTTAAAAAAGAAGTTCATTTTGAGGATTTTTTTGCAGTTTGACAACTAATGGGTATTAACTCTTTCATCAGTTTATAATGAAAGGGTAGCAAAGTGTTACAAAGAGTCTTTTCATTTAAACAAACAGACTAAAGTTAAAGTCAAGCTCTTGCTGATACAACAGGATATAGTACAAAAATCTGTTCTCTGTTCATCTTCCTGAAAACTTTACTTCATCTTTCTTCTTTTTTAAAGGTATTCATAGTGCTAAACAAGCAGAAAACAATCTTCAGATTTACTGCTACACGTGCCTTATGGATCCTCAGTCCTTTCCATCCAATCCGAAGAACAGCAATTAAAATTTTGGTACATTCATATCCTTTTCTTCACTTCATTCGCTCTGAGTACAAAACCCTGTGTAATCCTGTGCTTTTGTATTTTAGAACATTAAATGAATTTAGTCATTTCCTCACTCCAGATTATTTCTAGTTATGTGTTACCTTAGACATTATTATTGTTTTGGTGCTCTTGTGCTACTTAGAAATAAATAGTTTTGTGAGTACTGGTGGTACTAAAGCCTGATTTTCTAAAGATTTGAGTTTTGAGAATGATCTCTTTTGTTGATTTCCTGATGTCTCATAAACAAATAGATCATACTGAAGCCTTTACCAGTAAGAAGACTCATAAGATCTCCATATTCTTTCTCATTTTCTGCTTACCCAGACTACAGGAATTAAATTCAGCTCATACCAAAGCTGATCAAGCACCGATCAATTTTAAGAAAAAATAGGTAGGTAGGCACACATACGAAAACACATAGAAAGAAAAATTACACAAACTTAGTTTCTTTAGAAAATCAGATTAAAAAAATATACCTTTGATATATGAAAGTTAAAATGTCCAGGGAAGCTGTAGCAGGGATTGAGTTTGGAATATAAAGGTAACGTAGATCACACCTCATACATCAAATTCAAGGGACAGGAATCACTAGTGTATTGCTCCAGTTTGGCACTGGGGAATGAGACCAGCCCAATAAAGCTGTTGCTTGGGGCTGAATCAGGCCAGTACAGAATCTGCAGTATCCCTGAGTGAATTTTAGATTTCCAGCCATTTCCTGGCTTTGTGGTGCTGAGTTAGCTGTAATGGGTCCAAAGATGTCATTGTAGCAGTGTAATGACATCCCTGGAGGAGTGATGCCTCTTATCTAAGGCTTTCCCTGGGCAGCACGTTGGCTGATATCGGTATTTCAGCACTAGTGGTCCAGCTCCTGAATTTGTGACAGTTTGACCATGCCTAGAGCTAAAGCCAGGAGACGTTTTTGTAGGGATGGAGGGGATGGATGATGAAAAGGCTAGATGTCTTTCCCATGCACATCTACCTCCTGGATTGCCAAAACCTATGATATGACACAAAGCATGAGATTCAGCTCCAGGACCAGGCACTTAAGCTTAAGTGTCTACACATAAGCTCAATGCCTAAGTTCTTGTTCATACTCTGTAGTCAACAGGTCCCAGAGAGCAGCTGGGCAGCCCCAAGAGTTAGCTAAACTTGGGCATCTAGAGTCCTTTGAGACACCTACAAGTATGCTGGCAGACTTCACGCTGTCCCTGCAGAATAGCACAGCTCTGCCAATGTAGAGTCAGGTTTGGGCTTCATATGTGTGACCTTGGGCAAGTTTTTAACTTTTATGCTATAAAATGAAACTAAAAGTGCATCTTTCCTCCCACTCTTTGAGCGGTTGAGGATCCTTTTACCAAGTTCGCGATACTTGGAGCAGCACACCTCTAGCCCATACAGAAGTCCAGATGGCATGAATAACAATAGTGTGTTGTCACCTAATATGACTCAAAATCAGCAAATACATGTGCATGGTCTCCTTACATGTGCTTTAAACTCAAAACCAGATACTGCATCTGTGGCTGATAGAATATCTAGGTACATTTCTGAATCAATGTCACATTCTTTGCCTTCACTCCTGTGACTTACGTTATTCACCTGGTTTATCATGTGCACTATTATAACTAATTGTGTATTCATGGCTCTGACTGAGTCCTCTAAGACTTCTCCATCTCCTTCGTGGAACAAGTATGTTGAGTAAGTATCCTGTGGGTATGTATGTTTTTTAATTCTGTAGTTATATGGAATTATTGAGACTTATTGCCTTCACTCAAGATAGTTTAGGGGGTATTTAGAAGGAAAGTTTCTTGTGTTAGGACTTTGTCATTTTTTTTTTCTTTCAGGGAGTATTTTTGTCTTTAATCTCAGTATCTACAATAACTGTGGTGTTATAGGACAAAGTAAGTGTAGATTATGTTCTGCTGTTGAACTAGGTTCATGTCTGTCTAAACACATTTCCCATTGTTGCTGATGCTGATGAAGGACATCAAGAGCTACTGCCTTTTATAATTCTTTTTAGTAATATTAAAATGCTGAGTTTTGCTCTAATAAAACATTCTGTCAGAAGCTCCTGGCCTGCAGGACACTCTTACCTTCAGAGCTGTCAATGCTTGCAACGTTAAATCACAATAAATCCCTGCCTTTGTAGTCACACTTAAACTGGATAATCCCATGGTTTTATTTTTTTAAAAATAATATTTCAACTCTCACTTTTTCAGTTTGGCATAAAAATGTTAGAATACCAACTGGGATAATTCTAACACCTAATGCCAAGGAAAAGATTCCAAAACACTTAGTTTTAAAAACAGGTCTAAAATTGTTTCCGACTATCTCATGTTACATAACACTCAAATGACTGGGAATGGCAAATCCTCATACAAGCAGCAACAAGAGTTTGCAAGGTGTTAATATACGAATCTCCAGAAGATGCCGAGATACTTCTCTACCTGTGAGAGCATTAAAGGTTAGAGGAGTTGTATCTGTTGTTGGCATCAAGTTTACTGTTCAAATACATTTCAATAGTAATTTCAGAATAATTCTTTCCAAATTGAAAGGAAAGCACTACACCTATATAATTTCTTAGTGCATTTGCTGACTACCAAATGAATGCCTTTTGAATTCTGTAGGGAGATCACTGCCTTGTTGAAATGATGAGTGCACTCAGTAAGTCCAGAAGAGCTTTTACTGATAATTTCTTATTTACTGATAATTTCTTATTAATAAGAATAATTACCATCTTAAATTGACAATCCTGTACTCTTGTATTTCTCTAAGTGTTTTAAATGTTCTGCACAGAAATGGATGCTACGTGTCCAAAGCAAATAACACACTGCATATCACACGTTCCCTTGGCCACTCAAAACCAGAGAAGATTTTGATCTTTATTTTAGCAAGTAGCTAAGAGGTTTGTGTTTCTTAAATTATGGCGACTCACATGAAAGAGCTCTGAAAAAAGTTGTTGAATGCCAAAGCGCCATGTCACAGGCATGCTCGTTAATAGCCATATCTGGCTTGCAGTCAGCTACTGTCTCAAACTCCGTATGAGTCAGATACTGATAGCACGCACTGAAATGAACAGCAGCCTTTCCATTACTTCCCTGCAGCATTGGCTTGGTTTGTTGGTCTAGACGGTAAATAGCCTGGCTGTGTCTCTTCAGCTAATTGCTAATATTGCTGTTTTCCTTTGACGCTTTTCTCCTCTCCTTAGATTTACTTTCACTGGCATTTACACTTTTGAATCATTGATAAAAATATTGGCAAGAGGATTCTGTCTAAATGAATTCACTTTCCTTCGCGATCCCTGGAACTGGTTGGATTTCAGTGTTATCGTTATGGCGTAAGTGGAAACATATAAAATATGGATTACCTGTGCTCATGTTCTGTATTTCAAGTCCTTGATGCTATGGGGCAAAAGGCTGCCTGCAGTACAAAAAAACCCCGTGGGTCCTAATTGCTTCTGAAACTATCGAGGACATTGTCTCTTCCCCTTGTTTTATCACTCACTGTATAGCAACAGTGTATGTGTCTAAAGAAAGGAATAGAGCTGTGCAGAACAAGATATAGTCTGCGGTGTGTGTACGTGAACGGATGCATTTCAATCAGTGAAATGTAATAGCTGGGCTGTCAAGTACAGGCATATCGATCCTGTGAATGAAAGTTGACTTTGAAAATAGGGTGGGGTCTATAGACACAAAGACAGCGGATTAAATTTGGGCTCTTTAGCTCCGAACAACATAGTCTGAACTTCAGTTTGCAGTACACTGCTAAAGTACAGTTACAGAAAGGAGATTAAACCAGTTCAGACAGTGTTTCAGCCTGAAATGAATAATTTTGAATATTATCTTTGTTTAAATTTTAAATGCATGATATTTTAAGATGCTGACACAAAAGCAGCTGTGCACAAGCCAAGAGCTACCTCATAAGGAAACTCCAATAATCAAGAAATGGGTTTCTATTTTACAAGTCTTCAGCAAAATCCGTGATATTTAGTTGATTAATACTGAAATTGTGCTTGGAAGGACTGACAATTAAGAATGACCCCTGTAAAATAATTGCCCTGTGTACTCCATTCAACCACTTGACAGATCATGTCCTGACTTTACAGGTACGTGGGGGCATTTAGCTACTTGGGGAGCATGTCAGTCCTTCGGACTTTCAGGGTTCTGAGAGCTTTAAAAACCATTTCAATAGTCCCAGGTAAGAAATCCTATTTGCTGAATATTTTCTGCTACATGCAACTGATTCTTTGCTCCAATCAAAATGTTGGCTTTTGCCTTTTTTTTTTTTTCTTTTTCTGTATCTTTCATTGATTGCAGATGCAGCTGAATTTGTGGACACAAACAGTGTCCCAGTTCACCTGGCCCAACCAGAATAAATCAAGCGTTAGAAACAATCTTGTATTTAATTTATTTTCATTATGCTTTTAGAAATTTTGTTAACCCTTTATAATGTCATTTTTACAGAATGTTCTTCTAGCTGGTCTAGGTGTTGTAGTTCAGCTGAAACATCTCTGGTGACTGAATGGACTTTACTATTAATCATTTTACGTCATCCTCGGGGAAAGAGTTGATTTTTCACTTTTCCCTTAGTTATAAAGCCAGTGGATACTTTCTCAAGACAAAAAATAAATTCAGAACTAGTAGGTTCCCTCTGTCTTCTTTTCTGGTCTTTTTATCATAGTCATTTTTGTTTCCAGTGTTTCCAGTTTCTTCACAGATTACCAGTGTTGGAAATTTCATCTGAATTATGGATGTTACTCCTTCTGGGTAAGAAAGTAGACTATCTCTGGTTCCTCATCCTTGCCTAAATATTTCACAGGGATTAAAGAAACATCTGAAAATTTTAGGGTAAATCAAATGAGGAAAAAAAAGTTCTCCGATTAATTACTCTCTCATCCAAACTATATTTGCATTGCAAATACATTTGCCACATATCAACCAGTAATTTTGGTACTTTGGTTGTTATAGAATGTTTTAAATCTAATCAAGTATGACGAATCCAGTTTTCATCCTGTTTTTCCTTTGTATATTGTCTTCCTAGGACTCAAGATCATTGTAGGGGCACTTATCCAGTCTGTTAAGAAACTTGCCAATGTGATGATCCTGACAGTTTTCTGCCTGAGTGTCTTTGCCCTGATAGGGCTCCAGCTTTTTAAGGGCAATCTAAGGCAAAAGTGTGTGAGCAATTCTACAGAGGGTATAAAAAGATTACCTTATTTCCTTAACAAAACATGGGAATCCTATGAAATGTTTGCTAATGATACAGGTAATTTTTCTCCTTAATCTTTTTTTTTTTTGGATGATAATAGTCACCTATACATGCATATATAACCACGGCTATAAATGATATTGATATTTTGATGCCTGATATTTTGATGAGCAACTATGTGATAATGGCCTTCAGAGTTCCAGAGCAGCTTGCAGGCATCCAGGAATGCAGCCCTTCCTTTCATTATAAGAAACAGCATTACCAGATTTTCCAAGAACGTCCAGATCTGTTTCCCAGAATGAAATTACAATAACTGAAACACACATTAGCTCATTCTCTGATGTAATTCCCAAAAGTTCACATTTTACTACACACTAAAGAGCCCATACATCTTCATTTTGATGCCCAGTGAATTATTCTTCAGCTGGTAACAGAGGAATTTGTTTAGAAGTCAAAGTTACTTTCTTCTTCACATCCTATGGATCTTATTTTATGTCTTATAGAAGATACTTACAATGTGCATCTCTCATGTATATGCCTTGACTAAGTCTGGTGATGGAAGCATAGAGTAGAGATCTGAAAATGCACCAAAGCATTCTCAGAGGAATAGCAAATATGAGATGCAATTCGGAAAGGAAAAGCCTGGTGTGAAAGGAAGAGCCTCAATACACTTTAAAAAAAAAAACTCAAAGTAAACAAGATCTATGCCTGGAGCATCAAGATATCTTCATCACTGAAGAAAATCTCCACCAGCAAGTTTAGACATAGCAGCAGTTACATAGAGAGGAAAGCATTCTCCCAGGGGAAATGTTGAAATACATTAAAAAGCCACACAGGGTTGTTGTTTGTATACACTCTGTGTGGAAGTTTTGTTCAAACAGGATTGCTTTTTAATAACTTCATAGTCCAGGGCGACAAATTCTTTATACAGAAGATATCTGAGGAAAGACTTTTTGCATGAAACTCTTGCACCTACCAAAAAACCACAGTTAAGAACAAAGTGATTTATGTATACAGAATGTTGTGAAAATCATAATTGATAGGAAACCTCAAAAGAAACCAGGCAGTGACTAGAACACCACACAAGAGGCAGTGGACATGACAAAGTTTGGCTAAAAATAATAATTTTCTGTGCTGAAGAAGCAAGAAACAAAACCGCCTGACTTTTTTTTTCTTTTCTTTATGCAGAACATTGAAGCTGTATAAAGGCTATGACCTAAAGAATGTAGGGCTCAAGAAATTAAACATCTGTGTTGCTTCACAAGCTTTGTCTTGTTCACACCCTATGTCATACATCTTGTGTGCAGCGTGAGTTCCAATGATGGCGCAGGGAACAGGAGGGTCCAGACAGATTTAGTGAAAGCTAGATGACTTTCCTACAGGATTTAGGACTTGTAGCACTGTAAGCCCAGTTTTCTATTAAATGGCTTTTTGTATATCTTTTATGGTCTGCTTTGGTCATGACTTTATGTGCAGTTCCGATCTCCAACATGAAGAACTACATATTAGTATGATTCTCTGAAGCTTAATCACTGAATATCCTTTAAAAACCTTTTTGTCAGCTGGCAGGAGCAGACCTGAACAACTTTTTGGGTGGAAAGTAGCCTAGATAGTGACTCTTTCCTTTATGGTTTATTTACATGGCAGGGTACAGCTGATGCTAAAGATTCCTGCTGGCTCTGAATCATGCTGACTTACCTGAGGAGCACAGCTGAGGTTTGGGAAGCACCAGGAAGACATGAGACATCCCTTGTATCTGGCATAATAAACTCTTATCTTAGTGGGGTTAATTAGCTATTAGCACTAAAGCTATTAATTTCTGTCTGCTGCTAGCTCGGGCATCAGAGTAACTCATGCTAAGAGAAACAGGGGAAGAGGTTAAAAAGGGCACAGTTCCAGCATCCTAATGGAGAAATCTTTATTTCTCAACTAAGCAGGGTTAGGACCTGCTGTCTGACTCAGCAGTGACATGGCATGGTGTATATCCACACAGCCAAATACCCTTTCTTCCTCCTCAAAGCAGCGCTGGGGTTTTGTGTTTCTATATGTTGTTGCTGTTTATTGGAAACAGAACTGGTCTATGCTACCCCAAATGACATTTGTACGCTGTCCTGGAGAGGGCTAATTGCCACAGACCAAAACTGTGCCAGAGTTTGTGCTAACGATTGCCAAAACAGGGACTGTGCTTGAGCCTGGGCCTTCCAATTCTTTATTTCCATTACGCAGATGTGGCAAAAGATGTGGCAAAAGTAATTTTGAATGTAGAAATTTCTGTTTCAAGGACCGCCTTCAGTCTGAAACTTGTGCATATGCATATGCATGTTGACAAGCGCGGACAGGTCATCTTGCAATCAGGTGCAGTTACTGTGAGTGTGGGAAACCTCTCTCTAGTGCTCATATCATATTCGCTACGTATCAATTTGTATGCATGTGCACATACATTTACAGGTCACTGATTACTCACTGCTACTCCCATTAAAAGATAGAGGATTCAGGATAGAAAGTGTTTAAGTTTTAAAATTTTTTGTCTTTGTTTTATAGCATACTTTGCTAAGAAAGAGGGCACCTCCGATATTTTGCTCTGTGGTTCTGGTGCTGGGTAAGTGCACTTAAGAATATTTCTTCATTGAAAGTTTTCTCTGCCTCAGTGCTTCTGTATTTACTCAGTCTTAAGAGACAAAAGCAGAAATTCCAGGCTTTCCCTGAATGTAGAAACAGGAACACAGACAACAAAATACAGTAAACAGTCAGATAATTTAATAATTGTAGGGAGTGAAGCATGAACCTGCAGCTGGCTTATTCAGATCTAAATTCCTTTGAGCCCTTCCAGAAGTGTTGTCTCTCCCTTCCCCATGGATGTATGAGAGAATGGAATATGTGAAGGGTCTGATATAGCACAGGACAGACATGCTCCTCTCTGTAAAGGCTCATGAATGTTAAACTGGGAAAACAAAATGTGAATTTTGGAGGGCAGGTTTGGACAAGGAGAGAGATGTGGCTGCTTTGCAATGAGGGGCAGGGGATGAGGACTGATGACAAGGGAGTTGTCCCGGGTTGGTGGTTTGTTCCAGCCTGTCTTCTTCCTTTGTTACTGGGTTGTGGGTGCTGTTTTTTCCGTCCCACTTTCCAGCCAGTACTATCTGGAGTAGAAAATTGGTTTGCATCCTAATGAAACCTGAATAATAATGAGAACTTTCACATAAACTGAAGTTTTTCCTTGAAATCTGCACCATTAAAAGAGCTCCACTTTTTATTATTACTTCTAGGACCTGTCCTCCAGACTACACATGCATGAAAGTTGGGCCAAATCCTGATTATGGTTTCACTAGTTTTGACACATTTGGATGGGCTTTTCTTTCCTTATTCCGTCTGATGACCCAGGACTATTGGGAGCGTCTGTACCAGCAGGTACCAGCTTTGTGCATAATAACTCAGAACTGGTATTCCAGGGAGAGCAACAGCTGAAGCAGAAAATGTGTAGCAGGGACAGGAAAACTCAGATAAAAGCAATAGCCACAAGCCATCGAGCCCACAGCCTCCCTTCTCCCTGCCGGCAAGCTGTGACTCCTAGAGAAGGGATGATGAGGTACTTCTCAGCAATAGCACTCTATCACCCTGATGGTTTGGGGACTTAAAAAAAACTTCTAAAAGGGTCCTGTATTGTCCTTCAAAAGTATAACAATGCCTCCTCAGTCATCCTCACGGGGTATGCGCTCAGTGATTCACAGGTCATGGTACGGGAAGAGGAAGAAAGAGGGGGAAGAAGGGCTGGGGAAGGTATATTTCCACTTAAGCTTTCTAAAGCATTGTGTCTGGGTAGCTGAGTGCTTCTAAAGAATTTCAGAGACACATTGAAAGCCTGTTTGGTATTTTTTATAGTAATTTTTATATCTGGGGTGTGTTGCTTGCAGACCCTCAGAGCTTCTGGGAAGGTTTATATGCTCTTCTTCATGCTGGTCATCTTTCTGGGCTCATTTTATCTAGTCAACTTGATTTTGGCTGTAGTAACAATGGCATACGAAGACCAGAACAAGGCCACAATTGCTGAAACGGAGGCAAAAGAAAGGCAATTTCGGGAAGCCATGGAATTATTACAGAAGGAGCATGAGGTACGTAGATTATTCCCTTTCAAGCTTTAGCCTCAGTGCTCTGTTCAGTCGCGTAAGAAAAAGCATTACTCCATGTATACAGCTGTGTATAGTAGTGACTCATGGGAACAGAAGCGATAACTTATTGAAAGTAGCGATTCCTAGAGCTACAGGAGCAATTCCGTGTTCAGCTGTGTATTTTTCCTGGGAAACAATGAATTTTTTTTGTGGATAATGAGCATTAAAGGCTATAGTTACTGTAAGAAAAAAAGTATTTTAAAATCTGGAAAGTGTAGAATTACATCAGCTGGCAGTTTCCGAAAGATCATGTAGTTGTTTTTTAATTTTTCTTCTATTTTATAATTGTGGACTGCTGAGCAGAGAAACATACAGTAACTCCATTGGTCAACTACATTAACAACTGAGCCAAAACCTATTGTAGTTGAATGAAAAGTCTCTCGATAACTTAAATGGCCTAGAATCTTCTGGAACAAAATACTCCTGTGTTTTGAAAACATTATCCTAAATTCAGTATGGGAAGGAAAGTCGTTCACAGTGTGAATACAGTCCTAACAATCCCCAGTGAAAAAACAATTTTAATACTGTTTGAGACTTTATTAGGGGACAAGGATATATTCTACAGTATTATCTTCAAACTGAGTATTTTTATCGTAAGCAAATCTGCCATATGGAGGAATAGGAGCTATAATGTGATTATTTTGCCCCTGGCAGGCCCAATACTTGCGATGATGTAACATACTGCAAATAGCAAATTGTTCAGTGCTCCACATGTTGGGGAAATTCTCTCCTCTTTCTTTTAGTGTTACCACATACTGGAAGGTTTTTAACGACTTTTGTTAAACACAGATTGCTAAGTGGAAATAATATAGAGCCCAGAAGTGCTTTCTTTCTGCTTATATTCAAAGTACTCAGTAAAAATATCATCCATGTTTCTGTTTTAATTTCAGTCATTGGCTATTAAAGGAATTGACATCCTGCCAATTAGCTCCTTTGAAGCTTCTTGTCTGTCTACCAAAGAAATCAAAGAAAGAAGCAACAGGAAAAAGAGAAATAAGTCCTTGGGGATAGAAGATAATGAAGAAGATCAACAATTCCCCAAGTCACAGTCCACAGACAGTCACCGAAAGTTGGTAATCTATTGTCTGAATCTGAGATCCTTGCAGCTTTTCCGATTTTAATACTGAAATAAATTGCTTGAAAGCACAAACCAAATCCCATTACAAACACCGATCACTATTAAGTCTTCAAAATAAATGACATTTTGGGATAAAGAAGGATTACATGTAAAAATTAATTTGAAAAGGAAATATTATAAACAAAGGATGGAAGGAAAGTTATAATGACAGCTAAAATACATTTTCTATAACATTGAGAAATAGAAAATGTGAATTACTATCAGAGTTTAACTTCTGTGCCATCCTTATCTGTTAAAAATTTCTTATTTAAAATAAAAATATAAAACTTATCCAAAAAATAGCTGCTATAGCTGACAGAATTTTGTTATCTACCCTTTACAGTCTAAGCAAAATCCTTCCCAAAAAATCTAAATCAAGTAAGAGTTTTGGACTTGCAATAGTTGATAGGAAATGTTATGAAACTCTGAGCATTTATTGCCTCCTAAAATTTTCTCTATGATATTATACCGTTCTTCCTTTTTTGCTTTTCCTGGAATTTTAGTCGTTCCTTGGCCTGGTGTACGGTCCCAACACAAATCAGGCAAAGCGCAGACTTAGCCATGGGAGTGTCTTCAATTTCCAAATACCTTCCTTAGAAGTTGATTCCAGAACGGATTTTGGTGATGTGGAGACCCGCAGTGCTGGGGAACATGAAAGCCAATGTCGGTCACTGTTGGTCACACAGATAGGAAGACGTCCCAGCATGCAAAGTCAAATGAGCCACAGCTCTCACCCCCCTACCCCAAACTGCGTGCAGAGCAGCAAGCAGGCTAATGCGGATGACTGCAACGCAGTGATTTCGGTGGTGGAAGGAGGAAGAAGCAGGGTAAGTCTAGATCCAGTGTCTTCGGAAGGAGTGATGCTTCCACCAGTAATGGAAGACACGGGAAAGGGTGATCTGGTAAGTAAAAGATATTATTTTAAGTATATACTTCATATTATACTGGGGTTATTTAGTCTGGACAAGAGGAGGCTGAGGGGAGACCTTATCGCTCTCTACAACTGCCTGAAAGGAGGCTGTAGTGAGGCAGGTGCTGGTCTCTTCTCCCAAGTAACTAGTAATAGGATGAGGGGAAATGGCCTTAAGCTGTGTCAGGGGAGGTTTAGATTGGATATTAGGAAAAATTCCTTCACCGAAAGGGTT
>Ga0181612_127081_pt1 | contig 13426 bp, 7 predicted proteins | sample HoacroProtozoa21_FD_119630 | JGI IMG/M metagenome (GOLD analysis project Ga0181612, IMG submission 119630) | Hoatzin crop microbial communities from Cojedes, Venezuel. Combined Assembly of Gp0051906, Gp0051904, Gp0051908 | reverse complement strand
TGACCTTTTGGAATGATCATTCGCTCTATAAAGTTTCCCTTTGCTTCCTGTTGTATTCAACAAATTCCTTTGCTTAAAAAGTCTCTTGTTGATGCTAACCATCTGGCATCTGGGGGAGCGGAGAAGGCAAAGGCAAGACAAGTTGAGTGCTGGACTGTGGGTCAAAAGCCTCATCTGTAAAATCCTAACGTAGAAACATGCTGAAAAAGGAGGGAATGGAAGTAAGAACCAGGAAAGCGCCTGCTGCAGGCGGTAGTTCCCTGGCACAGTGCCCAGCAGGCCCTGTGTTGGGCAGCTCAGGCGAGAGCTTGTTTTCACTGCTGCGTGCTATTTCATTTTCTGGCCTGGGACGACATCTGGCTGGCATGCTTTTTTCTACACCCCGGGAAGAACGCTCTTTTTAGCTGGTTACTGCAGTACTTGGCATTAAAATATAGTGAATCAGACTACAAAGTAGCATGAGATTGGCTTAAAAATAATGAAGTTTAAGTACAGTTGAGCTTTGAGTTCTTTTTGTTTGTCTTCTGGCTTAGAAACCTTTAGATTACATGATGTGCATATTTTCCTGCTTTTCATCGTGAGTGCGACTGCTTGGAAGTCACTTTAAAAATGCAAAAAAAACCCAACAAAAGCAAGAAAACAAACAGAATACATCCTTACCTTTTTACTGAGAAGTCCAGAATAAATTATTTGGGCTTTCAGAGTAACAGCAGTTATTAGACACTCTCAATACAAAAAAAATAGGATAATTGGCAATATTCTTGCTAAGAAAATAGAAGGGAGATAGTGAGCAAGAAAATTGGAGAAACAGCAAATCAGAATTATTACCTTCAAGAGGTTTCTTAAGTCCCGGAAGAAGCAGGGGCTGTGATGGTTTAACACCCACACAGTTGTCGCCAGATTTTGAGTACTTTCCCCGTGTCTGGGAAGAATTCCTCCACCAGCAGGGAAGAGGTCCTAGATGAACAGAATTCATGATCTGGAAACAGACACCACTGACTGTTACACTGATTTACACCACCAAACCGGCATGTGTGCTCCTGCATTCATCAAGCTGCTTTGAAGCACAAGGAACTTGTGCTTGGCTTCTTTCACATCATTCTGGATTTCAGCAGCAGCTTTGCGTAACAACGTGTTTCAGTTTTCACTGATAACCTGTTGCAAATCTTCCAATCTACACCTGCAAAACAGAACGGTTTTCACAAAACCTGGTATTTTTATACACCATGAGACTGAGGTACTGCATGTTGGCGGAGTTGTTTAATTTACTGCCTGGGCTGCAGGCGTGGATCTGGTAGCCACATGTTAGTTCAACTTGACTTTTCCTGCCTGGTGAATTCTGCAGAACGCAAAGCTGCAAGTGTGAGGGCTACAGACTGATAATTTCTCTTTTGATCTATATGCATTTATTACTTCTCAACACAGTAATACAGCTTTCTGGTTTTAGCTCTGACAGGTAGGATGGACAAGCTTAGGTGCAATAAGTCCATTCCAGCTACAGCGAGAATATAATTCAGTACCAATGACAAGTTAGCACTATTAATATATTAAAATTTGACCTCTGTGCACAGGCCTAAGAGTTAAAAATGTACTGTAAGAAGACTGGAATGGTTTCGCTTGAGAGTGGAGCCACACACATAGCAGCTGTTCTGATATCACATGTCAGTGTCTCCTGGCTGATATTTACTCAATTATTGACTCATTTACAAGGCTAATTAAGCATTGGAGCCAGTTGCCCAGAAACACTGTGTACTCTTCACCAGTGATGCTTATAAGCCCAGACTGGATAGAGCCCTGACCCCAAGGAACAGGAGGTTGGACTAGAGGCCTCCCACAGTCCCTCCAACATGAGTGTTCCTGCGATGCTGTGACTCCAGGCCTAGATCTCAGGTGTCGAGTATTTTCCCCTGCATTTTCCAGCCTGTAAAAGTTTAGCCCAGACTCTTCATCCCTCCATAATTCTTGTAAAAAGGAAAAAAAGCCATGCCACTGAAAAGCAGTAGAACATGCTGTGTTTGTGAGTTTTTAATGGCTGTCGAGTACAGATACTATTAATATTTTGCTCTTCTGCTTTGGAGGAGCCTGTTAGGGTGAGAAGCAGCTAAACGGGGAAAAAATATAAATGCATATTTTATTTGGTAAGGTGACAGCTGGGGGTGTGGTCTCGCTGTCGGAACAAAAGCACAGTCCAATGTTGACTGGCAAACCCAATCTTTGCCTGGTGTGGTAGATCCTTAGAGCCCCGCATGAAGCAATGGTTCCCGTTCTGCAAAACCAGCAGGCAGTCATGCAGTTGGCTTAAATATATGCAGTGTCAATTTATTTTACGAACTCACTTTGGATGCCTGTTGTCTGGCCTCTGAGAAGGCTATCAGGTGCCTTGGTATGAAATGCATGGGACATACGTGTGTGGTGATATTCTCCTTATTGTTTTGGGAGCTTCTGTGCTAGAAACCCTGTCCGAACTCCAATGTTGGCTTTGGACTTTTTCCAGTTTACTTCTCTGGGCTTTGCCACATCCCCAGCCCTTTCCTTCCTGGGGTGGTGCCCAAGCAGGATGGCTCTGCTGCCAGTTCCTGTTCTCCAGACACTCCCTTGTAGTTACCAGGGAGTGGTAGGGGCCTGGGGACATCACTTTGGGATTGTGGGAGGCTGCACAGCCTCACCAGGGAGGAAGGGCTTGTTGCTACTTGTATGCTGGCCACAGCCTGGTGGTCTCACTGCACCCTGACAGCACACTTTTGCTCGTATGCTGTTAATGTATTAATGGCTTCTAGACTCCCTGCTTTCTTCCTCTGGGATTAGGGGCTTTAGACACTTCCAGCCTTTAGCCTGGTAATCCATAATCTAATCAGATTTTAGTATGCTCAGAGCAAATGCTATCTAGGATGGCCTAAATCTGATGTCCCGTTCCTCTAGGGACCATCAATTTTCCATGTTCTGTCACCTTTGAAGATGCTCATGAGTCTCCTGTTGCATGACCATAGCTCATCAATGCTATGTTTAGTATTGTCTCAGAGTCATTGTTTCAGTAGCCTCATTAACCTCTGGTCTTACAACAAGACCAATTTGGAGGAATGCTGACCGATTTTGGTTGTCTTCTGGTACAGGGTTTGACTTAGGCTACCTAACTTTTCCATTCTTTCTGATGCCTGCTACTTCTGCTCTTCCGTGCCTCCATTTCATGCTCCCGAACACCACTCAGAGCCTTGATAACAGGCCTCCTGCCCATCTTATGCTGGAGCTGAGAGTGGGTCTGAAAGACTGTGGGATTTAGGAAGGACTCTCTAGCATGACGGTAGGGGACTCTCTTCTTCAGGGCACACATTCAGCTCTCCCGGTCCTGATTCCTCTCTTCTGCTGTGTCTGTCTATAATTCACATCATTGCCCTGTGGGTGGGCTCAACCCCTGAGCTATTTCTGTAGCTTTGGTGTCGTGCCTGTTTCTCAGAGGTGGTCTTCACCCTGCTGAGCCATCGTGTTCCTTGAGGTGTGGGGCCCTGCAGCCAAATTATTCTGCTCTGCAGGATTTAGATGTTTCAGACACAATCACCAGATTATTTGTTTCTTCTTAGCTAGCCATCATGAAAGCATCCTCCAGCCTTTTCAGGTGATCAAGAGTCCTCCTCCCAGTTAATTCCCGTTAAGCTGTATGATCAATAGATATTCCTTTCTCCAAACCAGCTTTAAGCATCATGTTTTCTGGATAAGGGATTCAATGGATTGGACAGAACATCTGAGTAGTGAGAAACTGAGAGAAAGGGAGGGATAGGGAAGAAAACAGTGGGAATGAACAACTCCTGCGAAAGGGAGTGTAGGAATGCACTGAGTCCCGAAAGGCATGTTTCTGGAACAATGATTTTCAGTGTGAGGATGCACAGTTGGCTTTTAGGACATATACAAAAGATTACTTGTTGAAAACAAGCCCTTATATTCTATAGGGTCGTGTGTGTATGCGAAATCTAGAAAGGGATCTGGAAAACTTTTAGGGATCCACAAACTGGAAAAAGTAGAAGGCTGCTAAATATTCTCTGTTAAAGTGGTGCAATTACAGTGAACTGAGAGAGTTACATCGCTGAAAGCCTGAAGTCATACGCCAAGAGGGAAGCCAATGTCATCATCACCCGCTTGTTCCTTGAGACGGTAAGCAGAGGATTAGGGTCTGTCCTAGCTGGGAAATGCAGAAACCTGTCCCTGGGAGGCACTGGGCTGCATAGCTCTGGGAAATGCTTTTAAAATGTTAGGCCAAGTTCTCATCCATATTTACAGAGGCGAAGCTTGTTCTCTTCAGTCTTTAGAAATTCAGATAAAAATGTAGGATTTCTCAAACTCGCTAGCTGTCCGGTGCGAGTTAATACACTGACGGTTCTGCCTTTTGATTTTTGCCCTGTTTCTGGGAGACAGGAGGCTCCGTGTGCACTGGTGCTGTTACCCTGAGCTCTGCGAAGGCGAAGCTGCCTTTGAGCATCCCCAGGACCCCCCCAGGGGCCGGCCATGACATGGCAGCACAGATGTAGTCAATAGCCACCCTGCCGCTGCTGCGCTGGCAGAGCCCCTCCGTCGCCCTCAGCGTTCCCGAAGTATCGTGGGGCTGAAGAATTCTCGCATTACTTAGTGCGGAAGTAATTAAAAACTGCACACGAGGAATTTCATAATATGTTACAGCAGATAAAATAAAAAGAAAAAAACCCACCAGTGGTAGCACGCATTAAGCTGGAAGCTCTTTCAGAATTTCTGACTGATTTTATTCCCTATCCTTCTGAAGCATGCACGGAATTCAGCTGTACTGAAGCTCCTTTCTTGTTGTCACGTGTAGCAGCTTCTAGCCTAAAAGCTCTTCCAGAAACCTCGCTTATTCTGGTGCCACCAACCATCTCAGCTCATTGCCTGAGGAGCACAATATTTTACATTATTTTCAATTGCTGTTTGAGAAACTCCACAAATACAGCAGGCACTTAATGGAGCCTCTGAATATTCCAGTCACACTCCACCTAATTTCATTTTATTAATGGAAAAAAAAATTGAAGCAAATGGAGAGGAGGGCTAGTTTTCTTCTTCAAACTTAAATGTCTCCCACCTAGCTCATTACTAGTTTTGCATTGTGTTGGCATGATGTCAGATAAAGGAGGATCCAGGTGCTAATTGCATACCCGTAAGCCTGACATTTGTGCTGACATCCCAGTGCTTTGCCTGGTAACTTCCGAGAAGGCCGTGTTTGAGAATCATCAAAGTAATGAGGTGCCTGGGCTTCTCTATGGCAGAGCAAAACTCCTGCCTTTCTATGTTAACACCCGATGGGGAATTTCTGAGTCTGTGTAACTGGTAATGTAACTGACATTCTGGAGCATCGTCTACTGTTAAACCGTGGAAATATTTTTTTAAATATGTGGTAATCATATCAAAGAGACATCAGTCTAGCATATAGGATTCTGACAATCTTTATTTCATTTTTTTTCCCTAAGAAACAGCAAGGTAACAGACTAAGAATTATTATTAACAAGTATTAATACATAAATAATTTTATTAATAATACTGCTATATTAGGCTAATAAAAAGCTACCTTGCTTTTGACTAAATCAGGAGTAATAATCCGTATTGTTATGCTAATTTAAACCAGTTTGTGGAGGTAAATTCACCCCGAGCTCCTAGCTTTCTGGAGCATCTTTCTTTCCAGGCTATGTTCCCAGGTGGCTGAGCTGATGTTCAAACTTGGAGGCCAGTTTCACACCAGTGGTCTTGGGAAGTGTTTTGCAGCAATTTTTGGAACTGCTCCAAAAGGAGAGGAGCTCTTTAGTGTCTTGTAAGCAGTTAGGGGCCACAACTCCTCTCGGGAGCTGATGAGCACAATGTGCCTGCCTATACTTTATTCCCCCAAAATTTGTTTTTTGCACAGGCATTACTTTCCTCGTCACCTTGTGAAGTGGAAAAGCTATGTAACTGCCCACAGCGGTGTTACGAGACTATCCGGAAGAAGGGAAGGTTGTATGAGTTTACTTTTTAAAATGTAAAAGGCATTTCAGAAGGCTGTATGAAGTAACACTAAGCAAAAATTTTAAAAAGACAGATGGGTAATAGAAAGCGCCGCAGCAGTGTCTGATCACTGCAAGCCTTGGCTTTGTGTATTTGGCAGCATGGGACTAACGCTGTTTGATGGAAAGGGAAGAGCACAAATTTTTAAACTACGTATTTTACTTTCTGCAGAGTTTTGGATCTTCCATGAAAGTCTTTTCTCAAAATACGAATGTAAGCCAATGAGGATCACAGATCAAGATGGAGTGGCTGCAAGTATGGCTAATGCGTGCAGGTACTGCCAGCTACTCCAACAGCAGGCAAAGCCATTCCCTCCTGTGCAGAGGAAAGGAGAAATGTGTAAACCTCTTGACTTTAGCACATGGGAAACAGACTATATTGCTTTCTGGCACTACCTCAGATGCTACTCAGAATATGGCTGGCTTTTCAATGTATAAACTAGTCATGCAAATATTGTGGGTTTTTTGTTTGTTTGTTTTGGTTTTTTAAATTTTAAATTTTCTGTTTCTTATACCATTTCAAATCCTCAGAGAATCAGCTGAAACTACTAAAACTTTTAAATGTTTGAAGGACATCAGACTATCAGAGTGAAAATGGACAGAAAACTGCTGGGCTCCGCATTACATTTTCCCGCTTAGAACAGGGGAAGCTGGATGGTGTGAGGGAAGCTGATCTGATGCTCTGATCAAAATACGGCAGAGCCTCAGAGTTTGGGAATAATTAGAACCCAGTCACAATCATTTCTATATCATCTGCAGATGCCGATAGCACTGTGTCAGCATCGTGGAGGCAAACCCAGCATCTCTTTGACAAGAAAGTACTTACCTCTTGCTGGTGTCAGCTCTGGGATGAGGTACATCTGTGACAGCCCCTGACGGTTCCAGTGTAATTTTGTGTAGTGAAATTAGGGGGAATCAATTTCTGAGCTTTACTTTGTCCTCCAAATAACTTGTCTGAGATTTCTGGACTACTTAGAAATAACTGAAATGCGTTGCCTATAAAAATGAACTGGACTTCAGCATCCTACAAACCTGGCAGTTCTCTGTTTAACTATAATTAATTTCTAAATAATTTACACTCTCCTTTCTCTTGCTATAAACTAAGTTTTATACCGAACAGAGTAATCGGGAACTTTATATTGTTGCCCATGTATATATAGTCAGGTACCAGAGAGTGGAGATAACTTAGCAACAAGGTTCTTATACTGTGAGTTTGACTCATGCATACAAATCCCTGGACTCATTAAGGGATCAGATTTTGCTTGGACTTTACATACCTTAGGGATCTGTGTAGGTACAGGAGTGTAGGAGGTGGCCAGGCTTGTGTTTAGGAAGAGGACAGTAATCCCAACAACAGCAGCCATTACCACAGGTGAGCTGGAGAAAAGCACTATCACAGTTTATTTCAGTATGCTACAAAATTCATTGTTGAACTTTATTAGGTACTTTAATACCAAGCATACTTTAAAGTAACAAAAATTATTGTAGTTATTACTTTTTACAGAAAATCAGGTATTTCAACAGTTTTCTTTACAGTTTGTTGACTTAAAAAAAAATTACAATTGACAAGTTACAATGGAGCGGGATGGGAAAGCGGTAACATTTAAAAAGATAAAACATACTATTCATATGGAGTCAACATTTAGTGATGTACATCCTGGTACGTCTCTCCGTCTGACTGTGTACAAATGGTACATATTCACTGAGCTGTCCTGGCAGGGTTGCGGGGTCTTGTGGTGACACTTTTTTTTGCAATGTTTGTGTACATTTAGAAAGGGCTTTTATATCACACTGTCATCATGATGCAAAACTTAGTAGTCCATAACAAAATAAAATAATACAGAGAAACCCTGTTTCCGTGATTTCTGTTGCAATAAAATTGACATGACTGCAGTAATATGGGATAGAGGTAAACCTAAGGAGCAAATGAAGATGGTGATATGATAGCATATCCAGATAGCAAACCCTTTCACAGGCTTTTGAGGTGAGAGTGTGGCTCTGAGCCCACAGGAGCCGTGAATGAGGACCATTTAACAGGGACTCCTGAATGCAGCTGGCCCTTAAGGATGTGCATTTTCCAGTTGACACTCGTTGGACTAATCACAGATTTAAAAAGCTGTCTGAAGTGGGACCTTAATGAGCTCACGCAGCCTCATGTGTAAACTACTTGATTTTTACCCTCCATCCCCTTCAGATCAGTAGCTACTACTGGGAATATGTTTATGGTGGTTGATTGATTTGGGTGGGATTTTTGACCAGCTCTAACGCTGGTCCTGTAGAAGTCAGGGGAGTCTCCTACACACAGTTACAAGAGCAGATTTGGAGTAAAACAACAAGTTTTTTTAAACAATGATGCCCAGATTAACACATAAATTTACTTGGCAGACATCCACATCAGCGTTCAGTTTTTAAGACAAACAGTGCTACATTGGTACCTCGGTAGTTAGAAGAGTCATCTAATTCCCTGTATTCATTTATTGACAGCTTGCTTAAAGGTAATTTTTTGTTCAAAAATAAAATAAATTTTCTGAGATTCATGCACTAAATTCTGCAATAATTTGTGTTGTACAGCCAGTAGTTAAAAGCCAGTTTTAACTCATGTTTTACTCCTGTCTTCAGTGTATTGTGTTTTCTGGGATCAACATTAGCAATGAATTGTTATTTTAATGATTTCTCCCCAAAACCAAAGAATGAAGCAACAGGCATGAAAAAATCTGAAGAAATTAGTGTTTCAGTGTTCATTTTGGGCTGGATTCAGCTGCAATATGGCAGGAGAGTGCAGAAGATGCATAGGGACTGGTGTGCCCCTGCCCGACCCTGAGCCGGGAGGAGATGAGTGCCATGCTGGAAGGTATCAGAGGGGGGGTCCCTGCTTCCCTCCGTTGCTCTGTGCCTGGCGCTTGGCACCCAGGCCTTTCGCGATGAGGTCTTTCTTGATACCCTATGCCTCCCCCCCTGTTTTACTGTGCAGTGGCTTCTGGAAACGAGGGTGCCCTTTGGGGAGCAACTCGCTGAGCCCCTGCGGAGGGAAGCACCAGCCCCACCGGTGCCCTGGGGCTCCGCGCACCCAGCCTTCACACAGCTATTTGCAGTGTGTTTTTGCTTACTCATCTCTTAATTTATGTATTGAGTTTAAGGCCAGAAGGGACTGTTAGATCACCTTGCCTGACTGGCATTCGCATGGGCCAGAGAATGTCACTTGGCAGGTATATGGCAGACCAGGAAAAGAATAGAAATGCCCTTGCAGTGAGTGGCTGCATGTTACATTTAAGGGGTAAATTACTTTCTCCTATTAAAAAAGAGTGCTTTTATTTTGTCACTTCAAATGCAAACAATTCTATGTGTCTTGGGAAATTATAGTATTATGATATTCAGTCAGACATATCTTATAATATATATGCTTCATAGAACTAGAATATAGGTCAGAAATAATTTTTCAGTCTTAAGTTTGTTACAGACAGGTTAATTGGAACACATATGCAGTAAAAATTGAGAAGCTTTACAGTTTTAGTCAACTTATTATACAGTGAAGTAAATGAAGTGCAGCAATGTAGCAGTAAAAGTTTTGCTTTTTCCACTAAGTGATGGAAACATTCAGAGAATCTATTTATAAATGCTAATTTAAGAGAGATGTCCTATCAGCTTCTTGGCTACTGGGATAGGAATAGTCTGGAGTTAACTGCCTCTCTACTGTGAAAGTTTTTAAAGCTTTTTGCTTTCCGTTCGAATAAAAAAAATGACATTTACAAACCTCTTCAATGCATATATATTACATATGTTTATCTAGCGACAACTACACCCCTTTTAATTTATTCCCCAAATGTGACTTTTCATGCATGTCTTCTGGATGCTGTATTCAGCAACAGTTTCTAATGAGCTGGTGTGTAATCCATGATCGCATTTCTCTTCAGAAAATCACTTCCACGTCTGGCTGATCTATGTTTAGAAGGTGGCGCTTACCCATCAGGCATTTTTGCACTCGTCAGTGTTCTTCTCTGTCGGAGGCCCTTTCCCAAGCTTCTTCCCATTTTAATGTTGATGTACAAAAGCTGTTATTCATTTTGTTTTGTGCTCATTCTAGTGAGGATTGGCTTAGTAGGACTGTGCAAAACAGAGAGAAGAGAGAAGCTGGTTTACTGCCAGTAAACATACAGACATTCACAGTGTGCTTGGCTCAGGGCGAGCCTCTGATCAATATTCTAATACACTTCATTATCTGCATTTCCATTTATCATGAAAAACAACAAGTTTAATCTTCAGATATGACAAGGATTTGTAATCCAGAATTCGTAAAAATCAATTTTCATCAGCTAATCGACATGGGAAGTCAAAATAATGAGATTTTTTCATCTAAAGTTTGAACAATATGGAAATAAAGATACCATGTGTATGGGGCAAGAATGACATTTGCTAGATGAATGCCATGAATCAAGTTAAAATCTTGACATTTCTGTTCCATATCTATAACGTCTTTCACTCCCCTGAGCACACAATCCACATTCGTAAATGATGACATAAAAACCTTGTGTTAAATTTCAAAGGAGCAGACCCAAATGAGGACAGAGGTGTTCTCATCCCAATCTCTCTCTTAAAAACTAATCCTCACCCATCCGGTTTCCATATACTGAGAACAGAGCTGCGCACGCAGGAGAGCGGATGCCGGTGACAAAGGGTCCTCCCTCCTCGCTGGAGGTGACTGCCTGTAAATCGTCACCCGGAGGGGGCAGCACATGGGGACAAGGGCTTGATAAGAAAGTCTATTTACAGGTACCCTCGTACATGCAAATATGAAAACATGACTGAATGTGGCCTTGAACATCAAGTTCTTGCACCAAATGAGCTCTGCAAATTCATCATTAGCTAAATTCCCCTTGGTCAGCTGGGCCAAACTGTGAAGTCCTTCGGCAGGCAGCCTCCCCATTGCCTCCTGTGAAAGAGTCACTGGTCGTGGGTCCTACAAGCCTGCAGCCTAGGGGAGAGGACAGCCACCTTCACTGCAAACCCACTCTGCCCACCGTAACGCAGGGGCCTCTGCAGGAGACTGCTGGAATGCAGAACTTGGGGGAAATCACAAGTTTTTTGAACATAAAAGAAAAATAACTGATTTCACTGTGAAATGGCAGTGAACTAAGAGTTTCAGAACTAGAAACTCTTCAAAATGTTCCTGTAAGAAGACTGAAATATTTAATATCCCCACCCCAATTTACGTGGCACAGCCACCTCCCATTCCCATCAATTCCTCACATGCCTTGACTCTCGTGGTTGCCTTGGTCTGCTGATAATTCACCCAGAGATGCCAGGGAGAGTGATGCCCCAGAGCAGGGTGCCCATACCTGAGAGTCTGGGATGGTGGTACCACAAACTGGGGGGCCGGATGGTGGCTAACCCCTCCACCGCAGACCCGGGCTGCCTGCTTCCCCCATCAACTTCCAACACATTGACATTTTTCAAGCAAAATTTGTTTTGGAGGAAAATTTCTGACTCGTTATAACCCACAAGCGTTCAGCAAGTATCTGTATCCCAGATATATTTTACAAAGACACTTCATTGATGTTGCTAAAACTAGCATAAGCTGAGCTAAGGAGGGCCCTGTAGAAGACAAATGGAACTGTTTTGCTTTTGTCAGAAAATGAATATGAAATACTGTGCTCGCTGTGGTATAAACATTTTTATGATGTCAGTATGTAGTGGGACTGGTACATTCCAACTGTAACAGAAAAATTACCATTGATAGCTCCAGGAGCTCCCTTTCCCCTGTTAAAACATATTGGTGATGAATAAAATCTGTTATAAATGGTCTGAGTTGGGAATTTCAGTGTATTTTACTAATATGGTTATTAATGTAATTAATATGGTAATGATTAATATGGATAAGTAGCACTACTAAATAAAATAATAGAAAGAAAAAGTGCTTGCACCTCCAATCTGTTCATTTGCTAAGTGAGGTACTGGTTTTTTTGAGCCTCTTAATCTGTAGTTGGTGAAACTGAAATGCAGGGAAAGCCAAAGTTGCGTGGTGAGGAGCATGTGCCCTAATACTCCTAGGAACAATCTAAACTTAATAGAACTGAATTAACCATTTATTTCAATTATTTTTAATCATTCTTTCATGTGCCTGTGTTATTCAAATCCTGAACAGTGCTTACTGGATTTCCAGCAGTACTCACCATTGGGGTTGTAACATACCAAAACCTTTATTAGTTCTTTTGACAAGTTTTTCACACAGGTGTTATACACATGGAAATGAAATTGAATAAATACTAGAGGTGCCTAGTTGATAAGGCAGAAATAAGTCATTTACATCCAACATCCCTCAGTCCGCTTTGTACCACATCATAGGCTTTTGACTCCTTGAAGTTTCTTTTCTTAGAGCTACTTAAAACCCTTTTCTAGTGCTGTTGCCTAGAAATCAGTTAATGAAAGCAGTCGTTGTGAAAGCCATATTACCCAAACCACCTAGGTGCTCTGCTGTTAAATTCTCTATTTAAAGTCTTGAAAGGCTGCCTGTTAGGCTGACATCCTGACAACATGGTTATTATTCATATTTGACCTGTTCAATTAGGGCAGTCACTTCTGTTGACTGCAGAGCTGGGGTACAGTCATCCTGGGAGGGCTTTACAGCATTTTAGTGTTTATGTACATTTTCAAAGAAAGGCCACTGATATTTCTTTGTTTTGAAGATGAATCACGGGGAGACTTCCAAGTTGATCCCTGCCAAGGTATACAGCACGTACCGAATTTCAGATAGTCCCTTACATGCTGTTACTGTAAAGGCAGTCAGATGGATAGTAAATATACAGAGAAAGCCAGGCCTTCTGCGTCTGAATGTGTATTGTCTACAACAATCTTAACACTTTGCACCATTAATTGTCACCAGCCATATTTATACCATTTTCTTTGCCATTTATTTGACTGGCATCTAGAAAATAACACCTTTCCAAGAGTTCATCTTTTATTGCTGTCTCCAAACACACACAATTATTGAGCTAAAGAGCAACTGGCATTCGTGGTCACACTGAAATTTGTGCTATTCCAAAACCACATCACCTGATAGAAGCCCATGGGCTAATGAAGCCCCAGAGATTTCTTCCCAGTGCCTCCACAGTGTTCCTCTAGCCTAGAGAGCGACATTATCTCTCTTGAATGCTGGTGCTGTGTTTGGAGTACGTGAGGAGATGATGGAGGAGAGAAACATTACTGCTGAGGGTCGGCAATTGAAAATAGACATGCTGCGGCACCTTGGGTAACACTGCTGTCTGGGCAGTAGGCCAAAAAAAGTTGGGCATGTTCAGTTTTAATAAGGTTCTTGGAGTTCTTGCCTTTCTGCTTATAGAATCACAGAATCACAGAAACATTAAGGTTGGAAAAGACCTCTAAGATCATCAAGTCCAACTGTC
>Ga0181612_109553_pt1 | contig 13426 bp, 5 predicted proteins | sample HoacroProtozoa21_FD_119630 | JGI IMG/M metagenome (GOLD analysis project Ga0181612, IMG submission 119630) | Hoatzin crop microbial communities from Cojedes, Venezuel. Combined Assembly of Gp0051906, Gp0051904, Gp0051908 | reverse complement strand
CGTGTCTCTCAATACCATCATGGTTGATGGCACTGGAATGTGCGGAGCTTGCCGTTTGACAATAGGCGGAGAGCGCAAGTTTGTGTGCATAGACGGTCCGGACTTTGACGCTTATAAGGTTGACTGGGATGAGATGTTTAAGCGAATGGGCACTTTCAAAGGCGTAGAGCAAGAAGAATACCGTCGTTTTCTTGAGCATGTGACATCTTCGCAGCCAGCAAAGCCAGAGAAATCAGAATCAGAGAAGATTGTGATGGATGTAGAACCGACTACAGAGAGCATATCAGAACTGAAAGACCGCAAGTCGGCATGGCGTGAAGAGCTTCGCAAATCGATGAAGCCAAAGGACCGCGGTGCTATAGAGCGTGTTAAGATGCGTGAGTTAGATCCCGTATATCGTGCCACGACTCGTTTAGAGGAGGTGAACCTTGGTTTGACGAAGGAGCAGGCTGTGCTAGAAGCAAAGCGTTGCCTTGACTGCGCAAAGCCAACATGCGTTGAAGGTTGTCCGGTGAATATCGACATACCGTCATTTGTGAAGAATATTGAACGCGGTCAATTCCTGGCAGCCGCAAAGGTGTTGAAAGACACATCTGCGCTACCTGCAGTATGCGGCCGTGTTTGTCCACAAGAGAAGCAGTGTGAAAGCAAGTGCATCCATCTGAAGATGAACGAGCCAGCTGTAGCCATTGGCTATTTGGAGCGTTTCGCAGCAGATTATGAGCGTGAGAGTGGTCGGATGTCACTTCCGGAAGTCGCTCCTTCCAACGGCATAAAGATAGCAGTAGTAGGTTCAGGTCCTTCAGGTCTCAGTTTTGCTGGTGACATGATAAAGAAGGGATATGATGTGAATGTGTTTGAGGCATTGCATGAAGTTGGAGGTGTCTTGAAATACGGTATTCCAGAATTCCGTTTGCCCAACAGGATAGTTGATGTGGAGATAGACAATCTGAAGAAGATGGGCGTGAAATTCTTCACAGATGTTATTGTAGGCAAGACCATCACCGTAGAAGAACTGGAGAACCAAGGATTCAAGGGCATCTTCGTCGGTTCGGGAGCAGGAACGCCTAATTTCATGAACATCCCAGGCGAGAACAGCCTCAACATCATGTCGAGCAACGAATACCTTACTCGTGTGAACCTCATGGACGCTGCCAATCCAGACACTGATACCCCGATAAATCTTGGAAAGAAGGTGATGGTAGTAGGCGGTGGCAACACAGCCATGGACTCATGCCGTACAGCCAAGCGTTTGGGCGCGGATGTGACATTGGTTTATCGTCGTTCGGAGGCAGAGATGCCAGCTCGATTGGAGGAAGTGAAACATGCCAAGGAAGAAGGAATCAAATTCCTCACTCTTCACAATCCGATAGAATATATCGCAGATGAAAATGGCGCAGTGAAGCAGGCAGTGCTTCAAGTGATGCAGTTGGGAGAGCCAGATGCGAGCGGTCGCCGTCGTCCAGAACCGATAGAAGGCGAGACTTTGACACTTGATGTTGACCAGGTGATAGTTGCCATTGGTGTTTCTCCAAATCCTTTGGTTCCGAAATCAATATCAGGTTTGGAATTAGGCCGCAAGAACACCATTGTAGTCAATGATGACATGCAAAGCAGCCGCAGCGAGATATTTGCAGGCGGTGATATTGTGAGAGGCGGCGCAACAGTGATACTCGCAATGGGTGATGGCCGTCGTGCTGCCAAGAGCATGGACGAGATGCTGTCGGCTTGTTCAAATTGATGCGTTAGTTATTACACTTCATAAATCGTAAAAATCCCTCATGACATCATCGCAGTCTTGAGGGATTTTTCATATTGCTATTCCTTGTCGGCGAGCATGACTTTGTCGCCGCTGACTTTTATGATGCCTTTGCCGATGAGGTTGTTTAGAGCCTTTTCCACGACTTCGGTTGTTTTGCTGCTTCTTCTAGGGAAGCCAAACATTTTAGTAATGCTCTTTTGCAGATCATCCTTTGGCAGAGAGAACTGCTGTTCGATAGCATATTTGATAGCGTTCATCACCTCAATCATCGGTATTTCAGTGATGTCCCTGCCACTATAATCTCTATAGAAATTATAGTTTTCAGATGACTTCTTATTCATCCAGAAAGTCCTGATGGATTTGTCAGCAGAGGTGTCCTCATAATAGTTCATCAACAACGGTTCGACTGCTCTGTTGACTACTTTAGACGCTTTAGTCATTCCGGCGCATTCAGCAACTTTTCTAAAAAGATATTTATCGGTTACCGGTTGCTCTGTCTCAATGATTAGCTTCAATATTTTAGTTATTGCATGAGTGCTTCTGTAGTCGGTGTATGGAGAGGTCATCTTGTATTCCTTCAACTCAGCACGTTTGTATTGTTGTTGAAAAGGATTGCTTGCGACTACCACTTCTTCCCCCTTGATGAGTTTTTCTTCTGGCGTTTCCTCCTTAATGCTATTATCTTCTTTCTTTTCAGTTTTCTTAGGAGCATCGTTAGCAGTTGAAGTTGTTTGCGGTCCGTCCTCATTTTCTCCAGTGACAGGATGCTTTACGGCGTTCTTTTTAGCTTTTTCAATTTCCTCCACAATTTTATCGATTACAGCATCCTTATTCTCATACCAATCCACAGTCCACACCCTGAACACATTCCAGTAGAGCCTTTTGAGCACACCAGGCTGCACGATTTCCCTGTCTCTGATGGTTTTCGTCTCATAGAAATTCTTGCCATCGCATAGAATGCCTAGCAGATATTCATCTTTGTTGTCAGGATTCTGCACAGCCACATCAATCTTGAAGTTAGACCTTCCGACCATTATTTCCGCATTGTAACCTTTTGCTTTCAGTTCGTCGGCAATTATTTGCGGAATGGTGTTTCTATTGCTGTCCTCATCCTCATTTTCCATATTGACGACAGGCATTGCGAGTTTGCCTGACGCCGCGAACTCCAAGAAGTTTTTCAATCCTTCTACACCCTTAGCCTGTGTTCTCTTAAGGTCGATTTGCTGTGCTTTGATAGTGGAGAACACCATCATCTCATATCTTGCCCTAGACACAGCCACGTTAAGCCTGCGTTCACCACCAGCGTTGTTGAGCGGTCCGAAGTTCATAGACACCTTGCCATCCTTGTCGGGTCCGTATCCTACTGAGAACAAGATTATGTCGCGTTCATCTCCTTGCACGTTTTCAAGGTTCTTAATGAATATAGGTTCCAGACAATTGAAAGCCAGGTTTTCCAGTTCAGGATTCTTTCCCAATTCATCAATCAGGATATCCTCAATGAGATTTTGCTGCACCTTACTGAAGGAGACTATACCTATGCTCTGTTTTCTCAATTCCTTATCACTCAGCCTTCTTATCACCTCCTTGACAATCGCCTCAGCTTCAGCCTTGTTGCTTCGAGTATGGCCTTTGTCGTATGTGCCGTTGATTTGCACGAGCGTCACCTTAGACATTCTGTCGTCGATAGAAGGGAAGGTGTGCAATTTGCCCTCATAGTAGTTGGCATTGCTGAAAGCGATAAGGCTTTCATGCTTGCTTCTGTAGTGCCATGAAAGATAATAACTTGGCATCGAGAGCGCAATGCACTCATCGAGAATGCTTTCAAGGTCGTCAACTTCCGCTTCATCCTCGTCCACTTGCTGAGTGTTGAAGAAGCTAGTAGGCGGCATCTGTTTCGGGTCGCCTACGCAGATGAGCGCCTTTCCTCTCGCAATAGCGCCTATGGCCTCGCTGGTCGGCATCTGTGATGCTTCGTCGAATACGACAAGGTCGAACTTATCGGCATTGAGGTCGATGAACTGAGCCACAGATAACGGGCTCATGAGCATGCAAGGGCAGAGCTTAGGCAACAGGGTAGGGATTTGGTCGATAATCTTACGTATAGATGTTCCCCTTCCTCCGTTGGAGATATTTCTGTTGAGGATTCCTATTTCAGAATTTTTCATTGCCTCGAGGGTCTGTGAAGGCACCCTTGCTGCAAGGCGGCAATACAATTCCTTTTTGCTGAGTTCCTGGAACTTAGCCGTTTCCTCCTTATATTTCTCAATAACCTGTTCGAAAATGAGCCCGTTGAACATCTTCAAGTCCTCGTCCTTGTTGATGATGTCCATGATGAGCTTATGATAACATCCTTTTTTCATGGCTTGCGCCGTTTCTTCTGGGGAATTGCCATGCTGAATGAATCTGACGGCAGCCACAAGCCCCTGATCCCTTATTTCCTTCTTTCTAGTCGTCCATTGCAGCCAATCCTTGACATTATCAAGACCGTTGACCCATTTGTCGATGCTATTATAGATGCTGCTGAAATAAGTTTCTTCTGGCAAGTCGATGACAGCCACCGGTTTCAGTTCATCAATCATAGCCAGCAATGAGTTGTAAGCAGACTTGAAGATGGTGATTTCGGACTTCTTCAGTTTGCCCCACAACTCCTCAGGAATATTGAGCAGGCGGTCGTTGAGTTCTCTGAACCCAAGCTTGTGCCTTTCCCCATACTCGTTCATCATCTTGAGAATCTCAGAGCCATTGTTGACCGACTTCTCTATTTTATCCCATTTCTCATCCCCGTTGCCGTTGATGCTAGCGAAAGGTTGTTCCAACAAGCCATTTTATTGTTTTCCTCTAACATTTCTGTATTCTTACTGCTCATTTATTGTAAAATATACTTTTCAGCATAAAAGCTATAGAGAATATAGGAGGGGCTGGTTGAACAGCTGCATGTGAAACCCTGCCAGCATTCCAGAGATGTATGCATTGCCGGTCAGGGTCAGGTCACAGAAACACTCTCCCAAAATCCAGGCCTCTGCAGATACTGCAGCTAGGGACTCCTGCATCTGGAGCACAAGATGCTACGCTAGTATTGTAACCAAACCCAAGCAACAGGGAAGCATGAAAGTCCGTTTGATTCCCTGTCGCAGACTGAAAGTGAGGTATCTTGTGGCACAGCTCCCGCTTTTGCTTGTACAAAGTTCGTTTCAGGCAAATTTTATTTCAAAGACAGATAGGCAGCAGTTGTTTGGTAATATATGCTAAACCAATGCAATTCAGTGTAGGCTGCATCATGGAGATGATAATTAGTAAAATATCTGATGACCAGGCTATCAAAGCAGCACAGATAAGACAGTTTCTGCCATTTAAATCGCTGTAAAGTACAGTAAAAAAATCAGAAGAAGAGTTTAAGTTATAAATCTTATTTTCTAAGGGAGTAAAATTTATGCGACAGGAGTGTTCCTTCAGATCTCATAATAGCTTTTGAACACAGTAGGAAATGTCAGCCAAGCTTTTAAGATGAAGATCATTAAACGCCTGCAAAATTCACACACATACAGAATCAGTATTTGGGTGGTGGGGAAGATAAGCAGAACTGACTGTATGTCTCAGTCAAACAGGATTCGCATTGTTTAGGAATACCCACCACAAGCGAGCGGTTCATAGGGAAACATGAGAGCAGAATAGAGGAAATTTATTGTACTAGAGCTAGAGAAAGGAACAAAGAATACAGATCTGTAGGAAACTGGGCCTCCTCATTTTCATTCCTTAGAGAAGAACATATTCTGTTAAATCAAGCAGAAAATTACATATTGTCTTTTTGGTTTTCTTGGACAACTCCCAGAGTCCTTGACGACACGGTTGAAAAATGTGGACTTTGATTATATCAGTAGACCTTCTTGCCTGCAGAGAGCCCAAAATGCCATGGAATAATGGCAGATTTTTCAGTCTAGTCCTTTTCTGTAGGAGACAAGGGATTAACTTAAGTACTTAGGGCTCTAATTTTATCTTTTTTACTGCAATAAGTATGTACCATTCTGAAGGAAAAGTTGCCAAAGATCAAGTTTTTCCTAAGGTTCTTCTCTCTTTTTTAAAAGAGTCTAGTGACATGGTTTGTTTTTAAGAATATATGGAGACAACAAGAACAACTATTTCATCATTTTTTACCCCCTTCTTTTAGGCATAAGCTTCTGTTCTGTTACAGACATTCACACACACACATACATGGATGTGCCGAGTTTGGTCACATAAAAAAGAAAGCTATTGACCACTTTTCAGTTCTTGTTAAAACAGCAAGCATCCTCCTATCAATTACAATAAATAAGTTCCCTCTGGAGAGAACAACCCTGGGGTAAGCTCACTTTGTAAACCACCTGGGGAAGTTTACAAAATGGGATGGTTTTGAAGATAAGGCAGTATTTCGGTACAAATTTGTTGCAACGTCACAAATACATTTAGTAATTGGAAAGTATTTTTGACAGTATTTCCATAATAAGATTTGGAATTAAACAAATCCAACCTGATAAGATAGGGAATAACATCTCTTTCCTATCCTTTGGTTTACTTCAGTACAGAACATTAGCAAGGTGAACACTACTTATACTAATGAACAAATGTGAATGCCCCCATCTGTTTGACGGTTCATAGGATGAAGACCTTTGCAGCTGAAGTGAATAAAGTGTGCTGACGCTAAGACTGTAGATCATCATCCAGTGCTGTGAAAGATAAGCGCTACAAAGCCAAAAAAGAAAGAAGCTCTGAGAAAACCAAAGGAAAGCTGAAATAGTATGTATGACATATATTGATATCTCATAATTTCACTTCCTCTTACTGTGATCCTTTGCTGTTGTCACATGATGATTGGCAAGAGTCATCCATACAGGAGTTCATAATTGCTGTCTTCAGATTTCTGCCTTTGTTTATCTCCACAGTACAGCTCAAACTGAAATTGCTATAGCAATTATAACAATTCAAGTTCATGCCCTAAGTAGAGAAGGGGAAGCTGTTTCAGCAAATAATCTGGATAGATGCAGTCTCTAGCATATACACTGCTAAGAGCTGCTGATGCACAGGGAATAGTATTCTCCACTTTAAGGAGTGGCTGGTTGAGGTGTGGCCCTTCTTCAGTAAAAACCTTGCCATGTTTATATATATGCAGCCTTAAGCCTTAGCTGGCCCAATACTTTTGTTTTAGGGTTTTATATATTTTCAAAAAAGAGGAAAGAGAGACCAGGAAAGTGAGAAAGATTTATGCAACCTGATTCAAGGCGTTGAAATCTATTCTTTCTGGGCTTCCTATGCAGAAAGAAGGCTAGTTGTAAAACTATTTATCACATCTAAGTTTTAAGTCATTGCTACAAAATACTGGTTCCTTCCACTAAGTTCCTATATAAAGGACATGAGAAGATCACCTTTATGAATTCCCCTCAAAATACCGCAGAACTGGATGTTGTTATTGGTGCAATTAATCTGATCTGTATTTAAGTATTTTGTCATTTGCCTGTTCTTTTAACTCCGCAGTACAGTAAAGCAGCTGGCTTGGGGGACAGCAACAGTTAATCAGCCACAGCATCACAGGATGTCTGTTGGGCTACAAATCCACACAAAATACACACAGATGCATATATATGCACGTATGTGAGTCAGTAAATCATCTAGCATGTAGGGCTACGAGGATGGTGAGGGGACTGGAACATCTCTTCTACGAGGAGAGGCTGAGGGAGCTGAGTATTGTAAGAGGGAAACATCTCCAAACTCAGCCATCAGTTCAGATACAGTTTTGCTTTGATGGGGTGAATGATGGGGTACAAACTCAAATGTTTCCTTCTGCTAGGGAATTCCTACATATTTTTAATCAAATTCTACATAGCCAGTACCATAGATACAGAAATTCTTCTACAGAAATATTTGAAATTGGAAAGTGGATACAAAAATGAAGTTGGCAGGAATGTCTGGACTGACGGAGATGCTCATGCATGTGTGCAACACAGAACAGTATCATAAGGCGAGCTGTATTAGGAAATTGTATTGCCTGTCTGTGACACCAAACTGCTGAGCAATGTGTCTTTACCTCTCATTTCACTGACGGGCACATTGCTAAGTGCTCTAGTACAGATTTTGGAGCAGTAATTTTCCCTGGGCATTTGCATACTATGATATTTTAGGAAGTAATCAAAGTAAGTCATTACAAATAATGTCATGAAATGGAACATCCCTTTAATTTATGACTCATTAACATGCAGAAGTATGTTCAGTCTTTTGAAACTTTGCAATGAAAATTATAACAAAGTAGAATTGGCGAAATACGAAAACAAGAAGACTCAGTTCCATCTTCACAGGGTAGCTGAGACAAATATTTCCTTTCTTGACCTACAGATACTATATTTAGGTATCCAAATCGCTGCTTAGCAGCAGACACTGAGTAGCAAAGGTCTTTTCAGATAAAGGTGACTGTATTCTAACACATAACTTCAGTAATCTCTAGATGCTTGCTGGTGATTTGCTTAAATTTTGCATGTCATAAAACCTGTGCTTTTTACTGAATTCTGAAAGAGGATTGATTTGTCACTAACACATCAGATGCAGTCTCACAAACAAAAGTTCATTTGTCTGCAGAGCACACACAAATGCCAGTTAAGGAAAATCATTAAGTTCAAACTGGAATGCCTAATTAATTCAGTCTACGTTCAGGCATTTAGGCAAGTAAACCAAAAATTTCCTGGTAGAACTAACTAAAGCTAGAAATGGCATCACTTTGGTATGACTTTCATAATCTGAATAAAAGATGATAAATAAAAGGTTTTGGTTATGTACCTGTGGTGACATCCATCTCTTTTGATCCTCCTGATTTAGAAAGAGTATCATGTAACTTATAAAAACTCAGCAGTTTTGTATGCAGAAAAGATACTCTCTTGTTCAAGCATTCTCTGTGAGGAGTACGTACATTGCTGCAATCTGCTACATACATTCTTCAGAGAAATAAACATACTAAATAATACAGTGATTTAACTGAAGGGGTTGGTGCTAGGACATCATTTTACCAGAAAAATAAATTGGAAAATAAACAGTGCCTAGAATTAATGGAAATGTAACTAAAAATTAAACTAGCTCCAGTATGAACTGAGTTTGTTTATTGGCAGTTTGAGGAAAGATGTTTATTTTCTCTCCTTCACCTTTAACAGATTGCTCCCCTTGGGGTCTAAATTCAAAGTAAACTGTTATGATACTGTGCAACAGATTTGTCTGAGCAAACCAGCTGAAATTTAGCAGTATTGGCTATGGTGATATTTTTATCAAATCTCCTTTGGAGATCTCAAACACTAGATGGTTCATCATACATTTCTGTCTGCAAAATCCTCTGCATTAGATAGTATGGGAGCATTTATTCCATAGAATTACTGTTTTTCATATTAATGAGTTTTAAATGAGAGCTTAATTACTACTAATTGCTTGAAAATCCACTGTTGGTGATTATAATCACTAACGATTAGATTGTTAAACATTCATCTTTGTCTATCTTTAGCAAACTTAATGAGAAATTATGGATCAGATCCTCAGTGTCTGATTTTACTGCTGAGTGCCAGTGGAAGAGAACCTCTGCTCACCGCTGGCGTTACCCCCTGGCACTGACACAGGGGCTGAGTGGGAGACAGCAAAAGATGTGACAGGAATGTATTGCACTCTCGCGATCCATAGCCCGCAGAATTGTCTGCAGGAGCTACTTCTACTGATGTAACTCAGAGTCCTTTGGTCCAAATCTTCTACTACAAAGTCTGGCTACCCCTGATCTTCGTTGTTTCAGTATCAGGAGAAGGAGCTGATACCCTGAAGGCACCTAATAACTTCTTGCAGTTACAAGTGCAATGTGGGCTTCCACAGAGATTTATCTACCTCTGTATGACTTCAATTGACATTAAGTAATAATTGTTAGGCTGCTGGTGGGCATTTAAAATGTGTTCAAACTGCTTCATTATGCACTTGACCACTTTTCTACAGCTGGTGCACAGAGCTGCTTTCCCCAGAATGGCCTGCAGCAGAGCAGGTGTACTTCAGACAGACCAAAGTTATCTGGTCCAACATACTTTTGCCCTTCAAATGTTCTTTTAGTATGTATTTAATTATGCATCTTTTACATAACACACTTACAAAATGACACCAATTGGAATGGTAGGTTTCCATCTGGATAAACATTAAGGAGTTTGCTTTTATTAGTATATTTTACTGAAGTTTGTGTTCCTCCTTAGTGCAGTATTGTACTTAAAATATTTATTTGCTCTGTTATAACATTGTCCTTTAATTTAAGCAACTCTTCACCCCTGTTCTTCAACAAGGCTCAAATCCAACCATTATTTAGGATGTGCCACATAAAGCTGAAACCATTTTAGAAGTTACTGCAGATATCTTATCTCTTTCATTATCTAAGGTTAGTTCCCCTACCACAGTTTGCACAATGAACCACTTGAGATCTCTTCATCCACTTCAAAGGAAAATCACCCAGTTTATATTTTAAATAATCTCTGCCTGGGAATTTAAGTTAAATGGATGATTTCTGTAGAGGTAGATGATGACACTCTGCTTTCCACTGGCTTGGCCGAGAGCACCGTATCATCCAACAAGGCAGGAACCATGTGGTTGCAGTCATTTCCTAAACCACCTCAATGATGCTTTCAAGAGAATGTCTTTCCAGAGCAACAATTTATCTTCCTGCTCTTCGTTAGAGCCCTTTTCTGCATGTCTGTCAGCTTGAATTGACTTTTTTAAATAGGAAGAGACTGCTAAGTAATAATCTAGATGCAGCCTCAAAAGCATCCTGCACAATGGCATCTCTGGTAAAATGTATCTTGGAAAGACTGAGAGAAACAAAAAGTGAAATAATGCACATATTCTATATACATAATTCTCTCTCTATAGTTCTACATACATACAGAACCTGCATAGAATATGTATATGTTCTATACACAGTTCTATGTACATATATATAACTACATACATAAATTAAAGAACCTAATCCTGTAATTCACTTCAGCACATTTTTGTAAGTCAATGAATGAGGAATCCCAGTGCTCTGAATGAAATTAGTGTCTATTCTATACTTAAAAGATTGTTGCTGAACTGAAGCTATGGATAAGTAAAGTTAAATGAAAATTAATCACTACTTGTACTGAAATCAGTTTGACAAACAAAAAGTATTAATATAAAATATCTGACCATAAACACAATGAGAAAGGATTCTCTCCTGCTGTGTCATACACAAGTTTCAAACCTCAATTTATCGTTTTCTTTCTCACTTCGAATATATTTGATATGTAAGCAACTCATAGTCAGAATAAGATAAAAATACATGTGACAGCTGAGTATAAATTAAGAAATCACTTAAAGCTGTGCAGAAATGCATATTCAGTAGCAACATCAATGAAAATTGCGGTCGATTAAAGATTTAAACCGAAACAAAATGACAACGCTACACATAACCAGCTACATACTTCGGCATGAATCCTATCTCTAGCAATGGCTACTTACGAGTTTCGACCTCTTGAATGAAAATAAAAAAACGTACTTACTAAATTTAAGCAGTTTTTCTGGGAAGTAGAAATTTCCTGTAGGAATATATGGACACTGATAGGCCTGAGAAACTGAACAGAACTGGTCAACAGTCTTCTGTAATAGTTTTTCATTTGCAGGTTTAAGAGTCCAGGATTCTGTATTATTTACTTCAGGTCAGTCCTGGAAAACCATAGCATTATAGTCCCACCATTTCAATCAGTACAGATATCTTAATAATTTTAAATTTTTAAAGCTATACAGATATTTTTTTTTGTTTGTTTTTACATCATGATAAAAATGGTGCTATTTTGGATTAATAAACAGAATTACTACTGGGTATTTTGTTTGAATCCCAGACTAGAAGCTAAATGAGACAGTAGAGGTGGTCCCACTCCGTTAATAAGCAGACTTTTAGAAGCGAGGCTGCAGTTACTGAAGGAGCTATTTTTTTGGTTTGGTTTAGTTTCATCTGGACTGGTTCCCTGATTCCCTCTCTTCATAACCACCCAAATCCTAGGACCAGAAAATGAGATGAAGTGGGGGTGGGACAAGGAGAGTGAGGCTCTCCTCTTTGAAGCAATATGGATTTCTGTTGTGCAGAAGTGACCCGTAGAGCGACTGCAGCCTAAACCATCAATGCTCCTACAGAATCACTAAAGTGAAAACTACTTGTTTAAAGACTGATTTCTCATTTTAGGATTCTTGCTCAACTCAAAGCCAAATTTCAGATTTGCTCAGTAGTAAACAATGGAAGACGCAAATTCTGAACATCACTAAATACTGCTTCCACAGCATTTCATTTCAGCCTCCACAGAGGCTATACAAATGTGGACTTTCTAAGACTCCTTGCAGTTATTATATTTGGGTTTTTTTTTCTGAAACATGGCCTATCTGTACGCAGAGGAATCTGCCCCAACAGATTCCATGGTTTCAAGAGGTAGAAAAAAGTATTTCACTCTGTTGGGAAGCATGTGCCTTGATACAACACTCTAAAACTTACCTATTATTCCACATTAAAATTTTTTAACAAGCAAAGAAGTGGGCCAAATTAGTAATACTACAGCTTTTGCTCACATATATGCAAATCCAGTAACACTAAAAATAATTTCATATTATAATTACGCTTTGCCAAAACTGTGATAAATAACAGGACATTTAAAAAACCAAAATTGTACACAAATCGGTATGTATAACCATAAATCAGAATCATTTGCATGTTTTTCTGTTTCTCTTTTACTAATTCCATTCAGGATCATTTTAGTCCATTAATTTACCATATATATATACAGATTTGAAATTTTGTTCAGGCCAAGCTATGATGACTGTGCATGCACACGTGTACGTACACAAAAACCTGACCGTTAGAAAGAAATCAGGTTTGATTTACACAAGCTTTAACTTGTTTAACATTTCACCCAGCTGAGACTACAGAGAGTATCACTTTAGCTTTCATAACCCAGTATGGAGTTGTCATATTTATCCCTCTAATACCATGCGCAATGTATATGCATAATATAACTGTAATTTGAACATACTGTGCGTTTTTAGAGCGCTGTCTGCAATGCTTGACGGGAGCAGAGACTCCATAGTCATGCCTTCAAGCTGTGTTCTGTATTAACACATGTAGGGCATACGCAGTTTCACGACGATTTTCTTTTATTCTCTTCTCTATTTGTGACACTTCCAGGTGTGAAGAGAGGATGGACACAATGTCTCCATATCCCTTCTGTGACTGAGGCCACTGTCCTCTCACAGAACGGACCCTGAAGCTGACCCTCAGCTCCACACGTCTGGCTACCAGGAGACGCCACATGCCATCTGCGTGCCTGTAAGGGAGGCGGCTGGAGTTTAACTAACACACACCACTACAGCAGCCACATCATCCTTCTGACTCTATGCCCTAGGTCTAGGCCTGACCGCTCAACACCAGCACTGCTCTCCTCCCCAGTGACACAAGGTTACGTAAGTTAACCTTACGCCTTCCTCCCTCAGGGAACTGCTCCCAAGCAGCTTCAAACACACGGCTCCAAAGACACTCAGCAGAGGACTACAAGGAGGACGAGGGGACTGCAGCATCTGTCCTATGAGGAAAGGCTGAGAGAGCTGGGCTTGTTCAGCGTGGAGAAGGCTGAGAGG
>Ga0181612_171491_pt1 | contig 13427 bp, 7 predicted proteins | sample HoacroProtozoa21_FD_119630 | JGI IMG/M metagenome (GOLD analysis project Ga0181612, IMG submission 119630) | Hoatzin crop microbial communities from Cojedes, Venezuel. Combined Assembly of Gp0051906, Gp0051904, Gp0051908 | reverse complement strand
GACTGAGGCTCCCCAAGCAGCCCATATCCCCTGTGCCTCTCCCCTGCACGACCCATTTCCCACTCATTCCGTCTCTCCCAGGCTGCTGACAAGCACCGAGGCAGCTCAGGAAACGCAACAGCAATGACCTCCTGTTGTGCTGAGTACTGTAGAATAATTTCATGCCATCTCCCAGACTGTATCTTTCCTCAGTTTTACGTCTGCTTTCATCCATTTTAACTGAATAACACTTTGTTAGCATTCTACGTCAGAATAAGAATACTTCCTAAATTGATTTCATAACATACGAAGTCTTCAGAACTGCTTCCTACCCTGTTTTGTTCCATTTTTCCAGTGCTTTGCCTTCTTTTTTGTTAGTTGCTGCACACACAGCAGTGCTTTCATTACATTGTCCATAATAAATCTCATAAGATTTTTATACAAAGATACCCAAGTATCTAATTTCTCTCAATTTTAATGGGATTGAGGTACTTCAACAAAACCATGGATCTCATCTGTAATTTTATGATATATAAATGAAAACTTAGATTTTTATTTTACCCTCACAGGATACAGTTAATTTAGAAGTAATTTATAGCTCAGGAGTTTCTAATGGACATTAACTTAGAAGTAAAGTCCCCAGAAAACTTCCTCTCTCTTCAGTGAACTCACAAAGATAAGTTTCCATTTTCATGACCAACCAAAATACACTTTTCTACTTTGTTTCAATACTGTTTCCAAAAGCAATTGATTTTGTGTATGAATGTACCTTTGTCTAAAAATCTATTAACAAATTTTAGCTATCCTCATTCAAGAAACCAGACAGAGTTGTTGATTGGTACGGTCTCACCATTCCATTGTGCGCGATCCTTTGCTTAGTCTCCTGTCTAGTCTACATATTTTCTTTCATTATACAGAAAGTATTTAATAATACATGGGGTTTGGACTATGTCAACATTTACAGTGCAGCATAAGGCACTGGAAAAAGTCTATCACATAATCTGTACCTTATATTCTTTGAGTAGAGTAACAAATTACCCTTACGGTGTTGCCCGGGGTGAGACGCCACCACACCATCTGCAACAGCTTACTGTCTACAGCCTACGGTGGTCAGCAGCACCGAGAAAACCGCACAGTACCTGCCGCCCCGTGCTGCCCAATATTCCCGTGCCACGCAGGCAGCCATAGCCAGAGCACTGAGGTGCGCACCGATATGCTCTATTTCACAGCAGGGTTGACTGGAAAATCATAACCTGGCCCTAAAAAACGTATAGCATTGCTAGGCCAACTGAATCATTATCCTGGCTAGGACAGAGCTTACTCACTTCAATGCATTCCCACAGCCTCGGCAGCCCTCCTTGCGTTTCAGTCAGAAGTGCTCGAGTAGAAAAACATTTTCCCTCTTGCTGTACTGACCTCACTGTAAAACAGGTTGTTAAAAACAAGACCCCCTTCCCAAATTTTCTTTTCTGAAAGAGAACAAAATTTCCTATGAAATTTGCCTCTTGCTTGTTCTCTCCTTTTTAAGGACTTGTCTCCTGGCAGGGCATCTGAAGCAAGTACGAGCTGAACCCATCCCCATGGGCTAGAGCCGGGAGACCTCGTGCTCGCTGAAGCCTGGCCTCCGGCGGCAGATGACGTTCTCCGGGACGCCTCGCACCCTCGCGCTCCTGCCAGCTCGCCTCTCCCTCCCGCAGCCCACACAGTGAGCGGCAGTAAGCAGACACGCGGAGAATGGCGGGGCAGCGGCCAACTCCCCGGCCAGAGGAACGGGGAGATTGGACCCACTTCATGCTGTAGTTCTGCCCTGCCTCTTGGAAGGTGTGCCGGGCCCACCGGCGCGGGCAGCGGGGCCACCGTGAGGGGAGGCCAGGGCTGCCCCGTGCCACACATGGCCGGCTCCAGCACAGGGCCCAGCCGAGCCCCGCGCGAAGGCAGTGCTGCTGTTCATTTACGCTGCACACCCTACTAAGGGGTACACACAGGCCAAACTGGATCGCAGGAAAATGTATGTAGAAGCAGAAAGGTTAAGGTCAGCTTTAAGAATATTAAGAATATAACGACTCCAGTAACTTGTTAGTTCAGAGGCGTTCGTCCATGCACTTGCCTCCCTGTATAAATGCAACAGCAAAACTGTTCAACAAATAATACAAATCAAGGTCCCTCAAGAATGGGGCAAGGTCCAGAATTAAACTGTTTCACAAGAACTGCCAGGTATTAACACTTATTTTTCATGGAGGAATCTGCAGACTGATCCGGCCTACAAAAATCCTGTGCTGGGTGCCATCAACACCTAACGAGGTTTTCCTTGGTAACACAGTCCCTGAACACCGAAATATTTTCTTTCTTCTTTTTTCCCTCCTCAGTTCTCCCAACGTCCTCTCCCTTTGAGAGCAGGGCATTAGTATTCACTAAATGTGTCTTTGAAAAGGTTCAATCTTCTCGCAATTACCGATACGAGACTTTCATTACACATGCAGTATGATAAATACTGACGCAGTCTCCCAGCTGCTTTGATCAGGTCTAATCCCGGCACGCCCGGTGGCGGCGATGGCCCGGCGTGTGATGTCTGCATCAGGTTTGGCCAGACTCTTTTCTGTGGTGCCCAGCGACAGGACAAGGGGCAATGGGCACAAACTGAAGCAGAGGAAGTTCCAGCTGAACATGAGGAAGAACTTCTTGCCTCTGAGGGTGACGAAGCACTGGCACAGGCTGCCCAGGAAGGTTGTGGAGTCTCCTTCTCTGGAGATATTCAAGACCCGCCTGGACGCGGTCCTGTGTGGCCTGCTGCAGGTGACCCTGCTTCAGCAGGGGGGTTGGACTGGGTGACTCACAGAGGTCCCTTCCAAACCCGAACATTCTGTGATTCTGTCTCTGCACCAGCCCTGGGCAACAGGAGGGGTTCACCCACTTCCGAGCTGATGTCATGGGGTCAGAGCCACAAGCAGATGCCCTCCCACCTGCTCGAGTTCCAGATCAAACTGATGCTGTGCGAGCACAGGCTACATCCCACGGCCACGCTGCCAGCTGCTTTCAAACTGTAAGGCCCGATTCTAAAATGGAAGCCCTACTCAGGTACCAAAAGAACTAAAGCGCAGAGATCCCACATACTTAATGTGTAAAAGATTGTGTCTGCACCTGAAGTTTTGTTATATGCGCAAATGCTACTAGATCAACAGTAAGTCTAGTTACCATACCTTATGGGAGAATGTGGTTGAGGGCCAGCGCTGGAAACCTAAGACAGGACGCGCAGGTCGTGCTTCGCAGTATGCTGCCTCCCGCTTCCAAGAAAATCCGATGTAAAGTGGTTTAAATCTCAGAACACGCTGCAGTACTTGCAGTCATTTTTAATTATACATTTCATAACTGGGCTTATTTCAGCAAGTGCTTTAAATTTGGGGATGTCTAAGTCATCATTTGTTCTGTCTCAAACTTTTCCCACCATATAAAATTATACTAAAAAGACACAGGTCCTCTTTGTAGCTGGTGTAAATACTATGACAATACACGAGAAATCCTTTTCAACACAAACTAATTTTCCAGGGCCTGAAGAGGACAATTATGCTATTACATGCATATCTTGAAATGAGAGCAGGCAGCACATCCCTAAGATGTTTTGGAGCATACACCTCGGACCAGCCCCTGCGCAAACTAGTATTTTCTGTGCTGGGCACGAGGGCTCTTCCCTGCTGTGTGACCTTAACAGCTCAGGATACAAATCTCTCCAGCAAAAAGAGCACGAGAACTAGACTCGATTCCTCTGCTCTGTGTCTGAATTCAGTATTTCTGGTGACCAGGAGTAACAGTCAGCATGACAAATAATTTAATGAACTACTAATTCAGAGTTGACCTTCAATGAAAGTACTGTTTAATTATCCAGTTTTTCTGCAGTCAGGCATAAGAATGCTAAACCATTTCTGAACAGGTGCAGGAGGCACATGTTAATTTTAGTAGCAAAGGTCATTACATGCGTATTTCTGTATTTTCATCTGCCATTCCTCCTGTCAGAGGATTACTTATGTATGTCAGAGGATTACTTATGTATGTCTACGAAGACAAAGAGGAGGAAAAAGTCCTTTGTGTTCTTTCTGCTTCAACTTAGTGAAGTCCTGTCTCCTATCTCTTTTTTCCTTTATTCTCTTTTCAAAAATAAGTCTAAATCCAATACTGAGAGAGGAAAATACATTACCTTGCAAATGAAAGTGATAAGATTAGATTATTGCCTACATAGCTGAAAAGTACTTGTAGCATATATTTTCATACTAATGTAGAGTACTCTCATGGGGAAAAAAACTTCAGAGCAAAATTAAGGGACATTGTAATGTAAGCCTGAAAAAAACCCACACACAAACACCACTCACTGAGCAGGAAAAAGAACTAAGTACATGAACATATGCCTGACAATCAGAATTGTAAAAATCCTTCCTCTGAAAGCCAAGATCAATTCCTACGTTAATCTAGGCGCATGAGATGTGAACCAATAACTTTGCAGAGAAATAAAGATTTCCTGGCCTGTCTAGATTTATCTTATCACATTCAAGAAGTCGGCTTCATGTTAGAGATTGAGATTTTTTTTTAATCTTATTGCCTGAGGAAGTGTGAAAACAGCCTCAAGAAAAAGTCAGCTTTAACAATATTGAGCTTATTCTCTCCCTCTCTCTTTGTTTTATCCTTCAGGCTTTGATGCTTTTTCAGAAGAAGCATTAAAAGTAGCCAACCCCAGTGAGAACATGAAGAATGTATCAGAAACAGCTCCTTACTACAACGGTTCCTAAGGTAACAAATGGTACATCTGTCAAATTATACTTCATTTCTTCCTTTGGTGGTGGAAGGAGGACAATGGGAGGCAGGTATCACGTTTTCAAGTTTCATAAAAATGCTGACAATGTACAATTTATTTTATGGTTGAGAAATGCAGTAGGGGTTTTATTCACACAGACAGTGATGTTGGTAGTTAGCTTGCTAGAGTGTGGTGGGGTCGGGTTTCTTGGTTTTGTTAAACAAGAAATTAGCTGAGAAATGCCAACACAATTTGGAGCATAACCAAAGACCACACTGAGCACCCTTACAGCTGCTGCTGGTGGCTTCATGAATGAAAGAAATTGAAGGGGTTTTTTCTCCTTTTCTTTCCCCAAAATAATACACACTGATTTTTACTACCTGCAACCTACATTCAGAGAGAAGTAGTTCCCCATGGAACATTACAATAGCTTGCGAGTCCCTCAGCTTTACACACTGGAGTCTGGTAGCACAAGTCAACACCCCATCCTTGTTGACAGAGGATTGCTTCACTAAGGGTCAGGGGCTATTTTTATTTTTACACAGGAAAAAAAAATAATCACAAAAAAAGAGTTGAGAGTATCAGAGTGCTCTTAGAAGATATATACTAGATATGGCATGTTAAATTTCTTGAAAATCACTTTGTGTTATTTAACTGGCTGCCTCCCTACCAAACTGAGTAAACACAGCCAGGATGCCAGGCTGGAGGTAAATTTCACGCCTTGTTGTCACAGAAAGGCTTCTGGCAATTGTAACAAAAACTGATGCCAGATAAATGACTATTCTCATGAAGACTCTCAAAGCAAGCCTTTCCTGTCATTGGTCTGTGCATGCAATTCTTGCTGGCACTCTGCTTTTGAAACCTTGCTTATCATGGACTAGCTGCTGTAAATATATTGTTGATTTTGAAAGTAAACTTAAGTTGATATCAGCTTTGACCATTAATTCCTGAGTCCCTGTCTGGTTGTGTAAAATCCTGATTTCGAGGTTGCCTTTGTAGGTGGCAGCCTTTTTTAAACAGAAAAGGCTCAAGGAATGGGGAACGAGGATGCACTAGCTCTTTTCTGACTCACCTAGCACCATGCTGAGAGTCAAACATTGTGTCTTCGGCAGAGATGGAGTCACCCAGTCAGCAGGGCTGCCCTTCCCACTGCTCTCCTCCGCACTGGTTCTGCACTCCTACATTTCAGTGGTAGTGGTCCCACAGTTGCACACCCAGCCGCATTAGGGCAAGCTGATGCAAACAAAATCTAACTACACAGAAAAGGATTCATTTTCAGCCAGATAAGCTGCCTGATCCAGCCAAACAGTGAAAAGGATATTCTTTGCATACTCATATGTATGCCATGATTTTACTACCAGGAGCGTTACTTATGTTCCAGTAGAAAATACTAGGAAATTCTGGATGCTTTGGAAGTGCAGACTCCACAGTGAGGAATGTTTTTGCTGAAGCTGTAATATTACTGTTTGGAATCAACTAATGGCTCAGTGCTTTCAAAGATACTTTTTTTTTTTTTTTGATGTGCAGGCATTCAGCTATTAGCAAGGACAACATTTTGATTCAAGTCATCCCTAGGTCATAGAAATTAATAGACACATTCTGTTCTACTGTACAAAATCTGCCAAAAAAACATGTATTTCAATAAAGCAGATCATTGTAAATCATGTTTGTACTGAAACAAACATGAGATAGTGGGAAAAATAATTGACCATGCTCTTTCTTAAGCAGACCCAGAGTATTAGCGGTTGTGTTAAATACAGACATTCACATCCAGGCCATTAATGCATGCTTAAAATGCGTTAATAATTCAGTAATTTTTAAGTTCACCTGGGAAATCACATTTTACAGATAATATATAGCACAGCGCTGTTAGATCATAAGCCATCAAGCGTGAAAAAGACAGAATTCTGGCTATGTCTTTTGTGCACATGACCATACATCAGTGTATTTCAGGCCTCAGACTGCCCATGAAGTTCTGATGCGTTCTTATACCAGACCAGCATCTATTTGCAAGGCTTTGACCTCCTGGTTAGAGCACGTGATACCGCAAGAGTGGAAACGAGAAACTGGTGAAATCAGCAGTACAGAAATGCCACACGCTTTGGTACAAAAAGCACCCACTACCTAGAATCAAGGAGCAGAAAGTGTTCTGTGATACTTGCATCTCCATTGCGTACCTCTGGGCTATGTGACAAAGGAAAAAAAATGCGAAGGCAAAGCACTCTCTGTGTCCCTCACACCTAAAGACACTAATAGCTCAATCTCACCATGGTGCCTAGGTTCCTATAGTTTTATCATTAAAGATTCTGGTCAGTCAGCTGTGGCGGTAATTATCACATAAATTAACTGAGAGACAGGAAAACCAGAATGTAAGACAAAATCTCACCTGCAGCAACAAAGTATAGGACTTCATTCTCCAGTAATCTTTTCAAACCTAACACCAATGATGAACTAAGTTTTTTCTGGAATATTGCTTAGGTTACAGAAAGAAAGCCTATTAGTCAGTGCCATTTACCCCCTGGTATCCAGCTTTTATCTGCTGACCTGTCATAATAAAACTATTCTGAAGATGTATTTTCAGATACAGGTGATTAGCACAGCAAGCAAAGCAGCAGAGTGAAAATTCTTTTTCAGATAAGTGTTGCTTGCAAGCAGTGTAGGTAGAAGGAAAAGCAAAGAACTGATCAGTTTGGCCACACTAGACTATAGTGCTCAAACTTTTATTTGGGTTGTGGGGTTTGGGGATCTTATATAAAGGGATTTTGCTTTAAAATAGTTTGGATCCCCTCAGTTCTGCATGGTAACGCTCTCATCTTTTCAATCCATTCAGCTGACAAGGTAGACTTCCAACAGAATCCCAAACCTTGTCTTTAGAGAAGTGTTTAAGTAAGGGTGGATGGCACCCTGAGATTTCACTACTCCATTCTATTGCTCCAAGACAGGTTCAAATTTTATTTCTGCTGCCCTTGATAGAGCAGGGCTATTTTTAAAATTTTTTTTATCATTATTTTTTTTTTTAAGATCTCCCACAATGGAGATGTCTCCCTGGCACTAAGCGATGCTTACTGTTAGGAAGTTTGCACTGCATTTGTTGAATGTTTTAGAGTATTTTTTCTCATTTAAATTCATAGTTCATCCTTCACACAAGAAAAAGATTAAACTTAGTAACTGTTGTGGCACAGACATTACCTACCCTTTACAATGCTTAAGAGTTTGGAATGTTATGAGATCACACTGGGAAGGGCAGTTGTTGATATAAATAAAGGGTTATGATTATTAGCTAATTTAATTAAGTTATTCACTACCCTCTGTAAAAAGAGTATTCTCTCCTTTCCTTGTCTCTTCTTGCATGTCTACTCAAGTATTTAATGATTATGCAAGAAGAGGCATCAGACCTTAAAAAGTGGATTACATGAATACCGCACATTAACCTGTAACCCCGTCACTTCTGCACTGTTAAATCACAGAATCCCAGGCTGGCTGAGGATGGAAGGGAGCTCTGGAGGCCATCTGCTCCCACCCCCTTTGCTCAAGCAGGGCCACCTAGAGCTGCTTGCCCAGGACCATATCCAGATGGCTTTTGGATAGCTCCAAGGTGGGAGACCCCAGACCTTCCCTGGGCGACCTCTGCCAGTGCTCAGTCACCTCCCCAGTGATAAAGTCTTTCCTGATGTTCAGAGAGCACCTTCTGCATTTCACTTTGTGCCCATCATCTCTTGTTCTGTCACAGGAATTCACTGAAAAGAGCCTGGCTCTGTCCTGCTTCCACCCTGCTTTCGGATATTCACATACACTGATGAGATTCCTGCTCAGCCTTCACTTCCCCAGGCTGAGCAGCCCCAGCTCTCTCAGCCTTTTCTCGCAGGAGATATGCTCCAGTCCCTTATGCACCTTTGTGGCCCTCCACTGGACTCTCTCCAGTAGTTCCATATCTCTTGTACTGGGGAGGCCAGCACTGGACATGGCACTCCAGGTGTGGCCTCCCTAGTGCTGAGCAGAGGGAAGGATCCCCTCCCTTGACCTGCTGGCACCACTCCTCCTCACGCAGCCTAGGATACCATTAAGCTTCTTTGCAACAAAGGCATGTTGCTGGTTCAACTTGGTGTCTACCTTTTACATTCTAATACACAGTTTTTCTTTTACTTTTTCGTAACATCATTGATTTCCACTACGTTCATGGTCCTTCCTAAACTCCACCATCCTCAGCTGCATTTGCTTATTAGTATTACAGAAAACACCGTTCCATTTCTTTAAATCATGATTCTAATAACATGGTCAGAGTTCACACCTAAAGCCTATTCCTCCTTAAAACCACAGGCAAATAACTGCTTAATCCATGCCCTCCCTGAGCCATTGCACAACCAGAGGTGAAGATCCATCACAGCAAAATGGAAGACGTATGGTTCTGTGGTGGGCTCTCTCTTCTACTGCTTACAGGCGCACACCTGCAAACCCATGTACTGCTGCGGAATCAGAGGCCTTTGAAAGTTAACAAAACAACCAAAACATAGGTTTGGAAGTCATGCATTAAAATAATTTGTCGCTGTCCCTATACTACCACAAAACAAACGATAGATACTTTGAAATGTCATATTACAGAATGCTACATCACCAGAAGAAAACTGATTGCTGGCATACCATTGCTAATTCTGCTGTTCCTCTTCTACGCAATAGAACTCTTAAATATCTTCCAAACAACAAGAAACGACTAATGCATTTTTCTTTTAGTTTTTGCTTGCTTCATGACTGCAGCAGCATGAAGATGTACACCGACACACAGGCTGGCTGAGCAAGGGAGACTGGCCGTGACGTGAAATAAACCTGTGACTTTTGGGAAAACTTCACAGGCAAAGACAAAGCCACCACACAAAAATCCCAGGCACAAATCCGACCTCCGAAACTCTCAACAACAGCAGCTAATTAGCTGAGGCTGGTGAATTCATCCAAGTTTGCATCTAAGCTCCCATTACAAATTTTGCTAAGGTTGCTTTCTGTCCTCCCAGTCTCCTGTCCCACCACCAATCTGCCAATGGTTTGAGCAGACTGTGAGGTGGCAGAAGTCCCTGGGAGATATTTTTCTCTTTTGCACACAATCATGGTGACTTGTGAATAACGTGCATATGTTACAGTGCATGTTTCCACAGGCTACTGTAATGATTACAAGTCATTAACTAAACAAAGAAAAATCTGAAATAAAAAAAATTGGAACAGTCTGCAAAAAAAAAAAAAATGTCACAAGCTATTATTTCAGTTATTATGAGCTCAGTTTACTGCCTTTGTATATGAGTTTGTTGCAGGCTCCCTTTGCATTCCCCCTGCATGAACAACCTCCCCAACAGAACAAGACAAACCAGGACCAAGTATAATCAAGAAAATAACATCAAAAAAGTAATGAAAAGCACAGGCAAAATTATTGTTTTTCTGTCTGAATGAATGCTCTTTCTGCTTAAGCATGCCACCCACCTGGTAACGGGAAATAGGAGAGAATGTGAATTTAGAAAAGAAAAATCAAGAAAGAAAACATAAATACTTCACTTCTGGAGAACCAGAGCTCGCTCTCCAAGTCTGAACACGGATACCATGTTCCAGCAGTCAAGGACGGTTGAACTGCTCTCTTCATGGCTGGTAAGTGAGCCCCAGTCCTCCCACTGAGCCCCCCGAACCTGTGCTCCCGCTCGCTGCACTGCATGGCTGAGATTGTGCTGGCTCCGAGGGAATGCAGCGCTGTTCTTACCGGAAACCAAGAGGAACCAACTACTCAGCTTCCCTGGATTTCTTTAAAAATTTAATCTTTAAAGCATTTTGTTTGGATTTCAGTCTTTTTTCGAATGTCTTTCATGACTTCAAACCCCCCCATCCAGAGGAAGTGGAAAATGACTCCCAAAAGACCAAATCTTTATGCTGCAGATCTGCAATAATAATCCCAGAAAGCAGTAATTACTGAAGACTAATTTAAATCTGCATATTGTGTCTATTTCTGCCCTACCAGCTCCCATCCTTATGGCTACAAAAAAATATTTTTTGTACTATAAGATAGGGAAATTGCTTGAAAGGTGAAAATTGTTTTTAAAGGCTCATTGTGTATTTGCATCATACGCACTGAAAATCTGAAGTACTGCTGTTCTCAGACAGTTGATGTACTTTACCCTGGAGTACTTCTAACATAGGTTTGATATATTTGTTTATGCATTTTATAAAAACCCTTAGTTTAGTAAATGCTGAAAGATCAAATAGCATACCTTTGAATTATGCAAAGTTTTATTATACATACTGTAAATAAACACTATGAAACATTAATCAACTCCAAAAAGCTTTCATAAGAACTCTGTGCAACATTTCCTCTATGGTATATTCTGAATATTACGATTCTGTCATATTTCTGAGTAGAGAGGTTAAACTTTTCCAGAAAGAAAAGTGCTTTGTGCAACTGGTATCAAGACACATGCAACTCTGTCAACTGAGTCACTGTTTTATTTACCTTTTAGGCAGAAGTAAAAGCAACATAAAAGACATTAAAATGAGAAATTGAGTACAAATCACCACCTTTATTTCAGTATGTATAACGCTACAGACTTGGGAAAGTTCTGAAACTATCAGCATTTGAGTTCTTCATAGACATCCACTACAAGAGAGAGTCGGTGAAGCTCCCAGGAGCCAGTGGCTCACTCCAGGCTTACGCAGCGAGTACCACAGGGAGGACGCCTGCAGGGTGCTGAACCTGACGCTGACTTCTCAGAAACAACAGAACTGCAGAAAAGATTTTGTAGACTTAATTGAGAGTTTATTGGGGCAATCAATAAATTAATGAGTGCAGAGCAGAGCATCAAAATTGCCTGGGTCTAAGGTGCTTTTGGTTTCGATGCAAGGAAAGTGAGAATGTCAGCACCAGAGCCACGCATCACCCCAAATGAATGCTGGTTTGCAAACCACACAGTTTTTGAAGAGATTATTACTAAAGATCTGGAAATATGTTGACTTTTTTGTAGTTGCACTGCTTTTCCATCAGGTAAATAATGAGATGATCTATCAAATTACACAGTAGACTAGCTGCATGTTAACCTAAACAAAAACTTGAAAAGAAAATGGATTCACAAACTTCACCATATGGAACAATTCAGCTGGGGAAGTCCAGAATGATTTTCTATTTACAGTATTTGTTTTAATCCACTACCTTTATCAGGAAGAATATCTTTTTAAAAAACCAAAATAATCATCTGGGGGTCTGATTTTCCAGATGATTCTTAAGTTTCTGCAAAAACTTTACAACTTTGTAAAATAAAACCTTTCAGTTAAAATACATTAAGGTAATTATAAGGGACAAGGTACAGAAATGACTGAAAGAACAAGCTAACCTAAATACAAACAGAAGGCAAATGATACAAGTCTACAAAAATAGTAAAAAAAATACACAGGAGCAAGATAATAAGGCCAATGCTGTTAACATGATGATTAACGAGTGCCCTGATATTACAGAGAAAACAAGAATTTTTGTGTATGGCATTTGATAACGTTGCATGTATTAGAAGTGAAAGTACTGACATGGCATTTTAACCTAATAATTAAATTCATCAAATACAAAATATTAGAATCCTATTTGCATTATGAAATTTTGAATTGATTTTACTAAGACAATTTTACTAAGTAAACAGGACTATTTTATTAAAATTTCAGTATTAAAAATAAAAATATAGAAGTATGAATTAAAATTTAGGCTCATTACATAAGACCTAATTTCTTGGGTCTATAAAACAATGTATCTTACAAAAGGAAGCTAAGCATTAACTTAGCTTAACTATCATCTTAATTTTACTGATAGAAAACAAAACCACAGAAAAAGGAAAGAAACAGCTTAACAGTGCACAGCCTCCTTCTCCAGAATGCAACTGTGACGGAGTTAAGTGGAAACTATTTTTTATTGTACAGAGACAGGGCCTATCTGTGTTGGTGGAAAAGTGACATATTTCTCGTGCAGAACGCATTTTAAAGCATCTTCTCTATTTGCAACAAAGCATTGAAAAAACCTAATCAGATCTGTTTGTTACCTATTTGTTTTCTTTAGTTAGCTAACTTTCCAGTTTACGATCTATACACTACCAGCATACCTGCTAGCTCCAGCTTTTCCTCTTCCCTGGTCCAGTGCTCTCCTTATGGTCAGTACCAGTACCACACTTTTCTTTTAAGCCCATCTACGCTTCTGTCCTGGCTCAACACCTGATAATTTGCTCTCATTAAAAAAAATCAAAAATTATAACATATGATTAGCTGTTAGCAACAAAAGATGGAGAGCATGTGCTTTTCTGCATGATATCTATTTAGCACTTTTCATTTGAAAGTATCAAATGGACTTTCTAGATGAACTTGACAAAGAGTAGAAAAATCAATTTTAAAACCCTAAGAGAATAACCTGAGCAGCAGCATGGGAAAGTAAATGTGCTTAATACCACACACGCCTTGTGCTCAAAATACAATAGATGATGAATTCTAATAGGCTGTAAATCACAGAATCACAGAATGCTCGGGGTTGGAAGGGACCTCTGTGGGTCATCTAGTCCAATCCCCTGCCGAAGCAGGGTCACCCAGAGCAGGCTGCACAGGACCACGTCCAGGCAGATCTTGAATATCTCCAGAGAAGGAGACTCCACCACCTCCCTGGGCAGCCTGGGCCAGG
>Ga0181612_167605_pt1 | contig 13427 bp, 3 predicted proteins | sample HoacroProtozoa21_FD_119630 | JGI IMG/M metagenome (GOLD analysis project Ga0181612, IMG submission 119630) | Hoatzin crop microbial communities from Cojedes, Venezuel. Combined Assembly of Gp0051906, Gp0051904, Gp0051908 | reverse complement strand
GTGCAGGACCTTGCACTTGGCCTTGTTGAACTTCATGCGGTTCACACAGGCCCATCTCTTCAGCCTGTCAGGGTCCCCCTGGATGGCATCCATTCCCTCCAGCCTGTCAACCACACCACACAGCTTGGTGGTGTTGGCAAACTTGCTGAGGGTGCACTCAGTCCCACTATCCATGTTGCCGACAAAGACATTAAACAGCACCGTGAGGGTTCAGCACTGGCACAGAGGCCCAGAGAGGCTGTCATCTCTCCACCCTTAAAGATTTTCAGAACTTGGCTGGACTAGGCCCTTTGCGACTTGATCTGGCTTTCAAATTGCATCTAAACTTGAAAGTCATTCCTGCTTTGGGCAGAGGGTTGGACCGGGTCACCTTCAGAAGTTGCTCCCAACCTAAACTATTTGCTGATTTTATGATTCAGTATTAAATCTCTACATGGCATTTGATTTCAAATCATGTGGTTAAAAGTTCAAAATTAATAAGGTCTCATAGGTATTACCAGCAAAAGGAGGGGGACCCCAAACCTTTCATAGGATTCTGCTTTTATCAGCAAAATCAACCTCCAAGAAACTGAGTTACACCCAAGAAAAAATGCCAGATTTGTGCTATAGGAGAAAAAAAAAAATTAAAGTGCCATTATGTAGCAGGAATTTGTATTTGTTTTGTTTTTATTTGGCTTCATTTATCATTCATGCATCACCCCTAACCTTTAGGGTAAAAGGTATTTCACATTAGCATAAATATTAAGCAGATGCCATTTCTGCTACATAAAGAATTTTCAGCTAATCATTTTTCTATGCATTTAAATAGGAATATTAGAATGAGGGTAATTACTTCAGTTTTCCATGAGTGATCCATCAAGACATTGACTTTCACTGTATATTGTTGCACAGATTAGTAAGTGTAGAATTAATTTAGAAACCAGTGTTGGAATATTTGAAGTGTTTTGACAAGTTCAGTACTTTTTAGTTTTCAACAAAGCTTAGGATTTTATTTTTAAAATGCTTTCCCTTCTTATGAAGAGGTTATTTTGTCAGGAAAACGTACATCAGATTGGATGATAAGGGAAAATTTTAGTGTTAAGATACGACCAGTTATATGAAGGAATAACCTAGCAGGCATGAAATGGAGAGTGTGAACAAATAAGTTAGAGAAGTTGCTTTAAAGATTCTGTATTGTTGTTGTTGTTGTTATTTTATTTCACATCTAAGATATCACTGTTGGCATTGCGGAAGGACAGTACAGCACTGTTGAAGCCATTGTAACAAGTATGACTTCACCAAAAGTGTCCCTGGGAGTTTCAGTTTTGGCTGTTTTCGAATGTCTTTGCAAGAGTATTCCACATTCAAAAAATCACACTGAAAATTCTGTATCCTTATATACGAAGAGTTTAAGCAGCTGTTTCAAAGAAGTCTCACCAAGCTAGATTTGTAAGGAACGGCCAAGAATTAAGCACCATCATATACTATCCACCTTGTTAAAGCACAAGAATGTGCCATTCATCCCCTATCCAGGTACAGAAGCAATGGAGGGGTTTTTTGTGTCCCCCTCTGCTTGACTGTATGCTTGAAAGCTGATCATCAGCTAAGCGAGTGATGCAATTTGGAAAGAAATTTGCTTTTTGAGTAAAACAGATTGCATTGCCAGAATGAACTATCAGAGGAACTGCTTATTGCGTGATCACAGATCTGATATTAACAGCATGCTTTGTCAATGGTTGGAAACATCCTAAGTAGGCATTGACTTCTCTTGCCAATATCAAGATTTATTGGCATGAGAGATATTGACTTCAGCAAAACCATGACGTTATTATATCTCAAAGATTAATAAATCTTGTTACCAGCCAAAACCGTAAGTCAATATAATTGTACTTGATGATGCATGTTTTCCTTAAGGACCTCAGCTTCATATTATACTTCCAAGAAATGGCAAAATATCGAGGAAAAAACAGCTAAGGGAGAAGTCAGTATAAATAGCCACATTCACGTTATCGTATGTCTCGTAGTGTCTGGGTCTTCATGAAAGGCACTTGTCTATTTCTGTGCTATTTTGTATGCTTTGTGAAAAGAGTTATTTTCTCTTGAAAAGTTGGACTCCTTTTCAGCAACAAGATTTAATTTTTATTATTGACAAACAACCAGATGACATGTACATGTGTCCACGGGAACTTCTGAATTCACATGTAGTCTTGTTGCCAAACTGTATTGTAAAATGCGTAAGCCTAATGGGCTGCATAGGATTGTAGTCTGTTGAAGAGACCGTGTTTTATAATGCCCGAAGGAAAACAGTTCTCCAGTGTGCGATTTAGGTAAAAAATTAAAACCATGTTGCTTAATAACCTGATTTATTTTGAGCTCATTTATTGTTTTGTGGAAAAATTAATTTTGATTTTAAAAAGAACCTCTGCCATTGATTATACCTAGGGTTTATTTTCATCAGGTTTTTGTCTTTGGGTTGTGTCTTTCAAGGCAGAAGGAAGGCAGGACGGCCCAGGCTGTGCTCCTGCCTGTGGTGGGAGGGAGCCCCCCTTGCCAGCCCTCCTGGGGACAGCACGGGCCCATCTGAGGTCTGGCACACTGATGCGCCCAGTTTGGGGGGTGGACAGCAGAACTACTCAAGATTCACAGCTTCTGCAGTGAATAGTTCAACACAGAAACAGCATCGGCTTTGGAGCTGCGTTTGTGGTTCTACAGCAATTTCTGGTTCTCTGTGAAGTGCGCAGTATGTAACTAATGGTGCAGAAGCAGTGAATAGTCATGAAAATCCTTTTGCACTGGGTTAGTTTTGACTTCTTTCTGGATCTATAACTGATTTTACAAATCTGAAGGAGCTTCTGTCTGAAAAACATATAAACACGTTTTTTTATTTCCCAAATTATTGCACGATTTCAGAGCTCTTTTAAATGATCCTCTTGCTGAACTCTTGGTTTTCTCTCTTGACCATGGCATTTTCTTTACCTGCTGACATTATCAGCATTAATAGCTTTTCTTCCCGATTTACAAAGTAAGCAGCAATCATCTTATTGTGGAAGTTTTATTTTAATCTGTTGACTTGGGAAAACATATAATGTTAAATGCGTAAGCTAGTAAATTTCTGAAGAAAAACAGGAAATTTCACAAAATGTAGCTATACGTTAAATTACATATTTGTATTTTTTTGAAGAGGATATTTAAAAAAAAAAACAAGATGTGAAGACCTACCATCACACAGCAGTGCAGGTAATAGTTCTGCACAGGAGTTGAATTCAATTTTGTAATAAACTAGTTACTGAAAATGCATTTTAACAAAATGGAGTTACTGATGGTGTTGAGGAATAAGATAAGTTTTAAGTTTGTCCTTCTCAACTGCTTTAATTTCAAATTTGTCGCTAATTTGAGGTGAGAGGGCTTTAATAAAATATCGTAAGGTCACCTGTATTCTGAGAAGTCTGAGCCGTTTATCAAAGGAGGAGGACAGTGTTAAGAATAGGTGCTTTGTCACATCTGATATAGTTAGGGTTGCAAAACAGTTTGCATATAGTGTGAGGGGATGTAAAGTATTAATGGCTCCATAAAATCAGACAGAAAAATCCCTTCCTATAATCTTCCTTTTGCATCCACATATTAGTTGGAAGATTGCTTTACTTCAGAGCAAGTAAGAATTGTCCAGCTCTTCTCAAAAGCACAGATTAGATCAGGGATATTTATCATGTTACAGGATCGTATCAGTTGGTATTTTAATTTTTTTTTTCCACATATGATGTCATTTATTTTATTCAAAAGTTCAGATAGTTGGTCTTACATGATTTGAAACAATTTAAAGATTAGGATTGTAGCGTAAAAGAATAACAAGAAGCTAAAAGTAAAAGAAGCTGCATACAAAAGCTTATAGAATTACAACAACTTCTTAAACCCTGTCTGTCCTGTGCTAATTCTGAGGTTTCAAGGTGGCATCCCTCCTAGAACTGAGGTCTTCTGCTAATAGTGACAGTCCTAGTACAGCGGGAAGAAAACAGTGGCCACTTCATCTGTAGACTCAGTGTGGTTTTTTTATGTGAATTAGTGTACGCTCTCCAAACTAAATTTTGTTGGATGTACCCTTTTTTCAGTGTTCCAAAATATAGTATTTCATATTTTAAAGACAATTTCACAAATGTAGTTTCCCCCTGAATGTGGTATATTTGTCACAGTGCAGAGCACAGCACAGGCCATTGTATCAAAAAGAAGAAGTAACAGAACCTATGGTAAATGAGTGCATAGTAAAGTCTAACTTCATCACTTTCTGTTTTGACAATCTTCCTCCCTTTCCCTTCTGACTTGATGCAAATTAATCTTTTTTTAGCTGGTGATTCTCTGTGGCCTTTACAGTCCTTTGGTAGAGATTGCATCTAGCAGTCTACATGCTAATTTGGGGGGGAATTGGTGACAGTATTGCACATTGTGGCTGAGTGGACCATCATGTTTTGGGGAAATGTGAACACACAGTGAGACTAACTGCTGTCTTCTCAGCAGGGCTGAGGAGTGCAAAGGGAAGTGGAACTGCGTAGGAGGAGAGGGGGAAGCAACATCTGTGGGAAAGGCATTGAGGAAAGCTATGCCAGAATAAAGGGAAAAAGCACTGTAATAAGTACAGATACAGTCAAAAAGTCATTCCTTTTTTTGTGAAGGTAGTAAGGATTAAAAAAAAAACCCAAACAACAAAACAAAACCATACGAGAGGGTTCTATGAATGTTAAAGACAAATGTTTATCCATCTGGGGTGATACTGGGGAGTTGTTGCCTCTGAGACTGCTTCAACTTCTCCGCACTGCTCTGGAGCCTGTGTGTATCTCTGTAACCAAGCCAGACCTGTGACTCACTGAGGTACTACATGTAACAATTTCAGCCTTTTGCAAAGCAAGTAGGTCAACCCCTTCTGTCCCAGTATAATTTTAATGCAAAGTCTCTAAACTACTGAAGTCTGTATAAGGAAATAATTTTTCGTATTTCTAGTAGTTGTTTATAGAAAACCTCACTGCATCTTTTTAATTTTAATGCATTTGGAGTTGGTTATAATAAGAATAATGTGGGATGGCTGAGACATTGTTATAATATTACATTATCTTAATTTTACTGGTAGGTATTGCCTTTTCCAAGGTGAAACATGATTTCTCAGTAGGATATGTGAAGGCAAAAGCAAATATGACACCTGCTGTTCTTTAAAGGCTTTAGAGTAGCAGGTTTGGAGCCAGTTTATACAGCAAATACCAAACCATGTGCTATGAATTTCCTGATGAATTAGTGACTTGTCATCTTGCTTATAGTGTATGGGTAGACCCAAAATACAAAATTCTGTACCATTTCTCTAATCTACTGATCAAATCATTTTGTTTATGAGCAATATAAGATAATGGTATGTTGTACGGTGTGCGTAACTGAGCTATAAACCTTTGTTGTCTGCTCTGGTAGGGGTTCAATTTGTAATCTTTGATTCAAGCCATTGCTCATTCTTTTTATATTCTTTCTTCTTGGTTGACTGAGTCCCAACACGGTTTGTGCTTTAAGCAAGCACTGGGAGCAATAACCATTAACCTTTTTAAAGCGGCTTTTTAGCTTGTCATGAGTTTAGATGTCTTGCTTCTTTTCACCATTAACCTTTCTGATGGGACAGTGCGCTGCGTTTTGCTTACTTCAGCACGTCACGCACATTTTCACCCCTTGCCTATTGGCAGGCACTGTATGTCACCGCAAGAAGGATGGGGGAATGGGCTGGGGAAAGGAGAAAGGGAAAGGCAGGGCATGTTGTACCTTTTCCCCTTGGCACATGAGCAGCTAGTGACCCTAGTTAAGAAAAATAGCCTGTTAAAGAAGAATCCTTGTTCATGTGTAGAAACAGTTCCTCTAACACTATCACTGGTGCTTGCTACAAGGCCTTAATTGTCAACCATGATAAGGCATTGCAACAAAAGCCCTCAAAACAAAAGCTGTTCACCCAAGGCCAACATCAGTGAAAGGTTCAGTTATTCTTGCTTTACTGAGCATGAAATGGAATTGAAAAGCAATGTTAAATGGGTTATTAAACTTAAGACATGGTGTCTTGTGATCTTCTCTTGCAATTGCCCTTACAACATGCATATATAATGTGTGGAATATTCTCTATAGGGCTAGTCATTTGTATGGCCTTTAAGTTTCAAGAAATGTTAGCGTTGCGATTATTCAGTCATCATTTTGTGATAAACTAAAGATATGGTTCCTTTGGAAACTGAATGTCTGTTCTCTGTTTATTTTCATTCTCTCTATATGCAGACAGGTATCTACCACAAAGAATGATTAAGAAATGGAAAGAATATACTTATTTCTAGAACAGTTTCCCTCCCTCTCAAAAATTCTTAAAGTAAGAAAGATGTACTCTTGGTTCTCTTCAACACAAACACTAGTCTCTCAAGTTTTTGATTTATTTTACATAGCTTTATGATTTCTCTCATATCCCGTTGAAATTATTCTAGGACAATTGATGTATGTTTCCTGAAAACAAACTAGGTGTTTAAAAAATGAATGCCATTATCTGGTAGTGTTTCGATCAGAACCTTTTCTCAGGTGAGTACTGAACAGTTGTTTGTTCTTTCCATGGGCTTCAGCTGGCTTGAGGGTAGGCCCAAAGGAATTGCATGAAAGCACATTTCTAGTCCTGGATTCAGTGTTTGTTCAGCTTGCCTAGAAACCAGAAAGGGCTGGAACATTAAACAAAAGGAATTGATCTAAAGGGCATTTGCCAATTAAACCTAATAGCTAGTAAAGGTGCCTGGTAACACAGCATTTCCACTGTTTGCTCAGAAACTACAACCGAACCGGACTAGAAAGCTCCCTTGTAACTCTTCATCATTTGCCTGGCAACAAAAGTATTTTCCAGATATTAACTATCTCTGTAACTAATTGAAAGACTTCTCCAGACTGATTAATTATCATGAGACAGGAGTATTCAGTATCACGTGAGTAGCATGAAGTAGAAGCTGGAGGAACTGACAATTAAGCAGAAGACAGATAATCAGTTAATTTTGTTAACTAAAGCCTAGCTAATATCCAGTTTGCATTTAACAATATTACTGAGAGTTCTTGATAAAGAATTGCAAAATTTAAAAGAAGGGGGGAAAAATTATTCCTTGTGACGTGAAAGAAATGTTAGAAGATAATTCCCAAAAGATATGGCTAGAAATGTGATCACTTCCATGAGGATTCGTCTGTCTTATTTTGACAGTTTATACTGAAAACAGCAACTTGACTTAGGAGTAGCTGAGAATCATGGTATAAATTGGCAATCAGTATTAGAATTTCTAGTGCCTATAGCTGCACTGTATGAATCTGTTTCTAAAACAGTAGTAAAGAAATTCACCTTTTCCTTTAATGATTCTGAAAAAATTTTAGTTATTGTCTCTTTAATAATTCACCTAACTCTGGAAGATCTGTCAAACAGCAAAAGAAAAAAAAGTGGTGATACAGTCAAAACACTCGCAAATAGCCTTAGAGAAAGAAAAAAATTGAATGGAATTAAAGATGCCACTGGGGAGGATTTTAGTTTAATCTAATAACTTGGTTTGGTTTATGTCGTCTGACATCCAGGCCAACTGCTACAGCTTCATTTTAACACTGAACAAAGTCATCTTCCAAATTGCTAGAAGCACAAAGAACATTTAAGGGCAACTTTCAGCTGCAAATAAATTTCTGTATCAGAAGAAAAGGCTAAAATTCAGTGCTTCAGCAGATCAGGTTTCAGTTGCGTGGACCAATACAGATGCTGTAGTGTTACTCTAAAGACGCTCTGAAATTGGGGTTCCATCTTATTCAGAACCAAAACTATTTAGTATCAGATATTGAAAGTAATACCAAATTTTGGGGTGTTTTATACCTAGAATTTTGGCTGATCCTAATGGTCTTTCACAAGAACTATAGAATATGACTTCTGATTCTGGGGCAGCCTCAGCCTGTGTCTAAATCCTGGATGCACTGTTCATAAATCACTTTTCGGTCATAGTATTTTATAGCTATACATGGGAAAAACAAGAATTTCTGCCAATGGTTTTGTGTATTTTCCCCTTTTCATTTACAGTTATGAAATTCCAAGTTGTATTTTTTTCATACCAGGTATTTACTCCCCCCGCCATTATATCTTCCCTTGTTCTTCGGCCCAACCCTTGCAGTCCAGAGAAATGTACAGAAGGGTTTTTGATTTCAAACACTAACACTACTAATCCTATTTTCTGTGTTAAGGAAATGAATAAATCTGTCCTTCCTGCATGGTTCAATCAATTTCCTTTTGAAAAGGAAAACTTGTGCTTGTTTTACCTTCAGACAATATGTCAGTATTTGTTCTATGATATATAGGCGATGGATTTAGAGGGATTTTTTTCCCCATAAACCAACTAGACCCACACAGACTGTTTGCTCTAAAGTTTGTGTCTGAGGTGTGCATACCACAACTAATCCTTCAAAGACTGGTTTTAGCATCGTAGTTCATGCTTCTGCCTACGTGAGGTTGGTTGTTCTTGCTACTTCTGCAGTTCAGATTCAGGGACCTGCCATATAGATTCACAGTGGTTGTACAGTGCTCTGTGTGACCGGTGAATACTTGGTGTGTTGTGCCTTCCAGTGGCTGGGGTGACACAGTAAAGAGCAGGTTTTGAGTGCTCTCTGTAGTGATGCCAGTAGCCTCTGTGTCTGAGCTGCATGTCATTCATGTTTGGCTTGCTGAGGTCCACTGAAACAGTGATAGTGCAATACACAGAGATGCTGGAGTGCTTTGTGATTTTGCACAATAACCTTCTGCAGTCTTAGGACATGAGATCTTAAAGATCCACTCCAAAACTATCAGAACAACAAAGTTTCTAGTTTCTGAACCTGAAGTTTTGACCTAAAATTTGTGTTAGGTCAAATTGTGCTTGGATGATTCAACTTTTTCCACTCTTTAGCTTCTCCATAAATCATCAATTTGCTATAGCAGATGCAGGAAGATGCAGCATGTTTCTCCCTCTGCCCCATCCCAGGAAAACCTAGAAGGATGGCAGGTACGCTTTCCTTAAGTAGCCTTGTGTTGAAGAAACCCAAGACATTAAAAAAACCAAACAAATATAAATCCAAACAAACAAACACAGCCCAAACCCCACCAAAAAGAAAAAGAAAACAGTAAATATGCTATAAAGATTGACTCTTTAAAATTTCATTTTTAAAAGATAAGATGTGCTTCTCTGAAAAATCCTCTGCAGGTTCTGCTTGACATGAATTGCAGCTCTCTGACACTGGCAAGGGCAGGGCCACAAAGAGGTGAAAGTGCTGTCTTCATCACTTTCATGCAGAAACTTTACGGTGACATCTAAGAACTGAAGACAGGCTTGTATTTTATTTTTAGGTCCTACATCTCCTACTTCATTTATTTGGTTTTCCTTTTATATTTTACAAAGTATATCTCAATCACACCAATAAAAGATTAATAATTTGTACTCAGTCTAAATGCACATGGTTTTAAGAGAACCTCAGTCTGGCATTTGAAAACCTCCACTGGGGCAGAAGTAAAAGTACAAGCTTATGTTCATTTTCAGGTCTAAGACAGTATTCCAAAGCGCATAGGAGGGTATGGAAGAGAATATAAGGCAGAGCTGGCTGTCAATCCTTCTTACCCCTCATAGGTTCCCTGGCAGAGCTATGGCTTCTGTAACCTGTTAACGTACTCAGAAGCAGTTTAAGCTCAGCAGCTTTAAAAAGATTGGAAATGGTTTTGTTTTCCTTCTTTTGTTTTGTTGGGGGTTTTTTTCATTTTTTTGAGATACTTCTAAATCTCATTGTCTGCTTTTACATGCAACAGGGATTCTTTTTAACTCCAAGGCGAGGCCTGAGGCTCTAATCCCTGTCTCCGGGTGACCTGCAGTTAAGGCTTCTCAGAGTAATTACATCTTGCTGTGGATGGGCATAAGCATTCTTTATCTTTTTTAAGATTCTTCCCTGTAAACTACCTGACCTGAGCTGACTACGCTTCACAATGGGGGAGAGGAGCATAAAGTAAAATTAGCTATGCATGTCCTGCTGTCAGCCTGAGATCTCCATCACTGACTTCTGTCAACCTTCTTGGCAGGAAAACAACCTATTCAGCCCGTGCTTTGCTTTACAAAAACAATGTGTGCTCATTAAAATAAGGAAGAAGAAAAGAAAACCAACAACAACAACAACAAAAAAAACAAACCCACCATCATATATTCATTTACAGCATATAGTCCCAGGAACCAAACCCCACATGTTTATTAAGATGTGTGTCCCTGCTGCCATGACCACCTACCATTGCCTTGAACTGTGAAGAGCAGACAAGGAGTGATTGAGTGTGGATTTTTCCTCTTTACGTATTATATTTGAGTTTAGTCTTGGTCTGGCTCCTAAATAGAATAATCAATGCCATTATCTCTTCCTCCCTTATCTAAATCACATCAGGAGATCAATAGCTACAACAAAGACGGCCAGTGCTTGCTTTCCACTGGGACTCATTACTTTGCTGCCCAAGATGGGGGTATAGATATTCTGAGGAAGGTTATCTGGTGTTCCCTGGTAGTTAACAACAACTGTCAGTTATTAATGGTTTTCTGCAGCCTCACCTTTTACAGTGCTGTGACTAATAACAGGACATGCTTATAATAAAATGAATCTCTGCTGCCTTTTCTCCTCGCCCTCCCCATTCTTGTTCGTTCTTTAGTTTTCCTTTCTCCCCTCCTGTCTGCTGGCACAATCGAAGACTGCATGTCTGAGAATATCAAACATTGGAGGCCTTCTCATTGAGATTCCTTGCAAGTGCAGGTTTGCTTTTATACAGGCTAACATCTGCTGCAGTATTACAAAGACTAATTAAAATAAATTCAGATCCTAAATTAGTCTTTTCAGTAACATTTATTACACAAGGCCCTGGATGATAAAGTGTGTAATATGGTTACGCTGAAGCAAAAGTCGTTTGATTTGGGTTTGCTGGCCAGTCAGGAGCAATCTCCCCCAAGAAGTTAATGTTTGCAATACAGTACTTTCCACTTGACTAATAATGAAGTCTACCACAATGTTCTCCTCATGTTTATTTATACATATCAACTAAATGTAAAAAATGATGCTTAAAAAAAAAAAAAAGAAAAATACACTTCTCCTGTCAGTTTGGACTACACTACCAGTTTTTCTTGTCAAAACCAGACAGCCAGTTTGCAAATCCTAGGTGAACGGTATGACAGACAATTCACACATCAAGTCATCAAATCCTCAAAGGGGGTAGTTAGCTGCTAATTTAATGGCTTCACTTTCTGCAGTGGCACAGCCTCAGCATAAGTGCAGATCTCACCCTACAGCATAATCCTGCCATGGGACGGCTGGGCATGGGGCTTGAGTAACCCCAAATTTCTGTGGAGTGGTGAGTAAGGAGAAGCAAGGCAATAGTACCCGAAGTACATTTTGTACATATCAAAGGTGTTTACAGCAGACAGAAATACATGGATAACCAGGGTTGTATTTATTCCTTATTACATGCTTCAGAGAAGCAGAACAGGGTGCCCAAACAGCAGCGTTGTCACTTTTCTGGCCTGCAAGGCTGTAAGTGAATGAAAATGAGGGGAGAGCAGTTGGGAAGTTGTGCCCTCCAGACACGCTTAGCTAAGGAGCCAAAACGTAAAGCAGTTGCTCACTGCATATTTTTTTCTAATACATCAGGTTTTGCTTGTTGAATCTTACAGGCCTGACCTTATGCCAAGTGAAAATAATGGGAGTTTAGTGATTGGATTCAGGTAGGAACAAGAGTCACCTTCCTCTGCAGGAAAACTAAGGGTTTTCTGATGTATGGAGGAGAAGAGAATGTGTCATGTTTCATGCCTTCAGACCATCAGTGAACACTACCGTGATGTGAAATACATAGTCATAAAAAGGCTCATCTTAATAAGGAACTTAATTATTCCTATTTCCAGTTATTCATGCCACTTATTAGGAGAGGTTATTATGTGGAGGATTTTGTGGCTCTATGTTAATAATTCCTTTTGCACTTTTTGTTGACTACTTTTATCTGTAGTCACTCCTCATTTTCCATGAAACAGACTAAGAGTGAGCAGAAAACATTTATACTTTTGTTTTGATTGTCTCTCAATGTACCTAAGAAAATATTCGGGAACAAGCAGTGTGGGAGAATTGCTCTCCCTGGTCCACAGAGCATTTCAAGTGCAAGACAACTTAGCCTGGACCATTCCCGCTTTTATTTCTTTATGTGTTTTAGGTCCTTTTTTTGGTTATCTTTTTTGGTAAAGATTTTGAGGGCTTTTTTAATTAATAACTTGGCATCTGTACTGCTACTCGAAGACTTTATGTGTCTTCCAGTGGAGAAGAGATAAGTTAGTCAAAAAGAACCTGCATTTCTTTGTATATGAGAGTGCACCCTTACATGTACTGTTTGCTTTGACAGGTTTTATTGAGGGCTAAAATAGAACTTGAAGATGTATTTTCCAGTAGCTCTCCCTTGGCTACTTCATTTTTCTTACATGAAACAGCAAGGTAGTGCAGGAGTTAATAAAAGATAGGTCTGTAAAAAGGGCATGATATGGTACAGACAGTTCAGCACGGATATTTATGTTTTCTTTTACTCTGTCAGTCCCCAGATTATAATATAAAGATTGAGTATTTCCAAGGACACCACAGGGAAACTTGCAGAGAAATCAAAATGGGCTGTGGTAGGGCATAATCAGACTAACTGTAAACAAAAAAAAACAAACACCTTGAAAATAATCAAGCTTCAGAGTAAGATAATCTCAGCAAAACTCTTAAAAGGAACATAATGAATGAAAGAGATGAGCAGCAGAATGAGTAAAGCTGTCTTAAATTAGAAAAACACAAAGGAAATGGAGTTGTCTGTGTCTGGATTTCTCAAGAAGTTCCTTTTTCTCTGATAGTCTATTTTTGTGGCATAAACAAAATGACTTGTATCTAGTTTGCTGCCTAAAATCAGTCTAGGAGAAAACACGAACTGGTGGTTAAATTCTGGATTGGCTGGTACCAACTTCTTACATCTTTGTTACCTGGGTGACATTGTATCTTCGTCTCGCATGATGATGAAAGGCTTATAGTTGGTACTGTTAGAGTACACCATTCTTTTCTTCATCTGGCAGTGCTTTCCAGCTTTTCTCTGCTGGTTTGGGGCCTTTCTATATGCTAGTAGCCATCCACCATTGTCTCTGCGTTACTATTGCTGTTGTTAATGTTCAAGACCAGGAAGAGATTAAAGCAAATGGCTTGTGTCTTGAAATCAAAGTGTGATCATTAACTAACACAAACGTGTGTCTCTGCAGTGTAAAACTGGGAAGCTACGTTGATGCACACCTTCACCTTTGCCATGCTGAAAAGCGAGTGGTGCTGGAATTTGGATTCTGTCTTGCAGGAGCTCCTAGTCACACAGTTCGCAGCGTAGTGTTTAGCTACAGTTC
>Ga0181612_148229_pt1 | contig 13427 bp, 10 predicted proteins | sample HoacroProtozoa21_FD_119630 | JGI IMG/M metagenome (GOLD analysis project Ga0181612, IMG submission 119630) | Hoatzin crop microbial communities from Cojedes, Venezuel. Combined Assembly of Gp0051906, Gp0051904, Gp0051908 | reverse complement strand
TCAAGAAAAATCATGGGGGGGGGGGGGGGAAGACTGACAATAACACAGATCCCCCACTAAATGCATATTCTTCTATTTATGTATTTGATAATGAGACAGAAATGCCCTTGGCACTCGGTAAACAACAGCTCCGTAACCAGGAGGGAAGGGCAGAATAATGCATAGCTACCTTTCAGATTATAAGCTACTTCAAGCGCTATTAACATCCCAGCCTTTTAGATTATTGGGGATTTTAGTTTCATTTTAAGATAATGTTTACCATTCTTAAGTCACGTTGCTGTCTTACCTAATAGTAGTTTTTCAGATTTACAGAGCACTGTTCCTCGTGAAGCCCCTCTCCTACCAGAAGTTCCCTAGAAGTGATGGCTGATTTAACTATAATACACTTTAAAAAATTTTATCTTTGTATGAACAGAGCGAAATATTTATATAAAAGTGTTTTACAACATAAGGCTAAACTTAGGGGTTATTCACAGCAGCGAGCTGGCAGTGCAATCCAGAGCTCTGTAACTTTCGGAAAAGGAGACAGGGAAAGTTCACATTCATAATAAAAATAGATATTTTACTTTGCTATTAAATACGCTTTTGTGCATTTTACAATATCACTCCCTCATGATAACAAGAAGTGTTTGTGTGTAATGTTAGCAGTGTCAGATGGTATAACTCTGTCGTATGATTTAAAGTTAAACAATATAATTACCATTTGGCAACCAATATTTAAATCTGAAGAAACTATTTTTTCAGACATTACTTAGACTGTATTTAAAAATACAAGTGAAGGCTACATTTTCCATGTACATTCATTTCAAAACCTTGAGGCTAGAGTCGGTCATTCTTCCTTTTTTTTTTTTTTTTAACCAAAAAGAAACCAAACTATTTCTGTTTAAGTAAAATAGGTTTATGGTATCTTGAAAAACAAGCTTTTCTACAGCTGTTCAAGAATACTGCTGCACTGAGACTGTGAGTGGAGAGCTGCAGCAGAAGGTGGAATATCTTAAATTTGATTTTAAAAACCAGTTTTGTCCTATGCTCTGATCACTGCATATGGAGATGAGAGCAGGGGACGACTGCTAACCACCGGCAGCGAGCATTTCTTCGGTGATCCAATTCGATGTGTTTAACAGTTTCTAAAATGAACACCAACAACTATAAAAAAACACTCACTTGTATTAGACGATGCACATAGGCATCTGGTTTCTTTGAACGTGGCTCATTACCAATATTTACCACAGCTTTGTCTTGGTCCTCCTCTGTTTTTTCCATTAATTAACCAAGTCATCACTATCTGTCAGTTACAACCAATTTTTCCAGGATTATGGATATGTTGAATTTTACATATTTATTTTTAGCGGCCCATCACATCTAAGGGAAGAGAGATAAGCAGGATACGGAATTTCTCCTTGTAGCTGCAATCCTTTTCTGAAGCTCAGGCTACAGAGTACAAAGGCATTTTATTCCCATGAATCTAGTACAGCCAAACCTGGAGTCAGAAAGGCATTTTACTTCAAAATATCTGCATTAATTTTGAGACTGATTTTCAACCAGATGTGTAGAAATGCCCATTCTTCTATTTTAATGCTTAGTATTGTGTTTAACTCATTGAGGACATTTCTCTCTCTGATGAAATATCATTTTTCTCGCTCATTTCTAAGCCGTTTAATTTTGTTAAAATAAACGAAAGCAAATTCCTCACTGTGGTGAGAGGCAGAACTTTTTCTCCCTCTTTTCTTGAGTCATTTCAATCTATAGAGCATATCGATAAGCTGAGGAAAAGCCAGCAGAGAGATGGTCTCCAGCAGCAAAGGCAGCGCTCCTGACCCTGCCTTGCTCGGCAGTGCGCACGCAGGCTCCATCACCAGCACAACTCCCCAGACTAAAACCACACTACTTCCAATGCTCATCTCACGTGGTATTTTGGGATAGACAAGCACTCCTAAAAACATCTCATTAAGGGCTGAGAGGGAAACAATTTTTATAGGGGATACAAAAAAAGACAATAAAGGGACATTCTTACAATTCTTCTAGATACTTGAAGACTGAGACATTTTTGTTTTATTTTGTTAACCTTTCCTCCAATGTTCAGAAATTTCCAGCCCAAGTAAACGATTTTATTTCTATTTTCTATTTTTACTGCCTCATTGTGCCTATAAAGGTTGAGTTTCAGAGATTTCATAATAATAAAAATATCAGCCAGAGACATCAGCACTGTGGAAGTTTTACAGAATTCTTTTAATAATGGATTAAAATCTTCTGATCCAGACATTAAAATCAAGCAAGCTAAATTACATCAAGCAAAGTCACTTGCATGCTAACTCACCTAACAGGAAAGACTTAGTGCACTCTCACTTTAAAGATCTCAGCTCGAGAAACTTCACTTGCTAACTGCAGTGAGAAATAACAGACACGGAGTAATTTATATGACCAATATCTCTTCTCCCTACTAATAGTTAGCATGTGTATGCAAGGCTGGTACAAAACATTGCTATCTCTTGAAACGCCATGGAGCCATTAGCTTTTCAGTGAGTGTGTGAATCATAAGGCTGTGTTAGCAAGAATGCATTTAATTGCATGAAGAGGGTATTTCCCAGCATTTGTTTAAACCTTAGGAAAACAGCCCTTCACTTATCGATTGTCGCTCAAGATCGTAGTAGGGAATGAACAGCGAGCAGGAGCACAAGAGAAGACTATCGCTAGGAAAGGGTCTGGGGGTGGGTTCAACAGCAAAACTTTCAGAAAAATGCTGACAATGTTTTCTTGTGGTTTAATTTCTCATTCCCTGAAGTGCTCTACTCTTTTTAAGTTGCTGAGCTGAGGCTGGAGGCCAGACAAGCCTTCAAGCTGCGGGTGGGACGAAGGGTTCCTCCTGGTCATCAACGTGACATTGGTCAATCAACACTTGACATTGCAGCCTGGCCAGGTTGTGGAGCTGGCATGCTGCCTGCTGGGGCCAAAAGAGCCCGGCTTTGTGTCAACGGTCCCTGCTAGGTCAATGCAGGGTGCCCATGGCAGCCAGCCCTACAAGGTGGGCACCTACAAGCAAGTTTGCTTCTGGGATTTTCATAACTCACATGGCATTCAGGACCCCTCGCTCCTCTGCTCACCCTGGGAGTTATGACAAGCAAACCACATGGTCCCCGTGTCACTCCCAACAGGATTTGTCCCTCCATAGGGACACTGTGCTGATGGGTCAGGGCACGGCAAAGCCCACGCCAGACCCAGACCGCATCCTTGCTGCCCCAGCTCTGGGGAGCAAGGCAAAGCGGGTGGTTGCGTACTGAGCCAGGGAGAGAAACACGGGCTCCTGCAGCCGCTACCTCATGTGCGCCAGGTAAGAGATGCTTTTCGCCTTTTCGTTACATGGGTTTCTTAATAAAAACTGAAAGAGCTTTTTTTTCCAGAAAATGAACCCCAGGGGCCCAATCAGTGAAATAAATTAACCTTTCAACTGTCAGCCCCCCCTCCCCTGAAATTAAGCAATACCAGTCCTCGAAATGGCTAAATTACCTTCTCATTTTTTAATTGTGTAATGATAGTCCAATGAAAAAGGAGCAACTCAGGACTAGTAAATATTCAATGAAGAAATTTATTGTAGTTCTTATAAAGGGAATACCCACATCTTTCTTCACATGGACTTAAATCAGGCAGAAACTAGAGCAATAGGCATAAAATGAAATAACGGATGCATTATTTCTAGTGGGATTTACATCACCATTTGGTCTAATTATTCCTGATATTTCACCCATCATATTCGAAGCTTCTTCAGGGAAAGAAATAACAGTTTGTCTCCTTGAGAACAAAGAACAAAGTGTCTCTTTGCTCTCAAGAAGCTCAGCTATCATTATGAAGAGAAAGAATCTGTCCATTATCAAGAAATCCCACTAGAAATATTGAATATCTTACCAAATAATTCCTGAGCACACTAAAAATACCAGCAAACGAGAGAAGCAGAAACTATGGGACCCTGAAAAATAAATAAATAAAGGAAGGATCATGGATGCTCCACAACCCACTCATTTTTTTCTTGCAGAATGATATTGATCAAAAAACCAAACTGTGCCTGGCATGTACAGTTAATCTAAGCATGATAGCCACCTCTCGTTTATATTTCTTGTTCAGCAAGGCACACTTTCAGATGTATCTGTGCCCCCGGATTAACTGGTGGGAATGCATTTGCATATATTTGCACGGTGAGTAATTCGCCAGGAGTCATTATGTATGGGACCCACTCACAGGTCATATGAACTTTTTCGGTTTGGATTTCACGAGGACTGGATGGTAAGCCTTGGGAGGAATTCAATACAGAGCTAGGACCATGCACATCTTTCAAGAATATAATCTCTTAGGACATACTGAAGAGTTACTTGTTCTGGATCTTGTATTCAATACTGCAGTAGCTAGCAACAAGCATTTTAAATGATCTTATGGAGCCATGAGGTTCAGGTGCTCGAATTTTGTAACTTCCGAAATAGGGTCTTACTGGGTCAGCTTGTGAACTGGGAGTATCTCTGGGTCTGAGGGAAAGAGCAAGTGTTTCCCAGCATCCTACCATGATCCTGCACCTCTATAGGAAGTCATACTTTAGGACATCAAAGAAAATAAAACCTCAGCATGCAGAGATAGGAGGGCTCAAAGTATCAGTTTTGCGGAGAACATATTTTGCCTTTTTCCTAAAATAAAGGAACTTCTCCAAATCTTTCCAAAGGTCTTTTTCAGTCCCTAAACACAGACATAGACTGTTCAGTCACTCCCAAAGGGGATAATGAATGTATTTGACCTTGTATGTAGATGTTGTTTAAATACAGTCAGCTTTATTGCTTGTGAAAATCATTGGTCCTTGAAAGCAGAGTTCTTAAGTATAGCAGCAGTGGCACGATTTGTACTGGTACACAGTGCTGAACATCTGGGAAACTCCACCAGTTACTTGGAGGTGGAGTATGCAACAGCAGATCTCTGTTCCAGTGTGCAGGAGTGGGGTTCTGGCCCAATAAGGGGCTTCATGGCAACATGCTGTTATGTTATGAAGAATTAAATACTCCCTCAAAGAGTTTGCACAGTTCCTGTTGAAACAGGTAACAAATCTACTCTGATCTGTGAGGGAACGTGGCATGGAGCTCGGATATGGACTTTCCGTGGTTACTGTGGTCCTATAAAGCATCTGTAAAGGACTGAGTATCTCAAGGAACTAGCTACCCTTGCCTTCTATTGAAAGCAATTGCAAGTGGGATGCATGCCCTAAGATGTGATGTTAGTGAAAGCTGAGCGTAGTCCCAGATTGCAAAATCAGGCCAGAATGATGAAAACATTTGTATATGTGCTACCCTTTTATTTTCTTTGGCATGCTCTAAGTAACCTCTGACCTTTTCTTTCCCCATGTAAGCTGCTCTTTGTCTGAATGGAAACAGAATGTGAAAATGATGACTAAGGGATTTTTGAAACAAACACAACAGCAAAAAAACAAAATCAAATGAACTTTCACTGAAATCTAGTACCCTATCAAACTCTTCTACATGTATGAAAAGAGCAAGTTTCAGCATTATGGGAGGATTTTATACAAAGAAAGGTGATAGGCTGAGAAATATTGCTACACTTGCGTGGGGTGAAAAGGAGCCGTGGCAGTCCATGGTGGGAACAGACAGGCACACTGCCCAGTTTGCTCAGGTAGCAGTGAAGCCTCCCTAGGCTAAGCTGTGTCTCTGGGAAGTGCTGTCAATGCCACCAAGAAGCTCTTGTTGGATTAATAAATGCGACTGGAAATTATCAGCAGGCCAAAGGAGCTGCAGCATTAAGAACACAAAGCTGTTTCCCAGGATCTCTCCAAAGCTCTACCTGGCATACACACATGGAGAAGGATAGAAACAAAATCCATTCCAATTCAGTTAAGAGAGCTTTAGAAGAAGGACAGTTCCACAACCAGTTTAAAGTACGGGACACCACCCTATGGGAAGCAAGAGATAGGTGGCATTTTCCTGTGGGTAATGCACAGAGAAGCACTGTCTCCAGTGCTGGGTGTGAAGAAGTCCATGGGATTTCCCCTACCAGGTGCACTGCTCCACTAGCAGTCACAGTTCACTAGCTGCCAAGTAGAAACTCAACACTTGCAAGCATGAAACCTCATCCCAGGTCATCAAGATGATGATTCCTCTCCTGTCCTCACAAGGAAATTCAGTTTACAACTTCTGCTCCAGAGCCAACTTCCCTTACTGGTGCCTCAACCATGTCCTCTCCCCCAGCCTTGCACCCTCCTATTGCACCCTCCCCTCCCTCGTCTACCTTTTTTTAAAGGAGTGAATCAATATCTTTGCTTTCTCATTCATCTTGTAGAAAGACTTCCTTGCTGCAGAGTGTTTTTGAAGAACACCTGAATCAACTGGATCCTTCCAGCTCCTTTCCTCTTAAGCACAAGATGTGTTTAGCCAGACTCATCATTAAAGTATTAGCATCTCTCTTGCCTGGTGATACAGATTCTTGCAGACAAGGCATGGGACATGTTAGGGTCCTTGTCAGCTGATGGCTGGTGGGTTTCTGCACTTGATGAATATGATCAGAGTTCATTGGTGTGTGTCTGAAACATCATAAATTTGAACAGCCTTGATGTTGTGTTTCAAATGCCTTACGTGCTAGCTGAGTCTGTCTATAGTTAATATCCCAGCATCAAGAGTTCAGAATCACCTCATCTCAGTTATTCTGATGTGTTTTTTTCCTTGGAATGGGTTGCTGAATGAGTCTTGCTTCTCTTGTATTTGACCCATTTGAAAGATTTTACTTTCTGGCTTCTAAGACCTGTTAGAAAAATAATCAAGGGATGATATTCCACAGATCAATGTGGAATGCTGCCAAACCTCTATCCCCGAATACATTCATTGTTACTCTCGAAAAGATATTGTACAGTGCCTTTTGAATGTATTTTTTTAAAATTGAACTACTGTGTGCAAAGCATTTACTAAGAACTCTTAACGATGTTGGTGGAGAGAGCTCACATATGCATATCCATGTCAGCAACGACTCTCACTTCCTCTGATTTAAAAAACATAGTTTTTAAGAGTGAATAAGGAATCTAATTCTATATTTACATATTCAGAATTCAACATACGTTTAAAAAATCTCTCCCAAGTTCCAGACACTCTGGGAAATATTAAAAATACAGTCCATTAAAAAGAAGGCTCGGTAGCCTTCAGGACCAAAACAAATTAGAACAAAAATCACCAGTTGCTTGGACCCCAATTACTTTTCGTGAACTATAGATAGTCAGGATCAAAGGCATTAGCTGTGAAGGAGTCTTTTTTAAATTAGAGGTGACTATCATACTCAGAATGAGCGGTCTGTAGGTCAGCAACATATTTTGCTTCAAAATGATTGACTGTCACTAAGTTAGGGCATGTGTGCAACATCTCTTGAGGAAACAAAAGAGCAAAACTTTACTGCAAGTATTTTAGCCCCAGCCAAGAAAGGAAGGTGCAGTTATCAGACACAGACCGATTCCTTTAAGTAACATGCTTCTGTTTCTTAGATTTAAAAAGCCAGAGAAGCTTGGTAAAAGCTGAAAGATCTCGTTCAGTAGGAAGTTTGCTGCTTTCTAGACAGGATGAAGTAGTCTGGGATTCAAATCAACAGTGCTGAGAGCTCCCAGTGCTTCAGGAACTAGGGATTTAGTTTTGGCATCCTGAGAATTAGGTACCAAGGTTAAAGGTCTTTAATACAGACGCATAAAGTAGGTTGAATTTCCAGCAGAAATCCTGGCTATGCTGGGGAGATTGATATCTACAGTACATAACGGCAGGCTGAGTGCTTTTGATATCGTTTGCCATCACACATCACAGGCAGCCCTGAGATCTTCCTGTAGCTGAGTGAGCACGTCTAGTGACAGCATGGACTGAACAGCAGCACGAGAAAGCATCCTTTCCGTACCGTCCTGCAATCTGACAGTGCCAGGCCTGGAAGCAAAGCTGGTGTGGTGCTCCAGCAGGTACAGCAGCAGTTCACCATTGCCTGCTTATTCGTGTAGAACAGTAAGTCATAGCAAGCAACTCAGAGCAACGTAAGGCCTCACATCTCCATTGTTTTAGTAATGGGTATCTATTTTCTGTCTGAATTACAGGATTTTAAGATGAAAGACAGCAATGCCTTAATAATCTACCATTTTCTAGGAAGTGAATAATTTGCCATATTATTGAAAGTACAGGAGGAATTTACTTAAGGACTTTGGTCACTACATCTTCAATTTTGCGGAAAGTGGCACAAACACCTTAAATATTTAAATAGTAATGTTTTCAGAGTCCTATATATTAACCTACATCTTCTCCCCTTAATGGGAAAGGTAACAAAACAGGAGCCAATGGTAAGCACTGCTGAGAGTCCCGGGTGAAACAATAGATTTTGGTTTTATGTGTCAATCAAAGGTTGCCTCCAGCACAAATTCTTCCATCTCTAAGCAGACGATCGCGCAGTATTGAAGCAGAGGGAATATACCACCTCTGAATTGCCACACTCGCTTACTGGAGCCCTTTGGCAGGATTTCACCAGACTCCTGCACTTGGCTCTGCTGCTGAGAACAAGCAACTCAACATGGTGTGGCTTCAACCAAGATGCCCAAAAAGGACTGGGAGGGGGGATGACCATATTATAGCATGGTTAGGTAGGATGGAGAAAAAGGGTAAGTACAGCTCCTGAACAGATCCTTCAATAACAGGTATTCTGTGAGATGAGACATATCCTGGCCCAAACTTTGTCCCTACCAGAACCACTGTTCTAAAATCCTGTCTTCACTGCAAGAAAGACAGCTGAGAATCAGACTTGTTTCTACCTAAAGTCTTGAAATTTTGTGGACAATGTTACTGGCTTGACTCAGCCTTTCTCCTGGCCTTTGAAACTCTTGTGAGTGGTTAGCCATAAACTGGTAACAGCTCCTCAGGCTGTGCATCCTCTTTCCATGTTACAAGGCTCCCTGTACTATTTGTTCATCCCATCTTTGCTGTCTAAAGCTCAACGGTTCTGAAGATGTGATTGAAATTAAGCCTGCAGTGGAGTCTCTGTGCATTATTTACATTATTAATACACAGTTATCTAAGACTTTGCACCAGCCCCTTCCAGGAAAAAAAACTGACAGCAGAGAAACTGTGAAAAACAGTATACCTAAGAAAGCTCTGTTCTTTCTTGGGGTATGCCATGCTTAACTACTGTTCTGCCATGAGCTCAAAATACAGTTTCTCCTGAAATATGGAGAGCTGACACCGTGCCAGATGCATAGGTAGTACCCAGTTGAGAAGCACCCCTATAATAAACATTTCCCTTTGGAAAAGGGAAGATAGAGGACATTCAAATACAGCCACCAACACATAGATGAGTTGAAACAATTCTAAGCTGCATGGGCTCTTATGGTTACAGTGGAAGAAGATTAAGCCACAAGCTTTCTCTTTGATTACAGCCCTATTTCTGGACAGGGAAGCCACATGACTGCTGCTGGTGAAGGGCACGCTGAAATGTGGTACTCCATTGCCCACCTCTCAAGGCTTTTCACTTGCTGGTGTCTCATTCAAGTAGAGTTGAGAGATGGCTCTTCTCAAAGGGCTGCAAACTTCCTAGCACCATAGTCCCAAGAAATAACTTCCTCTCTTTATATACAGGAGGCACAGGGCCCCCTGCAATTCCCCTGCAGCTGCATCCAGCCCAGCTGTGCCTAATTACCTCATTTTCATAGTTCGTGACATCTGGGGAGGGAGGAGTAGTGAAGACTTTGAAGGAGAGTGTCTAATGGCTGGACTTTGATTTCTCTACTCAGAACAGGGAGCCTTCTCACACAGAGAAGTGTGTCTACTTCAAAAATCGTTGTTTTAAGAGAGCAGAGGTAGGAACAAGAGTGTTTCTACTGACAAAGCTGTGCTATCAGGGGTGCTGGAGATCCCAGAGGGAGGCCGCTGGAGCAGAGGTTGCTCTTCAGCACATCTCCCACTCAGAGATCCTTAATGACAAGAGCCTGCAGATCTTCCCAGTTTCAGGGACTCAAACACACTCTTCCACTACCATATCACTGCAGGCCGTGGCAAAGGGATACCCAGCAGCTGATGCAAACCTATGTGTAATTTTAGAACACTTGATACTATTTTATGTATCTGCAGCTACTTGTGTGCTTAAGTGCCATACAATAAATGCTTAGAAAAGTGCATGGAGGGAGTGATCAATCGAATCCCAGTTTACTTACCTCTTGGTCTCTCTGTTTCCCCTGGTTCCTTTGTTGCGCTTCTCGCATTTGTATACAGCCAACTCAGAAACTTTCCTAGGTGACCTTTGAATCTCTGCCTTTCTTCCTTTGTTCGGTTTCCTGAGTTTTTCACTTAATATTCTCTCTGCACTTTTTTCCTTCTCTGTGGATCTTGCATTATCTGTATCATCACTTAAGATATTTCCCCTGTTGTCCAAGTATTTACTTCAGCAGCCTCTTCCTCTCTCCTGGTCTCTGCCCCTACTAAACAGTAATCCTGGCCTTGCCCTTTAGCCCATTTCTTTAAACTCATCACTTTCTCTGTGGAGCTGTTTCTGGTGGTACATTGTTTTTCTTTCTGTTCAAATTAATTCCGTCCTACCTCTTACCGTTATGTTCCAAAATAAGCCCTAAATGTCCAATAAAAGTAAAAACCTCCTACGTTAGGTCCTGCTCCAAAGCTGATTAAGTCAATGGAAAGACTCCATCGGCTTCCAAAGATTTGGTCTGATTTACGCAACTTTCTGACTCTTTCTTGTGCACATGCGCACAGTTGCTATTTATAAACTGTGGATTTGACATTGCAAAATATTTGGGACTCTGTTCTCACAACCTCTGAGAATTATGAAAAGGAAAAGAAGGGGCGGAGGAGATTTTTTTAGGATCAATATGAAAATCTGAACCAAAACCAGAATGGGATTGTTAACCAAGAATTTAACTTTGGATTTAAGTGATTTTGTCCTGGAGGACAGACCAGGTTCAGAAGGCTTCTGCCCTTGGGTATTTTCTCTTCCAAATTTAATGGCATTGTTCATTTATTTTTCACATTCCTAACAAATCTGGAAGCATCCCTAGTGACTTCTGCAAGGGGTATGATTTCTGCAGCTGCTGAGCACTTATGAAAAACTCCTAATGTGCTGAATATCTTGACACCCTGAACTAAAAGCACCAAAATCACTAATTTCTTTCGAATCTTTACACTGATGCATTTTATTCTTTATTTCAAAAATAGTAATGATGTGAAAATTATTCTCATTATTAAAGTTTCCAAAACAGCTTCAGAAACATTTGAGAAAGTCAAAACCACTTCAGTCTGGGGTGACAAAGTCACTTCACACCTCATTGCAGCCCAGCAGTTCTGGCTGACCTTTGAAGTGGCTTTGGTTCATGTCCATCATTTTGGTCTTTGCAGAAAGCAAAAGGCCAAAATTGATGAAGCACAGTAGCTTGAGAACATGAAGCTCTACTAAAATAGCCAGAGAAGGCTTATTCCTGATATCTACTTGGCAGAGACAGTGAGTTTTGTCATAGTAATAGTGAAATATTCTTAATATCAAAAAGAGAAAGAATGTGGCATCTGATTTACTGTGGAAATTTTACTTGCAAAGCAGAAGTTTAGAGAGTCAAAAGAAATGTCGTCTACTTGCAGTGTGGCCTTTCTGCCACCATCTTCTCCATTGACTACTTTGTTAGTGAGACCTGTATTATTATGTGATAAGAACCAAATCCTTCAACTTTAATGAGGGCCCTGGAATAAATTCCTGTTTGAAGAGAAAAGATGTTTCAGCGTACGGTGTCTTAACCTCCTCAAGCTCTTAGGTAGAGATTCTTCAAGAATAGGACATGGTACACCCAATGGAGCTTCCTTTATTTTGTTCTTCTAAAGTGTAGAACTAAATAACAAAAAAGTTTTTTGTATTTCTTGACAAAGACCAAATTCCTTCTTTTATAACAGTCTGAGCCTTACACAGCACATATCAGGGTTTGATTCCAGCCAAAGTGGAAGCTGAATCAAGTTTAGGTGGTTGTATTGATTTTAAGGTTTGATTAACAAAGTACTTCAACCCAAGTTTAATTTTATGTCTGTGAACAGTCATTGAGCTCAGCAGGAAAACTCATAGCCACAATCTGATGTATATTCGTGAGGACTTTTTAAGGGCAAAGCAAAGGTCAAACATCTCAAATAATTTTGAAAGAGAGGCTCAGACACAGTAGGCGGTATTGCTATTACACTAAATAACATAAGAACAGGTCTTCCACGAGTAGAAGTGTGAAAAGTTCCACTGAAGCCAAAGATATTGGGCTTGCAGGATTGTGCACCTATGCTGTCGTTATCACAATGTTACTAACAGGATTTGGACAAAAAATGCAAAAATAATTTCATCCCTCCAAAATCTGTTGAAGCTGTTCCCATTTCTTAAAACTTGATCTGGAAGAAAAATATTAACTTTCCAAAAGCCACATTTTGTCATATTTTGTTTGGGGGGTGGACAAGACGACCTCCAGAAGTCCCTTCCAACCTCAACCATTCAGAGATTCTGCTTTCTTCCTCTTACCACTTCCATAACTTTTAAAAGAGATTTCTCTGCCAGGTGCACAACTGAAAAAAAACACAAAGAAATATGGGAGATGATGAGGAAACTCTAGCCATTATCACAACAATGATAATGTGAATCTGTACTACTTAGTAGCCAGCAAGAAAAGAAAATAGAAGAAAAGTAGTGAAAACAAAAATCCCAGGTGTTTGAAATCTTCTGACTCTCAAAAAACAAAAGGAACATGATTTCTGTTACATTTCACTTGAGCCTGTTTTGGAAAAAAAATAGAAAGATATTCTAAAAATATTAAAAACCTGATTTAAAGAATATTTTCATAAAGAACCCATTTTTTGTTAAGAAAAGTGTAAAATATTGTCTGACATATCTAATGTCAGTATCTGCGTGTTCTCTCATTTTTCTAGTCAGGATTAGAAACAAACGCAAACAAAACAGAATAAATGTTAAAATCTGTAATCTTTGTGACAACCTCTGACAGCTTGAAAGAGAAATGTGATAACCCTCCTGCTACTGAAGGCCTCGTTTTGTCAAGGGAGCTTAAATTTGAACTTGAGGATCCTCATCTTGCAAATATGGTTCAGCATCATACCTATAGAATGATGACTATAGAAATCACACTCGGTGACCAGCTCACAGGATGTGTAGGCAACCAAGCCAGTAACAGAGAAAGGCAGGAGCCTGAAAAAGGGAGTGGAAGAAAGGGGGATGTTTTGTCGCATCTCTCTCTCCATCTCTTTGTCTGCTTTGTCCTTTAAGGTTCAGCTACGTGGGCCGTATTGTGTGAACTTGTCTTTGATATCAATGGGGACATCTACTTAAAAACTGATGGCATGATATGGCCCCAGGTATTTAAATTAATGAGATGTTAAATACTCTGTAGTTTTATCTGTAATTAG
>Ga0181612_128156_pt1 | contig 13428 bp, 2 predicted proteins | sample HoacroProtozoa21_FD_119630 | JGI IMG/M metagenome (GOLD analysis project Ga0181612, IMG submission 119630) | Hoatzin crop microbial communities from Cojedes, Venezuel. Combined Assembly of Gp0051906, Gp0051904, Gp0051908 | reverse complement strand
GTTTTGAGAGAACAACAAATGTCTGAAATTATGTGGAAGGATTTACAGAAAATTAGTTCAGTGAAAAAAGGGATGGCCAGTAGCCAGCAGCAATTTGAAGTTTATATTTGCAACAGAACTGAAAAAAAGTAGTTTAGGGGAATCTCCCTGGTCCTTTTCATTCAATATTTTTAGACCAGTCTTCACTGTCCAGAAAAAATGCCCTCCGTAATAGACTCTTTCACAGGTAATAATTTTCAGAGGTTCACTTGGCGCTATTTTTCTGTTAAACTGATTTTAAGGTAAAAGTATACCCAGTAAAATAGTTATCTTTCTTTGTAAATTTTAAAACCTGTTTTTTTAAAGCCCAGAATAAAACTGATTTTCTCCCCCGTTGGTGAGTTTTGCAAAATAATTAGAGGGAAAAAAATCCATTCCATTGACACAGAACATTGGCTCCTAGGAGGTAAATGTGGGGCTCCCCCCACTTCTTCTGAGCTTTTTAGAGGCTCAATATGCTCCTAACTTTGCACAAAGCCCGGCTCGGGGAACAAAGCCTGTGGACCACCACCGGGAAGTGGTATTAGCCTTTTCCGCAGCCTTCCCACTGTGGATGCATGCTCAATTCTCGGATAAATGCACCTTTTAAACTATATTAATGTAAAAGTTTTATTTGAAAGATGCCAGCTGTGGTCCTAGCCCAGGTTTATTCTTGTGGGACATTTACTGGGTCAACTTAATACTTGACTACTGCTTATTATCCCATCAGTCTTCGGGGACAACCCATGATCTAATTGCCCAACATTTATGTTGCCCTGGCAACTATAAATACAGAGTAATAATCCTTAAAGGGGCAGTGTAGAATTTCATGCCCCTGCAGTGAAGTACACTTCGTTTCCCAGAGCACCCTGTGTTTTTTAATTCAGTGAATAAAAATGTGTAATGAATAATTAATTATGTGCTTGGAGGCACAATAGCTGGCTACTTTTGAATATTCATCAGTGACATTATTAATTCACTAGAAATCCCAAGGAGCAGTGGGATAGGCTTTTAGCCTAGCTGGAGGACTTACAGATAATACTCTGCAACATGAACAAACTTTTTCAAGCAGACTGTTCTTTTGCAGAGTGTTTTAAGTTTAATTTACATCTTAATAAAATAGTAATAAAAAAGTTATGTACTGGATAGAGCCAAGCAGCAGTGAGCAATAGCTGACCGCGGTAAGAAATCCAGCAGGCTGGAGCCTATGCCTCCCTGACCCACTGCCATGCCTGGCCTCTGCTTTAACACCTGGTGTACACCACTGCAAAGAAGATAAACCTTAGGAGCTCTTTGAGTAAGACCTGAGAGAAAAAGCAGATGGCCAGTCACAATTTCTAGTTATGTGTCAAGTTCTCTGCTGAAGAACCATCTTATTTGCCTGTCAAAAAAGTAAACATCAAAAAACCTGCCTACGGTAAATAACTTGTCAGGCTACAAAGAGGATTATTCTACTCTTGAATAAACCTGCAAGTCTTTTCCAGAGATAGGAGTGTGACTTTCCATGTCATCACATTCGCTTAATGATGTCATTCCATTTAAAGCAGGGGGTTTACGCCAGGTGAAAGCTGATGCTGAAGTGCAGAGACAAACCCCTTTCATTTTCTTGGCAGAGAAGAAATGGAATGATTAGAAAGAAACCTAAAGTCTTTCTCTGAAGTTTTCCTGCTTTTCCCATCTGATTTGCAATGCCAATGTGCTTGCAATCCAGTCTCTTTTCACCACAGATACCTAAGGCCAGATTCTGCGCTGACACAATTTCTTTGACTTGAGAGAGAATTCGATCTTCAGCGCTTTGGGCCAAACCTTGCACAACCCTTTTCTCACGAATAGCCCACCTTAGGGTCCTGCTGGGAATTTTTCTTCTGAAGAATTTTTACATGAAAATGTTGTTTCTGCAAAGATCAAAATTCATGGTTACTGTCACCTAAACTCCTATAAGGCAGTGCACTATCAGAAGAAAATGTAGTTTAATCCTTGAGCCAGCCCAACAAACCTAGAATATCTGTAAAAAATCTTTCTTTTCCTCTAGGGTTTGGTGCAACTATAATTCCTACTGGAGTATTTGCAGGCCTGGTTCTTTATTTGTAAAGAAATAAAACTTTTAAATCCCTCAAAAGGCAATTGGATTGCTAAATCGCAGACACAGTTTTAAAAACGAGACCTGTAATCCACTGAGGTTCTTAATGGGAAGAAATCATTATGTCTAATTAAATTGAAAGTAGCTCTATTTGTGTAAAGCTGGTAAAAGTGGAGCTGACTTGGAGTATATGCTTGTAAGTTATATTTAAACTATCTGTGGTGTAATGGGGTCTTCTCTATATAGGACTGAAACCCAATATTTGATTCTTTTCAGAGTCTCATTCTCCCTTTTCTTTCCTTTGTCTTTGACCTTCTCCTGGCATGTGACGAGCCACGCCTGCTCTGCCACGCTCTGCCGCCCTGACATTCGGTGTCTCCCTCATCTTTCTGTCTTTTATTCCAACAGAGACCTCCAGCAACAGCAACCAGAACAGTGCACCCAGGTTTGATCAATCTTGATTCTCCGCTGCCACACTTGTTAACCAAATAGTGATGGGAAACAGCAGCTACGTACATTGGCTTATGCAATATAAAACTGACCAGCAATTTTAGCTGCTTGCTTTCCTGCAGGAAAAAAAGATCTTTTCTCTCTCTTTTTTTTTTTTTTTAAACCAGAAACCCTACTTAGCAACAATTTTAGATATCGGAAATATTTGGGTTGGTTTTCTGTGCAGTCGTGGTGTGTACACCTTTAACAACAGAACTGATACCATCCAGCTTGGTCACAGGTTAAACAACAGTCATTTTGCTCAGCAATTCAAACTTTCATTACAATTTGTAATGCAGTAGAGCACTTGGGCTATGTAGTCATTTATTGCAGTGATTTGCATTAAAGAGGGTGTCATTGTATTACCTCTTAGCTTTGGTTGAGATTAGAAGTAATATCTACATTTATCTTTCACTCCTAGGAGTATAAAATTGTGCTAATAATAACAATAATAAAGCTAGTTCCTAAAAGCAAGTGAACTCTACATAGCTTTTTTCCCCTCTTTTTTTTTCATCTGCTCAAGTAGGGGAGTAGAAGAATCATGAATAATAAATACGGAGATAAGAGAACTGAAACTGGGAAATCAATTTACTGCAAAATATTTGCATATTTTATTAAAAGACACTGTGCATAAACCCCACAACAGGGTGGAATGATTTATATTTTGATTTGATTTGTATACATTATACCTCTGGGAGAACTGATGCAACTTAGTCATCCCTGCAGGACTTTTTTTGGGGAGGGTTTTGTTGTTGTTGGTGTTGTTTTGTTACAAATATCTTAGACAAGGGAGCAGTGGGACCCAATGGAAATTTTAAGTCAGTTTGATGCTACGTGGTATCTTTAGAATCTCACACAGTCAATTGTCCAGGACTGCGCTTAACAAATACCAAAGCCCCTTGGGGGTCTGTCTGTATCCAGACTGACTCCAGGGTTTCTTCACAACTGTGGTTCAGCTCTTGCTTTGTACGAAATCTACCTCAATCGACCCAGGCAGTGCTTATAGTCTGTGATTCGAAATGCAAATCATTACCATGTGGGAGAGTGTTTATACTCCCTAGTACATATTAGCAAACAGATCTCCTATATATGTAAGCAAAATCTGAGGTGCAACCTGTCTAATATCACAACTGACTGCTGAATACATGCTCTAGGTGTGCTATTAAGAGTGTGTTGGTGCAAAAGCAAGTTATGGGCTAGCAGAAGAGCTGTACAGCTTGGGGTTTTGCAGCTTCTGCTGCACAGGAGGTCAGTTGTCTCATCATGGCCCCTGGCCTTAAAATTGGCAAGCCAATTGTACTGCTTTTACAACAATGTAATTTTTAAAATATTTTGCTGAAATTCACAGAAGGGAGTTGTAAAAATTAGGCTTGCTTTTCTAGCAAGAAAGTATTGCCCAAATTCTTTTGCATGTCAGGTAAGTGCTTCAGACATAATAGTGCCCATCCGGTTATTTGGATCTCTGGCTGAGCTTTTGGGATTAGACAAGACAAAACTTTTCCACTAAGCACGGAAAACCTATATTACAGCTCTCCAACAACAACGTTGTCAGTGCAACATACTTTCAGGGGCTGAAATTTGACCTGAGGGGTAGTGAAGAATAAGGAAGGCTGTTGTTCCATCCCATTTCCTGCCCAGGGAAAACACCTGCACAATTTCTTGGAAATGCCACATCCTGGTCTATACTGATATACTTTGTGTGGACATTTTAGCATTTGATGAAGGAGACAGAAAGGTCTCACCATGTTGAACTTTTGCCAAAAAAGCAAATTTTTCCACTAATAATTGAGATATATACCTATGTATACCCGTATATACATACATACATATATGTTTTTCAAGCATATCTCAGATTTAGAAATTTTGAAAAACAGCTTAAACATATATGGCCAAATTTCATTCATGTCCACGAAGTCAGGGAGTTCACATCAGGAAATCAGTGGTAATATTTCAAGAGCAGCTTGAGGTCTTCTCATGTTTCAGTACTGGCGTGACAATATTTCTAGCAGCTTCCAGGGGATCAGAATTGAGACCAGTGAGAACATGAAAATAATTCCAGGCTAATTTTTACTCCTTATTGCTCAGGCTTTGCTTCTTATGGGGCCACCTGAAGTTTGTATACATGCTTTTAGAAGTTTCTTAACTGCGTGTTGGGTGTTTTACTCTTGGAGATCAGAGCAGTTTCTGTGTGCTTATGGTATCAGTGAAAAGCGATGTGTTTTTTGTTAAATATGAAAACACACTTTGTCAGACATCTCGTGTACATGAGCAGTGAAATTCAAAAAAGCTCCATAATTAATACTTGCCGTATATCCAGTTTGTTCAGCTTACTTCAGTTGGCTCCTGAATGTAATTTGTATCATGTGAAAGCTGTCTGTGAAGCACCTCTGCAAACAGGCACCAACGATTCGGTGAGGGGCATTTCTAAGTGCATAATGTAATCATCACCATCATTGTATGTTTGAAAAAGAAATTAGATATATGTATGTTTGATAAACCATGTAATTCATCATTTTGCTCAACCCTGATCCTTTCTACAGAGCATCTTGTTTCCATGGGACATTTAAAGGTTAATATAGTCCTCTCCCCTGCATTGTGATAGGATTAATTTAATGATTTACTAATCTACTTATCCAAATAACTGTTGCAATCTGTAGTCATCTCTGTACATTCAGATCTTGCTATCTTTATCTGCTTCATCCTCATTCCATGTATAAATTACAGGGAAGTATCTAAGAATCTGGGCAGTAGCAGCGGGCTGTTTTAATGAGATCAGCTCCCATAATCTGAGAATTGAGTGCGTGAGACTCCTACATGGCACCATGGAGTAACCCATACCAGCAAGGGGAGCCCATACATGCATGGGAGTAGAAAGTATGTCCTTTGGTGGGATGAGTATCCTATTATGTCCTAGGGATATATATGGGGCTGGACTGCTACCATTAGGCAACTGAGCAAGGGATTAGGACAGAAAAGTATTAACAATAACCAGGCTTGGGACAAAATTTTCATCTGCTTTTTTGTTTTTGTTATTTTCAGAGTTGCCAGTGAAGCATGACACAAAGGGATTTGTGCAAGGTATGATTACGCTGTGTTCAAAGCAAGGTATCATTTTCTTGTAGTTGTTATTTTTTATTGTGACTTCATGGATTAACGGTCTTCTTAGTGTCTCTTCCCATGGATGGAAACTGCTTTTCCATCTCCCTTCCACTCTTTAAGCAAAGTCAAATTCCATCACAAAAGTTGGTTGGCGAATCTTGTGCCTTTTTTTCATTTTTCTTTTCTCCATGCTTTCCTCAGTTTATCTCAGTTTTTTAAAAGGTAGGATATAACCCTGTTCTCACAATAAGTCAAGACATTGTTTTTACTTGGGTTTCCTTCTGTCATCTAAGGTATATGCATCTTTAACTTAAATATGGAAAAAAGAGGAAACACAGAAAATTCACAGAATTTCTTTGTATGGCTGTGTAGCTTCACAGGCAGAGTGTGGCCAACTTCAGGTGTTGATCCTCACCAGTTTCCAGTCATCCCTGGTGACTATTCATAATTTGGAAAATTTGCCTCTAAACTCAAAAAGCCTAGAAACTTCTGGTTAACAAACGCCAAGCAGTTCAGAGAGCAGCAGATGTTGAATGCTGCTGTCCTGGCCCCATGTCTTCAACTTAGGTTGTCCCAAGCTAATGAGATATGACCTTTAATTGAAGCTTCTCCACCAATGTCATTTGAAATGTCTCTAATCAATTTGGATTTGCTCATGTCTAACGATGCCAGTGAGATCAGTTTGCATCCTTTTCCATAGCAGGACACTAATCTGAGTTTCATTCCTCCATCTGACCAACTACTTCCACAAAACTCATTGAAAGTTAGTATATTTAACAGGATCACTTAGGTAATATTCCTTGAAACTGGCCACTGAGTTCCAACATTACAAAGAGAAATGAGCACACAAATTTAGAGAACACCATAACTAATTTCCTTTGCAAATCAGACTAAGATAAAGTCTGCAATACCATGACCCCAGAGCCGGAGCTCAGTTGGGGTTTAATAACAGAACTTTGTGCATTAACAAAATCATGAAATGAATGTAGCCTTATCAGGGCCTGCCTGAGATTTCTACTACTTCCTACTCAAAAGTCATTGGAGGCAGTCATATGATTTCCTTGTTTTACATTAGCATTTCCACATCTATTCTGAAAGCAAAGAACAGTGAAAGTCAGTGAGAATTAAAAATAAAGTACTGAACATTTTCTCTTTTGGTTGGTTTATTTAAATGCATCTGAGGGTGGGAAGGCAAAATTCCTTAACCGTATTACTTCTGCTTTCAATGTAATACCAGAGAGGAAGCAAGACAGATGACAATTCATAACCTTAAATGAAGTAGGATCGATGTGTACACAGATGAGCTTTACTTTGCTTTTCCAGCTGTATGGATGCAAGAAACCTGTGGTTCAGAAATTACATAGCTCTCTTGCTAAGTCGGTGTGCTCAAGGGAAAAATATGCCATGCCTCTCAGCTAATGCTCAGGTGAATTTACTAGTCTGGACACTGTGTCATACACACTGCGTGGTCAGGGTGGACTTTGACTTATATTTGACACCTTGGACTGGGTGGGATGAAGTCTAGTCTGTCTGCTTGCCTCTAGCTGACTCAGAGAATCCTAAGTCCTCTTTTTTAACAAATTCATATGTGTGAAACAAGATTTAATGGAAAGCCAGCTTTTTGTGCAGGCAGAACACAAAGTGAATTTTTACTTTCAGTTTATAAACAAGCCACATCAGTAGGGACTGTGTATGAGCAGAAGGAAGATGATCCTTTACCCCTAAGACTGTTTCGAACATCCAGGTGAAGTCTACTTCAAACTTGTGACAGAATTCACTTCAAATGGCTTTTGACATCAAGTCATTGAAACTCATGAGGTACAGTAATGTGAGTCCTGGAGTGGACAGGGGTGGACTCCTGCTCTGTTTCTGTGCAGTGAGGTTCAGATACTAATGAGTCAGTTGGCTTTAAAATTTCTTCCTATTAGGACAAAATTTGCATGGGACTTTGGATATTTGGGGCACTCTTACAGACTTAACATGGGAATAGTGGTTTCAGTCCTCACTACCCACAGATGTTTAATGCAAAATTGCTTTTCCTTTGTGCCTATGCAGCTACTCTCTCCTGCAGAGAGTGTCAGGCCCTGCTCTGCTGGTTAAAGAACATTTTGCTGCCTCTGCTATTTGCTCCTTTCAGCAGCTATTGTGGATTGAACTCTCAGCTCCTTTCACAGAGAAGTAGTGATGCCAGAGTACATGGTTCCCAGGGTGGCATGGATGAGAGCAGCAGGTTTCTTTCTTATGCCCTGAGTTTGGCTAACATGCCCTTATTCCAGTAACAGTTATTTTTGATGCATCCAGCACAATGAAGAAAGTGAGTAACTTGAGAAATGACAGTGAAATCAAGAGAAATGAGAGTCAGGAAAATGATCCTGAAAAATCAGGATAGCTCTATTGCCAAAAGAGATTTGAACCCAATAGCTGTACCCATTAGCGGTTTAATCTGCCCCAAAGACGAACAGTTCTGGGCATAAAGGGCTCCAAGTTTCAATTTTAAGAATGAATTTAGGGCATTGGTGACAGCAGCTTGGAAATAGTCTAACATTTAGAATTTGTTTTTGAAGTCACAGTAAGAAGTTCCATATTTTTACTTCTGATTTGGTGCCTTGCAGCAGCACATCCATTTTGTGCTATTAATGAGTTGATGGCTTGAAAACTTACTCTCAGTTGCAGTGCAGCCTTTGATTTCACAAAACTCCTCCAAATGCCTCCAGCTAATTGTGTTTTCAGTAATAAATTGTTGAAGAAATCTTGGCTTAGCTGAATTTACTTCAATTTTATTTAATTAATGTGTTTAAAACCACTATCCTGAACAGCTTAGGCTACTGGATTGCTTATGTTATTTGTGGAACACTGCAGACAGGACTGACCCAGAATTTACAACCTTCTTTCACACCATCTATCACATTGCAATGCCGTCATTTAAAATAATGGCATCTTTTCGCCTTCATGCAAAATGATTTTTGCAGCTGTGAAGACTCTGACTAATAGGGACTTTTTTATCATATAAAAAGCAGAACTTAACATCGGTGGCATGTTTGCAAGCTTGACTGATTTACACAGGCCAGCCTTTATTACAGGTGGATTACAAAGCTCGAGAGCCGTCTCTCCCTTTTTCAGTCACAGGCATCTTTAAGGTGATTTTCACCAATATTACCTGTTCACTGTATTCACATGTTCTGCTTTGCCTTATGTTTAGACTCTTGGAATTTACCCATTCTTTTTTCTGTTATTGGAAAACCTGATGCCATCACAGCCAATCTTTTCTGTCTTCCCCAGCCTATTTACTCAGCCCTTCCGCACCAAGTAACTCTGGTAAGGTCTAAAACAGTGGTTCAGTTTTTACAATCAATTGTATATGGTCTGTAATTCTCCACTAGAGCTGCAAGGCACAGAGATGTCATAACATGGAATTCACAGATTAGTGTTATCTGATAATGTATGTGATCTGCTGGACAACGTGGCATCACACTTCAGAGACATGAAATTTGCTTGCTAAAAGTAAAAAAGCCTTTGGTCCGAGGCGTGGAGCTGTTATTTATAGCTTAATTTTAAACAGGGAAGCACTGTTGTCAGTTTTCTGAATTACCAAGAGTTGCAGAAATCTTAGCAAAACAGTCTTTCTAATACTATCCAGACGTTTGATATTAAACAAACATCTGTTTTGAATAGAAGATATTTCACTCCCCTCTGCACCTCCTTTTTAACATGCCAGAGGACGGCTGGAAAGAACTGTCACAGCTACAGTTTTATTTAGTTCTCTGAACACTGCTGTCCATAGTGTCAAAAACGCACCAAAAAATAACCCTTGGAAAGGTTAATAGTGGCCTTTCCAGTGTCATATTCTACACTTTATGTGTTGTGGTAATTATTATCATTACAGCTGTAAGGATGTCTAGTTATCTTTCTTAATCACATACTATAAAAAGTGCTTCTGAACACATATCTATTATTTAATCAAAATTTCACAGTTATTGGCATTTATGCTCTGGAAGGGCTGTGTTTATTTTCTGTTTGCAAAGGGGAACAGTACCTCCCAGAAGAAAGGGAGACCTCCATCCATGCCCACTTTAATCACTGTCATATCATGTGACAATCTGTACTATTAATATCAGAGACTGCTAATACATGTTATTATGTCCTGTTGCCTTGTACTTTTTGCACCCTAGGAAAGCACTTTCATTAACAGACTGAAAAAAAATAGTGTGAGAACTGAACTGTCTTCCCAAGGCAGAGCCAAGTACAAGAGCTCTCCTGCCTGGAACAGCTTTAGATGGTTTCAGGAATGCCTGTATCTAACAAGGTCAGTCATAACACCTCACATGGCATCTATTCTTCCACCACTGCATTTTTTCTCTGGCCTTCTGCAATAGGGCACTAAACCAGTTCTCCAGTTCCTGTGTCAGAGCCCAGCACTGAGTCTGGCTACAGGACTCAGTTACTACTGGTATCTCTATATCTCTCTTTTAGATCACTCCCAAAGATTGCCTCTTGCAAGACCATCTACACTGCCAGTTTGGCATTGGCAAAAAAGATCTGGGAGGCCATAATTCTCCTGCATCATTCACACTACCCCAAATGTCATCTCAGATTTCAGAAGAACATCATGCCCAATTATACCTGCTGTGCCATTGATGCCCCATTGATGGGGCACAGCTTCACATGATGTCCCCCTACAAGACCTTCCTGGTTTTCAGCCTAATTTCATGGGTCACCATTCACACTCCTTGCTCTCATTTCTCACTCTCCAGGATCTTGGCATGCATGTCAGCCCTGGTAGATGTGTGTGCATAAGGCTTCTGTCTTCTGCAATATCTCTGTTCCTTGAGATATGCAGATACCCTCCTCCCACTCAATGACACTGACATCCGTGGGTCAGACCAACTACGCACATCATCACCAGCAGTGTGTGCCTCCTGCTGATACCCTGTATCCAGCATGATCTCAGCAACCACAGTGCCCACAAGGAGTTAGCTGCATTATCAGCTCCCTCATAGTGTCCTTTGAATGCTCTCAGTTGGTTCAAGGACTTTTCATGATACCTAGAAGATCAGCTTGACACCACTGTAGAAAATGTCATGATAGTCATTGTACGGTTCTGAGAAGCAGACAGTTCTTCCAGCTGAAGTGCCTTCAGCCTGTCTGGACATGGTTCCTAATGGAAACAGTGCAGGTTATATAGCTGTGCTATATAGCTGTGCATGAACTTCAACTCAAGGATCAATGTGTCCTTGAGTTCCATGCCCATAGACCTAAGGTCATAGTCCATGAAGTGAGATCTCATTACGCTAGGTGCTGTACAAAAATGAGAGAAAGGTTGCTTCAGTCTGAACAAGTAGGAAACATGTACAGAGAGTGCTAGAAGGGATGCAGTAATACCAAGAGACTGTTCTTAGGTGTCTGAGAGCTCCTATGAATACCCCCTAATACATGTCACAATACGTCCTCCCCTCCAAAAAAAAACCAAAACCCTACCCCACTACCCACTACTTTGTTGCTGCTTTTCTGTTGCCAAATGCAAACAGCAAAAGAGAGAGGTTGCTGTCAAGGAGTGAACCCTGAAGTCTAGTCCACACTTCCTCAAAGAACCACTGCCTTAGAACAAAACTGAAAAAAGATAAAACATTGATATATAGAGCATCCATTGTTATTTGCATCTCCTCATATTAGGCACAGGTCTGACATATATCGAAAACACCATGCTTACTAAGCCTGTTGGGAAACCTCCTCCCTATTGATATGCAAATGTATCTACATGTCCTTGCAGGAAACTTCCTTGGGCTAGTCGCTCAAAGAGACCAGATAGGACATATTCTGGCCTGGCCTCCAAGGCAATTTAGACACAAAGGCCAGTCTGTTAAATGCATGGATCCATGGGACCCAGGTCCAGAGACCTGCTTTTTCAGGGTTACACAAAGCGGTGTAAACCATGTGCCTGTGCAGTGGGCTCAACATGTCCGGCTGAAGGACCACTTTCACACTGGTCTTTGCATATGGGTGTTGTGAACCACATCTTAGGACAGCGCTGGCATGCGAGTCATGCTATCCATTTCCTGGACATGAGAGGCCTGGAGATTTCACAGAGAGATGCTGTGCATAGCCTAGGGGTTGCTGGACCAGGACATAGGACATGCTGATTTGGCCATTCTTCATAGCCACTTTACTGCCAGAGACTGGTTGAGCTTTGAAGCAGAATCTGAGGATAGAAACATCTTCATTCTGTATATTACATTTCCATGGTAAACTTTAACCATTATCAGCAACAAGGAATTGATAGGATTGTTTTATTCTTTAGCCTTTAATCTGAACAATTTCATCTAAGTAAGTCCTCAATTATTATCGTGAACTCACATAATTGTGCCTATGGTAGAATATGTTGACTTAGACACGATACATGTTTGTCTGGTAGGAATAGCATGAAATTCCTGATTTTCTGATTCAATTGTGTATAGTTTATTTACAAACAACCCAAGGTCAAGAATTACTTCTGACTGCGGGAGATTTTTTTTCTATTAGGACTCATAGAAATGCATATGTTAGTGACCTAATTAGTGTGTTTAAAAAAAAACAACAGCAAAGAAATATACTTTCTAATGAGAAACCCAGTCGTGGTGTATGTGACACATCAGTGCTACTATCAATTCCATTTTGCTTAATATATCTCACCATGTGATTATTCTTAATTTGAAAATAGCCATCCAGTACATTTTTCTATAATGAAAATGCACTTGCGTCTTGTAGATATGCTAATAAATTTAACACAAAGGTGCAGCCATTGATTATTCAACAACAAGATGAGCATATCTGCTGTAAGATATATTTCTAAAGGTAGTCTTTAATAGCCATTTCATAGCAGCTAGGCTTTGCACTAATATGCTTGTCTAATGTCCCATTAAGATTCTTATATCTCATATTAGTGATAAATCATGGGTGGAAATTTGTATTTTATATTCCTAAAGCATCAAAATAAAGTGTGACTTCATCTGTGCAGGACTAGAAACGACTAGTGCCGGTTACAGGAAACACTTGTGCAGACATCTCAGGAGAGGCTCTGTCTTTTGCCATAAACCTTTAGCAGAAGTGTCCAGTTTTTATGGCATGTGGTAAAAGGATGTGAGTACTGTTCAACTCTAGCCAAGACAAAAGCATGCTTAACACTAGTTCTAAATTAATGGGCTAGAGTCAGCTTTGAGCAAGGCTGGAATAGTGTCGAAACCCTCCTGAAAACACGCAGATGCTGATGCATTTAGGGAGCCTTGGCTCTTCTGTGAGCTGGGAACAGCGCATAGCAATCTGGCATCTGCATCTAAACCAGCTGTTCTCAACATAGGGCACTTCATCCTCTGGTACAGAAGATAAGGCTGCATCAGGAAACTTTGCGGAAGATACTTTATTGATATGTTTTGAGTACTAGATATTTCATTATATCCAGTGCAGTTGTGGAGCCTTGTATTTTTAACCTCTTGATGTTGTTGTCCATTCCTTGTCATGTGGAATGTTTTAGAGGTAGGTTAGGTGAGATGTTCCTATTCACCAGATACACTACAGCCAGAGATTCTCCTGTGGAGAAGTATTTGGGAGTACTGGTGGATGAAAAGCTGGACATGAGCCACCAATTTGTGCTCGCAGCCCAGAAGGCCATCCATATCCTGGGCTGCATCAAGAGAAGCTTGGCCAGCAGGGCGAGGGAGGTGATCCTGCCCCTCTACGCGACTCTGGTGAGATCCCACCTGGAGTCCTGT
>Ga0181612_150747_pt1 | contig 13429 bp, 9 predicted proteins | sample HoacroProtozoa21_FD_119630 | JGI IMG/M metagenome (GOLD analysis project Ga0181612, IMG submission 119630) | Hoatzin crop microbial communities from Cojedes, Venezuel. Combined Assembly of Gp0051906, Gp0051904, Gp0051908 | reverse complement strand
GCGTGATGACATGATGATGAAGCAGGTGCAGCTTTCAAAACCTTTAGGAAAATCTACCTGACAATCTCCATGGCAAGCAGCTCTCCTTCCAAAGGCTTCAGCACTTCTCCCTCTCCCTCCTTCACCACTGATCTACACGTGGGGAAACTGAGGCAGGGAGCCACTTAGTGACTTACAGCCCTCGATGCCTGTTCCCCTTTCAAGCACATGCTGGGGTCAGAAGACAAACACTTCTTCGGCCTTTCCATCCAGAAGTCACCAAAGAAAGGAAGCAGAAGCGATGGCAGGAGTCACAGGGGAGAAATGATTGCAGCTCATTTATTTCCCGTTGCTTTTTCCAGCCTTTCAGAGCTGGAGCAGCTCCTGCCCCCTGCTAGGGCAGCCCGGCCGGCCCCAGTAAATGGATTCAGCTGTGTTCAAGTGGGCAATTGAGGCTCAAATCAGGCTGATGGAGAGCAGCGGGGCAGGAGAGTGGCACCAGGTCAGTTTGGAGCTGTCTGAGGCTAGAAAAGCGCTGACCTTTGGAGGGGCTGGGTGGTGATTAGCTGTTCTGCCTGCTTTCATCGCTCTGGGTGGTTGTGTGCAGCTCTCGCCATCCCTATGTGCCAGGCTGTGTTTTGGGAAGCCCAGCTCCCTACCTGGCACAGCTCCTCTCCCAATGGCTGAGCCTTCTGCAGGGGATGCTGCCATGGGTGAGGCCGTGGCTGGAATCTGTCCCATGGTGCAGGAGGTCTCCGGAGGAGCAAGGGCTTGGGGGAGCGCAGCAGCATCCCAGGAGACATCAGCGATGCCAACGGATCACAGGTGCTGGTGAGAGATGGGTGCTTGCTGGTGGTCCCCATTGTGGGATGTGCTCCCAGGGAGATGTGTGGGGCATCCCTCGCTGCTCCTGAGTCATCCTGGAACTGTGTTAAATATTAATTAGGTTGGGGAAGAATGGATTCTGGGTTTGCACGTGGCTAAATGGGAAGAGAGCTGGGAGCAAGGAAAGGCAGCAGGGCTCGTGCTGGTGGGGAACGGCTGTGAATTGGGAATAACCAGCCAGAGCCCAGCCCAGTGGCAGCAGGAGCAGGGTGGGGGGCTCTGCCGGGGCTGGAGGAGGCCCTGAGGAAGGTCAGGCTTTGGCAGGGACTCAGCTGTGTCAGCGAGAAATGGGGAGACATGGGGGGGAAGCTCCTCCCTCAGCAAAATGCAGCTTTGCAATGACAGCCGGCAAACCCAGTTAAAAGCAACAGCAAAAATAACCAAATATACAGAGGGGGGGTGGTTTGCAGCATCACCACGTAGCCAGGTTCTAAGGAAAAACCTCTGGAGAGCTGGGGATTTCTAGTGCGAATACTAAACAGCTTTGATCTTTGCCAATCCTTTCTAAATCTTGAGCAGTGTCTTGTAAATCTTTAATTACAAGAAAATTGCAACCTTAACAGTGAACACACAAACTGCGTTGATAAATATTTAAAATTGCCACAGCGACAGATCTGAGGGGATTAAGAAAAGATATATTGGAGTGACAGTATTATTAAACACTAGATCCCAGGAAATGTTACCAAACAGCTAAATAATGCAGGGCTCTGACAGCCGCTTGGCTGCTGACGAGGTGGGGGGGAAATGGCTGCTTTCGGGGGGAGGCTGGCGATGCTGAGCCCTGGGATCTTCCCAAAAAGCCCAGGATGGGGGGAAAAAGAGGGGGATAAAAGCACTTTCTTTCCTGCTTGGAAATGAAATGCAGCGTGCATTGCAGCAATGCCCAGCAGCTGAGGAAGGGCCAAGAGCTGATGGCGTCTCTCGACCCCTTGGCTCAACAGCTTGCCTGGAAATCCCGCTGCTTTCTCACTCTGTCAAACAGTTGTGTGGCCGTGGCGGTGCTGAGCACGGCGTGTGCGTGGGGCTGCAGCTCCTCCAGCTCCTTCCCCCGCATCGCCGCATCCTGCCGGCATCCCCGCTGCCAAGGCCACCGGCGCTGGGCTTCGCTGGCCTGCTGTGCCACCGAGCTCCTGCCTGCCGCTTTGTTCCTACTGCTCCGCCTCCCTCACCTTTTGCTGTGAGTTTTGAGGTCACAGACTAAATTTCTGTTATTAAATTTCCAGCTAGCGTTAAAGATTTATGAGTTCACTAAAGGTAACTAGCGAAAAGTTCATTATTCCAAAATAGCCCAGGCTTCGCTCCCATGGAGGGGAAATGCTCAAAGCCTGAATTACCCCAGCAACCTTCCCAATAAAATATTGATTTTAAAAGTTGGTTAATTATAAATATTACTGCAGAATGATAAGAAAGTCCCCTGCTTCTGCCTGTTTTGCAGCAAGCTCCCCTGTCCTACCATGGCCTGAGGACGGGCACCAGGTCTGCCCAGCTCTCCTCCGTCTCCCAGGGACCAGGGCTGCGGTGGGAGCAGCGCCTGACGCAGCCCAGCATCACCGCGTCCCTGCTGTGGGGCTCTCCCCAGTCCCCCCACCCAGCACCCTGCGGGAAGCCGGAGACCCCTCCGGAGACACGTGTTTGCCCCCCCTGCTGCTTTCGGGCTCAGCCTCGCACGGAAGAAGCCAGGCGCTGCGGGGTGAGTGCGTGCTGGTGTGGCTTCGATCGAATTTTCGGTGCGCTCTGCTGAGCTATGATAACGAAGCACTTACTTAAAATATCTAACGAGGGGGGCTGGTTTGTTGCCCTTGCAGAAGTGCTGATGCCCACTTAGTAAATGTTTAATTGAAAGTGGAAGGGAACTGGGAGGCTCACCAGTACAGAGAAAACAGTAAATATTTAATTTGGGCACAGTGATTACACAAACAAGGTTAAGGGAAAGGGGGGAGAAGACAGATAAAAGTGGCATCTATAGAACATTAAATCCAGGTAAAGTCACCGAGGAGATAAATAAAATATCCCCTTCCAGCAAAGGCAGGAATAAGCCGTTTCCCCCAGGCAGCCCAGCACAGCTTGGGGGGAGCGCTGGGAGAGGGGCTGGGGCAGGCACCAGCGTTCTGCCCTGGCGCCCAGGGCTGCACGAGGCCTCCTGCCAGGGCAGGGAGTGAACATAAAAAAAAAAAAAACCCCAAGGGAAACCCCAAAATGGGGAGTTTGCAGCCCGGGGTTCAGCTCAGCACTTTGCAGACCCTGGCAAAGCTCGGTGGGGCAGGGGTGGGTGAGCAAGGCTGAGCCTATCCCTCCAGCCAGGGCTGCGGGCACCCGGCGGGAGCCCCCAGAGCTTCCCAGCTGGCCAAAGCCCTGCTCTGGGATAAAACCTGAAGCGCCTACCCAAGCACCTGGGGAGCAAGCAGGGCTCGGAAGCATGTGTGGCATCGGATACCCAAGCGCTTCCACCATGACACCCGCTTCGGGTTGCTGCATGTCAGAAGTCCCCGGCTCCTTCCGCAGAGCGCAGCGGCACGGGGCTGGCAGCGAGGGACAGAGCCCGCGCAGCACCCAGCCCGCGCTCGCCGTCCTCCTCCATCGCACGGCTGATTGACGGCAGAACACTCACGGACTTGTGTTTTCAGCCAGAGCGATGTATTCTCTGTGCGTTCGGTTGTCTGGGGGTTTATATTTTGCAGTTTAAAGGCCCGACTGCAACGTGTTGTGTTTCTAGGTATGAGCAGAAATCAGTTTTGCAAGTGTTGGAGGTCAGGGTGCTCTCTCCTGGTGAGATAAGCAATGCTTTACACCAAATGAGAGTAACAGCTGGGCCTCGAAGGGCTGTCAGTGGGGGTTATGATCCCCTCTGCTAACGGCAGTAATAAGAGAAATGTAGAAAGTTAACGAGCTTGCTTACACATTCTTCTTTGTGATATCGATTTTAAGGAGAACATGGTTTCCAAAGCAAAACAACAATAGCTAGCACTTGTAAAGCTGTTCCCACGCTCAAAGCAATATACGCAAACATTTACATGCCATCTCAAGCATCTCACTGAATCACTCCGGTAAACAACCCTTCCCGATTTACCGCTGGCTGAGCTGGAGGATGCTGCGGTGCGGGGCTGTGCAGTGAAAGCGCAAGGCCTCGGTGGGCATCGGGGCTCTGCTCTTCGCTGAGGTAGAGCATCGCCATCACATCACATCAGAGCTCCAACAGCAAAATGCAGAGAGGCCGGTCTGGCTTTCGAGAAACAAAAGGTGCACGTGGATGTCGGGCCCCCCGTCCTCCGTGCAGGATGTGGCTCAACCCCTGCAGTGCTTCCCTCCGCTCCCCCAGACCCCATCGACTCAGGGTCTCACGCTGGATGCTTTTAATCCCCGTTCAGACCCGTCGCTGGGACTGTCATCCCAGTTTCCAATGTGTGGCCGTTTCCATCTTCACATTAATGAGGCTTTAGCTGCTAAAAGCTGTGTTTTTTTCCTGAAAACCACCCTGGTTTTCGTGCCCTGGCAGCTCGCCCCTGCGGTGCTGAGCCCGCTTTGCTGGTGAGGTTGCGCCCGCCTGCCTCCTCGCCCCAGCCTGCTCTCGGTAAGCTCCTGCCGGAGACCCCCGGCAGATATTCAGGGGTCTCCCAGCGGGTGCTGGTGGCTGGGACCACCAGCAGATTGGGTTTCAGAGAGCTTTGATTTTTCCCTGTTGTCGACATTTGGGTCACTGGCGATTCTGGGGAAGGTGTTTCGATGAAGCGAAACTGTTGCTGTGCCGTGGGCTGGATTCTGCTGCCCTGAGGCAGAGGAGGAAGAAGCGCCGCTGGCTCCCAGCAGCAGAGTGGAGGGCACGCGTTTTACAGGGTTCTCCTGTACAGACCTGCAACTGCTTAAGGCAGTTTGCGAGTGCCACAAACGCTGCCCTAAAGTAATCGCCTTCCTACAAAAGATAAGGAGAAAACAAAGCGGTGAGGCAGAGGGACTTCAGAGGGCAGAAGCTGAGCAGGGTTGGAATACCAAGCTCTAGCTACTGGGCAGGCTACAGCAAAAAAGGATCCTTTATTTTCTAAGATGCAGAATAGTGTTTCTTCCCCACAGAAACACATCCTGGTTGCACCTGTGAGGAAGACGAAATGCTGTCGTTTCTTGGATGAGATGAACAGCCACCTCCTTTCAGCACACATCTGCCAGCCTCCCCTGTGAAGAAGTCAAACGCAGAGGTGAGCGACTCCACCTTGCTCCAACCCCTTTTCTGTTCCAGCCGGGAGGATTCGTGCTGCCTGCTGCTGGCAGAGAGCCACTGTTGGCCCAGGGTGGGCAGAGCGAGGGTGGGGATCCCACCAGCACAGCCCCTGGCAAACGGGATGGGCGCAGATGCTCCACTCTTCAGAGGGCGTTGGGGCAGCTTGGCTGTGTTGGCAGGGTGCAAGGGAAGGCCACCCAGGCAGAGGACCACGGGGACAGAGCCAGAAGCTTCCCTGGAGGCTCAAGCTTGGCAGAGGTTACCAGCAAGTCTAATTGCTGCAGTACAGAATGGAAAGGGCTGCTGGGTGCAGCCCAGGGGACCCTGGACACCAGCCCCACCTCAAGCTGCTTGGAGAAACAAGCAGGGGTGGCTGGGCAGGACCAGATATTGTGCCAGGGATGGGGGAACCGGCTCTGGTTCTCCTCTCCAGACACCACAGGTAGAGCTTTACTGTTTTCCTACAAAGCAATCAAGATGCTCTTCTTTACGAGGCAGCATCTCCTCCTCGGCAAGTAACTAGTGATAAATCACTGCTGGGCATGTGTGGGGTAGCTTACAACACACAAGAGCTGAGTGTGCTCATCCATCTTCCTCCTGATCACCTGCAGCCCGCTGGTCTCCAACCAGTGCTGTAAAGCAAGAGGCAAATAAGCAAAGCCAAGTCTCACCCATGGTCTCCTGTCCCTCAGGGCAGCCTCAGAGGTTCAGCCTGGAGGGAAGGAGCACCAGCTCCATCCCAGCACGGCCGGCGGGTGCCCTCTAGTGAGATGCCTGCCCGGGGTGCAGGGCCCTTCCGTGGGCTGCTCCCAATTCGCACACAGAGCCAACAGCATAAAAACCAGCTGGAGAGGGGCTAAGTGACCTCCTGGCACTGCCACAAGTAACTGACATGGTAGTTCCCCCTCCTGGGAACCTGGAGTGGCTACAGCTGTCGGTGGACAGGAGGACCAGCTTAAAAACAACACAGCAAGTACCTTTCCAGGCTGGCTCAGGAGATGAAGCTTAAGCTGTTCCCCTGCTGCTGTTCCTGCTGGTTTGTGCAAACACATTGGTTAGCGCTGGAGCCTCCCCTCCCAGCTGCAAGGCAGACAAGTCCTGGGAGGGATGGGAGCTCTCCCCTCCCTGCGAAGGCGGACACACAGAAGATCACAGGCTGCTTAACTGGTAACGGCCTTTACTTCAAGGTTTTCCCCAAAATGCAGTACACATGAAAAAATAAACCTATGTTATCATAGAATTAGCTCAATTTAATTAAATTCATTATGCGCAGGACACAAAAAATAGGTCATCAATTTTGTGATACGTGCCTTTTTTAAATAGTGCAAACACACAGATGTTGTTTAGCGAGCGCTCCTGCTTGTCACCGCAGGGACTGTGTGGGGGTATATTGAGACATGGAGTTTTTCTAAACAAGTAAAATCTATCCGGGAACAACAGGCTGCAGGGAAGGGTGCTCGGGAGATCCAGCAGAAGATCCCTCTTTCCAGAACAGCAAGTCTTTATCTTTGCCAGAGGTACAACGTGGTTCTTCGTGTACCTTCTCAGAGTGATCCTCCGAGGTGGTTACGTCTTCTGAGAGTCAGAGACTCTGAAGGTGGCTGCCAGCTCACAGGCTACGTCGTCCTGAAGCACCCGTTCAGCGTGGCAGGTGTGGGGTGTCCACACAGACGTGTGAGCAGCAAGTGCGCTACCAGAGTAAAACAGCAGAGAAAAACAGGACTGCAACCACAACAGCTGCCTGTACTAACCATAATAAGGTGCAGAGAGCAAGCGGACGGGATGTGCAGCCCAGCTTGTGGCAGCTGACTGGTCTGCTGGCCAGACGCTACTGTGTAGTCACAAGCAGGGTCTCGCCTGGTTTCAAAGGAGCAAGAAAAATTCCAGCCATGGTGGACAGATAACCGAAGGAGGACTTGCAGAGCAGAAAAGCTGCTGTCTGAAGGTCGTCTGCGCTTCCAGAGCTGCTCCAAACACACAGTTTTTCACCCCCATATCATTTGTGGGGTCTCATTCTTGCTCTTGATACAACAGCGTCGCAGTATCTCCTTTTCAAGGATCCTGACACTGCTTGCCAATGTCCAGGTGGCCAAACAGCATGCACAGGACTCAAGCAGTTCCCTGCTCTGCTTATGCACAAAGACAGAATGGAGACCAGTGCCCTGACTCTTTCTTCAATTGCTTAATCATGGCATCTTCCAAAATGGTCAGCCTTCACTGAAGGCCTCTAGTCAGAGCATTTTGTTTTTTCTTCCAGGACTGGAAGATGAAGTCCAGAACAGGCAGAGTGTGAGCAGGCAAAAACAAGGTACCCCAATGGGTTTTGAGACACTTGGTTTCCACTCCATTTCCGCTTCCATTTGTCCAGCAGTCACTTCTTTCTCTGCAAGGACAGCTTCTCAGTAGCAGACACAATCTACCTCAGACGCAGAAGGATGGAGCAGACCCTGGCAAGCTGCATTATGGTTTCCATCACAGTCATGCACCGTAATAAATATGTAAGACAGGCAGAAAGTTTGTAGCGGTCTTTGTGGAAAACACTCACTGTTCAGAAGAAATAAGCACTCTGGGACACTGCTCCATAGGATCTTTGTAATTCATGTAGTGGCTTTGTTTAGGCTAAATTGGCTTGATAATACATCTCAGCAGAGGAGGGATGTTGAGATTTTTGAGGAGAGAGATGAAGAAACGGCTGACGTGCTGTGCGTGTCAGCAAACAAGAGTCACTGAGAAGAGGCACTTAAACTGGAAAGACTTCCGGGAGTAAATGCAAAGTGTGTACCTCTGGCTGCCAACATGGAGAGCTTACATATATGTATGGTTTCACACTGCAGAGCACTAGAATGTGCTGAATGGCACCATACATCTACTATATGGGAACCCATGGCTCCCATATGCTATGTAAATGCACACCAAAGAAAGAAATCTGCTGTTTCTGGGGATAACTGGTGCCAAAACTTCTGGCTGAAAAGCTGAGGGATCTTGTAAATGAAACCTAACCTACAGCTGCGCTTGTGCTAGTGAGGCTTCAGCTGGTTCCTGAGGAACAGTAACCAATGTCACTGAAGAAAAAAAGCAGTGAAACTGATAAACCTTTCTCATCCAGGCATCGAAAGATAGCTGCCTCAACACTTCTAACAGACGTGCGGCAATGACTCTGAAAGATTACCAAGAACCTCTTCTCTCCTATTGCACTTCATAGTAAAACCACTGTGAGAGAGAAGAACTGTCATCCGCTACGAGACACCAATGACGTACTCGGGGAGCCTGAATTCACACCCATCTCGGGTAAATGCTCAGCTCCCCCAGAAAACAAGTTTCTGAAGTAGGACTCCACGTTAACTGCTGTGTCTGTACGAAAGTAACAGCACTGCCTGGCCAATCTCTCGTCTGCGCTGCAACATAAGTACTGTAGCTGAGTGCTTTGTGCCAGCTCTTCAATCCATACCTCAAGCCTGCACTTCCTAAAAATTGTCAGAAGAGTAGCTCTTGGTAAATTGCTACATAGTTAGACTTAGACTTAATTTAAAGCAACAAAACAATCTTCCCGACGCCTCTTGCACCAAAACTCTCCCCAACCTCCAAGCCCCAGCCACAACCTGGGCAGTTACAGCCACACACAATGTGCTTGCGCTGCAATAGCTTATTCTGCTATAGGAAGGAAAATCAACTGTAACATTGTGATATCTTGTGCCCACTATTTCAGTTAAAAGGAATTAAGGACTTGGCAAATGCATGTTGTAAACACCATGGTTATACTGAACAAGAAGTCACAGATACAAAGATCGTTGCACAGAAAGTTATCCCGCAGATTTGCTTTTTATCACAAATTGCCCCACTGACAACAATTTCCATTTAATAATGGAAGCTGCATACGGATCTCAGTAGGAGTTTGGTATGGATATTCAACCCCGTTACTGGAACTTTTTTTTTTTTTTTTGTCAACACAAATTACATGCTTTTCAGTGCAGCCAGATCTGAACAATTCAGTAAAACTGCTTTTAGCAAAACATTTAGTTCTCTGGAGATATCGGGGCGCGGGGGAATTCACAGTATTTAGAAGCACCACAAAGTGCCACAACGCACCCTGCTGAGCCCGAGACCCTTAAAAGGAAAGAAACTACCTGAAAAGGGAAGAAACTACCCGACAGGAACTCCCTTCTGTGATTCCAGGCGGTAACGCTGCCGATCCTAGCATGACTAAAGTGCATCACCAGCGATTTAACAGCCCTTTAGTTAAGGGAACAATAAGCTTTTCCATGAGGATTGATTCCCATGGACTTACAGATAGTGCACCAAAACACCCGACTGTTATCCTCTGATTTTTAAAATACAACTGTAAATAACAGCCAACAATAACAGTCTAAATTATAGCCAACATAGAAATAATCACAATACTACGCAAAATATAAAGTGGCTCTGACGTTTGGCAGTGATTGCATATAGCACCTACTCTGGTATCTTTGCAGAGAAACAACAGCTTTGCCATCAGAGCTTGCTGGGACCTTCTGCTGGGCAGGTTCTGCGCCCTCGGCTGCACACCTGACCTGCTGGGGCTGGACCAGCACAGAGTGTGGAAAACAAGAGGGAACAGCCTAGAGAAGTACCGAGGTACGAGCACTATCTTCTCTTTTTTTTCAGTCTTCAGGTGTATTTCCTAGATCAGAGAGGGAATTACAGAGTAGATGACAAACCAGGGTTTATTCTACACGCTGTATTGAATTCAAACGCCTGCATTCCTAAAAGGTGAAGGCACTGCTGCTACTGCTGCGTGACGCAGGCCCTCCAAAGCTCTGGAGAACAGGAAGGCTAAGGGAGATCTGAGCACGCTCTAGGATATGGTCTCAGGAAAGGGTTATACGTTTTTAAACCACAAGTTCTAACAGCCAGCAGAGCAACCGTGCATAGCTCTGAAGGACAACGTAAATGCCGCAAACAGATCCGAAGCATTAAATCACAGGGAAAGAAAATCAGCAGAGAAAATGCAAAAAACTAACACCAAGCACAGCCCACAGACTAGCCAGCTGCAATCGGTGCTTTAGAGGAATTACTTTTTTCGCTTCAAGGGCCCATATCCTGTCTTTAAAGCCCTACTGCACTCTAAAGTGAGCATCTTCTGTCTCGACTGGCCTGATGAGATGAGGCAGGCAGAAGCTGCAATGCTGCTTTAAACACAAAGCTATGAGAACACCCCAAAACACGCACAGAACTGTTACAATTTAAACCAGTTGGCAGACCAGATTCTGAGCTAACTTGGGATGGGCTTCATCAAAGCTATGCAAGATGACATAGAACTGTATTTAAATGAAAAAAAGCATTAATAGAAATTAAAAGATCTAATAACAAAGCAAAGTATAATACCCTATTCTTTTGCCATCTGATATGTGACCTGAGATAGCTACAGGTTAAAAGTTTGGGAGGATTTATTTCAGAGGACCTTCACTTTATCTAACAAACCTACATTAAACGAATAAAAAAATACACCAGAGAGTAGGTTATTTACTTCTCACTGCCTTCAGGAGAACTGATCCTTGGAGAAATGGCTTATCTAAATTGCGAACACCTTGGTTTACCCTTCCCACCCCTACCCTCCTTCCCACCCCTGCCCACAAACATCTCAGATGCAGACTCTCCCCACAGCAGGCATTGCACAGGGTTTGACTTACTGGAGACCACCACTCCAACAGCCAAAGTTGTAACTCTTTCCAAAACTTGCTTTCTGCAAGGACCAGTTGTCAGAACAGAGAATCCTAGTGACCCCACTAAGCTGAAATTAGAAGATTTAGACAATTTCAAAGCTAGGGCATTGATACCAACATGCTGGTCACTCCCTGCTCCCTACAGGCTTTAATTTAAATGGGCATTGAAAAGTGGATGCTGCTTCATTTCATGCAGAGAATTCCTCAGTATTCTTCGTCAGATTTGAATCTTACTTCTCTTTGGTATTCACCGGGCGAGCTCTAAAGTTAGGGTTTGTGTGAGTGCAAGAAAACCTGTGTGCTATCTTTTGGTGGAGAAGGCCTGAACTGGCACAACTACCCCATAAAGATCCTGATCACCATCTCAATCTCTTTCCTGCACACTGGGCAAGGTGATCTCCTTTTCTTCAGCATCTTTGCACACTTGAAACAGGCCACAAGGTGAGCAGTCCTTCCGTGGACAATATTCCCATCCCGTGGTCTGTGATGGCACAAGAAGCAAGGATTCAGTAATTTTTTTATACTCTCTAAAGACTGTATTTCTTCCTCCTTTTTATGCTCAGTGAAATGCAACAGAGACTCCTTGCTTTTACATTCTCCTGCCAAATCCAAGGATTCAATAGAGCTGGAGGGATCTACATGTGGTTTGTTTTCTACCATGTACAGGTCTTTGGGTTGGCCAACTGGAGCAGAAATAGTCCTTCGGCAGTCCGGGACATCTATCCCTTCATCATCATTTTTGTTTTGCATAGCATCAATGTCGGACAGAGAAAGAGAATGAGCCAGTTTGGGACAATCTGAGTACCAGTCCTTCCGCAAGGCCCAGCAGCGGTAACAGTACCGTTTGCCTGGAGAGTTAAATTTCTTGCATTTGGTGCATTGCCAGGAGTCCTGAGGAATGATCGAGGCAGACAAAAACAGCAGCAAGTTAGTGTATTCTCGCGTATGACTCGTTTCCTCCACATAGGAAAAGCAGCAAAGAAGCTTCATCAAAAAAGGACCTTTATTACCAAGCATAAGCTTGTGAATGCATGATTGCTAGTTTGATTATCAGCACCTCAGAAAGCCTGAAGAGAATTTGACTGCCCCTGTACATTCTACAGATGCAGATCTCCTAAGCATTAGTATCTGTCCTTCCTTCCTCCCAGCCTTCGGCACTCTGGAAGAATACAGTGTTCTCAAGCTGTGCAGTTTAGTGAATTTTCAGTATCTCATTCCAAGTTCAGGGGTAGAGCTCCTGGAGTCAGACAGGAATATATTTCCCAGACTCACTAACCACTTTGCATCTGTTGAATGGGGGGGTTGCTTAGACTTAGCATCTCCTTGCAGGGGACTTGGGCTAGATGACCTTTGAAGGTAATTTCCAACCCAAACCATCCTATGATTCTACAAATCTGCACAACTAATAGCAGCTTACTTGACTACCCCACAGAGCAACGGCAAGAGCTGCCCAAGTTAGAGCTATGATTCAGTTGTCCAATGTCAGGGACACCCTAATTTGTCAAGCATGCACAGTCTAAAAAAAATGCTAAAAATATTTTGGTGCCATCAGCTGCAAAGAGTACCATGAAATATTTTCGCTGACTTACAACAAAAGCTCAAAAGACAGCCTGCAGGACTGGGAGAAAAAAGGGACAGATGAAAGAACACAAATTTGATGTCCCTCCATATCTGTCATGAGGGAATTCAGAAGAGGAATGCGCTGGTGGAAAGGGGTGACAACCCAGTAATTACTGCTTATTCTCTCTTTCCACCTTGTTTTTTCATTTAAACAGGGAAAGGAGCTGTGGTCTGTCCTTAGAGAGTCACTGCAAGGGCAGAGCCATTGCACCAGCAGGTACGCAGGCTCTGCTCCTGACAAAGGCCATACAAGTTATCTCAGAGAAACAGGGTGAGAGGAGGAGCGGATGCTCTTCTCATCCCAGAGACTACCACAAAACAAGTGACAGCTTCAGAGCTGGCCTGGACACCCAGGACTCCGTGCAACACTGATCTTGACACAGAAATTTCCACTAATGAGCTTTCTTTTGAGTATGAGCACTTCCGTGATTACAAAGTGCCTACTTTAGATTTCTGAATCTCTGCCAAGGACTACACTCCAGATTTCCTTTCAGAGGACAATACAGAATTAACCTTATTAACACATGCATGAGGATTGTTAATACTAATTTCATGTAGCATTAGACTGGCCATGCTGGGAACTGAGGGCCTTCATTCACTTCCTGAGTGTGCGAAGGGACAAGTTAAACCACGAATGACACGGCAGCGGCTGCCTATGCTGACACTGCATTACCCCAGCACAAAAGGGGCGAACAATGTAGAAACCAAGACCCTAATCTCCCAGTCGAAAAACCCTCCTAGCTAGAGCTTGTATAAATTCTCTCACGTTGCCACAAGAAGTGACCGAAATCACCCAAGTTCCAGGACTGCTCTGTAACCAGGAGAGACGCTTGGTGTCTTTGGACTGGGTGGGTCAGAGCATTCATGGGCTGCCAGTTTAAAACTTAACAGAGCCCTATCCAAAACAAACCAGACCAAGCCAAGCCAACTTCTCTACATTCCTCCACGCAGGTTACAAACAAGGTTTTTTTGGCTTTATTTTTTGCCTTATTTTGCCTTTTAAAGATCGGAAGAGCGTCGTGTAGGGAAAGAGTGT
>Ga0181612_129320_pt1 | contig 13429 bp, 13 predicted proteins | sample HoacroProtozoa21_FD_119630 | JGI IMG/M metagenome (GOLD analysis project Ga0181612, IMG submission 119630) | Hoatzin crop microbial communities from Cojedes, Venezuel. Combined Assembly of Gp0051906, Gp0051904, Gp0051908 | reverse complement strand
TTGCGCCTCTGAGCTGGTCATGTAATAAAAGCTGCTTTTCCTGGAATGGTAGGCAGGAAGGACACCTCTAACTAAGCCCAGACTAGTTCAGGTCCTACGTGCTGCAATATTTTACTAAATGGGGCCAAATAGAAGACCCCAGAAGCTATCCCTGATGCTGCCCTGTGGCTCCTTGCGCATCCAAATGGGGATTGGACCCCTATGTTATCGAAGGGTGCTCTGTACGTAGCGTAGAGAGATGTTCACAAGGGAAACAGCAGAGCTGCAGTCCCTCTCCCTACAGTCCCAGCGCCGCAAGGGGAGAGCTCAGCTCTCACCCTTGCAAATCCCCGAGTCTATCCCAGCCCTGCTGCTGTTCCGGCTGCTGTTCTCTGGCATCCCTCTGCGTTTCACTCCCAGGTCGCTGCTACAAAGACAGTCGCTGCTGATAAATCTGCATGTCAGTGCTTAGCCACAAATGTGCAGAGATGTAGGAATAGTTTGGTTTTTGCTGGTGCTACTGTACCAGTCATCTCTTGCATTCCTGGGTGTTTTACTCTTACAGTGAAGTGCTAGATTTGAAGGGTCTGAGTAGAAACGTATAGCAGAGATCTTTATTAGTTTTCCACAGTACAGTGCTATGCATTTTTGCTGATGTAAGAACTAGCAAAAATAGCATGGGGTATTGTAGCCCTAAGAAAGGAATATGTAAATATCTGAGTGCATTAAAAAAACCCCTGTTTACCCGAGATTTGCGCTCCGATTTTATTCTGGGCTCTTTTTGTGGTTGAGGGGTAAATGCTAAAGGAAACGATGGGTGATGTTTGTACAGACTGAGCTAATCAGAAACGGGGCATGGGGAAGATTACGTGGGGAATCCAAACATGCACTTTGTCCCAATGGCTGATTGTAATCAATAATATTGTAAATTCAGCTACTGACCCAGCTGCGGGGAGCATCTGAGAAATTACGTCACCTCTTTTCACGGTCCGCTGGTCAGATGTGACCGCTGAAGTTTGAATCTTGCCGCTTGTGTCAGAGTGTGACCCTCCCGAATAAATAGGGGTGTTTCTTCACCCGGTTCCTCAGAGCATTGCTGGGGCTGAGCCTGCCACGAGGATGCAGACGCTGGCTGGGGTGGGGACAGGGGCCCCCATGCTCCCGTGGCTGCTGCTGCTGCTGCTGGCGACGTCCCACTCGGCCCGCGCAGGTGAGCTTCTGGTGTCTTTGCAGAGACACCCACGGCTGTCAGCTCCCAGCCTGCCGTGGTCCTCACGACGGGTGTGCATCACCTGCACCCTGCGCCGAAAGGAACCAGAGGAGACAGGGACTCCTTCTGGCTACTTAGTCCAGGGTTTTTCTCATAGCCCAGGAAAGAGCGTGACCATCCTCCTTTGCTAGGACCCGATTCAGCTTTCAGGAGCTGTGTGACAGCGGGGTACAGAGGTAGAGGCACAGAAAACAGTTTCTCACTATGGTTCCTAAAGCGTTGCCAGTGAAAGCACGGAAGGGGACAATTTCTTTGGCTCTCTAAGAGATCTGGAGTTGCTGCGTCTGTAAATAACGCTGCCTGTCTCTGTAAGTTGCTGCCTTCTCTCTTTCTCAGCCATCCTGGAAGTGAACGGAAACCTGAACTGTAGGTGCGTAAAGACAGCTTCGGAGTACATCAGTCCAAAGAGATATGAGAGCATTGAGATCAGACCTGTGGGAAGCACCTGCAGACGTACGGAGATCATGTAAGTGCTTCAGGGGGCAGAAAGCTGCTTTCTCCTCCAGCTCCCGCAGAGCAGTGGGGCCAGCGCTGCGCCTTTTTTTTCTGCAACCACCCCGCTTCTCCGCTCCCTTTCTGAAAACTGAAGCTTTTAAAAAATGCCAGCAAGCTCACTCACCCTTGGGGGCTGAGAAAAGTCAAGCCAACCTGCCAGAGCTCCCCAGGACCTAAATGAGCCTTTCCAGCAGAGCAAAGCACGGTTTCCTCATGCTGGTGCTTAGTGGGGAGTGTTTGCAGTTTGGAGGAGGCACATCCTCAGGCACTGAGGCAGGATGAGCCGTAACCAATTTTCCCACTATCGATGTGCAACACTCCTGAGAGCCAACAGAATCTTGGGTCAAGCCCTCATCCCATTGCTCCTGTCCTGAAGTGGTGCGTTAAGCAGAAGTGTCAGATTTCTTCAACTGCTTGGCGTTGACACATCTGTAAATCTACAGAGAAAATCATCTTTGAAGAGTCGCCTCTGGGCTTCAAGCGTGGTCTCCGCTCTGCACGGGAACGTGTTGCATCTCGCTTTTTCCTGACCGCGTGGCGGCTTCCATATGTTGCTAGCAGCTTTCTGCGATCTGCTGGCTCCGTAAATGAAAGCTGACTCCCGCAGATCAGCTCTGGCTGCTTGAATCCCTGCCCTTGGAGGGGAGGGAAATGCTCATAAACTCTCCTTGATTTTCAGAATTAAATTAAAAAGCCCAGGGAAGTTGTGCGTGAATCCTGATGCCCCTTGGGTAAAGAAACTGCTGAAGCGTATTGCTAGCACGTAAGTTGCTTTGATGAAAACCCCTTTGGCTCAGGTGGCCCTGGAGAGCATCCCATCGCATCTGTGCTCCTGGGGAGCACTCGGAGGACCGAGGGCTCTCGGGGAGCTGCTAGGGCCCAAGGGACCCGCTCCCAAGGCGATGAGGGGTGAGACCTCGCCGCGCAAAGCAGCTTTTGGTCGTTCAGCATGTCGATGCTGCCATCCGTGGGTCATGGTCTCCCCGGCTTGTGCATGGTGCAGTGCCTCTGAAAACATTTTGGCAACAGAAAAAGATATTTTCTGGGGAGGGGAAAAATGGCAGGAGCAGGGTTTGCTCCTTGCGAGGGCAATAGCGCATTGATGCTTGGTTGGAAAAGCCGCTCTCCTTCGTCGTGCCCAGGTTTGCGGCACAGTGTAAGGGCGGCCGGGAAACACCCCCTGGGGTGATGCCTGTCCTGGGGAAACGGTCGCCACTTCCTTCGGTTGGGGCAGGAGCTTCCTCCCCGAGGACCCGCTTTTCTCTATGTTCACACATTTCTCCTCCTTCTGCTTTTTGCAGGAAGAAAAAGTAAGTTTCCTGCTAAGGAAGTTGACGCTCAGAGCCCTGAGACGGGCCGGCAGATGATGCACAGGCGTGCAAACCTGGCCGCTCCTCACTTGGCCCTCGCTTCCCCCCTTCCCAAAAGCCCCGTGTCCGGCCCCGGCCCCGCGGCAGGTTCGTGGGGGTGTTTCCCCCCTGCACTCGGTCCTCCAATCAGCATGAATGTGAACTCTTCATTTATTTACTGCCCGTAGACTGTGAAGCTTTGTCTGTCAGGGGCTGCTCCCGTCTCCGTAGGAATGACTTTGCGACTCTTTCTGTGCGAAGCACTGATGGACAGAGTGTGTGTCCTGGTTTTTTATTACACAGCGTGGTGTGTCCTGTCCTGAGAACTCAAGTCAAATAAAATGCAGATTTTTTTCTTCTGCTAAATTTTTCCTGGATCTCCTAGCTTTGAAGACACTCGGCAGAGCTTTGACAAAGCCCACTGTCGTAGTCTTCCTGGAGCTGAATTTACTGATGTTTGCATCCAGTGCTCTTGTCGTGATGGTCTTTCACAGATATACCACAGTTATTAAAATGTGCATTTGAATATACATCAGGTGAGGTATCCGGCGAGGGCAGTGCCCAGGCGTGCGTCAGGCATGATGGGAACCGCTTTTACGTGGAGGAATGAGACAAGGATGGGGAAAGGTTTGTCCAAGGCAGCGATGGCAGCTGGGATGGGTGTCCCAGCCCTGAACCACCAGCGAGGGTCTGGCAGCCCCAGCACAGCCACTGGGAAGCAAAGCTCCTTGGTGACATAACCTGTTCTCTCCCTCGGTGCCGATTTGAGGGCACGATGTTGCTGGCCGGGAGCCGGGTGATTCAGCCAACGCGCCCCACGTCCAAGCGCCGGGTTTTGTGATGGGGCTGGGGTTTGCAGGCAGCCGTGTGGCTTCTGAAAGCAGTGAAGGGCAATAGGGAAATACAGGGGATGGCTGCGAGGTCACCTGGCAGAGTTTTGGGATCATCAGCCACGGAGTGGGGGAAAGAGCAAAAGGAACGGACACCAAAGCTCAGGCTGGGATGCACCTTGCAGTGGGGGAAATCTGGTTGCAGGAGAAATGAGTGACTTCTGATCATGCAGAAGAGAAAAGCACCACAAAAAATTCCAGGCTTGTGCGTGGGCTAAGAACAAGCGCTGGGGGAAACGACCCATATCTTCACAAGACCCGGCTTCGTAGGAAGGGGAAAACGGAGCCGGTTTCAGGAAGCCTGGGCCCCCGCCAAGCCCCGAGCCGATTTTTGTCAGCAGGGTTGCAAGTTTAACGGGCGCCGTCAGCAGGGAACGGAGATGGGCGAAAACCACCCCGACCCCGGGGCCTCCCACCCGCGCCGCCCCACTTCTCCTATTTTCCGGCTCAAATAGGGGGATGCTGCCGGGGCCGGGGATGGGGCCGGCATGGCTGCGTGGGTGGCCCTGCTGCTGGGGCTGCTGCTGGCGACCCACAGCCCCGGGGATGCAGGTGAGGCTCCCCGTGCCCCCACGCGTGGGGCTGGAGGATGCTAGGGGGGAGGCGATGTTTGCGGAGGCGGCATCCTGCTGCCGTCTCTGGGAATCAAATTCCTCTGAGGCTCTTCTGCAACCAGGTGCGGTGATTCCGGCGGGATGTGGAGGGAGATGCATGGCCCAGAAAGGGTTTTGGGGGTGGTAGCAGGTATTTCGGGCGATGCGTGAGCCGCGGCTGTGTGCCCCTCCAGCTCTCCTGGAAGCCAACGGCAACCTGAGCTGCCGCTGCGCCAAGACGACCAGGGTCTTCATCTCCCCGCGGAAATACAGCACCGTCGAGGTGCGGCCGGAGGGGAGCAGCTGCCGGCGCCTTGAGGTGGTGTAAGTGGCTCCTGGAGGGGTACAAGCCCTCTGCTCCTGCCCTGCCCTCCCTGAATTATTTTAGTTTCGCTCTCTTTTTCATTATGTGAAGCACAGGGGGGCTTGGCTGCTTGAGCCCCCCCACTAGAGGAAGGGGAAGCGACGGTGCTGAAACCCTGTTTGTTTTCTAGGATTAAGCTAAGAAGCCTGGAGAGGGTTTGCGTGGATCCTGATGCCCCTTGGGTGAAGAAACTCCTGCAGGACCTCCCTAACCTGTAAGCCCCCCTCCACCCCGAGCGAAAGGGGCTCCCAGTGGGACACGGGGCATCTCGTGGCGATCAGTCTTCACATGTTTCTCCTGCCTTCTGCTTTTGGCAGGAGGAAGAAAGAGGCTCCCCGCTGAGGAAGCTGCCACCAGCGGGACGGCCAGCTGTGCCCGGCCCAAAACTGGATCCCCCTCACCCTGCTGTCGCCTTGCCCTGGCGCGGAGGGGAGCATGCTGCTGCATGATGCCCTGAGCTCCTTTTTCCTTTGTGTTTTATGCATTTAAACCCTTCAAAATGCCAGTCCCCACTTTCCCACCCTCCCACACCATGGCCATGAACTGGCTGTCCCCTTCGGGCACAAGCCAAGTGGTCCAATAAAGGCAGCAGCCCTTGGTCACTGTCCCTTGCATCCCTTCCTGCGGCACGCCAGGGTCTTGGGGGTGCTCCAGGGAGCGAGTCCCCACGGGTGGGGAGCAGAGCGGGGCTCACTGGCATTTCTGCAACAAGAAACATGGGGCAAGCTGGAGGTTTTAGGGGGCGGCCACGGTAGTTTCTGCCTTTTTTGGCGAGGAGGCGGCGTGGGCCATGTGCGGCAGGGGGAAGCGACGGCAGGGAAGTTGAAGCAGGGGGCAGCTCCTTTCCCCCCACGGATGTTTCCCAGCCTGCGAAATCCCCACCAGGGCTGGTTATAAAGCGGCCCCCGCCGCGACCTGGGGCGGGCGGCGAGGATGCGGCTGCTGCCGGCGGTGCTGGCCCTGGCCCTGCTCCTGAGCAGCATGGTGCCGGGGGGCGGTGAGTGACCTTGGGGGGTCTGTCCATCTCCCCCGCCAAATCCCTAGGCAGGGGCACCGGGTGCCCCAGATGGGGCTGGGCATGGGCTCCTCTAAGCTTTCAAGTTTGCTTCTTGCCTGTCTTTGATCTTGAGTTTGTCTTTTAAACACAGTGGCTAAGCTGGAGGGGGATGCCTGGGACCAAGGGATATTTGCCTGATGGGTTTAAGCTGCTTCTTTTCAAGACCTCTGTGGAACTCGAGCGCTTGGTGGGCGGGCAACGGGTTTAATTCATAAAATGTTGGTTAAGTTTTCAAACCCTGAAGCTAAACTCCCTCCGTATGCATGGAAAGAAAGCTTTGAGACTGTGCCGGGAGGGATCAGCCTTGCGTCAGCCTCGCTGCTCTCGCTGCTTGCCGCTGCAGCCCCCATCAACACAAGCCCTGCAAGCGGCCCCATGGGCACTGGGGAGGGGATGGGATGGTGGCACGGGGAGGGTGGCACGGGGACGGCAGTGGGAGGGAGGCGTCCCCGTCTGCTTTCCCCGCGGGGCGTCGACACGTGGGTGTGGGCTGCTCTCGGGCGCAGGTCTGTCGCTGGAGAGCCTCCTGACCAACATGCGGTGCAAGTGCATCAAATCGACTGCCCAGGTCATCAACCTGGGGCTGATCCTTGCCATCGACGTGACGCCGCCGGGTATTCACTGCCGGAGGAAGGAGATCATGTAAGTGCAAAGTCTGCAAACCAAGTCCTGCAAATGGCTTGCTCACATACCAGCGCAAAAGTACGCAGGCGCTGGCACCCTCTCTGAAGTCCCCAAACCTTGTGGTGACTCTGGCAAGGCATAGGCTGTTGCGCAGGATGCTGCTGCCCGTTTTAACAGGGGTTACCCCCGGTGTGGCTCATGGAGCAGAGATCGAGGCCCAAAAAATCCCATCTGTCTCCCAGCAAAACTGGCAGGGGTGTGCTCGTAGCTGTGCTGGGGAGCAAGAAGGGGTTTCTCTAGAGACGGCAGCATGGTTAGAAAAACTTTGGGGAAGGGACGTGTGTGGGGGCTGAGGGGGGTCTTGTCGCCTTGCAGCCTTACCCTGAAGAAAAACAAGAAGCTATGTGTGGCCCCCGAGGCTCCCTGGATCCAGCTGCTCATCTACAAGCTGACGCAGAGGTACACGACGCCCAGCGACCATAAAACAGGCAGCGTACCCAATGTGTTGGCAGGGCTGCTCGATTTACATCCCTTTCCCCCACCAAAAACCTGCAGGAACTCCATCAAAAAAGAAGCATCGGCGCGGCCGCGGCGGGATGCGGAGCGATGGGCTGGGGGAGCAGAGCGGCGGTGCCGGCCCCCTCGCAGACCCCCTGCTCCATCTCTCCCTCTGTCCGGGTACCATGATAAATAACCGGCCACGGCTATTGTTCCTCTGCGGGGACAGCAGCAACGTAACCCCTCCACGCTGAGATGCGCCGGGTTTCGCAGCACAACGCCGGCGCTTGCTCCGCTCCCGGGTTTTGGCAGGGGACAGGAGCCCTCCCCTGCTCCCCCCAAAAAAGGCTTTCCCCTCGGGCGCCTGGCATCACCCTCAATTTTGGGTGCCTGCGCTGTTCTTGGACGCAACAGCAGCCTGTCCGGGGCGCCATCAATAAAAGGATGAACCTGCTTCTCCCCATCAGCTGCGGCAGCTCTTTCTGCACAGATTTGTATAAAAAATCAGGATTTTGGGGGCAGGGGAGCTAGATGGGACCGTGGCACCACAAAGCCCTCGGCCGCTTTGCCACGGGGCGCTTCCTAACACGCCGCCTTTGCTCTGCCCCATTTTCGTGGCTTTTTCTGACAGCTCCTGGGAGGAGCGGGGTGCGCTGGCAGGAGCTGGATGGGGTCTGACCTCTGCAGCCCCGCAGCGCTGGCTTCCAGTTGTGCAAGCACAGGAGAAATGGGAGATACTGGGAGGTTTCCCAGTGACCGGCTGAGGCTCTCTCCACAGACCCCCATTTTCCTGGGACGGACACACACATCCCGTGAGGACCCCGGCGTGGCACAGGGACATCCCTTGGCCACACGGACTGAGGTGACACAGGTGTGACTTGCAACCCTGAGCAAAATTATCACCATTTCAAAATCTGGTTTGGCCATGCTGGTAGTAGCATCTGAGGTCTGGGGCCTCCCCAAAAGGGCCGGAATCAAATTTGTGTCACCCACCCCTCCACCCTGGATGCCGAAACTGCGTCCCAGGGCAGTGGCAAGCTGTGACACACCGGGCCGGTCCCCATGTCCCCCTCCTTCCCGCCCTGTGCTTCTAAGGAACCACAGCAGGGGACAAAAGTGGTTGCAAAAGGGCTGTTTATTGCCGACAGAAGGAAATAAAAGTACACAGGTGGGTGGGAAGAAACAAGCAGGTATTTAGCCCTATCCATCGTGCCAGCAGTACCCCATCTCCACGGTGCAGGTGTGTGTGGTTAAATTTAAAAAAAAAAAAAAAGAATTTAAAAAGGGAAGAAAAAGTAACAGTTCAGGGTTTTGAGGACCTCCCTTTCCCCAGCTGCCCTGAGGTTAAAGGAAGGCAGGGCTGCTTAGCTCAGTCACCAGTGTCATTCTCTCCAGCTGGGTCTGCACAGGGGAGCAGCTCTTCCCCCTGCCTGGGTCCCCGCAATCCCCACTCGATGGGAATTTGCTTTCTCGGTGAGTTTTTCATTGCAAAGTATAATTACAGGGGGAATTGCACTGTGGTATGGCACTTTCTCCAAAACACGAGTTCTTTCAGAGGGAGAGAAAAAAAAGGATCTTTTGTAAAAGCAAAGGAAGAGAGCTGGAGAGAAGGTTTCTTACTATTTATTCTCATGGGAAACATGGAATAAGCAAATTACTCAGGCTTTTTGCTCAGGTCTCAGCTGAGGGCTGCACCTCCTGCAAGCACGGTGCCTAGGGCTGGTGTCAAACTTTGCCTGGGAGACCTACCCCATCCCCATGTCCAGGCTGGTGGGGCAGGCAGCCCCCCAGGCCCCCCCCCGGGGTGTCACAGTGCTGCCGAGCAAAACCGGGGCCGGGGGGGCCAGCAGCAGCTCCAGCCAATGCAAGCAGCAATCTCCCTATCCAAGAGCCCAGCGTGCTCTAGATTTAAAGCAAAGCTACTATTTCCATCGAATGAGACGTAAATCCCCCTAAAATTTCAGTGTAAGCATGCCCAGGAGCGACACAGCAGTTTCCTCTGTCTTCATATGCACTTCCATCTTTTGAGGGACAGGACCTTGTGGTTGCAAAGACAACACTCAAGAAAGAAATCCAGCTAAAAAGAAGCCCCGACCTCCCAAATTAACCACCGTGCAATGGGGCAGGAGGGGGAGCCCAGGCTCCCGTCACCACTGCTCCAGTCCAGCCTGTGAGTTTACGAATTAAGGGTATATTTAGCTAACATGGTGCACACAAAGACTTTTAATTGCTCAGAAAGCAAACACACGATGCAATCATTAAAATCAGAAAACAAAGCCAAAGTCATGTAAGATGTCACTTGTAAAGAAAGCCACCATGAGTTTTTTTTTGTTTTGGTTGGGTTTTTTTTGCTTTGGAACAAAGACAAATACAGACAAATGCAAACTCAGTAAATGCCTAAATTGTAGGAACTGTTTAACAAAGAGCACAAGAGCCGGTACCAGGATCACTCTAATCTTCACCACTCAAACAGTGAGAGATTTTGCAAGCTAAACACACCGTATGATTGCAGGAGGGGAGGGGAAAAAAGAGAAAGTTATATCACTTCGCGTGCTTTGCCATCAACATGGTTTAAAACATCCTGAAGTACCGAAGTACCCAAGCATTTCTTTATCTTCACGCTTATTTTCAGACATAGTCCTAGAAACTGCACTCCTAAAGTCCGTCATCCTCGAACATAGCCAAACCAGCAAACTTTATCATCTCTTAATACCTTTTATAGAGTTAAATCATTTTTCTGAGGAGGACGTTCTTTAAAGGTGTTAATTTTGTCCCTTTGCTGACCGTGCAATGCTTATGCCTGCCTCATCCGCTCTGTTTTTTGTCCCTGCTCTTGTTTTCTGGAGGAAAAGCAAACCCGTGGTGGGTGTCAGTGCAAAGAGTGGTCAGAGGAAAAGATACTGCAGCACTTAGAGCTGTGCCTGGATCTAGAGCTTTATAATCTCCTTCTAAAATGGTTTTTAATCTTAAAGTGAGTTCTTGTCTGATGCTTGGCATAGAGACTTTAGACATGAACAGTTTCCACCAGGTTCTCTTGGGGCTTGTGTCGCCTTTGAACACTGAAGGGTGAGAAAGGGAGGGTACGTGACTATACTCCTGTAATCTTATAAAAAAACTGACATGCTGCACATCGCAAGATGCTTTTTCTCACGATGAAATGCTAGTAACAGTATCTGTCAGAAAAACCCAAACCTCTCTGCATCTAGGGCTCATTTCTTTTCTGGTGTCTAACAAATCAGGTCCTCTGCCCCCCTGCGTAAAACCCCTCCAAGACCAAGCACTTCAGCTCCTTTTGGGACATGTGAAATTAGGCAGGTAAGGTTTCTCAGTGTGCGTGCTTGGTGCCGACACCATACCACCTCTGAAGCCAACATGAACTTCAGTTAGTCTTCTACGCTGCTTCGCTTCCTACCAGGCAGTTTTGGTTGTGAAGATTGTCCAGAAGAGCATCACACCTCCATGGTGACCAAGTAGGACAACAACCCACTGCTCTTTTATGCCGACAGCCTGATTTTAGCTGAACCACCACCCAGTGCTGCCGAGTGTACCAGCGTGCCAGAGAAGGATGCGCTTACATCAATCACCTCCCCATGCAACAGGGAGAGGGTCCTTAGGTTCAAATCGGGCCTTAACTCTTCATGACTATTACAAGAAAAATATTTGTCCAGAAGCCAAGAACAGAGGAATCATAATTACATACAAAGCTGAGGTTGCTGGGGAGAGGACAACTGCTACTTGTGACTAAACTCCCTTTTAAACCAGTACAAGGGTGCGTATCACATTTGTGTGATATTTCTAATGCAGGCTACTGATTCGGTTTGGATGGGACTAAAAGACCTTCCACCCCACCCCGCTATGCCAAGTTTCATGCCAAAGGAAGGTTTTGATGCTAGGAGCTGAAAATGCATCGTGGAAATGAAGTAACTGCTGCTGTTTTGCTGGGTTTAAATCTGGTCTTCACACAGTAAGGACCAGCAGCCATTTCTGGCTCCTGCTCCCTGCCAAGAAGGGGTGAATACTGTGCTCTTGGTGTAGGAATCCTAAAAGTGCTTCCCCAACCTGTCTTCTAAATTAACAGAGAAACTCTGGATTTCAACAAGCCCTTTTGGCTTCCCTCCCGCCACCTCAGCAAAACCAACCCCCAGAGAAACAAGTGATATGAACCTTTGAGGTCTCAAATTCTCACTCACAACTCAGAACTGACGTCTCACAAGCCTGGTGCGGAAAGCCGGTCTCCAAAAGCCCGATATTCGGCACTAAGTGGGAGTTGCGGATGCTCAGCATCATGGTAAAGTGGGCCTCAGGAGTTCAAGAGCGTGAACATGGCTTTTAGGAGTCTCTGCAGCAAAGCCAGCACAGCGTTACCCGAATGCTGAAGATCACGGTATGGTTTTGAAAGCTGCGTTAGGTCAGCGGCAAGTGCTACTGAAAAGTTTAGGAGTCAAAGATTTTGGCTTTCTAGTCTATAAAACACAGAACTGCAAGGATTTAGGACTAATGAGACCTTTGCTGAATGTGTCTGCAGACTAAACAGGAGTGGCTTCCAAGAGACAGAGAAAGCTTACCAATAAAATGAAATATTTTGTCAACGAATGCTAGAAAGAGACGACAAAAGCTTTTAACAAGGCAAATGGGAAGCAAAGCTGGTCTCAGACCCCATTGTGCCATACCTGACTTCAGCATGTGGTACGCAAATGTTCACACTCCTTACATCAAAATAAGGAAACAAAAATATTCAGCTACGTTGTACAAAATTCTCTTTTTTTTTTATATATATATACACACACAAAACCCCATATCTAACAGATTTACCATATTAAATTTTAAAAAGTTGCTTGTAGAAGAGTGTTGGATTTTTTTTTCTCTGCTTGCTTTAGGCAGTGCTGTTGCTTAGAAGTTGACACCAGGCACCATATTTTTGAAAGCAAACCAAGACAGTGAGGAGCAGTAAAGGACTCAGAGCTTTTTTCCCAGGCGTCGGCTGCGAGGGCACAGCGATGTGCTGGGAACTGAGGGTCAGCGATGGAGAGAGCTGATGGTTTCTCATCCATCTCTGCTTAGGGTTAGTGATATTTCACTTCATATTGCTCCCTTTCCCCTAGAAAACACCCTACCGTCAGCTTCCATCTGGGTCAAAAGAAAATTAGCATTGCCATCTGGATGCTGCATATGTTTATGGAGAGGGATCTCGCCCTGCGCACGAGGCTGGTGGCTGCCTGCTCCCCACTCCCTCTCTTCTTAGAGCACAACATCGCTACGGAGAGCGGCGTTTCTGCTCGGCTGGGAAAAAAGCGCAATGCCCTTACCGCTCCTGTTGGGAAGGGAAAGAACCAGCAGGAAAACGGGGAGGCAGCCAGACATGTGAAAGGCGGGTAGACATGTCCCCGGTTATGTGCATCGACTGAAACATAAACAAGACTAAATTTTTTTTAAAATCCAGAGGTTTTGTGCAATGTCTGTTAAAATAAGTTTTTTCTTTCTAAAAATCGCACAGCATTATGGACGTTCAGTTCGCAGCAGAGAAAATCCAATTAAACACCTTCCTGCAACAGAACACTTCAGTCAGTTAGAAACCAAAGGAAAGTCAAACTTAAGCAGTTTACAATGTTGCCAGGGTTGTTTTTTTCATCCCCATCCTCTCCCACCCCGGTATTACAAAAGATTGTTGTTGGTTTTTATTTTTATTAATAAACGGGCTCCTCTGCAGTTCATATACAATCATAGGTGAATTTTAAATTCCATTTTATACAAACATCTCAAAAAATATTGGGAGTGAAGTATGGTAGGAAATATTGCTCACGTTGCTAGTTAACATGCGTGTAGGAAAAGGAGGAGAAGGGTTTGTTAGTGCACACCTCCAGAGCAGAGCACCCCCCCCTTCCAAAAAAGATACAGTAGCTGATTACAGAAAGGTAATGTCCACAAAATTAAGTTTTTCATGCTATTCTACTTTCCAGTACTATACTCTCAAATCGCTTTCGCAATTTCTCTGCAATGGCTAGGTGTCGAGCGCTGAGGTATATTAAAAAAGAGATACCTGCACCTAGAGGAAAATCCGGCTTCAGAAAGAGCTTTTTTTTGGTGCTGCACAAAGCAACTGCTGTACAGGAATTTCAGCCAGCTATGACCACTTCCAATTTATAGTAGACAATAGATGACGCCTCCATTTTTTAGGCACTTCTTTTAAAAGGGAGTTGTTGTTTCGTTCAACCGATTTTTGCGTTCTGTCCCACACCACCCCCTCCCCGGCCCCCAACAAGAGTCAGGGAATAGTTTCTACTCTAGGTCCAATTGATTTTTTTTTCTCTAT
>Ga0181612_101250_pt1 | contig 13429 bp, 2 predicted proteins | sample HoacroProtozoa21_FD_119630 | JGI IMG/M metagenome (GOLD analysis project Ga0181612, IMG submission 119630) | Hoatzin crop microbial communities from Cojedes, Venezuel. Combined Assembly of Gp0051906, Gp0051904, Gp0051908 | reverse complement strand
TGAACAGGTGGGTGGGAGTTCTTCAGTCACCTGTAACCAAGAGGAATCTCAGAACCACTTCAGTAAGTCTCCGCATATTGGTTTATGTACCACCTCTAGGTTTGCAGGCAGACTCCAACAGTGCAAAAGAATATGCTCTACTCCCACTTGTAAGCTTTGTTTTTTCCTCAGTCCAGAGTTCTAACGAGGAAAGGGTCCATTTAGATTAAATGCAGAGATAAAAACATCAGTGTACTTTGAAGTACAGTCTAAGTTTGTACTTCCAGTACCTAAGGAATAATTATCAACAACACAAACATTCATTGAAACTATTTACATGCTTGACATCAGAAATCCAATAGTTGCAGAAACTCAAAACAACCAAGTGAAATCCAGTTTGATTACAAGCCAGAGCTGGAAAAATCAGTTTAAACACATAAAGTTAAAGACAGGGAGAACTTTGTAAAAGTTATACGAATTTATTAGTCACTAGAGTAACCATAACAAGTACAGCCAGCCTGCAGAAGTGACAAGCTACTGCAGTGCTATCTTTCAGCTATCAGTACTGAGAGATACCATAACATGGGATCACTCCATTGCCACACTGCTCTTCCCCTCTCAACATCATAATCATCCTTGATCCTGACTACCCAGAACAGTGTACATCGACCAAGATAATGCTGACCATAACATGCAAGCTACCTAGCACTGAACTCGCTCATTAGCAAACATTTGAATGCAGCATCTGACAACGTATTTCTGAAGCACACCGAGACACAAACTATTGAAATGATATTAATAACACCTCCCACTTCTTGGCTTCAGCAGAGGGAGCTGAGCAAAATAAGACTGAGAAATTATTAATATGAGGGAGCTTAGCAAAATTAATCAGACTGAGAAATTATTAATGTTAGGACAACTGAAGATTATCTTGCCAGTACATAGACAAGCTACCAACAGAAAACAATAATAGAGCACAAATTATCCATGTTCATGTATATAAATATATATGACAAAAAGAGGTTTAAGAAGAAAATTAAGGACAATTCCATTGGGAGTATAGGGAATCAAGAATGTGGAATAATTCAGAATGCTTTAAGCTAAAGCAAAACAGTGCCAGGAAAGGGACTGTAGCTTACTATCGCATATATCAGATATGGAAATAGATTGAGCAACCCAATTCCTCTGTTTCATCTCTTGTGGAAATAATGAAATAAGTCACACTAAGTTGCCACAACTCCCATGCAAGAGATGCACTTTCCAAACTGTTCTTTCAGACAATAGTTACCAATACTACCAGTCAACAATATCTGACAGAGGTCACTCAGTCATTTCGAAGGCATGATCTGTTTGACATAGTATTGGTATTTCTATGATACTATTTTACCTTGTTTTCTCACATACATCCTACAACTTTCATACATCAATGAAAGTATGGCACTTTAAAAATGGGATTTCTTTTAAAGTGGATAATGGACACACCCATCCATCAGGCTGTTGCAGTTTCAGAGGATGCATTAGACATCAAGTTCTGAACTATGTTTGAGAACAGCTTTGCCAAACACTGTTAGAAATGACCATGTTTTCCCTTTCATTTGCTCTCTGACCTCCTACACAGATCTAGTAAGTGGCTGAACAACAGTCCGGAGCTTCCGAAGAAGCTGTCCGGAAATCACTTCCCAGCCAGAACCATCCTTCTGTGTAATCCTTCCCCTTGCAAGAGAAGTCTGACAATGCCCAAGTGCATTCAATCCAGAAAATTCAAGGAAATTGTCCACAATGGAATTACTAATTCTCTATAGCTAGACATAATTTACCACTTGATGCAAGATACTCTGTACACATAGTAATACAAAAAAAAAAAATCAAGCAATTTTCACATTTCTGCTCCATGGGCACTGGTACAATTATTTTGATTTGAGGAAGTGGTACAAAACATGACACATGCAGAAATGACCAAAGTCAGCCAGTTTCAGCATGCCCACACATGCAGGCTCCAGTGATGCACACACAGGCTATTTACTCTGCCCCAATTGCATTTAACAGCAATGAACAAAGTCAGCTATAATTAGTTCTTCACAGTCTTTGTCACAAGATATGCACAGGTTTGTGTTCAGGCTTGGTTTGGGTTTGGCTTTTTTTTGAGAGCAGAATTGGAAATTGTTGGCTAGCTTACAAAAATAATACAGATGAAGTCTGACAGAAGTAAAAGTGATAAGCCCAAGACTTTTGCTGTAATTGCAACAACAGGCAATGGACAGGCTGATTAAAATCAACCTTTTGATCTGAGTATTTCAGCCCTTCCAGATATGGTCAGAAGACCAAATTGCTAGAAATTAGTCATGGCTTGATCATTACCTCAAAGACATAGACTTGCATACAGGAATTTGAACATGTAACTTGAAAACTCACTGCTGTCTAAAAAGGATGCTATTAAGGAAAAACAGATTTGGAAAGATCAATAATATTTCTTGCATTCCTTTCAAAAATGTTTCTATTGAACATCCATTTGTTCATTTAATATATATCCTACATCTCAGGATTACAAGTGTATACTTTATCATGTTTTAGCATCACTATTCACAGAAAAACAATGTAGACCATAACCTAACTTTTACAAAACCAAGAAGAAATCTTAATTCCGCATAAAGTACTAGAAACAGTATGAAGTACTGAGTTTTCATTTCTACTACGTTATTTTTATATGTCTTAAAGTACCAAATTATGTAAGACAGAATTAAGTATATGCAACATACACAAGAAATTGGATCATCTATACATCTCAAAGCTGTAGGAAGACTAAGTTCCTAAAACTATCTAAAGACACCATGCTTTTACTTGAAAGGAACAGTTTTCATGCATTTTTTATGTCAAGCTTTGCATGCAGCAAGTGAAACCCTAAACAGGCATAACCAAAGATCTTTCTCTGATCACTAGAGGGCAAAGTCATCAAGTTATAAGGTTTATTAAGTCCTTAAAGTTTGTATTCTTAAGTGATGAACTGCAGTTTGGGGCTTAAAAATTTTTGGAAAAAATTGAAATAATGATAATGAATCAATCTAGTTTTTGAAGCTCTTAACATTAGGCTATGTTTTAAACTTAATATAGAAATAAACAGTTCCAAGTTACACAGATAATGTTAGATGATTATTTAGTCTCTTTCAAAGCCAAGGAAAGGTTATGTTTACTAGACCTATTTTCCCCTCTTTTAAGGCATTATTGGATTTTTGCAGACTAAATATTGAGAGGTTTCCTTTGTTTCCCGAATCCTTATTTGTAGAGCCACTAACTTCCTGCAAGAATCTTTAATTTTAAATAAATATTAATTTGTCCAGGGCAGATTAAAATAAATTTGCTTTTTGATACATGTAATAAAAAACTTCCTTTGTGAACACAAACTAGTGTCCTCAAAGCATGCCTCAACTCCAAACAAATTATAAAGCCTAGATTGCTTTTTCTTCCTTATAAATAATGAAAATCATATGTTGAAAAGGGTTTACTAAGAGTGCTTTTCCTAAGCTTGCTTCTAGTAGCAAATGTCTTTATGTACCAAGATCAAATGAAACGCAGAAATATCCCATTGACACTGAATAAACAGTGAAGCCAACCAGTCAAAAATTGGTTTTGAAATTATCCTCAAGTTATAATTACTCTGGCAAGTACTTCAGGAAGACAGGTGTTTCATTGTTCAAAGCAGAGCTGTTGCATGACAGTGCATCACTTGCTACAAACAAGGCAGCCTTTGCTGTACTGTTTATACTCCTCAAATATCATAACCAAAAAATGCTTGCCTGAGAAGTGAGCTACCATCATAATAGATCACAACTGAAATTATAATTCAAATTAGAAAAAGTTAAATTTTGATGGTCCGTGATATTTAAAGCCATGGTCCTTGATAGCAGCCATCAGCACCACAGCATGATACATAGTATATGTAAATGTAGAGGGAAGTAAGAGTAATTTGATTTCCAAAGAGCTTGTCTGAAACCAATTTTGAAGTGTTTAAACATGAAAAAGGTCATGGAAAGACTGCTGCAGCAGCATTTTGAGTATATATCTATGCACAGTATAACTTCAGATCTTCTTATTATATTAAAGTGAACTGTTTCACTTGATATTCATTTATTTTACACATGAAACAACAGATGTATTTGCTATTACTTACATCACTACTTCCTCAAATAGTAGGAAAAATTGAATATGCTCTTTAGCTTGAGGTTGATTAGCCCTAAGTGTCATTAACCAGCTGCTTACCATTTACAGTACAACAGTTCATGAGACCTAAGTTCACTTCCATGTTAGTGATTACCTATGATGTTGTCATACTTGCTTTGTTTCTGACCATAATGTTAAAAGCAGCTCAAAGCATAAAGCATTTTTTTTTTTTTATTTCTCACAACCAATTTAGTAACAAGTTAGTTTCCAGGCAGTGCGTCAGTTGGTACATTCCACTAAGCAATTACATTCTATTCTACACAGTTGTGAATTAAAGATATTAAAACAAGAATACAGTTTTTAAACAAAAAGTTACCTATGAAGATCATATTTAAGGTTAAACTGAGGTTGTCTACCAAGCTATGCCCTACAATATCTTTATTAGTGCAGTAATACAGTTATAAATCTTGATTTTCATAAGCCTGTGGCATAACCTAGAGATCTAGAAATTCCCTCTTTCACACAGCTACTTGGGACTTGCTGTGTTGTTCTGAAGTGGGCTGTTGGTCAGGACAGCTGGCATTATCAGAGTTCCACAGCTAAAACATTCAGAAAAGAGGGTTTTACAGTGCTGGTCACTCCATTGTCATTCAAAGTCTGGCCTGCATCACAAGTCTATTTCTTCAGAAACAGAAGTTCAACTTACAGACTACAAAATTTTTTTCATCTGTTGTATAAGAAAACAATAATCAGAAGTTTGCAATTTCAATAGGAATGTCAAACTGAGTTGCTACAAGTTTTTAGTCTACTGAACTGCAAGGATGGGTCAAAAGTTAAGCTACTGATTAGGTAGCTCATGAAGCTAGGGGAAACTACCCAGTCTGGAGACCTGCCACAGAGCACAGATTGAATAACTGTTTGAATTACCTCTTCCGAGAATTCTTGATTAGAAAGTTACTTCTGATCTCCAGCCAAGTTGAAGTGATACAGTGTTTGTTGAAAATGTGATTCCATAATACACAAGTTACTATTAAAAATGTTAGCATGCTTCTGTCCAGTACATGAACTACATTTAAAAATTATTCTATATAGAAAGAACATTTTCTAAGGGGCATTATCACTAACTCAACAAGTTTATGAAACAAATATGATTAAGTGACAAGAATATTCTTGGACAATGGCATGATGCCAATCAAAACAGGAAATAGAACCAATTCTCCACCTTTCTCATTCCATAAGGAAATTTAAACATGCAAAACCAATCCTCATTGTAAAGAATGCACAATTAAACAGAAGTTACTTTGCAGAGACTATTCTATAAACATCATAATGTACTCAGTCATGATAACATAGGTAAGAGAAAGCTCAAATAAGCAGTGCTAAATAACTCAAAATCAGAACCAATCTAGAAAAAATTAAAGGCTTATATGGTTTATTAACTCTTTAGAAGAAAGCTAGAGAGTTTGTAAGGGACAATACATTTCCTCTGTAAAAGATCAGATACCACCAAAGTTTTCAACTATTCCTAACAGAAATCAAGATAAGGTCTTTGATACAACCACAGAAGCTAAAAACTGAATATGTAATGCAACATACTAGATCATTAATCATTTAACATCTGTTGTTGATCAAGTCATTAAGTTAGGGGCTAGAACACAGACAAAGTGTCCAAGTCTCTCTAGAACTGAGATGATTGAAGGAATAAAGAAGCAGGCTTCCTGCTCTACTCCAGCAGAAGCAGGTTTATTTCTATGCTAGATCTTATTGCTAAAGCAGTAAAGATACTGCATATGCAGCTACTGTTAAGAGATTACAGCTTTAGGAAAGTCCAAACAGAAATTTGGTTTACAGGGTGTATTTAAAGATAGGAATAATGAATCATCACTGATGACAAGTGGTTTGTTTTGGGGTTTTTGCTGGGTTTTTTGAATTGATGCAATTATTGCATCTCTTGAACATTGGAGAGGAAGGAGGTGAAACAAGTACCCTTTCTACTTCTCTCAAAAAATGGTTCCTTTTATTCCCTCCCCTGTGCTTTGTCCCTGACAAGCCAGTAGACTGCACCCCTCCATCCTCATCAGCTGACAGCTAATGACTAAGCCACATGTGTTACATGTCCTAAATATGGGCCAGCACCACAGACGCACAACACGAGCCCTCGGAAAGTTAATATATTTTCCCACACACATTGTAAAAGTATTTCTACTGGTAATTCTAGATACCGTAACTGTATTTGAGTTTTCAGCAGAATGACCATCTGTTCAACACTAACAGAAGTATTTCAGTTGTATTTGCTTTCAAGTTTAAATATCTCTTCTGATTTCAGACTCTCTGGCTTCCAGGTTTAAAGCTAGCAGGTAATTTTGATTCAATATAATAATTTAAGGTGATGACAATTTTCTTCCTAGAACCCTTCTTTTATACTTCACATTCATTTTGAATGAGATGAGAACAAGTTATTTAAGCAGCTATAAACCACAGTTGAAGTTTTGAGTGTTTGATAAGCAAGATAAAATATTTTACTGCAAAGCCCCATGTTGCAATAGATAAGCTAAACCTCTAGAACATTGCCATAAGACGAGTTTTGGACTGAGAGAAAGCACAATATTGCAAGTCTTTCTTTAATCTTGCAAGGTTTAGTCTTTTGCACATCAAGTGAATATAATTTGTTATTGTTATGTCAAAGCACACTACAAGCTAAATTTGCATTGCATCTGTATTACCTATATAACTCAAATACTCTGGCATACTATCCCCCCCCAGCTTTCCTGTTCTTTCTAACAGCTAACTCTAGAAAAGGAGCAAGAAAGGAAGCACTAACCTTGCTGTGCAGGCAGACTGAAACCGATACAGGAACTAACTCTTTTTGCAGACAAATCTCTGCCACAAGATCATTATTCTTTTTGAAGCAGACTAGAACACCTCTAAAAAGTACCTTGAAATAACAAGGCAGTCCAAACCTTGATTCAAACTGTAACACTGCAGTAGCTAAATAGCTTAATCTAGACTGAATTCAAAACCAAATTTATTTAGTCAGGAAGTCACTCAGTAGTGAGGCTTTGTTACAAACATTGATGGATATGCAAGATTAAAAAGCTGCTGCTGAATGGCTTGAATTTTATGTTTAAACTGTTGTCTTAATTTTGACAAAAGCAAATTAATCAGAAATTTTCTACAAGTAGTGCCTTTGAAAAGTTCAAGATACCACAATTACAATGCAGAAGAATTCCCATTTTCATTGATATCACAAGAACATTCCATCACTTGTTGAATTATAAACTAAATCATGGGTTAAGTAAATAAAAGGTAATTTCACTCAATACTGGGACTGTTGTTCATCAGGCTTTGTTCACCAGATTGATAGTCAGAAAAAACAGATTGCATTTCACAATCCTGTGCAATACATTTAGAAATAAGTCTAAGAAAGATCTCAAACTGTGTGACTTCAGCACAGCACGGAATTTATTCAAACCAACTCTTGAAAAGGACAATGTTGAAAGGATAGGAGACACTGTTACCTTGGGCACTAACATCTGGATATATTTTAAGGCAGCAAACTAACAGTTAAGAATAGGGCTATAATTTAAGGATAGTTACTAACTCATGAAAAAGTATCTAAGTAGCAGCCAGTGTTCCAGATGAGGAACACCTGATGGTTACAGACTTCAAGCAAGGAGACTGCTGACAAGTGGAGGACATTAAATCATCTCTAATCAGGAGAACAAATACTTGGTAGCTTTAACCAAGGACATGCTGGAGCAACTGGACCTTGAGAAAGACAGTTAATCACAATGTTTCATGTATGCTGCAAACTTAGCAGCAGAACCAAGATTTCATGTATCTTTAGTTGAACTATTCTCATTATAATGCTAATGAACACACCCCCTGAGCTTGAGACCCAGCCCAGGCAAAGACCCTCACCTACTGAGCATGCCTAGTGAATTTTAGGAGTACTACATCTTTAAATCAAGGGAAGAAGGCAACAACCATAGTTACATGGGTATGGCTAATAGGTGGTACTAACATTTTTTACTGTGGAAGTATGTAATCGTAAGTGTGCGCTTATTTGTGGAAATCTCACACCCTGCACAGAACAAACAATTTCTCCTCTCTAAACACACTTTGTTTTGGGAGTTATTTTCAATTTCAGGCAACACCACCATTATTTCATCAGATCTCTTTGCTAAGCATTATTAAACTTCACAGTTCACAGCAATCACAAACCTTTTATGTTCATCACTAAAGAGTGATGGTTGTTAACAGCAAGACATACATCCTGCTGGCAAATGCAGAAGCTGTAACATAAGTATGTCTCATGGACATACACTTTTCAAATCTTCCCTTAAATGTCTCCATTTTGTGATCCTTGTCTACTAGGAGAGGGAGGTATACACTACTCAATTAGTCCTTAAGCTCTACAAAAACATTAGTTTTTCCTGAAGTAGTAACCTAGACTTACTTACATTTTTCTCTGATCCTAAGCATTATTTTCCACGAAAGAGGAAGAGTTGTTTTGTCAGTAAACACTGTCATAAGCAGCAAAGAGTTACTTACACCCATCAAATAATTCAAGGGCAAAATGTCCTATTTCTTTGAAAGGTTTAATGTAACACACCAAACCAACAGGAAGACTTGGAAGCGAGACAGCATTCTTCAACATGCACTATATACAGGTACCCTATTACTACAATCCAAAAGAAAAGCGACAGCTGTCCAGAGAAAAGACCATATAACAAAGTTAGGAGACTGAACAAATGACAGTGTTCAGGCAATCCAGAAAAAACGCAGAAGACTCAACATCACTGTTCCATTTGGGGCAGCCCCCCCAAATCAGTGCCTCTGCACACAAACTGTATTTTCTAATACAGACCTATTCTTGGGATCCACAATTACATAAAGAATTCAGATGGGAACAAAACATTTTCAAGACTCTGCACCAACAGCCCCATATTCCAGGTCTAATGCTTATACTTGCTTTGAGTGCTCATCCATTGCTGCTTCCACTTTTACAAAACATATTCCCAGAGATTCTATAACATTCTAGCTTTTTTTTTTTTTTAACAATTGCTCCCTATTGTTTGAGACTTCTTTTTGCTTTCAGCTTTTCCATCAGGAAGCAACTGGCAAGTGCTCACTGACTTACCATGCTGTTAGAGAAAGTTATTTTGAATACATATTTTACTTTAGTTACAGCACAAGTATATTCCACTGAAGATCTTCAGCAACAAAAGAAGGGAAGGCATTCACCTTCCTCTTCTCGGACATGGCATCACTGGTCCAGGGACAGAATTATACAATTCTATCTGCATGCAGTTACACAAACATGCAGCACAAGAGGCCCTGATGTTGAAAAGCAGTATGTAGGTCAGTATAAAATTCTAGTCCAGCCCTTTGGAAACATTATTTCAGTTCCTCAGCTTAAGCAGTGCACAATAAGTACCAACATTTAGTATGTTGGGGAGCAACAGCTTCGGCCATGCATTGTATACCAACTATTTAAGCTGGTATCAGTTCAACAGGCATTTGTTGGAAAACAAGGAACATCTGAAGTCCTTTGCTCTATCTAGCACAGCAACCTATTCTTCACACTTCAAAAATTGTTCTCTAGCACTTCATCTCACATAAATACACTTCAGCAACAAACCTGGTCTGTCTGTTTTGAGTTGTTTTCATCTATTTCCAATAAGGCTATAACTTCATAGTCTGCTTCACACTATTTACTCTTCAAAGAAACAAGTTTGCAAATGCACTGTAAATAATTAGGTTTGAGCTACTTAGTACTAGCAAATTCTGCCTCATTTACCTTAGAATATTCTTATCTAAGTGTGGTATGATTATTTTCTCACAGTTCTTCACTTATTTTCATGAATATAGTAGGAAACCACTCTGCTGGCAGGACTGGTTGTCCAAAACAAAGCTTTTTATAGGAACACACAAACTTGCAGGTAGAACCGAGATTATTATGCTAGGCATTTACACTGGCTCATAACAGCACCTTCTCATTTTACAATAAATGAATTCCTACATTTCAAGTGTTAGCTTAACACATGGAATGGGACATAAAAGGCTCTGCATAATACATCTGCATTTGAAGAACTGTGCAATGAACATATCGATCCAGTAAAACAAAATCCTAATATAACCTCATTACTTCATAAATCAGTTTCAAGAAATCTGAAATCAAACAAATTGCACCAAGTTCGGATATCATTAAGTTTAACTAAATCTATAGCATCACTTTTACTACAGATTCTTCATTTCTATGGGGAATACACTAACAGGGAACCTTGTTTTGTTTCTTCAAACCCTTTAAAAAGGAAAGAACAATGCATAGCTTAAGCTCTTGTCTCACCAACACATTAAATGTTGGTGCTCATTGCACACTTCTTAACCTGAAGAACTAATACCAGTTTCCAAACGGCTGCACTGGAATTTTATACTGACCTACATACTGCTTTTCAACATCGATTTGTCTTGCATTAAAAAACAAGATGAACCTTCTAGAAGGTTTCAAACCCCCTTCACTGAACTCCCTCAGAACCTTCTCATCTCAAACCTACAGGTAGAGCATTTCTTTGGAAATGTTCAACATTTCTCATCATGTCAGATGCTCATTTAGTATCCTAGCCATGTGGGACTGATCACAGAGGCCACTTAGAAACACAATCAGATTCGTTAGAAGTTTTTGTTACTTTGCACCCCTTGCTTTTAATATTCATCCATATCTAAGGTATTTTTTAAATAACATTATGAAAAAAGCTTTGAACATCAACTTCAAATCATTTTAATACATCTAGTTTGTTTGTTTTTAAGGAAATGAGCATTTTGAACCTATTTTATCCTGCTTCTAATATTCACATTGTCTCTGCAGAGCTTTTAACAAATATGCTATACAATAGACTAAATAAATTATCTTTAATTTTGTAAATCACGTGAAAAATAAAAGAAATAACATGAAATATTTGTATAATAAAAGTACAGTCTGAACTCTAAAAATGTGAGCCATCAACTACAGCGATGTTACAAACCTTCTCAAACGTATCACTCAAATGAAGTATTATTCAAATGCATTTAATTTAAAAGGCAGAAATCTTTTGAACTCTACTATTCTTTCCTGAATTTTCAGGAACTTCACAGACCTTTGGTTCATTTGCACACTTTAGAACATTAAACTCATAGTATTCTGAATTCATACTATTAGTCTTGACCACACAAATCTTCTGTGAGGCATTCATGTCAATCAGTGCAGCAAACAAGACCAGAGTTTCTCTAATCACATTATAAGGCAGCTTTATGTGTGTGGTTTTTTTTTTTGAAAGAAAATGTACTTTTCCCACAACACACAGCTTGTATTCTGTTGTGGCTGCTCCAGGGAAGGAAAAAACAAGTAGCTGAGCTTACAGCAGCTAGTCAAATGAGTTAAAACGGTAAAATCCTTATCAATCAAATCTTCAGGAAGAAAACTCAGAGCATTAAGTGGCTTACTTTCTCACTGGCAGATTGGGAAGGAGAAGGGACAAGACATACAGCAACCCCTTCTCTCACATGAGAATCATTAGCATTTACAAAGTCTAAGCTCTGAAGGGAAGAAAAGCTTCCAGACACATTCTGCAAAGGAAACCTTTCAAACATCAACCAAGTGCAAATAAACGATGTGCCAAGTCTGCTACAGAGAAAACCTGAATGCCAGAAAGTTTCCCTCCCCCTTCCTCCAAGGGCAGAAAGAGAAAGACAGATTGTTTATGCCTAGTCCTATACTGAAGTTCCCATAGAGTTCTTAACTCTTGATGTACAAGCTCTAGCAGTGCAATTCATCAGTAAGCAGGCAAGAAAACTGATCACTTACGGGGAACTGACTTAATAGTTACACCATGAGATTTTTCAATCATTTTAGAAAGCTCTGCCACCACACCAGGCTAAATGTTATGTTGCAGATACCAAACACCTGATCTGGACTGTCCTTTCCAGCAAGCTTAGAGGTAAGGAACAGACAAAATCAGATTGCTCTGGTTCCTGATTCAAGTCTAACATGGAAGAAAGGTTTTAAGGTTAAAAACAAAGAAATAATATTTTAGAAAAGGAGTTTAACCCATGACTAAGGAGGTTAGGATAATCAGGCATGTAAAATTAAGGATAACTTGGTTTTGCAAACATATTTGAACTTCTAAACGCTGTAGCAGTCCACAAAAATAGGTATCTTGAGAAGTTATTTTATTCCGCTATGCAGAACCACTTCCTAACTTTCAAGAACAAACCAGCAGGTACAACAAGGAAAAAATCTATAGTAAAAACAAGAATACGCATCCAGTTTATATCCCATTCTCCTGTTGCATAAAATGCATGGAAAAAGACATTGTGCAGAATTACTCTGGAAGAGGTGGAATAAATTTCAGTCTAAATTGGCTTCTGAAGGTAACCTGTGCAAGAGTCTTGCACCCTAAAGCTTAAAATTTACATATACAACAGAATCACACCTTGCTGTTAGTTTCTACATCATTTGATTCATCTCTCAAAATAACGGAGCCTGTTAGCAGACTTGTTATCTTAACTTTGGAGCTGGTTTATCCATTACAGGTGCCACATTTCATGTTTTCCCTATTCTTCATTCTATGTCTTCTATGCCCGTCTGGAACAGTCTAGTAAGTACAAGTTTACTTCTAAAATACAGATGACAACTAATTGTTATCTGTACTCTCTTCAGCAGAATTATGCCATTCATGAAGCACTTAAACCCCCTCAAGGCCCAAATTCACCCAGATCTTTTATGCCATTAACCTTGCCCATAGGGGTAAAGCATGGGTCTAAATGTTTGCATATGACAGTCCCACATATTTACCATTTCAGTAGCATTATCCCATATAGGTCCTAACACAAATCAAATGGGGCCATTCATCCAGTTGAATGCTACATCTTATTTCTGCACTAACCACCCACAAACTTTAATCTTACTACTACATTTGGGGCAGAGTACATGCATAAATACTTTCCAGGCTGACAACCTTGAATTTGGAGACAAGGATATGCCTGATTACATTTTCGTCTGCACAGGAACAAGTTAATGATTTTAATGCCTATCACTTAAAACTCAATTCTTTGCCATTGAGTTTCCATTTACACAAACCTGGAAGTGGCAGGAGTCTACATCCTCTAGTGACTATCTTAAGCATCATTCAGCATAATAATTAATTGGAAAGCTCAAAAAAATCTTTTGCTCATTTGCATTACTCAATCTGACTGGAAGATTAAGAAATCCCTTAATTTGCAGTTCTACAAGAAAGTATTTCTTCAAAACTGA
>Ga0181612_162679_pt1 | contig 13431 bp, 9 predicted proteins | sample HoacroProtozoa21_FD_119630 | JGI IMG/M metagenome (GOLD analysis project Ga0181612, IMG submission 119630) | Hoatzin crop microbial communities from Cojedes, Venezuel. Combined Assembly of Gp0051906, Gp0051904, Gp0051908 | reverse complement strand
GCCTTAAGTGTACAAATTTTTCCTGCAGGGAGGAATTACCTTGAACAAAATATCCAAATTTGACTTGTGTATCGGGCAGTACAAAGGCCTCTTTAAACTATGTACAATGCAGTTAGTATAAAAGTCTCTTTTCAAATTTACATCAAGAACATGCCAGCAATGTGTGGTTAGAACCTGTTTTACAGGAGCACATTTATACCCACTGAAGTGATAAGAACAAAAATAGTTTAATTTTCTTTAAAACTTTCACTTAATTAGCAATTAATTATTATGAAAAATTTGCTGTAATAACTAATCATTTACAATGTTGTCTCAAGCAAACTCTAGCTTATATAAAGGCTTTCATTGTGTAGTCCTAACACAGTTTTTGTGCATGTACATTTGGATTTTTACAGCATAAAGCTGATGTAGAAGCCGGTATTCTCCTCCCAACAGAAGAACTATTACGAAGATCAGAACCACTATGTTCAAATTTCTGATCCACTTTCTACTCCTCCAGATCTGGTTAGGTTTGTTCTACAGCAAAACAGAGTAAATCAGCGAGTATTCTGCATCCTCACCTCTCTTGGAGGAAGTTTATTGTAGCTCAGTATAGACTTCTCTCTCATGCTAGAAAATTATGAAATTTTCATTTACTCATTTGTTTTGCTTTTAACAAGCTCTAGAACATGAGCTGGTTTTAGAAGAGCTTTTAACAATAATTTTACTTAGACAATTTTGACACAGTTGAAAAGGCACAGCCCTATTCCATATGGACAGAGGACTGATCTTATGTAAGGATAGGGGAATTTATTTTTCTCTAAATGAGTGCTCAGCAGTATAAAACCTGAAATTATGAAATATAATTTACATGTTGATTCTTTAGCTATATGTAGTGATTCCTGTTAGCAATCTATCTGCATTTTTTTTTTCTCTGTGTTAGCATTAATTTCAGGCTCAAATATTGGCTTTGTCCAACAAGTGTATTATGGGCTGAGGTAATCCTCTCAACCTCTGTTTTCAGTATCATGACTACTGATAACCTTTAGCTTTAGCCACACAAAAAAGCATATTTTTGTAATGGAAACCCTAGATTACTCTTTAATTTCCTGTGTTAATATTACTGTTTCAATTAGCTAAGGTACAGCACCTTTTCAATGAAAATTTTGCTGCCTGCAGGAAGGAATCTTTAGCTTAGTTAGTCTCAGATTTCCAACCGGTTGCCCTTGTAGCAAGTATGCTAATTTGTGTTTAAATAAAGCTTGCCAAAAGAAAAAAAAAAGGCAGTTGGTCTTGATTGGTGAAGATGAGCAGATGGAGAACCTGCTGCTTTTCTCAGTAGTTTCTTTCATTTGTTAATTATTCTTATTGTTTAAAATCTGTGCCCAATTTCTGATTTGGAGGTGGGTGGCTTCCATTTCCAGTTATTAATTCCTGTTTGGTTAGAATCTTTCTTTCCCAGATTAAAAAACACACTATCACCTGACATTTTCTCCCCAGGACTATACTTATTTAGCTAACCATGTCACATCCCCGTATTCTTTTTGATAAAAGCTCTTTGTGCATCTGCTTCTTCAAGCCAGAAACTCAACACCCGCCTGAATGCCAAGAAAATACTTTCTACGTTCTCTTGCCAAACAATTCAAACAACAAAGATGCATTTTATTCAGATGCCAAAATTTCCCCTAAGGACTTCCATATTGCCATATATGTATAACAAAATTCTGTAATGTGCCAGAACTTGAAAATCTGAGGGCAAAATAGAATAAACTGAATATTAATATAAAATTTGATTGGATAGTCTATTATCTGAAGTGGAAGGAAATTCCAAAAGCAGAATGAAGAGGCTTTGAAAGAGTACGAGGAATTACTACCTTGTTTTTACTTTTCTAGAGGATTGTACACTTATGTCGGTTTATCAAAAGATGAATACTGATTCTTTATTCCATTTAGATTTGAAAAGAAGAGTAAATGTATGTGAGGTGACATTAAATATTGAAAATGTTGCTCTGTTAAGTATGATCATTTAGTCATTAATACAGCAAATGTGAAGAGAGAAAGCTCAGGAAGTTAGGCTCAGGAAGTTAGGGTTTAGAGTACACTAAAAAGAACTTTTCAGACTAAAGAGATTTGAATTCAATAAATCCATCGTTCTTTTGGGGATTGGTTCATGAAAAAAAATGATGAAGCTTTCTTTTTTGAGGAGCTGGGAAGTGAATTGACTGGATATCAACAAATGGCAATGAAGTACATATTAAAGTAGGGATCTTGCCTTTGTTTATCTTCATACAGTGCATGGTACAGAAAGATACCTTGGGCCAAAAAAACCATAAATATCAGTCAGTGCCAGGGGCCTCTGTTCTCTCTGTGTGGCATTTTCTGGGCAGGATATGCTAGTGGGTCAGATAGTTTGGTCTTTAGTTTTGGCCTTTCCCTTAGATACCGGAAATTTAGGAGGGTAGTTTGGGTGAGAGAGCACTAAAAGAAACATGGGTCTCTTTCTGCAGTCAACCACAAACTGCGTGAACTTTTGAGCAAGGCTGTTAGTAAACTGCATGTCTAACTTACCCATCTGAAAAATGGGATCAATGCCTCTCTGTCTTGCTGGTTGCAAGGATAAAATCTATGGAGGTGTTCATCATATGAGATGCTCAGACTTAATGGTGGTTAGGACCAGGATAATTCTGGTTACTAGCTAGGAGGCAGTGAAGAATGTGGCTCAATCTTTTCGCAAGGATTATGCTAAGTCCTTTCATGATTATTATGCAGAAAGACAAAGTGGACTGGTGGTGAAGACAGAATATTTTTAAAAGTAAGTATTTTCCCCAAAGTTCTTGCATGTTCCAGTGTGAAGTATTAAGTTCAAGCCAGTTCTCTAAGACTTGCACAGATGGAAGTGAAATGTTAAATATTTTAGCCAGCAGGCTTGAAAGCTTCTGACCAAAACATTATATTTCTTTACTTCCAGCTGTGCGTGTCTAATAACTTATTTCATTATGTTTAAGTACTAACTGCATCACTCTACTCCTTGATATTGAGTGCAAGAAAAATGACTTAATTTGTTGATGAGCAGTGTGTTACAGTCTGGCAGAAATGGCAGTGGTGATTTTACTGGCCTCAATGTTCCTACCCCTGTTGCACCCTCTTCCCCCCCTCTCTGAACTTGGGTGTCTTTAACACATAGCACACCACTGTCTGTGTTCCCTGGCTCAGGATTTCATTTCACTACATCATAAACTACTAACACAACCTTGTCATTGCAATTTGTCACACTTTTTTGTGTGCTCTATATCTGACTGAATTCTCATCTCCCCAGCCCATAGGCTACTAGTCTGGAACAAATCTCTGAAACATAATGGAAAAGGATAAAAAAAACCCCTAAAATAAAAAAAAAATAGACACCCAGTTGCCACCTCTCCTCCCGACAGAAGCAGATGCATAATCTTGTTTCTCCTGGCTCTGTGTCTTTCACCAGATCAGCCAAGACTGCCTGCCAGGAACACACAGTGGTACTTGTTGCCACCTTGCTGGGTGCCGGGGCTGCCGTTCAGGGTGTCCTGGGGACAGCATGGAGGCACCTTCTGTGAAGAACAGCTTGGCTTCTCCAGGATGTAAAATCCTTTCACTCCCATTATCTTCTGGTCATTTCTCTTGAGCAAATATGCAGAGTTTTGTGGAGGATCAACTGTTCTGCTTTTCAAGCAGAGCAGCATTTGGAAAGAGTGAAGGCACATACCTCCAGGCTTTGAAAGCAGGGGAAAAAGCACCAGCTGCCATAATCAGTAAATAAGTGGCCATGGGAGTAAAGCATTATGGCCTGACTTTCACCCAAGTAGGCACCTCAGGTTTTAGAGTTTTTGAAGTGTTTTGAATTTGTTTTAAATAACATTACTTAAGCTTCCTACTGTGACTTCAAGCGGGTCATTTTGCCCCACATCTCTCTTGCTCTGCAAAATTAACACATTTGCCTCTGTTTCTGTGAGAATAAAATCCACTGACAACCCCCCAGATACAGATGTGTTTTAAAGAATTTCTGTAAGCATGCATCAGGTGCTTCAGTGTTCACTGTATTTCATGACATCAGAATACAAATTTTTTCCTGACTAGCGTGGCAGAAATAGACACTGCAGCAAAATCAACTCTGTAGTAATGACAGAAATTAAGATTTCAAATTTTAATTCATTCCTCTTGTACACCCTATGCCCTCCATGCCCTTCAACCAATATATGCTATCAGGAAAGCAAGACAAAAAAACCTACACACACTTGCAATGTGACTCAGATAGTGCTATTAGAAGAACCCTGACATCAAATGGTTTTAGCTACATTAAATATTGCATTAATTTTTTTTCCACATGTAATATATATTTTTGATACTGCTGATCTATCAAAATTGCACAATGCTTTCTGACTTCTTTATGCTAAACGGAAGCCATAGAAGAAAACCAGTAGTGATCTTCAGGAAATTTTCCCCTACTGCTCTGCTTGTCTGTGCTTGTCTTTACATTTACTGTTTTTATTCTTTTCTTCTTTCTTTTAATCTCCTTCAGACTTGTTGACAGGATTGGGCTTCCTATCAACGTGATAGCTATTTTCTCAAATGTCAGCTAGTCATATTCAGGTAATTAATTTACTTGTTGTACATCTGACCCAAGTTTCTTTGTTAATTGACAGGTCAGACAACTCTTTTATCCACAAGTAATCTATTTTTTCTATCATCTGATAAGCATTTCTAAACAGAATATTTCTAACTAAAAAGAAAATTTGTGGATACTTTCTGACTGTTGTACTTTTTTCTAAGCTTGTAGACTACATTTACAAATATGATGTATACAATAAGAGAAATCAACTCCTCCTGTTTGTAAGTGAATCAAGACAATCAGAAGCTGTACATGTCACCAAGGAGTCCCTTACAGCCCAAAATTTTCCATGTATTTTGCTGTGTTATATTTTCAATGTAAAGCAACTTCTTTCCTGTGAAAAATCACATTGTAGTCCTGCAATGTATACTGCACATGAATTGTTGTTAGTGTTTGCCTAGCAACGGTTATGTCCACACTGAGCCATTTGCTTCCATTCTGAAACTGGGTAAGAGCAAGTCAACACAGCTAGAATAAATGTGTCCACATCACTGAGCTGCTTCACCAAAGCGAGTTGTTCCTGGAGGACTAGGAAAATCTGTGATTAGGTAGCTGTAAGAACACCAAGCACGGTTCCACAATCCCTCAGCATGTCCTGTGCAGTAAAATAGAGACCTTCACCAACCTCTAACAAGACCCTGTTTGTACAGTATCCAAATAAACCTTGCTTATGTCAAAATGACTTCTCACATGGGTAATGCTCACTCATCATTTTGGGCTTCCAAGACTGTGCTGTATATCTTCACTAGGATGGACCTAAGCTACGTAACTCACATGTACATTGCTGTCATGAGGAGTTCTAACATGTTTTTATGCAAGAAATGCAAGCCCATTAGACTGAATACCTTTACAACTGAAGTTTTGAATATAAATCTTCAAGTTCTAGGAAAAGATTGTGGTATATTTCTATAAGATTTCTAATAGATATTAAATTTAATTAGTTAATTTTAAATATAATGCACCATATGGACTTTTAGCTCACTGAGTGATATGTAAAACATGAAATTAAACTCACATTTTTTCAATAAATGCTACTTTACTTCTTTGAGAAGGTGTTTCCATCTAGAATGAAATTTTCGCTGGATTTCGCATGTTTTGTTATAGATTTACATTATATGCTGAGAGAAAAAGCCCCAAAATGAGAAACTGAACCTGCTCTATCAGGAAAATATTTTCATGGGGCACTGATAGTTAACCTAACTAGTTTCTGTATTATTTTTATACTCAGTAATATTTTAATGATGAATTTATAGTCCATTTCTTGCTGATGTTTTGATATGTAGGAGAGCAGTGTATGAGGAGTAAAAACACATTATTCTTCATATCCTTGCTTTTATATCTCACTGATGTTCAGCAGCTGTGATTTCTGATTTGTAAGATGCGTAGAACCTAAGAAAACTCTGGGACCCTATGCAGTAAGAGCACTAAATTAGCATACGTGTTTGTAGTTTATTTATGTAAATTAAGTGACGGTTAACAGAACCTAAGCTTAGTCTGGAAGGTTTTTAGTGAAACTACAATAACATCAAGTATTTGTTGTGTGATGAAGTTAAATTAAACTTTTTTTTTCATTTTTTTTCACTAAATCACATAAACCACCTTTAAAACAGAAGTGACACAGAATGGTCTAAGGCCTACTTCCTAGCTTGATTACTGGTTAAAATTGCCTGAGATAGATTTGGTATTCAAGGAATTTCCTGTGACATGAACATGACTGCAGAAATAATTTTCAACATTTAATTTGGTGAACTGCTGAACTTTGTTAATATTTTTTGCAGTGTTCAATTCATTTTAATAAATTGTACAACACTAGCAGTGGAATGAAGTCCAAAGTCTGAAGACTGAAAACCTGAACAGGTCAAGGAAAAAAATTGGCTTTCAAACTTGGGCCTGTTAAAATACAAAAATAGAAAATTAGGCAGGAAAAACAATTACAAAAATATTGAGAGTATCTTTGATCAGCTGGTTGAAGAGAAGAAATATGACAAACAGGAAATTACAAAGAATAACTATTTTGACTGTAGTGGAAATAGTGACTTAGGTAGCTGTAGTTCCAAGTAGATACAGAATACTTTCCTGGAATTTAAAGGAAAGGTATCCAGATGTCTAAACATTCTGCTCAATGTGGCTTTTATTTCAGGTTTGGCAAGCCTTCAGAAAACTGGTAGACAAGTTTAGCTGGAAGACGTTTTCCAGTGTATTTACATAATTTCATACATATTTTATGCTTCTGCATTACATCTTTTAGCAGTGGTCATATTTAATTTTAGGATTCTTTAAAAACATTATGGAGAATTTTATAAATTATTTCATTACCCCAAGTCAAAATGTTTTGCATATTAAACAAGCCTTTATACCTGTGAACAGCTATAGTAAGCATAAGTGAAGATAAACTATGGAGAAAGACATTACCAAGAATTCAGCAAAGTGTCTCCGTGTAATTGTAGCATACTGTTCTCAAGTGAGGAAATAATGAACTGCGGTGAAATAAAATTGTTGTTTCTCCTTTATGTACAACCACATCTTTGGTAGTGTGTATTTTAAAAGTAAAATCCCATATAAATAATCTTTGCAGATCAAATAAATATGGATGCAAAACATTCTGCTTGAGTTTGGGACAGAGAAATTGTAAACTACAGCAAAGATACAGCATATGTAGACAATAAAGTACAAGTAAATGTGAAATCTAACAGGTGGGGTCAGCTGTATGCTCTTAAAGGCTACATTTCTTGGCAGCTGCTGTTTGAAGAATAAAAAGTTCAGTACAATACATTATAGCTAATCCTGCATGATGCTGGGTCTCCTGTAATCACACCAGTATCGGGTGGTATAGCCGTCAGCATCTCCCTGCTTTCGGCTACCATCTCACCCTAGGGGGCCAGAGAGAACCTGCTGGAGAAGCCTCTATTTTCAGCCATGAATACTTATGTTTCCAGTTTTATCTAGTTTATTATACGCAGGAGTAGGATCTCTGCTTTTGTTTTCCCTTTTTTTTCAGGAATATTTCTGTGGTTGAAGCCAAATGATACTGTTCTAAAAACACAAAGATTTTTAGACCCAGAGCCTGTATCCCATTCTGCCCATGAAAGAAAAGACTTCTGGCTTTTGGGGAAATATTTATCCACATTTCCCATACTGTTTTTAATTAAATGAAAAGTGTAGACAGAATTGTTTATACACTGTATGTATGTGTAATTAAGGGCAAAAAAAGATTCTTTTCTAACATAATCAGCTGGGATAATAATATATGACGAGGATCCAGAATAATAATTATTATTATTCTGGATCCTGTTCAGAATTACAAATAACTCAGATGAGTAAAACAGCAGATACAAATGAAAATAAACTCTTTTTTTTGTTTCTGAGAAAATGAAAAAACGGATCTGTGTATAAAGAAATCATGATAATTTTTAATAACACTTCATTATGAAGGTAAAATACACACACAGTGCTATACATTTTATTATTTCAGCATATATTATAAACATTAATTAAACTTCTTTCATTAATATACGCACTGTATACTCTGCTCATATACGAAATCTGGGAGATGGAGTGCTGCAGACCAGTCTTTTCTGTTTCATTTTGCACTCCTTGGGTGTTGGGTGATCAACATTCTGCACGTCAGCCTCAAATTTCCTCAAGGTATTCCAAAACCTGTGAGGTATCAAAATTCAGTGGCTGTGATTCAGGGCACATTTCTGTGATAAGACGCAGAAAACAGCTCCATTGAGAAACTATTGTGGCCAAACAATACAAACCAACTCTGTTCTGGAAGGCATGATGTGTTAGCATGACACCATCTGAAGGGCATGTTAGTTCAGGTTGAATGCAAATACAGCTACATGGCTTCCAGACCGTAGATGACTCAGATTAAGAAAGATTCAAGGGTCGACAGAAAGGGCGTATATAGACCTGCCCGTAGAGGAATGATATGGAGCAGTATAGCACCCAGATTCTTTTGTATGCTCTTCCTTCTGCCTTAACAATTGCTAGGCTATCTTTCCCCTCTAAAAAGAGGTGCATGGAAATAATAAAACCTGATGTCCTAATAGATATATAAGAAGCAACAGCTAAAAACTACAGTTCTGAACAGAAATGGGAGTGTTACGGATATGTTTATTTGTCTGAAAACATATTTGCTTCAGTTTTAGATGACAGAGCAATTTTGTGATACCATTCATACTTCACTGTCTCTTCTTCATTACTGGTTAATGATGTAGAAAGATGTGCCCTCACGTACAAAAGGGTTAAATCTGATATATTGAAAACAATCACTGAAATGTTGGGATGGAGGTGACCTCTACAAAAGAGGTAGTACATTTCTCTGTTTGAGAGAAAACCAAGAGTGACTAGACTTAGATCTCTGAATAGTCTGTTCTAGAAACTGTTTATGATGTGTATTCAATTCCAAAGATTGTCTATTCCTATACTTGGAAAATATTTCTTATTATCAAACCTAGATTTTTTTGATGAGAATACGAAGCAAGGATGGTCCTTCTTCTTCTTTAGTGGTTGTGGAGATTCTTTGCTGACATTAGAGGAAATAATCAGATTGTAGGTAATAGCCCACAACAGGCCCAGAGTAGTACAAAAAGGAGGCATGCTAACAGTAGAATCAGCACAACTGTTTGAGTTATCGAGGGTTATCTCAAACCAAAAGGCTAAGTTAGATCATAGTCAGAAACCAAACTAGTCAGAAAACAAATAATTTGATAAGGTCAGGTTGAACAGTTTGGGGAGTGTGGCACTGTAGGATAAACAGTCTGCTGCTGGGAAAGAGCAGGAGCAGGAATCAGAGGGAAGCAGGAATCATTAGCAGAGATTTGTGGAGAGCCACAGTCAAGAAAATCAGCAGCTGGGAAGAGCACGTGGCGCCACATCACAGAGCTGACAGACTAGCCAGGCTCACTGACCAGTCCTTACCTTCCCCTCACATTGGCCATGCTACTGAGTCCTTGCTGTCCAGGGAGACTGGCAGCCAACAAGTTGGTGAGCAAATAGTCAGAAAGGGCATACACACATCATGTAGCACCCTATTCAATCCAGTTCCAGGGATGAGTCAAAACTACTGACTGATTGCTTTCAGGATTCCAGTTCTGCGGCCTTTCAGGTTACCTGAATTAGCTGAGGATCCAGCCCCTGGCAATCAATCAGCTCCATAGCAGGCTGCCATTCAAAGCAGCTGAGGCTCACAGCTCTGTGCAGTAGCTGTAGGGAATTCTTGGCAAGGGGAGAACCTCTCATCTCAAGTTTCAAGCATGGGACTGATTCTGTGCAACAGCGACATGATGTGTTCTGCAAAAAAGCAGGTGTGCTGCACTTCAGCACATCAAATGGAGTAGAGGTCCAAAAGGAAATGGTAATCACTGGTTCTTGATGCTGTTTGGAAAGCCAAATGCATCCTCAAGCCGTTCATTCTTTTGCTCTTATCACACATTATCAAACAAATGCTCTTTGTGTACATTGCAGGATAGCTCAGCGTCTTCATGGCTATCCCCATTTTCCAGAATCCCCTTCAGAAAGCACAAAGATCATCTCATTAGGATCATTCTGTGCATCTAAAACACAAATGTACACACAAGCCTCCAGAGCAGGAACTCCACTTTTTTTCAATGAGATTTTTACTTGGAATTGTGATTGAAGTTCACAAAACACCCTGAAGATGATAAGCAGTATAAATGAGTAATTAACTAATTGAATAATAAAAATTATTACCCTCATTAAATTTCTGGCCTGCTCTGAGTGGTTAATTTTTCACCTAATTTAAAAACTGAACTACTGTATTTGTTTTACTTAGAAATCAGACCATGATGTATCAGTATGCAAACAAAACTTGGAAGTTTGTCCGAGAAACATTAGGAGCCAATTATTCTCATCTACGAACAGCAATCTTGTGCAGTTTTCCCGGGCTACATAACACTTAGGAATGTCTGAAGTCACAGGTATCCTCATTCCCCATTAATTTCACCATGAGCTGAGGATACTTCACACCTTGCAGGAGCTTCTTAATGACATACTCTCTACTCCGCAGTTTATGCAACTAAATGATCTGAATGGGCTAAACAAAAGGAAATTTTACACAGGCACAGACAGACATGCAAGCACTTGGAGTATGTAATATGTCTATATGCATTCAAGGTACATCTATCTCAGTTATGTCCTCCAGGCAGGAATTCAGCACATGATTTTCAAAACATGAACCTTCTACCATCCGCTTGATAAAACTTCATGTCTACCCTTGGACACCTACACCAGAATCCTGTGTCTTTCTGCAAAGGAGAAACCAGATGCACATCTTCACACATGCTCAAATCCTTTCGGTAACATGAGAAAAAAGTATCAAACATGCATGGAGCCAAATACACTACATTTAGTCCTCAAAAAAATATTTGGAGCGTTAACTGCACCTTAGCAGACTGTGGGTGCATTGTCTCTTATTCAAGCTGTATATGAGAGGGAAGACAGAAAACACTCAAACTGTAAGTCTCCGTGTGCACATACCTCCCTTAACACCACTCTAAGAATAAGGACATAATCTTCAAGATTATATGGTCTGGATTTTAGCGCTAAGAACTCCAGGTTCTAGCTCCAGTTCCACTACTGACTTTTGCTACTGTTGAACAATTAATCTATGTATTGTTTTTGCCACTTGTAAACAGAAGGAAGAATGCTTACTTGTATTTGCTATTGTGAAATGCTGTTAAGGGTCTGACAAGAACAGTATTATATAAATATTTTCATATTTCACTCTTCCTAAGTGGAGTAATCTTTTAAAATTGACTGTTGTACGAGACACATTTCTTGGCTTTGTTATTGTTTTATTCTTCTCATTTGCTCTCTATACATACATATTTATCTTTTTTTCCTCACAGAATGATCTGACGGTACTTCCTAAACACAACAGGCTGTGAGTAGATTTAGAAAATTTAGGTTTTAAATTTGCACATAACTTCTAACTTTCTAAAAGATTTCATTTTTCCTGAAATTCATGGAGGAAATCAATCTGTATAATTTTAAGTCTTAATCTCTCAGGGACATATAACAAGACTGAAGAATCATTGAGTGGGGTTCTTTTTTGTTTGCTTTTAAGTTTTTGCAACTCTTTCCAATACAAGCAAACATCTGAAAGTAAGATTCAAGGGTAACTAATGACTACATCCAAGGAAAATCATTGACATGTAGTAGCCAGAATGGTGTGAACTTCTCCATTAGCCTTAATTACAAAAGCCTTTACTACCACAGGAAAGGAGAGTGACAGAACAACTTGACTGAGCAACAGCAGGAGTAGGGACTATCTGTGCCTCATTTAGAGAGGTCTCATGAAGGACTTTGGATAGTTTTCATTGAACCGTGGATACTGAATTAAGAAGGCCTGGAGCTCGTATTTCAAGACAACTGAATGGGACTGAAACAAATTTTTGGTTTGAGAGTATAGTTCTCATCTACCATAACAATTTATTTGACGTAAATATCTCCTTTCCAAATTAAGTGCATTTTATTATTAGACAGCTATAGAAGATTCATGAACTATTAATGGAGAGAAATTAGTTATCCTGTAAGCTATGTTCTTTGAAGTGATTTTTCCACGTCCTAATATTGAGAGCAATAATGGATCAATGAATGAGAACTATGTTGTGAGTTAAGTAGCTTCTCTATAAGGAATGTACTGAATTGATGCAGATATATGTGAATCAACAGGCTGGAAACAAACAGATGCCCATGTATGACTGTATTTGGGCTGCATGACAAAGTTTTTGTAGCGGTGGAGGGTACAGGCGTGGCTTCCTTGAGAAGCTGCTAGAAGCTTCCCATATGTCTGATAAGGTCAATGCCAGCTGGCTCCAAGATGGGTCTGTCACTGGCTGAGGCTGGGCCAATTAGCAACGGAGGCTCTACCACCGTGTAATATGTGTAAGAAGGAGGGGGGGAAAACCTGCATAACTGTAGTCAAAGAGAGGAGAAAGAATATGTGGAAGAAACAACTCTGCAGACACCACAGTCAGTGAAAAAGAAGAGGGAGGAGGTGCTCTGGGTGCCGGAGCAGAGATTCCCCTGCAGCCCATAGTGAAGACTATGGTGAGGCAGGCTGTCCCCTTGCAGCCCATGGAGGTCCACGGTGGTGTAGAGATCCACTGGCAGCCCATGGAGGACACAATGCCAGAGCAGGTTGTGACCCTGTGGGAAGCCCATGCTCGAGCAGGCTCCTGGCGGGACCTGTGGAACCATGGAGAGAAGATCTCACACTGGACCAGGTTTGCCAGCAGGACTTGTGACCCCGCGGGGGGACCCATGCTAGAGCAGTCTGTTCCTGAACGACTGCAGCCCATGGAAGGGACCCACGCTGGAGAAGTTCATGAAGAATTGCACCCCGTGGGAAAGACTCACGTCGGAGAAGTTCATGGAGAACTGTCTCCTGTGGCTGGGACCTCACACTGGAGCAGCAGAAGAGTGTGGAGTCCTCCCCTTGAGGAGGAAGTAACAGCAGACAAAAAAGTGTAATGAACTGATTGCAACCCCCGTTTCCCATCCCCCTGTGCTGTTTGGGAGGGAATAGGTAGAGAATTCGGAAGTTAAGTTGAGCCTGGGAAGAAGGGAGGGGTGTGGGGGGGCTATTTTTAAGATTTGGTTTTATTTCTTGTTATCCTACTCTGATTTGATTGGTAACAAATTAAACTAATTTTCCCAAATCGAGTCTGTTTTGCCCATGAAGGTAATTCGTGAGTTATCTCTCCTTGTCCTTACCTCAGCCTGTGAGCCTTTCATTGTATTTTCTCTCCCCCGTCCAGCTGAAGAATGGGAGTGGTAGAGTG
>Ga0181612_132476_pt1 | contig 13431 bp, 4 predicted proteins | sample HoacroProtozoa21_FD_119630 | JGI IMG/M metagenome (GOLD analysis project Ga0181612, IMG submission 119630) | Hoatzin crop microbial communities from Cojedes, Venezuel. Combined Assembly of Gp0051906, Gp0051904, Gp0051908 | reverse complement strand
GCAGTTCTCCTTGCTCTGAAAGTGAAGCCGAAAAGCTGCTGCTTCTCAGCATGGATTCTCCAAGATCTCCAATTTGGACTTGCCCTTCATGTGTTACGGTTGGACTCGGTGATCTTAAGGGTCTTTTCCAACCTAAACAATTCTAGGATTCTGTGTCTCCATAGGTGAGGAGAAAATATGATTAATTTTAATTTGATTAATTTCTCACCAGTCTGAAACCACATTAGATTTTACTTCATGTCATGCGGGAATTAATGACTATTGCTGAATGCCTTTATAGGCACAGGGGTATTCTCGACCAAGCATGCACACAAAAGTCCTGTTTCTGAGAGCTGAGCAATTAACGCACGTCTACAGCTTACCAATTAGATGAAGGGGCAATTGCTCATATGTATCCTGAAATATCCCTGTGCATGCATGTTTTTAAGAGGGGACTTCCTTCACTGACTTGCCATTTTGCAAACTTAAAGGAGTGGACTTAAACTTCAAAACTGAAAGCAAGTTTCTGTGTTTTGAACCATAGTAACGCAATAGTCCATTGGGTTGACATTGCCCCAGAGGGTCTGTGTTCAAAGAAAAAATGATGGCAGCAAGTTCAGGCAGTTGAGTAATCCTATCAGCAGAACATTCAAATTATTTTATAATGAAATATAATTTGTGATTTATATAGATACGGCAGGTGCTTTAAGACCTCCAAATTCGCTGCCCCTGAAAATACGCAGAATTACAATGACAAAAGGTGGCAAATGTTAAAATTTTAATGGTACCCACTGCACTTGTAATCGTGTAAATTCTATTACTACTGAAGAAAAGTTCACACAACTCTGTTCTTAGCAGTAATGATTTGTAATATGATCTCTCACTTATATTTGAATTATTTGTTGCAAGTATTCTAGTAAAATGTAATAGTGATAAAATGGTATTAATTTATTCTCATAGTATTTCAGCTGATGAATGTGGAGGAGCATACAGAATATTTTTGCTTGGATTTTGCCTTGTTAATAAATACATTTTAGAGCATTTTCATTGATCGTCCAAGCTATATGACTTTGTAACCTTTTAAGGTTTACCGTAGAGATCATACAGAAAGACCAGGAAAGTTTTAGATAGTATTGTCAATATTCACCTGACTTTGGCATTGTCTCTTAGGGTTAATGTAAATAACAGGTTTTTACTTTTTTCAGCAAATTTCTGTTCATATGGAAATAAGAATGAACATGTACAGTTGTTACAGTAAACAATAAGAGCCTTTTGCAAGCTGTATCTGAAGACTACTGCAATTAAACCATGTTAAAGAAAACCACACAAATGACCTTACATTTTAGAAGGGCACAGAGGTTATCTCATCAGAAAAGTGCGAGATCTATTCCTTAGAGTTTACAGTTTGTGTATTTAATTAGTAAGAACAATAACATAAAATTGTTCCCTGTCTATACTCCTGTGATACCTATAGTCTGACCTGTAAAAGACAAATATTTGCTCTTTCTCAGTGAAGTCTAAACGGTTAAGATATGCTTCTAATACTGCTGTTTTGAATGTATGTTGAGTATAATATTACTCATAACCGAACGAAATACTAACAGTATACCCTGTGCTAGCATAAGCTCAGTCTGTTGTCCTAGTGTGTGCAGGCGTGTGTGTAAGAAATCCAGTGTTTCTAGGCTTGCTCAGCAAGCACAGGCTGAATTTTTGCTGCTGCAATTAGGGCGGAGCACTGGAGTCCAAACACGAGCTAAATACGCTATTTTTAAATTTACTTGCCACAAGAAGAATGAAAATGCACTCGTTGTGTTAAATGTATAGATTTAAAAGAAGCATGTAAAACTACCATATTTAAAATACCTTCAACCATAATGTTTAAAGTGCTTTTGGCTATAAAAATATTGCTTGTAGTAATTTTGAACTATGTTTGCAAGAATTTTGTGTTATTTTTAAAATTACTTTGAACATTGGGAATGCCACATTGAATGCCACAGGCAATGAAAAGGATTTTAGTAAAGAAGCACTAATAATAACTCCACTTCTACCTTAATTGTATTTTTTTTTTGAAAAAAACCCCTCCCTTATCATCCTTGAGTGCCCTTTAAATCAGGACACCGTTGACACTTTGTTTCCAATTAACAGTAAAAACCTTCTTTGATCCTTTGACTTTTTTATGAGATGAATTTATATTTTCTAGACTAACATGCATGACAACATAATTCTCCACACTTATTAATATTCAAGTTCTTTAATGAGGGAAACGAAGAGGAATGGAATGTCATCTGCTTATCTGAAGCAGCAAGGACTTTGCTAATATTCACAGACAAAACCCCCCTACATTTAAATAACATTAAAGCTGTGACACATTTGGCCACAGTCAGGTCATTCAAAGTTAAGCCTGACAGTCAGAGATGAATTAAATCTCTCTGGGTGGTTTTCCAGCATAAAAAGTTGGAAAATCTGTGTTTGCGCTCCTTGATTTTCCTACATATTCCTTTTGAAATAGGATTTGTGGAAAGGGTGGTAGGATTATTCCTACGAAATGAAGAGCCTCTGGCATCTGCGGATTCCTGTGGGGTACACTCTTGTGTTTCCCAGCGAGTGGCCAAACCTTAGTGGGATCCTTAGAGGTTAAGAATAGGCACGATACCATTGACCTTATTCCAACCTGTGGTCTTGACCCTATGTATTGCCATGGTAGAACTCTAAGGAGAATTCACATTTTAATTCTGTCTTTAAAATTCATGTAATCCAAGTTTTAATCGTTGTTACTGCTACAACTGGATTAAAATAAAACATACACACGTCTTGTATGCTTTCTGCAGTGGCATAGAAGTTTGCACTGGTAATTTTGCATCTAGTTTAAATGCCAGAGAAGTTTTGTCAAAATGAATGTAAAATTCCCTTTTGGAATATTTGGATTACACAGAAAGAGTGTGCACTTCTTCCCCATTTCCTGCTTCTCACTATTATTAAGAGATTTTATAGTACAAGAATATTAACTTTATGTGATACGAGTTCTTAAAACTCCAGCTCCGAAGGCTGGATATCTAAAAATATCCCTTAGTTATTCCCTAAAATAGCTACTCATGGTCTATTTAAATGCTTGTACTACTACTTCAGTAATATTTTAATAAGAGTTCAAATAACTCATGTTACTTTAGCACTTCTAGAATGACTTTCTCTTTTGTGATAGGAACATGGTGCTGTAATTTCTCTATGGCTGTGAGAATTTTTTGGCATGCAGTGTTATGGATCTTTATAAAGAAACAGGGATCTGTACCAGTAACAATTTTTAGTGCATGATGGAAACTCTTAGGTCAGTAGCGTTACTACTAAAATGGAAAATGCTGTACAAAACTGTCAGAAAAATTCGCCATTAACTGCAAGCTTGAAAACCTGAAAACAGGACGTGACACCATTAGTATACAGATTGAGTTAAAAGGAATACAAAAAACCCTTGCAGTCAGCTAAGGATAAAATAAAATAACATTGAGATGTGGTTGAATAAAGAAAATAGAAGTTAAGTCACTATAGCCTATCTGAGATATTGTTAGTATGTTGGACTTGAAATAAGTTTCTTAAAAACCCATTCTGTATTGGAACAGTGTATAAAAAAATATTTTTTTTTTCCTTTGTGAAATATCCTTTTAGACCAGTCTGTTTTGCGCAGTTATCCTGATATTGGATGGTCTTCATCTTATGATCCTGATATTATCTCCTGGTATCATCAAAATCTGAAAGCTTCCAGAAAAAAATATGCAGATTACAAAGTGTTAGTTAAATCATGATTTTTCAAATATTGTGAAAAGTAGTGAAGCCATTCATTGTTATATATGTAGAATATACAGCTTTTCTATACAGCTGACAATTGTAGTATTGTAATGTTGGAATCTTACAAACAGTTGTGACCGAATCCTGCACCTTCCAAATGGTTGCTCGAACAGAAGCATATTAGCCATTGAATTACACACTGAAGTACAGTCTGTGAAACATCTGATGTTCTGATGGATGGAGAGACGTGCCTGAGTGGGACTGGGAGAGAGGCTAAAGGATGTGCTGCAGACACGGTTAAACAGGTTAAACGTGTTGCAGATGGGGTTCCTTTGTGTGTGAGGACATCTTCATCTTGTTGCCATATTAGTGATTTGTCAATCGGCTTCGTGCTACACGTGGGATGCTGGGATATGCGAGAGGTGAGAAAGCACCACGAGAGAGCGCCTGGAGGTGTAGGTGGAGCGCTAGAAGTGGAGGAGGGGGAGATTCCACTGTATGAGTCCTGTGCTGAATCTTGTTAGTCATGTGATTTTTGTGTCTATCTACAGAGGTCCGCTTCTCTAAAACAATAAATAAAAAACAAGACAGCAAGCGGTACGTTACTTGTATGTGTCATACCTGTATGGAGGGTTTGCCTGAGATTGTCTTACGCCCCAAGATACTCTTCTCCTGTGCTCAGGGCACAGCAGAATGGGGCCTTAATTTGGGGTGACTCATAGGCCAACCAGAGATAAAGCTATGCAAGTATATTGCTGCAAACCAACTATTCAGTATGTTCATCCTTTTTAAGTCAGGGTTGCAGTATTATGTCTTCCATGCGGATGACAAATTTAGGTGGGGGAGTGATAGGTATAACAAATAGACTTTAAAACAGGAGTTATCAAAATGCTGTGAATAATGGAACATCCATTCAGTAAGGGCAAAGGAATACAGATCAGAATTCTTAGATAACAAAAAGGAATAAACTGAGTATAGTAATGGAAAGATATTCACTTCAATATTCATTGGTGCTGTATCTAGCCAAAAGACTTATTTATATTTATAGATTGAAGCATATTTCAGATGATACAGTAATCTTCTAAAAGTGAATTTTAGTACTGTGAGAAGTCTATATTCACAGCACTGGAAGGCTTGTTTTCTTGAAGAGCAGACATAGCACAGGTTGCAGCACTGGAGTTTTTTCAACCCTTCCACACCATGACCTTCAAGTGTCATTATTTAAAAAACAGAATAAAGTTTCACGCTGTCTCCTTTTATATCCTTGCCTTTTACTCAAAGCTGCTAATGAAGCTGTCACTTAATAGTAGTTACTACGCTATTAACGATGTGGATATCTACATCACCAAGCACTGCCGTGATACAGTTGGCTGTGGTCAGCTGGAGTAGTTGCTGTGAGAATTATGTGTCTTATGACTATGCTGAAGACCATGGACATGAATTCCTAACTTCTTTGCGCGGTACAATATAAACTATTTTATTTATTGCTCTGTTATTCTTCTACCATGCAGCAGAAAAGGAATGTAAATACAGTCCATTTCAACCCTGAGAAGCAGCTTTTACGGACAGGACTGTTGTTATCCGAGCTGGTGGCATGCCACGGCTAGAGGTAGTAGGAAGGCAGGCACATTGTTTATGCCAGCTGCATGGCTTCAGTCGCACTTATGTCCGATGTCAGCATGGTGCTGCTTCTCTGTATTTGAAATGTCCTCTGGATAAAAATTTCCATCACAGCTGCCTTAACCAATTGACAGCACATTCTGTCTGAGGGTGCAGATGTGCGGCTCCCAGAGCAGAGATGGATAGCTTCTATCAGTACTAGAAGAGAATGAGCCTGTCTCCCAACCATAAACTGAAAGATGTTCTCACAATCAGAGATGAGAATCAATGCTCACCGGTTCTTAGGAAGGGGGTTTCTTTCTGATTTCCTATTCCGATATAGTCTAAATACCTAAAGCCACACTACTGAGAATATCATTCTATATGGAAATGAATTATAATAGCTTGTGGGTATCTTCTTTAGAGAGTTATCAGAGAACGATAGTAGGAAATCTTGTAATGAGCAGATCAACTTCTGTAGAAAGTTAAAGAATAAAACAGCATAAGTTTTCAGATTGATAGCTGCCAATGTAAACCTTTCCTTGTCTGTTATGCCTTTTCTTTTGTATATCATATCAGATAAAAGAAGCCCTTTGATATGGAGTAAATACTACTCAGTCTAGTAGAGAACTTGACAGAGCTATTGTAGATCTTTAGTGGCAGCAGAATTGCAAGCAGCATGAACAATACATAGGTTAAATGTAGCAGTTCTGGAGATACTGCAGATCAGCATTATCCTCCACGCGGAATGCAAACTGCAAGACAAACCTTTGCTCAATAGCTAAAGGGAAACTCTGATACAGGCAAGAATGTCAATGAAAAAATAACCATGGTTTTGGTGAGCTGTACAGTTTACTGTGCAACTTTTATCAATCTAGGAGCATGTTCCGGTCATTACGAATGTGATGTTTACTTGCTCAGCAATACTGCTTTCTGTGCATATTTCAGTGATAAAAATAATTTTCTTGCCCAGTCTCTCCCAGTTAGGCAAACAAAAACGGAAGACATTGAACTGAATTTTATTCTGGATATTGGATCAGAACTGTAATTGCCGATTCTTGCTGAATTCTTTCCAATTACAGTTAATTCATAGTTGAATAGTTATGCAAAGGCCAGAATTCTAGGCAAAATACAAAAACTCAGAGGATGAAAATCCAAGATATAAAGATGTTTCTGTAATATCTTCTCAAAATTTAGGCCTTCATTTGCAGTTCTGCAGTCTCCTGCTGAAGTAAAGGCTTTAGTACCTTTCACATTAGTAACAGAGAAATCCAGACCCTATCTTAAACTTTTTCATTATAAAATATTTCCTTCTTAATAGTGTTCCTTAAGAGTAGATGAAATTGGTGATATAATTTTAAAACAGTGGGATTATAAAAGAGTAAATGATATCAGTTTCTTACTCAACTATCTTTGACTAGATTATGATGTTCTGAGAGCTTGATCTTTGGACCTCAAAATTAATTTTGGCCCTGATAAACAGGCACCATTTTTTTTACAGTAAAGGAGTGTAATCTGGAATCATTGTGGCAAGATATAAGATGCCACAGTGTTACTTAAGGAACCATTTTCAGAGTGCTTTGCTTTCTCAGGTACGCAAATTAAAGCAAGTACACATAAAGTGTAATAGTGCCAAAATATATGAAGGTCTGGAATTTGGTGAAAGTCTAAAGATCAGTATTTCTAAAGCAAGAATGAACCAGACAATACTTTGGGACAGAATAGTATTATATAAAAAATAAAATTCTTATTGAGGGTCCCTATCATGCATATTAACACCCTTTTATCTTGAGAACGCTGTTCTTCTAACAGTGTATAAGGAAACAACGGTCTTAATTTTTCATTTTAATTCTTTATTCTTAATATGATACACAGTGTAGTAGCTGTCACATTTGTAAGGGTCCTGGCTTACAAGGCTGGTGAAAGCTGGATGCTCTTTGAAAAGTGTGTCTGTAGCTACTCTTCCATCGCAGTCCTTTAAGACAGACAGCTGTTCTTCCGTGAATAGTTACCTTGCTATCCCTTTATGGATCCTATTTGAAAAACGCTTATTAAAACTGTATTTTCTGTTACTTATATTTTATTCTTTGTGTGTTCTAGTATTCACTGTGAATAGCCTTATTTCCTGTTACCTTTTAACAATATCCTTATTTTGTAAGAGACAGTCCTCCCATTTTTATATTTCATTTCTTGACATTTTCATCTCTCAGTTCATGCGTGTGTAGTAGTGTACAGCTAAAAGGGGCTAAAGAAATTTTGCTTGAACTTCATCCTTCCTATTATTCTGCTCATTCAGTTTTTCTGCATCTTTTTGTGACATCTCCCATTAAAAATACATATATATCATCAGATGATTTTAAAGCCATGCTGGACATGTTACTGATCTGAAATGCAAATCAAGGTTTTATGTTTGTATTTTAAAATCTTAAGGTATAGTTATCATGCAAATACATTAACCCTTTATTTGACCATAGAGTTTTTCTCCTTTTCCCAACTCCATCACTTATTTTTTTCTGTATAAAGCTGTTATGAATGACTCCCTTAGGCTCGCTGGTGCAGCTTGGGAAAAGAATGTACTTTCTGCCTGGGACAGGAGAAAGATCTCTAATCTTTCACCTCTAGCCAACACACTAGCTTTTGAACGGACGTATTTTCCAATGTAAATTGAGAATTTTATCAGATTTGTGGAACAATTCCTTCTTTATTGTCCTTTCAGTGTGGAAAATAATTCTTTATAGATGAAGCGTATGTGTGTATAATGCATTTTGTATTACAAATTACAGAAGACAGAATAACGGGTTGAGATGCTGCTGATTAAAGGCTGCAATACTAATACCACCTCAGAGGACAAATAGTTTTGAGTCTTCCACTGTGTCCTAAAATGCATCTTGACCTTATACTTGAAACGTCAGGCTTTGAAGCTGAACAGAGTGATTACCGATTTCTGTTAAGTATCTGTGAATTGTAATGCAAAAGTTTCTGAAGGACAGCAGAGAGGAAGGGAGGTTTACTAAAACCAGTGTTGCTGTAATCCATGGAACATCTGGTTCCAAATATTGTCCAGCATAAACAGCCCAGGCAAACAATTTAAGATGAGGTTTTTGGAGATTTATCTACTTTCTATTGGCCCTTAATTACTCACCTGCAAACTAGGCTCATCAGTGCTTACTGATGTGTTATCTAATTTGTAGGATCTAGATTAGTGAAATGAGAGGACATTGTTTTCTCATTCAACCAAGTTATTCCATTGACTGCACTGAATTTGTATGATTACCATTCTTCCAGTGTTTCATGGAAGAGGAATAATTTGCACTGTAGTAATATATTCAGTGATGGTTTACAACAGCATTACATAAAATGTTGCTTCCTTTAAATAAATTATCAAAAAGAACCTGAAAGAAAGGGCAAAAGAAAAGGAAAAAAGTAAATAAAATTATACCTCATGGAAAGAGAAAGCTCTTGATGAAAAGAAAATAAATTTTTGTTTCATGACAACTGGCTGAATAGGAAAACACAGCAGAATAAGATGAATCAGAATACCCTAGGCAAAACCGCAAAACGTCCATCTGAAAGCATGTACTCCTTGAAGAAGAAAACTCTGCTGAAATCAAGAAGCATGATAAAGAGCTGTAAGAATCAAAGCATTTATTAAGTACGTTAAAATCAACGTAGAGAACAGAGATCCTGATTCACCAACAAGAGCATTTGTCATTTATCCAAGTGCTCAACAAATGTGGCATATCTTTTAATTAATTAATTTAATTAATGCTCCAAGATGATACATATAGGGCAGAAAGATAAATGTGTGCCCATTGCCCATCAGAATTTCACTTGACTTCCAAAGAGACAAACTTGACTGGAAAACTGACTGGATGCAGAACTAAACTATATTTTTTTCTCTAGAATTAGCACACAGCAAAACAGTGACAAACCACAGAGACACTTAGGTTGTAATCGTACATCTAATTTCAGTTGTGTTCTACTTCCATGGCAGTCATGTGAAAACATGGAGCTAACATATAAGCTCTTTAGGACCTCAAAATATATATATATAAGGTTACGAATAGAGTACAAAAAAATCTGGTTTTCACTGCCATGCCATTTTTAATATAATTACTTCCTCGCTCACCCTCTGTTGGTAATTGTAAATGAACGCTGTCAAATTACAAAGTGCATATTGTTGTCAATATAACCTGTTGTTATTATACGCTAATACTGTGTGCTAATGAAGTGTTAAATATCCAGAGCTGCCAGCTCCTTGGTCCAAGGGAATATGAACACTATGAAATAGATGTGATGTATGACTAAATTGAAAAGTCTATTGATCTACGCTTGAATGCATTTTTAATATAAATTAAATATATCTTTCTAAATTAAGATATCTAAATAATCTAAAAGGCCAGATATTGGGCTTATGTAACATCTTGGCTTCCATCTCTCTACATTAATTCCTATAACTGTTAATCCTCTTTCTTTAGGGTCCAATCCTCCAAATTGCTGCGTGCTACATAGAAAAGGCTGCACACTTGTGCTTTGTACTTTGATAATAATAGTGTTCAACACTTTGTAAGCTCATGTCTTGAATAATCAAACTTATTGATATCAGTAGCCTTCTTCAATATTTAAAATTGCAGTGTAGAAATGTACTCATTTTTCATGTGAGGAAAGGAATCTGGTGAAAATCTACAGGGCAGTGATGTGCCTCAGAAATCGGTCTACTGAAATGAATTACTTTTTTGACTGAGTAACTTCAGAAGGCATTCACATCAATATGGTTTATAACATGTGGAAAGGAAAATTGACAAGAATTCTTTGGAAAATAGTAGCAGTACTTCCTCACTACTTCATAAACACTGAAATACACATTCTTTTATTTAAAGATGAGTGAAGGGGTTGATATGTTCCTTGCCATCCAGCCTTTTTACAGGAATCAATCTTACTGAAAACCAGAGAGATGCAAAGCTATTAAATGTAAAAGGAAAGGACGTTGTTGAGTTTGGACTGTACTGTCACAGAAACGGAGGTGTACAATAGGACAAGCTCTTCCGCAGACTACTTTGAGTAGGTGTCCTTTCTAGGAGATTGCTTAACTCAGCCCATTTAACGACCTGTTCCTTGCCTAGGCTTTTGAAAACGCTTTGACATCTGCCCTTCTTATTTCGGGAAGCAGCCACACAAATCCAATAGACTGAGTCCAAGTATGGAAAACAGCAGTGTCATAAACTTTAATTTCAATAACAAGCTTCAGCAGCTCAGAAAATGCATACTCTTTATTCCTCTTACAATGGAAAGAAGTATCATTTAGCCTCTAACAAGGAAAGAGGTAATGAGTTAAAGATTTAGTGCTTGTGTTTATAGGAGGCCTGTGTCAGATTATCAACCAGGGCAAAGTTTGTTGTTGCATGATTGTTTTTTGAAATTTTTTCCAGTCACATTTGAAAAATTTAAATTTATTGAAAATAGATCACTGTCAATTGCTTTTAAATAGGATAGTATATTGGTTCAAAAGAATCTGAACCTTTTTCCTCTTGTGTCCTTGCACACAGTAACAACAGAGCCTTTTCTCACTCTCACAGTGTACTTTCCGTTAATAGAGACAAATGTTCTTTGTAAAGGTCAGTATTGTTCTAACAGATGAAAAAATGAGGTCTGGAATATGGTCTGTTTGCCAAACTGGGAGTAGAACCTAATACACAGAGACCTAACTTGGTGCTTGTTTCCTAGGTTAATAATTCCCAAACAGTGACATACGTAGCTTTACTTCTTTTACGTTATTCCCACATCATCAATCAGGAAGAAAGCAGTAGCTGCAGGGCAGGTCAGACATGTTTTTTTTTAATTTCCCCTTTGCCAAGATTGATTCCAGCACAACACACTGCAGTAACTCCTTTGACCCTCACAACTTGCATCCCAAACCATTCTGGTCCTCCTGCCTTTTATCTCCAGCAAGGACTGAGGGAATAGGATTCAGGAAGAATGTCAGCAGTGAATCTTGCTCCAAAAAGGTGGAAAGTCATTGCAGTTAGTTGCAGTTACTGAGAGGCTTGACTAATTGTCACTTTTACTAGCTTTGAGAATAAATAAATGCCTGTAATTCTTTCTCCTCCATGACCACAGAGAGCTTTATGGAACAGAAGCTCTTTGTGCATTTGATAGGTTATCGAGCAAAGGGATAATTATTTCTGATAAGGTCTTCAAAAAAAGTTATTAACATTTTGTGACAACTTCTGTAAAATTATCAAACAATTGAGAACTGTGGCAGTTATAGTAATACAAGGTCTGTGAAAGGCGGGAGGGGGGGGGAGGAAGTGCACTTAAACCCCCCCGATATAGTCTTCAGCTGTAAAAAATTGGTCAGGTACATCCTGTTTAGCTATGTTGTATTGCAAAGTACAGTTAAAAGGCATATTACTGCACTTGTCCATTTATGTTTCAGCTGGGCCTGTATCTCATTATTATTTCTACTCATGACTCGTAGTATTTCTGTATGTTTCTACTTAGATTGATGTATCTGGTTTATTCTCACGCCAGAAACCTTTGCTGTGCATTTCCACAACAGGTATTAGGCTCTTTTAAATAGTGTATAGGCTTAAGGTCCCATCATCGCAAATTCTACAATTCAAAGCTATTGGAGCTGCTTTACTGTAGGTACATTTCAGTTGTAGACCACAAAATGTGTAGTAATAATTCTACACTACATTACAGCTTCCTATTTTTATATACATGTGTGTTTATCAGTTTGCGAACAGCTAAATTGCACGTAATTCACTCATATATAAACAAATCTTTCAGCCAGTCATTAGCTTTTACACCAAATATTACACTGGATTGTTTTAATCTGATTCTCCTCTTCCCATCCAATAGACAAAGAACATAAAGAAGTCTTAGGTTAAAGGAGCATGAGGGAACTCTATGGTATTTTATTTCTCATTCACATGAGAACGATTGTGTTTCTTATCCATTCCTGTATAGTGAAAATTAAGATCAAAGATTTTGCAGTTAGGATGAATAACACAAACATTAAAATTTACCTCAGCTATAGCAAAATTGTAAGTTTAACATATTGTCCCATATCTCCACACATCATTTAGTCAGGTTTACATACTTAATACATTTTCCCAAAGGCTATTGCAGATTTACATTATATTCTGCTTTCTTGAAGTACTTGCTTGTCTACAAAGTACTACTGATAAAAATTATATATCAAACAAATGAGATGCATGTCAGAAACCTATACATAATTAATTAAATGCTAGTATACTCATAAATATTACACAAAAGACCAATAGGTTCCAAAAGAATATTTCCCTTATAATTTCTTACTTAAACCGCAAGGGCATGATGCTGTTTAGGAAGCTGAATTATATATATCTGGATTTATAATTAGTCCAGCTATTAACCTTTTCTCCAGTTTCTCTCTTTGGCAATATACTGTACTATAAATTCCATAAGAGATTACCTTGCAGAAAATATGGTTTTACATAAATGCCCCATGCATATTTTAGAATCACTTTTAGATTATTTATTCTGGGTCTGATTCTCTACAGTCTCATACTGGTACAGTCTTACCTGTGCAAGATGGATACGAACTAGACCAAAGCAGAACCTTCTGATAATTTAAAGCAAACATGCTTTATTTATTTTTGAATGGATATGCATTATATAGGTTCCATAGAGTTGAGGCAGGTCAGAACTTCAGTTTTGGAGTAGTGTGCCTGGCAGAAATTGCAGGCAGACCTAAGGCACTAAATGACTATAACAAAATTAAGAAGTCTTATTCATCCTGAGCTAATTATTGCCCAACCAGATGTGTAGATTTGGTATGCCTTTACTCTGTTTTCTGTTTCTCATTTTGATTGGTATAAAAACAGGTGGTGTTCAGCTTTGCAGGAAAAAAGTTACATAGCCAGTTTAGACAAACCTCAGGCACTCAGAGGCATGTAAAATATGTATTTTTTTATATATATATCTGTAGGGATTTCTGCATCCAGATCTCTAAATGGGTTATTTTTAATAAGAAGTTGCGTCAAAACCTTGTGCACAGAGCTGATGACAGGCAGTAAATGAGTGCACATT
>Ga0181612_137278_pt1 | contig 13432 bp, 10 predicted proteins | sample HoacroProtozoa21_FD_119630 | JGI IMG/M metagenome (GOLD analysis project Ga0181612, IMG submission 119630) | Hoatzin crop microbial communities from Cojedes, Venezuel. Combined Assembly of Gp0051906, Gp0051904, Gp0051908 | reverse complement strand
CCGCCAGTCTCCTGAAGCTAGGATTTTTGTATGTAAAAGTCAGGATGTGAAATCAAGGTGGATGCTCTACTCCATGGAAACACCAAGAGCCAAGGAGATGCTTGCATCTCAGACTTTAATGAAGCGATGTTGGCTCCTTGTGTAAATGGTGGAGAAGTGGATGCTCTGGGAGGAAGGAGGGAGGCTGCTAGGTTAGACATGCTGAACTACCCTCTGCAGATGTCTACCAACCCATAAAGGATGCTTAGACATCAAAGCAGAGATGTGTGTCTTGGCTGCCCTCCTAAGTGCAAGTTAACTGTGAGGAGCTCTCTCTCCTTTGAAGAGGGAATGAACTACCTAGCAGAAAGGCACCATGAGTCCATGCTAAGGGAAGTTGTGCATTAGCTGGCATAGGATACATGCCACGTGCACACTACAGTGACACCACAAAGTGGACAAGCCCCCAGAATGGTCTTCAGGCCACAGCAGCCTGTGGAGCCGTTGTTCTTCCTGATCATGTCTGACAGGTCTGGTTCAGTGTCTTTCGGTGCCTGTGACCACCAGTGACTCTAGGGTTGGTATTTGTACCAAGGGTAGTTTCAGCTTAAATCACACATAGAAGACAAAAGTATCTTGAGACAACAGGGCTGCTGACATCTCTCTTGTCTAAAGTCCTGTTATCTTGTTTTGAGGTGTAGGCAGTGGAAACTGTGACCTTAGCAGCAGAGTCAGGCACTGCCATTTCCCTGCTTCTGGCAGAGGTATCTCCACTCCATGCTGTCCTGTGTCCAAGAGCCAGGACCTTCCCGATGCACCTGCCCACGTCCTGCCATACCACAGATACCAAAGTGAAGGTAGCTGTGGGAGGAATCTGTCTCTCCTCTCTCTGCTGCCATCTCTCCTTCTCCAGCCCCTTCTCGTCTCCTGCCGCAGAATTTAATCCTGCAGATGTCAGTGTTGAAGCCACCTCTACATCCTTCAACTATCAAACTCGAACAAAGTGATCTGCAATCTTCAAAGACATCAGACCAAACAGCCACCTGATGAACCAGCCATTGCCTTTAGCAACCTCCTTTGCCATCTCCATCATTGGCCATGCTAACCAAAAACTCGTGGGAGCTGAGCGAGGGTCCTTGGTCTTTGCTGCTTACCTGGGGTCTGGCAGCAACTCGGACATGAGGATTGTCTTACCAGCTACTATTGTATTCATGACTCTACCAAGTTAGCCACACGTAGTGACATGGGGAGCTTCCAGGCGACCAGCCTAACACGCACAACACAGTCTTCATAAATTATGACAGAGCAGTTCCATAATTTCCTTTTAGCGCTGCATTTTACAACCAAATCACTCTTCAAACCAATGGCACCCTCCACACCAGCTCACAAATAGCATTATCACAATACAGCCATCTCCAGCATTTCCAGTTGTACTCCTGAAGTTAACAGAGAAACACTAGTGATTTTGCCCCAAAGGAGGCAAATTCATTTGAATGTGATACAGAACCACTTGCTCCAACATGTCCCGAATTAGTGCCAAGGGCTCGCCCTCAGTATTTTCACTCTGTGAACCTTAATGTTCAGTTCATCAACTCACAGAAAGCCAGACAGGTTTGCCTGACTGGGATTTGAAGATGAAATGTCAAAGGGTCATGATGTGTCAGACTGGAAGTATGCGCTAGTCCTGAGTCACCACCAGCTAAATCCAGCGAGCAGCCGAGCATGGTGCTCCCTCCCCAGCCGACACTGCCATTTTGACTCCTCAATTGCTTCTTGTGTTTTCTTCCTAGACCCCTGGCTTTTGTAAATGCATGACACAGGAGACTCTTCAGGACTCTCAGGAAACTCCCTCTACCCATTGCATCTTACTTTTTAAATTTATGTTCAAGTAAATTATTTCTTTCTTTCCCTTTTATTCAGTGGGTGAGCCTCTCCAAAGAAGCAACATATCCCTTGTTTTCCCATGTTAAATTGCTCCACTATCCCAGGTGCTCAGAAATACAGACACAGGCCATATGCACATGGACTCTACCTCCCCGCATCCTGCAGTGCACAGGATTGTGTGACAGCGCAGTCCTTGTCACAGATATTCAGCCAGGGGAAGCATGGGCCCAGCTGCTAAACCACAGCACCAGGAGTACATACCGTTCTGAATTTAGACTCTGTACGGAGAAAGCATGAATGCTGATAGCGTTCACCACTGCATCATGTCCATGCGTTACGTGCTTCCAGCAGCTGAGAGCTGGCAAGCGCTGGGCAAGGGGGCGGGATCAAATTAACTGCACGAAAGGTTCAGTCTCAAACATGCTGAACATTGAATTCCCAGCACTTTGCTGCTTGAAATTGAGGTACAAGGTTGAAGTGCAGTCACCAAACAAAATGTAGCTGTTAACTGCAATAGAGAGACATCCACTCGTGCCAGCTCATGCTCGTTCTCAGCCAGAGCACTTGTCACTTGATGCATGCAAGGTTTGGCTATTACAATCCTGCCAACCTTAAGAAGTACTATACATCAATTTTTATAACTGCCATAAAATACAGAAAACATCACTCTTGTCTGCTGTTTCCACAGAGCTGTCTGCGTTAACTGACACGTCATGGGGGCTGCAATACTTGGAGGTGACCAATTGATATACCTGAGAGTTGTTTCTGGGGCATTTCTCTTAACTCCCAAATGTAGGTCAAATGTAGGCTTTTCTTCTTCTCCCACACTTTGTTGTCTTGTTTCATTACAGAAGTGCTCATTGGTAAAGCACTCCAAATGCAAACAGAACTTCAAGAGCGGGACTGTGCTTTACAATCAGTGTAATAATCCCATGGAGACCAGACAGAGCAAGTTTTGCAAGCAAGATGCAGTCTCTGGGTTACAACTACATTAAGGCTCTTGCTGACATGGCTCTGGCAATCAGAGATTGCATCAGTTCTCTCCTGTGGGCACTCTATGCGGTGGCAAAATGCAATACCCAGGTAAGCATGAAGCCGACACAGGTAGCACACAGCTTTCAACAGCTGGCACTGTAAGTGACAGGGAAGCAGGGTACGCAGAGAGATGGGAGTGGACTCATTCTAATTATCTTTGCATTTGGGAACGCAGCCTCTATATTCAAGTGCACACTGTGGAGCTTGGCTCTGGCAGAATTTCATCAGAGACAATCCCAGGTAGACCATGGTACCCTTGAGCTGGTTCTGTTCTGGTGTTTGCACCACATGAGCAATCCCAGGTGGTTTACAAACTCCAGTGCAGCTATGAACCTACCTACCTCCATGTACGCATGAACAGGTACGCCTTTCCCCCTTTCCTTGGCCACCAAAGTGCCGTCTGAACCACCAGGGAAGCTGGCTGCTGACACACTTCAATGACTGTGAAGCCCAGGTCACACAAGCTGAATCAGTGGATCCTGATGGATCCAAGGAAGTTGTCACATTGTCTCTGCATGGCACTCAATGCATCCTTCACAATCATTAGTTTTTTTCCATTATCTGAAACATCTCCACCTCCTTCGGCCTAGATGACAGAGAGCTGACTATGTAGTCAGCCTGTTGTACACGTCCTGCCAGCAAACAGTGCCTGGAGAATGTTTATCTGCAAGCCTACAGAAGGTTATCACTCCTGAGAAAAAAATGTAGGTAACACATACTCTCCTGGCTGTTTTTCAGTCAAAATGACCATGACTACTGTGTTCATGCTGAATTTAACATTCATGCTGTATATTAACCATGTTCAAAGTGCCCACGACAGATCAAACACATCTGTAATGAAACTCAGGTCCCAAAGGTCTGTTATGGTAGGTAGGCATTCCGCTGCTTGATTCTCAGCACAGCTACATATCTAGCCATGTTCTACATGTCTTCAGTGATCACACCACAGTTAGACAAAATTAATGCTAAACTTGGTGGGCCCAGATCGCATTTGTTGAGGAGTTCTGAGAGAACTCAGGGATTAAATAGATGAACTAGTAACAGAAGTGTGTAACCTCTTGCCAAAATTATACTTTAATACTAGCAGCCAATGCTTTAATCAATCATTAAAAGAAAGTTCTGAGATGTCCAGGGAAATAAGGGCCTGTGAGCCCAATATCTGTACTGAGCAATTAGTGAAGAGTCTCAGCAGGGACGTCACTAAGGAACTTCTGGACCTCTCTGGGAAAAGCCACCACAGCTTTTGTAAAGAGAAGTCTGGGTTTAACAGCCTTGTGGAGTTCTGGGAAGAGACCACACACAAATGGAGGAAAGGGTGATCCAGTGGATTCAGTCTACCTTGATTTCGAAAAGGCTTTTGGCAAAATTCCTGAGCAAAGGCTTTTAAAGAAAACTGGGCAGCCATGGAATAAGAGGGAAGGTCCTCTTGTGGAGAAATAACTGATTACAAGAAAAGGAACACCGGGTAGCAGAAAAAATAGTCCATTTTCAAAATGCCAGTTACTCAGCAGTGTGGTGCTGGGTCTGTAATGTTCTGTATATCCATGAATGGTCTAAAGAGGAACAATAGGTTGCTGATAACATAAAGAGTCAAGACAGCAAGGACTTAGGCAGGCTGCAAAGAATTGGAGAAGAACCTTGTAAGACTGCCTGAGCAATGTACTGGTGGATGAATTGAGTATAAATAACTGCCATGTGAGTATAAATAACTGCATTGTGAGGTGCATGAGGGAAAACCATCCTAGCTTGATATACAGAGCTATGGCTTGCAAAATGACTGTAATAACTCAGGAGAGAGACACAGTTACAAGCAACTGCATGAAAACATCAACTCAATGGTCAGGAGTAGGAAAAAGTAAAATAATATAAAAGTCAATCTTAGGGGCTATTGGGAAAGTAACAGGGAGTAAAACAGAAGTCATCACTATACCATCCATGGCTTGAACACTGTGTAGCTTAGTGACCATGTATGGGAATGGGAAGGTCTCAGAGAAAGGAAACAGGATTATCACATGTTGGATAGTGGCTGTACTGAAAGGACTGAATCAGCTAGGACTCTGCAACCAGGAAAGCAGCTGTGGGAGAGGGCATATGGCACTGGCCTACAAAACTGCAAGTGGCTGGACAAGTCAGGGACTTGTTCACATCCCCTTCTCCTTTAAGAATGAGGGGCCACAAAATGAGGATAGTGGATCTTGGTTCAAAGCAAATAAAATGAGGCTAATTTTCACAGCGAGATACCCAACAGGTGTTACTAATTAGACCAGCCAAATCAGACCTAAAGAAACTCTCATGCTGAAAATAGCTGGATGTTGGGAGAGTACTGTGGGGGATATCACATGTGTCTGCACTGTTTTTACTCCTCCCTGGGTAGCTGCCTGTACTTACTATTGTTGCTGTTATACATGCTCTGAGTTACAGATTAGTCCTTCTCAGCAGCAGTTTCTTCACAGCTGACAATGAGTTTAGCTTCCCCAGCCTTCATTTGTCTCCTTTCTTTCTGAACTTCAGAGCACATTTCAACGGTCCCAACAGCAGAGCACTCACATGGTGCAAAGTGACAAACTTCCCTGGCCACATCTTCTGTGCATCTGGTATGTTGGCCAAGTGGCTTGTGCAACAGTCCTACAGTTTTTTGACATGTCTCTTGACACCCTGCTGACTTGTTGACCTCCAAAGATACAGGTGAGCAGTTTTCCCTGGCTGAACTGGATGGACCCTCGGTCTGAGCCAGCAAAGCCATTCATAGTCATGGGTAGAGGCTTGCTCCCTGCTGCTTAGGTTAGGGCAGAGGCTTCGGAGCTCCTGTGCTTCCACTTGCCTCGTTTCTGGTGAAAGACGCAGTTTGACCCTCTCCCTTGTGTTGAGCCAAGAGCCCATCTAGCAAACCAGGCAAACGCTGCTCCAAGTCAAAAGTGAACTTTCCTTTTTCCTCCTGGTTTAACTTCAACCTGGGACTGATCCAATCCACTCCAAGGTCACACATGGTCGTCACAGTATGAGGGAACAGTGTGACCAAGCAGTTGGGGCAGGGGAAAGACTAGTCTGCATCTCTTAGCTGCAGCCCATGCTTGAGCTGTTTGTGAAACCACGACGCTGTGCACAGAAATTACACTGATTTCCAACTCCCGATGTTTTCATGGATGTTGCACTGATTATTTTTGTAGCATCTAAACCTAAAGTCAGCCATATTTTTTTTTTTTGTATCTCTTGATGTTTGAATTGCAAGTTGGCACTGTTCAGGAATATATTTATTGTTAGCTGAAGACGACCACCTTTATACCAGTCAATCCTGCCTGAGGGTACAGTCCCCAAAAAGGTTAAGCAGCCAGCTCCACCCTGCTGGACTACATGTTCTTGCCCCTTCACTACCTGGCCGCACAGGCACACAACTGTCAATTCAAGCAATTAATTCAAATTGATTGAACAACTGCTCCAGTCTACCTGCTCTGTTAATTGGAGCAAAATAATTCATACTAAATACAAGATGAAGATTTGCAATGCAGCTACAGATAGGAAAAATTTCCCACAATTTGTACTTGTTTCAAGGACAAATAAAACAAGAAAGCAAAAGAATTCTTATAAAAGTTCCTCCTCTTTATCTGCAGATTGGTGTCGTCTTCATTGCACTTGGATTGCGGCAAAGACAGATACGCTTGCAGTGTTGTGTATCTAGAAGATACGGATTGTAAAAGCAATTGGATGCCTGATTAAATTCAGAGTACCAGTTCTCTTCCTCCCCTCCTAACCAAACAACAGTTAGAGGCAGAAGAAGATGCCTCTCCCTACCTTCCCCCTAAAGATAGGAATCCAGATAGTACCATTAAAAAAGCAAAGGAAAAGCAAAAAGGGTATTAGAGATTTTTAATCACAAAAAGAAACTAGACTTAAAAGATATTCTCAGCTCTCAGTGAGCATAGTTTGACGGAATAAGTGTCACTTAGATGACTGTGGGGCTCCTTGCACAGTGTTCTCCAAAGTTTGTCACACATAGTACAAACTCCTTTTAAAACGGATAATTTTATTAATTAAAACTTTTCCTCAGAAAGCTTTCAACAACACTGCAGTAACATCTAACTCTGACCTGTGTCATTGGCAGACCTCTGCTGCTGCTGCAGGCAAGAGATGAAAGATTCTTCCTTGCACCCTGCTTTGGCAAGCCAGGGATGAAGAAGCCTACACGCGAGAAGAGTTCAAGAGGATCAGCACTCCCCTTCACATGAGCTGCAGTGGAGTGGTCCGACATTGCTTGATACTCCCCAACTCTGATGCCATCAAAGATGGGAAAGGAAGAACAACGAATAAATGAGAGTATAAATACAAGCATTATTTGGTGTACTTCTGATTAAGTAACAACCACAAACAAATCTTGTCCCCCAAAAGACTGACTATATTAAGCATATTATTTTTCAGCAATTTAACAGTCATCCATGAATCACAAGCTGTATCTTTGTGGTATTATATCGACAAACACAGACAATTCATCATCTTTACAACATACAGCCTGTAACCCTTGGACTCCTGGCAGAACACTGGTAGTGCTGTAATCACATGAACTGGATGCCCTTCCTTCGTGTTATTCACTACCGTACACAGAGCAGAAAGCACACTGGGCTGTTCAGCAAGATAAAGGACATTCTCATATTCTGGTGGTCACACACAGGCTAAGGGAAGAGTTCAGATACCAGTTTGTAAAGATGGTGCAACCCTCTTCTTCCCAAATCCTTCCAGTGAACTATGGCATCTTACATACAGTTTTTTTCCAGTCATGATGCTGCATTACATCTTCAGTTCAGTAGTAAATAAGCATTTATTTCCCTGCATTTTTGTCAGGAAACAGGAAGAGCAAACTGTTTATGCCTGAGAAGCATTTGTGTTCCATGTCATCTAAAGAGCTGTAAACTCTCTGCTCCTCAATGAAACATTCGTTAATATGAGCTGCTATTTTAGCCCGGACCTCTGAAATACCACCCCAAGACGTCCTACCTTCACACTAAGCACCTGCTAAGAGTTAGTAGACAAGACTGCAGCAGTCAAAAGGAGACCTAGAGCTTAATTAATCCTTCAGATTAGAGACCAAACATATTAAACAAACCTCTTAGTCTTTATTATGTATGGGGAAAAAAACCCTTGTTACTCAAGTAGGGGGAGAATGCGGAAACCAAAGAAAGAGACAAGCAAAGGAACAGACCAGCACACACACACACAAAATTATACAAACACTTACGGCCTTTAATCTGTACAAGACTGCTCAAATTCTTGCTGCAGTTCAATCTACCCCCTTCCTTACTCTCTGTATTTGAAATGGTGAATATTTCTTATCTACATACCAGCTGTCTCAGAGTACTTTTTGGACCAAGGGCTTTTCCACTTGCTTGTGTTTGTAGGTACCCAGCTATGCCTAAGTCTCAGATAGGTCACTTGGATGCGAGTTCAATGTACAATTTGGTGAAACATATCAGCACTGCAAGGTTTGAAAAAAGTGCATTTAAATCCTACCACCAAACATATACCGATCAGCTTTTCAGATTAAGAGTAAATGTGATTCCATATTCCTTAGTGGTCACAAATATTCTGGGTAAGGGAAGAGGACTTAATGTATTTCAGAAATCTGCTGGGGCTGAAGTTTGCTGTCTTACTAATGTGTTTGTTTATATCTCATTATTCCCCCACAGTTCTGAATCATTTGGTTTTAGTTATCTGCTAATAAGATAAGGAAACAGATTCACTCTAATGAAAGGCGTCATTAGGTAAATTTTACTTAATCCATTTAGACATCACAGCTACAGTTGTCAGACTTTTAATTCACTGTTAGGAATAATACCTTTGTTACCTGAAACCAGGCAAATTGAACTACTCAGCAATTTGAAGAGCATGTAAAAGCATAAAAGAAAGCACCCAACTCAAATGTGTTATATTAAAAACAAAAAATCTTATTTTGATATCTTAAAAAATACAAGGCACATTACATAAAAATCAAATAGCTATTCATCAAAGCTTTGTTAAATATCCCCATTAAGATCATGTACTGGCAAGCACTAAGTAACGGTGTATAATCTCAACTAACATTTTATCACAGTGCTAGCTGATAACAAGTTCAGCTTGTCAACTCAAGGATAAGCTTACAGGCTTCAGTCATGTTAGCATTTACAGCATGATAACTTCGAAAACAATTCAATATTACATTATACTAAAGATAATATGCAGTCTACACAAAGATGGTAAAATGGATTCCCCTTTCCTTCTCTCTATGGTTTCAAATCATGTTCAGTGTAAGTACACAGAGCAAGGTCCTACATACACAATCTGTTCAGCTATTTAATACATTACAGTTAAAGACAAACGAAACAGATTTCTCTGTTAACTAAGTATACCAGCAACACTACGGAACATTTCAGTGACATTTTGCTTTTTAACAACTTTGATATTAACAAAAACGTCTTCAGTCACAACTCACTTCTGGGTCAACAGCATTTTTGCAGAGCATCTGAAATGTCATGATTTTTTTCCCAGTCTAGTGGGAAGATTTATCTGCTTACGATTTCTACCCATGGTAAGCAGCTTGCAGTTCCAAAATCCAGGCTTCAATGTAATAAAAAAGCAGAGACATCTCTTTATAGTCTCTCCTACAAAATAACTGTCCTGTCACTTACATCCTTTCAGGAGTAGGAATAAAAGTTAACTTCTCTAGGATCAAACTCAGTAGGTTGATTTAGTGGACCCATTTGATTTTGAAGAATAAGAATTTGATTTCTTGGGGTATCTGCTTGACGAGAGAGACACTTGCATCCTCTGTGTAGTTCGCACACTTCGGCAAAGAAGAGCATTTTTAAGGTTGTCTCTGAAGTCTTTTGAAACATAGTAATAGATGAATGGGTCAATACAACTGTTCAAAGTAGAAAGACACAGTGCAGTTATGTATGACACATACAGATGGCTCTCGTTCTGGGTTTTGAGGAGCAAATAGTGCACAACTAGCAGCACATTGCTAGGTGTAAAACAGATCAGATACATGGACAGGACAGCAATAATGAGCTTGATCGCTCTTTTTCGTTTCTTCTCAGTACTTACAACTAAGATGGAAGCATTCAGAGTCTTAATCATTAGTATGTAAGCGACAGCAGTGAGAAGAGCTGGGATTAAGAAGAGTCCAACTGCAAGTGAGAGGAAATAACTGAACATATAATGAGCCAAGACATTTTCAGGCAACACATCATGACAGGTAGTAATGTTAAGATTTGAAATATATGCCGTCTGATTAACAAGATACAATGGAATGGTGCCCAACAGAATCAGTATCCAGATAGCAAGGGAGATGCCCAAGGCAGTTTCAGATTTCTTTCTTGAATGCACTACGGGGTTCACTACAACCCAATACCGCTGCACACTGAGACATGTTGTAAAGAGAATGGAACAGTACATATTTCCATAGAAAAATCCAACAAGTACTTTGCAGAGACCTTCACCGAATAGCCAATTATTGCCGTTTACATGGTATGCAATCTTCAGCGGAAACCAGACAACAAAAAGAAGGTCTGCCAGTGCCAAGTTAACCATATAAATCACAGCTGGATGTTTCTTCTTTGTTCGGAAAAAAAATACCCAGAGGGCCACAGCATTGCTGGGCAAACCAATGATAAAGACAATTACATAGACAATGGGAAGAAAAACTGTAGTCAGCTTTCCTGTGAGGGCTTTTGCTGCAAATTCATCCACCTTGTATAACTCTTCAGAGTCATTATTTGTATTTGGAACTTTCTGGCCAGCAAAACTTCTTCCTTTTGAACTGCTGGTTCCACTGCTCTCTAAAATTAAAAAAAAAAAAAAGAAAAAAATTAAGAAGTTACTGAAGTACAGACTTTTTGTCCTTTTCAATAATAAACTAGACATCATGATTTACTCTGAAGAATTACAGAGGGGCTCATCAACAGAAAAATTAAGACTGGTTTGCAAACACTTTACAATTTTTATTACCTTTATTTTATTATCCAAAAGACAACCTATACCGCTATTCACGGATTGTATGAGCAACCAAAATGCTTTTCCACATCACCAGTGATATTAAAATATCTTGTTAAGATGGCTGTCAGGTGCTCCTACCATCTGAACAGTTTTACAGTAAGAACTACCTCAAGTACCCCAGGGCACCATTCTCCTTTCACATGGCAGTGCCAGATCATCCATGTGCTGGGACTCCTAAAACTTTGCAGCAGGCTCATGTAACTGCAGTAGAAGTTTCTTCAGTTTAGATGGTCTGAAAATCAGGTATGCAATAAGAAAGAGCATGCTGCCCTCAGACGAGCTAGAACTGAAACTCGCAATGTCATGCCAAAAGCTATACACAAGTGATCTCTAGGGAAAGGAAGATGTGTGTTACACCGTACCTGAACTGAAACTTGAACAGACTAACGTTGTGCATGAAGGTGCAACAGGGCCAGTGCTCTCGTACCTCCTTCCAATTCATGGGCAAGATGGTCAGACAATCTCTGCAGTTTCCATGCAAAGTGCTAGGCAGTAGAGCTGACAGCTACGGTTACTTCATACACAAGACAGCTATCACTTCTAGTTTTGCTCTGCCTCTTCGAACATCACAGGAACTTACAAATCATACAGGCAAGCCAGACATTCCTGACAGCTCTGCCTTGTACGACAGCCTTCTGACAGCTCAGTTCAGAACCCCTCCAGATCCAACACAGTCCTCTTACGCTAACAAGTTTAACTGTATAAGCAGATACTGTCCATGAACTCACACTGTTCCAGAAAGGTCAGACATCCACCAAGCTAAACTGTATGGATGTGGAACTTGATTGTTTGTAGGAGAATTATTTTTAACCTTATCTCAGTTTCTATCAGTATTTGTGGATTATATTAGCCACACTCCCTCCCACCCCCCCTCTGGAGTATAAAGGAGGGTATTCTTGAGCAAGCAGGTTTGTGTACAACAAGCCATGAACAGCCTTGAACATGAATAAGGATGAGTGAGTTGGGGTGATTGGCCTGGAGTAGAGACGGCTGTGGGGAGACCCGACTGCAGCCTTTCAGTACTTAAAGGCGGCTTGTAAGAAAGATGGTGGACAGACTTTTTACGTGGGCCCTTAGTAACAGGACAGGGATAACATTTTTAAATTAAAAGAGGGTAGATTTAGACTAGATATAAGGACGAAATTCTTTACTATGAGGGTAGTTAGGCACTGGCACAGGTTGCCCAGAGAAGCTGTGGCTGCCCCCTCCCTGGCAGTGTCAAGGTCAGGTTGGATGGGGCTCTGAGCAACCTGGTCTAGTGGAAGGTGTCCCTGCCCATAGCAGGGGGTTGGAACTAGGTGACCTTTCAAGGCCGCTTCCAACCTGAACAATTCTATGATTCTATGAACAGTGCTGAAGGATGGCCCCTTTGTTATTCAATAGAGTTTTGATACAGTTCCAGAATTAATAATGCTTACACCTTACATTTTAAGAAAATAATTTTCACTCAAGAAATATGTAAATACACAAATATGTGTTTTCCAGTATAGATTCTCAGAAGTAGCACAACTTTGGATAGCTGTTCCTTTCAAGTTATTACCGCAAAAGTCTGATGTACAGCATTAGCGTCCTGTCTAGACTGTGTGACCTCCTAAAGAGGTGTACAGAAATACAATACAGCATATATTGATGCTCTTTAAGAGTTTTGAATTAAGTTACCCTAGCTCCACTTAAGTATTTGACAAGCTCCAGGCACAGGCAGGCTTCACTGGGAAACAGAGGTGTAAGAAAACTTTTTGCCAGTACAACGACATGAACTAATCTTTGCAGCAGACTGCATGAAGACTTATGCCTAAATTATACCAACAAAACAACAGTCTTAAAGAAAATTAATTCAAATGCCAAACAGTCATTTTGGCCTGTATGTGGTGTAATTACAACAAGGCAGAATTACACAAATCCTACTCTCAGATCTTCAAGCCACATGATTATATCAGCAACACTGTTAAAGACTGCGAAGTTTACTTGTATAATACAGAAATCCCAGATCCCTAACCCAGGCTGTGAATAATAGAAGCCATGAAACCAGCTTGAAGAACATAGCTTACATAGATACCAGACAATGTAAATGTGTAACTAGCTAAGGCTTATAGCTTAGCTGAGAAAGATCCCAGAGATGCTTGGAAGCAGACCTTTTATTCTAAGCTGACAGCAGTTCTCAGAGTAATAAAGCGCCGTGTTCAGTGCTATGTTAAGCACATCTCCATCAGTAAGTAGTTGATAGTATCAAGTTGCTGTCATACTATTTGTATCCCATTCCAAAGACTTAAATTATTGTAGAAAACTGGAAAAGCAAATAATACCACTTTGTTCTTATTAATGTTCTGTGATCAGATATAAAAGCAATGCTTTGCAATTGATGTTCACAGGTTGCGCTGAAATAAAAAATGCTCACCAAAAAGCCCATAAAGTGTTAGGGTGACACATTAGAGTAAGAGCCATAACAAAGTGGATTGAAGGATGTGTGAACCACAGACAGGACTCAGCATGGCAGAGCAGAGACAAAGGTTTG
>Ga0181612_108635_pt1 | contig 13432 bp, 8 predicted proteins | sample HoacroProtozoa21_FD_119630 | JGI IMG/M metagenome (GOLD analysis project Ga0181612, IMG submission 119630) | Hoatzin crop microbial communities from Cojedes, Venezuel. Combined Assembly of Gp0051906, Gp0051904, Gp0051908 | reverse complement strand
GCGCAAGCGGCCGGGGCTCGGTCCGCTCCGCCCCGCACCGCCGATCCCGCGGGAGCGGACCCCGCGCGGTGCCCGGGGCTGCCCAGGGGGAGAGACGGCGGGGCCGCTCCGACGAGACGCTTTCCTGCTCGGGAAGTGCTGATTCATCAACTTTGAAATAGATATATACCTATTCTTCTTCTTTTTTTTCTTTTTTCTTTCATTTTTTTTTTTTCTCCAGGAAAGTGCTAATTTCCCCCCATTATTTGTCTCTGCTAAGGAGGTTCTTATGCCCAAGGATGAAATAGGCACAGGCATGGGACACCCACCCTGGATACAGGAAATGTGGGTTCAAATCCTTGCCAGGCTTCCTTCACAGCTTGGGCTTGAACTTCGGCGTCCCACTCCCGCGCGGGCTCCCGCTGCCACCCCTCTATGCTGGGGAACTGGCTTCCTCTTTCCTGTCGGAAAGGTTTTCCATTGTGCAAACCACGGCAAACCCACCGCCCAGGGAGAAGGTGGGCGCTGCGAGCCAGGGGCTGTGAGAGACCCTGCTTCGCCTTCCTGTTCCAGGGACTGCCAGGGACATGCGCACCCTGGACCAGTTCCAAAGGGGAAAAGTCGGCTTGTTTAGGGGAAAACCTGGTGCTCTGGGTGCTGGGAACGTACATCCCGGGGTCGGCTCAGGTGCGATAGGCACTGGAAGGATGCTGCTCTGCAGCTTGGCTGAGTGCCTTTACAACCGTTTTGCTGGAAATTTGTATCCCCCCTGCTTAAATGTACGAGAGATTGTGTTCCAAATCAGAATTTAGACTTTTTCAAACTCTTTGATTGTATTCCATTTTCTTTTTTTTTGGAAAGAAAATCATCCTTGCACATCTTCATTTGGATATCCTGGATAGGTTGATCATGCTTCTTCTGGGTCAGCAGTAAAACCCTCCATAACTGCGTTAGCACGGAGAGCTTCAGGGTTACTGGTGAAGTGGGGGGATGTTTCGTACCTTGCATCTCTCTACGCTTTTCTTCCCTTTTCACCCTCTTTCACTGCCTATTTAACTTAAACCTCTTACTCAGGCTGTCCAGCACCTCCCTTTTCAAGTGTTCTTGGTGAAACATGATTCATCACTGCCGTGTGGTCCACTCCCATAATTCAGCCTCTGCGGGTGCCTGCTGAGCTTCCGTTTATTGACAGGTGCCAGAGGAGGTTCACAGAAACAGTCAGTGGTTCAGGAGTTACTACACAGAGCTTCATAAGGAAGCGACAGAAGAAAGTCTTTTAGCTTATATATGTCTAGTTAATAATTTAATTTTCCCCAAAGCAACACACAAGCTACAAGCTGTGAGATTCCCTATTTAAAAAATAAGAATAAGGAAATGATGCTTCTTTGACATGTGAGTGTTTAGCACTTCAGCTCTCTTGTATTTTTATGCACATGCATATTTTGGCTTCTGTGGGAAAGAGCAATACTTTGTGTTTTGCGTAGTACTCGCATATGTTTCCTTTATAGCTTGTATATATTTATTTCACAAATTATATTCCATATATTTATGCTAAAGACTGTACACATAATGGTCAACATGAAAATGTTGTTGCCACATTAAGTTCAATCTCCCAATCCTAGATTTCGTATGACACCATTCATATGAGAATAATTTTAATTGCTAGCATTTGAGAATGTGAAGGACTGGGGTTAAACCCTGAAAAGATCAGATTCTGCAGGCTGGATCGAGGATTATGCTGCCACATTTCCAGAAACAGAAGATGATAATTTGGCTCTATTTCCAGCCTTCCACACAGAAGCAATATCTCACAATTAGCAGCTAGAAGATAAATAGACTATTACAATCTATCTGTGAACAGTGCCATATAAATCTCAGTTATTCCAGTTGGAACTAGATCATCAAAATGCCCAGCGAATGATGGACTTTTCAATTTCATGGTCAGCTGGAAAAAATGAAGGAAGAAATTCCGGGTCAAATCTAATCAGCGCTGAGGTTAATTTCTTGCAGTAGCTAACCTGACTTCTCCGAAAGTGCTGTTCAGATGGAAGCTCATACGTTAAGGTTTCAATTTGATCTGACTACTCAGCTGAAACAGCTGCACAGACACACAGCTACCACGGTCTAATTTGGGATTAGGGCTGGAGATCTTCATGGAGTCCGGAAAAACTGAGTTTCCCACTTCTTCTGGATCTTCATGGAAACAGGGCTGCCTTAAAAATTCCAGACTACATTCACATAAGGCAGAAGAGTTAGATCCTGCTGTATAACACAGGTTTTTAAAAAAACATATACGTGGGGTTTAACTATCAAACTGTCTGGCATTGCTAAAGCAAATCGCTTACATCACTTACTGATCTTTTACCAGACAGGTGTTATGCTCATATGCTCTACACAAAGCTAGATTTAATTCTCTTACACCTGGTGTAAATCTGGAGCAATTCCTGCAGGCTAGGCTAGCATCTTCTAGATTTACGGTTCATTCTGGAGGAAATCAGGACTTGGCCTGTGCCCTAGTAAAGATCTACATATCCAGAAGCACCTGATACATTTAAACCCCTAAAAATTTGCCACTGGGGAGATTTGAGGATTTTTCTGGTGGTGGTGGTTGCTTTTGCTTTTTTTTTTTTTTTTACATGTGAACAATAACAAACAAGCTGAGCCTATTTTTTATCAGATGCTTCAAAGACTGAAACCAGTAGCCCTTCACACTGTGTGGGTGTATAGGACAAAAGGAAATGGTCCAGATTTTCAGGACAGTTGCTGAGTCCTTAAACTTTAATGTGGTTTGGAAACTTCAAGCACAATGTTTATCAACTTGCTAGTTTTCATGTCCAACTGAGATTGGGAAAGGAAGAAGCTCAGCAGACGAGCGTTAAGGTTCGGCGTTTCAGAAGCCTGTGTCCAGTGGGGCTGTGGTCGGGTTTTATCAGCATAATTGTTCCTTTGAATCCCCCAAAATCAGGGGCTGGGACTTCCTGCTGCAGCCCCAGAGGGGATGGAAAGCGAGACGGCCACAAGAGTAGCTTTGCCATGAAGCGTAGGATACCTAAGCACCGTCACCTCTGCTTTGGAGGCAAGTCGCTCCTCTTGGTGTGAGACCTTCCAGAAGCAAACTGCTCCCTCCGTAGATATGCTTTATCTTTAGATCTCACTTCCCCTCCAGCAGTCTCTATTTTTCCTCTACCAATACTTGCAAGAATGTGGGGAAATGTTTCTGTGTATATTTGAACATGAATTCGACACATGGACAGCGCCAGGCTCTTGTCTCTTTCCCCTTGTGATGCATCCTTACTACACGTATTCCTGCAACTGAGAAACAACCTTTCCCAAGCATTCCCAACTGGGAATGACCTGACTTCTTAATCCACCATGTGGGAACCGCTCATCCTAAAACTGATCCAGTGATTGTTAGGAAGGTGTCCACACAGTTTTCTCCTACCCAGATGCAGAAGTTCAGTTCCGTTCCCCCATGGCTCGAGGTCATCACTGCATAAATCCTGGTGGTTAACAGAAAAAGATACGCTGCAAGCAGCATTTTGAAAAGTGAAAATACAGGCATTAGCACTCTCTCCAAAGCTAGGCGTGGCACAATATCAGGCCTTTTGTGACTGGCAGAATTAATTCATGCTGGAACTAAGCAAAGCGGTAATAGATTGAGAAACACAAGGGTGTGGGGCAAGAGATTTGAAACTATACATTGCAGAGGTACTTTTGTCTGAAACTGAAGTCTCGAGCTGTTGAGATGTATGGAAAAACTTGGACTGGGGGTGTGGATGACTGTTTCTTTTGTCTTAAGTCATGTTTGGTATATGAGGGTTTCTTTTTGTGGCACAGTGGGTGGAAATGTGCCAGCCTAATGGTGAAGAGGAGGATGATTTTGCTAGTGAAGCATCTGCATTATTCAAGACCATTATAGCAGCTTGTGAAAGTAAACTGATACATTTATCGTCTTTCCTAGACTTTCATTTGGCTTGTGTTAATGGAGAAGCAAAAGGTTCATGTCCACGATGACCTGATTTTACTATTTCTGTTGTTTTCCGTCAAATCCTGGTTGATTTTCATTGCCAAAATCAATTTGTCCTTATTCATAATGTTAAGTCACTGCTGTAACATATTTAGACAGAGCACAATCCAGTGTGGTGGCATTGACACTGATTTCTGTTTGCATGATTACAAGACTTTTCTAGATGGTGAAGCTCCTCTTCCAGCATTCACTCATACATGGCACTAAGCACTCCTAAATGCACTCCCTTTTAAGCCATATTCTCTCTTTTGGAGTTATGGCCTTGAAACAAGGTGATCTTTGCCGTTAGAGCAGCTGAAGGATGGGGAAGTGGTTAGAAGGAAGCTGTTTCTAGCACTTTAGTGGGCTGAAGATGCTGCAGTGATGTGGTAACATTATTTCCGCACCGTGCCCGGAAGCGGGGGCAGAGCGGGCAGGGCATGGTGGCCCTTGCAGAGCTGGGGACCTGTGAGCAGATGTCTCCACTCCTCGGAAGTTCCCCTGGGAAGCCCGTGCTCTGGGAACAGGACCCCCTGCTTAGTGCGTGGGGAGCGGCGAGGGATGAGTGTGAGGGCGTTTCATGAGAGGAATTTCACAATTTCACATAGTTTGCTTAAGCGTCCTTCCTGTGGGATTCTTCCCTGCCATGGAGCGAAGGAATTCACCCCTTTTGTTCCCATTGTCGTTCCTCTGTGGAAAAGCCTCTCATCAGGATCACCATGGACTAATGTTAACAGAAGCGTGAGAGTTGCCATCCTGGATAAGACAAGGGCTCTGTTTAGCTCTGTGTCATGTCTCCAGTGGTGTCCAACATTTGATCTTCAGGGGAGGTTCAAGGAACCTTGCAGGAAGCAGTTATCTGATAAAATTCTCCAGAGAGGAAGTTTTTTTGTAGTATGATCTAAAATCCACTATTATTTACTAAGAAACCGTGGGACTGAGGGTCAAGGAAACCAAAATTAGTGTCTGCCAAAATTTAGGTGTTGTCTATGTTTGTGGCAAATGGATATAACATAGTGGGACTAAATTGCATTATAGTGCATAATACAGAGAATTTTCTTCTGTTGTGCTGGCAGCATTTGGGGTGAAAACCTACCCTTCTCTGTTTCACATAGTGCTGGAATTAATATTCATCCTAATCTATTTTATAAAGATTAGTTATTATAATTTCCCAATGTAAATTGAGCCGTAGACAAGCTTGCCAGAAGCTTTCTGCATATGCATCTGCCGTAGACTTTGCAGTTTGGATGTCATTGAACTGCAGAATGGGTTTAGCGTCTTGAGCCATTGCAAGGGAGTCCTCTGTGCAGACTGTTCTGGTTCTCACTTCTCTAGTTTAAACTGTTGTGTTGCATGAGTTATTTTCCCTTGTTTTGAAGCCAGGGCTTTTGCTTATAGCTCTGTCTTATAGGTTAAAGAAAGGTGGATGGAAAGTCAGCTCCCAGCTTTGTCGTCTTTTTTTTTTTTCTTGGAGTGTTACAGGACAGTTCAGCCCCAATGATGGAGCATCGGAAATAATAATTGGCAGCCTTCAGCAAAGTGGAAATCCTGAAACTTTGCTTTATATTTTCTTTTATTTAATTCCAAATTTATTTCTGTGTGCACAGCTTAGTGACTAGTACAGCCCCAAATGGATTTGGTAGGCCTGTACTTCTGGCTGAGCTGGCACGTTACTGGCTGGTAGGCAGTTTGTCTACTTAGATATCTATGAGAAATAGTCTTCCAATTGAATCCTATTATATTGCTTAATTTGTCTTGCCAGGATAGCTGTAACAAAATTTAAGCATCAATTCAGTATATAATTTTAATTTGGTCAAGAAAATTTACCTCTTTAATCTATATAGGAATTTTAAATTATTCATGAGTCTGTTTTTAATGTACATGCTTTGTCTTTGATACCATATCAATACTTTCCTACTATGCCAGTTAACAGGATAAATTTTTCTCAAAAAATACCAAACTGATGATTGTGTGCTGGCATCTGTCACAGTGGAATTAGAGCAGAAGCGCAGTGATTGCTGACACGTGTCAGCAAGTGACAGAGTAGATCTGATGGCTCACAGATGTGACATGGGTGGGGCTACCCATGCTCCTGTAAGCAGCACAGGCTTAATCTTGTGTGGAGGTGTGAAACCATGCTCCTGGGTGATTGCCAGTGGCCGATCACACGGCATCACTTTTGGATGGGCAGATGATGGAGTCACAACTGCCTCTCATCTGCAACGGCCTGCGCAGGGTCTCCCTGGACGGGCCAGGGCGGGTACGTCGAGATGGAGGGGTAGGTAGGTGAGCCAGACCTAGGTCCATGCCAAATGTGGCTGTGAAGGTACCGCTCTGCTATAACCAGTCTGTGCTATAACCCATCTCTGCTATTACCAAGAACAGCCTCAGCAGACCTGGTTTTTTAAGCTGGGCGTTCACTCTGTTGGAGAGAAGACCAGACCAAGGTGGACACAACTGTGATATTGCTCTTGCTATTCCTCAATGCACACCACATACTAGTGCGGTTTGCCCCCTCGGTGTGATTTACCAAAGAGATGATCCCATGAGGGTTCATAATGGAGGCGTTAGACTGTACATTTGGATTGCCATTTTAAACTCTGTATGCTGAACGGGGAATAAAAACTTTGTGATTACGGCTGATTTTAATTCTTCTCTGTAATTGTGTTCCTCTTATACAGCTAATGAAATGAGCCAGGCTAGATGTCGGCAAAGGTGCTCATGTCCGATCCTACGTTTCTAGACTTACTAAAATTGGATGGCTCGAAGAGGAAACGAAGATTTTTTTTTTCTCTCAAGGTCTCTGAATGTTAAATTTTGAAATTTATTTTTAAATGGCATTATGTAAAGTGCATGTGCCCATGTTCAAAATCACCTGGTGACTTTAGGGCAGACAGGACACGGTGTTCTGACAAGCTGGTGAAGCTAGTGCTTTCAAACAGGTATTGCCTGGGCACAGCACACTGAACTGCACAGCCTCGGCTGTCTTTGTGGCTTTCTGGCTGCCCGGGTATGATGAGAAATGCTGATACTTTCAACAGGTAGTAACTAGAGCTGGATTTACTTCAAATAACCGTCTGTGATTTCAGCTTGTTAAATTTCTAGATCTGAATTTTTAAATGAGTAAAACCCCCTGCTCTTTAACAAAGTGGTTTTACCACAGCCTTCTGCAAGCACAACCTTACTTAGCTAGGGCAAATACTGGCAAAATACGTGGTAATTATTGGGGAGATACATATTTGTTTAGATTTACAGATACTGACTGTATTGGTATGATCATGTGTACTGCTCAGAAGTGTTAATGAGGGGCTATCAGAATTGTACTTGCTCTGTTTTTAGCTACTGGGTGTTTTGCTTTGCCTCTGTAGCATCTAATCTTCTATCGGTGTGTATACACATCTAGGGACAACAAAAGCATGCAGATAGTAAATAAATTCTTATCACTTGCTCTGAGATCCAGAACTGAGAGCGGAAGGACACACTTGCTCAGATAATAGACATACACATCTCTCTGTGCCTGTGAAGGCCTTTCTGGGCGGTAGCATATCCATTTGCCCCGCTGACTATTTTTAATTCCAGAACATGGAGTTAGGGTCAGGGCATTTTAGTCTGCCCAGGACTTTTCTTATCTACTGTGATAAACCTTATGCTGTTCAGACTCTAGTATGATGCTGTATCATACAGCAGCCCAGCCTTCTCATCCATTAACCTATCCATTTTCTTGGCTGACCGTTATGTCCCAGTGGTACTTTAAATTCTTAAAATATAGTTGAGATTAATCAGATTTAAGCATCTAATCCAGAAATCATTGGGCATGTGTTGCAGAACACCAAACCGGGTAATTGGAATGTCCCTTCTGGACCTGGAAGGGAGAAATCAATGAACTGATGATTTTTATGCATCAATGTGTATGTACTTTGTAATAAATAGCTTCCAACAATTTTCTTGATCTTGAAAGCAAACGAGAACACATTTCAGTCACAACAGAGGCATGTGTGAGTGATAGATCTGTTGAGGAGCGAGACAACTTGAATTGTGTCTTCTGCCCTGAGCGTGTTTCTGTTTTCCGGCCGTGTACCAGCACAGAAGGTGCCTCTCTTTGCACAAGAGCAAACAGGAAACCGGGACAAAGCTACCTTGGAGCCAAGAACCGATGTCTGTCATCCCCTGCAAGCCCCCATGGCTCTTAGCTGCCCTGCAAAGTTCTGCTTTGACAGAAATAGCGGTTACATTTTGCTGCTTCAGATCATGAGCTTGCTTATCTGGACAATTGTCAGTGTCAGCTCGGGACGTAGGCATATCTCCTTGGTACCTCACAGACAGGCTGTCTTAGTTTCTCTTCTGAAGACTTTAGGTGGGATGTTTGGATTTGCTTCAGAGTAGCGGTATGAAATTAGGTGTATGAAGGGCTGTGAGCTTTCCTGTAGGATGGGGACCTAGATGGCATCTGAAAGACCTGGAGATACTGTTTTGAACCTCAGGATGCCTCACGGTTTGGCACTGTAGGTCTTTCTTGGAGGCTATTTCTATGTACAGGCAATGGAGGTGATGCTTTTTGCCTCTGGATATAGGAACCAGATTGCACTGCCGGCTTTGCCTGTGCTTGAGCACTAGAAACCCAGGCAAAATAGACAAAACAGAGGCTATTGATGGCATGGAGGGGGAAGAGTAGCTTCTTCCCGTAGCTGTTCTTCCCAGCCGCCAGCAGTCAGAGAAGTAGAAAGCTTCACTATCCAGAGTGATCCCTTCTCTCTCTAGCCCTGTGGCAGGATCAGGCCAGACTTCTGCCCTTCAGGCAGAAAAAAAAAAATCAATTTGTTTTCCAAATGACACTCAAATGTAGAGACAATTCTGCCTAGAATTTTTATTGTCTTCTAAATGCAAGTATTGATGCTGATGAGAATCTCAGTGTTGATTAAACTAGGAGGACCTGTTGGTCAGTATTTCTCCTTAAGGTCAGATGTAAATCAAAACTTTAAATGGCTTTTCAGAGTTGACCACAAGTTCCTTTTTCTCTCTCTTTTGTTTTAAATAGAATGATGTGGTGTGATGATGTAATTTGAATTGTTACGGATAGGTACAACTGTCTGACCAAACAAAACAAGTTGTATTTACTCACAGAATGGTCTAAAGTACCTTTAGAAGAGTTGGTAATACAATAGCTTGCCAAGAGCTCTGAAATAAAGAAAACTCCTAATAATACAGATTTCCTTCCAAAATAGAATAAAGCTGTATGCCCCACATGAGGTTAGCTGGTGGCCATGTTCTGTTTGAGGTGCTGCTGGAAATCAGAGTCAGCTCATTCTCATTGGAGATGCACTGAAGGTCAACCCCCACCCTCCTAAGCATTTTGGCCAGATTCTGCAATTGCTTATTGGTGGCACACACGTGGTTATTCCCATTCCCTTCAATGGGATGACTCATAAGGAAGTGCTCATGAGGAAGAGTAAAGTCCTGGGCTGCATTTGAACTGAATGACCCACGTCTTAAGGAGCCCAGAGAGATGAAGACCCTATTAAGAAATCGTGTGCGTTCTCTTTCCAGTTCAGGAGTGTCCTCTACAAAATACGTTTTTTTCTGAATTTGAAGCAGGAGGAAACGATTTTTGATGGTAAAACCCACAAAGGGTTAGTTATGTTTAACAAGGCTTAAAACACTTGCAAATCCAGTAATGACTGAAACAATTACTTCATGATGGATAACTTTATTGCCCACAGATGGCACTTTAAACCCAGAAGGTCAGGCTCTTTGTATACACTGAGGTTGCAAAGATAAACTAATCATTCTCCTTAACCTCTCATTGTGCAGGTGAAAAAAGATTAGTCAACATATTCAGGATAACTGGAGTGGCTGGAAGACAGTCACTTAGCCTTGAGTTATGAAAAGTGGGTTAAAAGTAGAGGCTACCAAACCTGTCAACTTCAAGGAAATTTCTAATATCTTCTAATATCATATTTTTTTTTTTAAACTAAGCCATAGAGCTAGCTTTTGGGTTTACTTTCTTTAGTCAAAGGTTGCAGAAATTCAAAGTCTATAAAAGGAAATTTAAAAGTAGAAGCTGGAAAAATTAGAATGGTGATAATAATCTAGAACATGATCCCAATTTTGAGTTCAGCAGATCTATCCTTTTAAGATAAATTGACTTTATCTAAAATAAGTGGAAGGTTGATCATGTGGGCATGGTTACTCTGATGTCTGTAGAACTGAACTCACACAGCATATTGGAAAAATATGTTAATTTATTTTCTCTCTATTTAACTTCTTGTAATCAGTGTTTTTAGTTAACAGGTAATTCAAATTTTTGTATACTTCATTCAGCAAGAGCATTGCCTTTTTTACAAGGCAGAAAATAATTGAAGAAAGTTTATTCTTTTGTTCCTTTGCAAATTACAGATGACATCCTCTGCTTTCTAAAAAAAATAAATATTTGTCCTTCCTTTATTTCAAAAAGAATGGCTAACTTTTGCAATCTAAATTAATGTTTGCTCATTAATTAAGCAGCCCTATTGACTGACTTTCACATGTATCTAATAAGCTTTCTGAAACAAATAGAATACACCAAAAAAATCACCCCTTTCCCTATGGGAGGAGATTCCTCAGTTATCAGAATTAATTAGTTCTCTTGTTGTCGCATGAAAAGAAGTTTCACCCCCCAGTGTAGGTCAGTGTGAGGGTAGGCTGCTGATGGTCGCTTAGTGACAGGCACAATGATAAGTGAACATGTCCTGTTGAGCCATGACCCTTCAGAAAAGACAGTGTCAAGTAAAATGCCCAGAGAAGGTACACAGAAGGCATAATCCACTTCTAAATATTGACAGTAGGAATTTCCCTGCTATTCTCCTTCCTTTTTCTTTTCTGGTAAACATGTCAAACTCTATTGCGTTTGTACTCTGCATCAGTTTTGAAGCATTTAAAAACGTAAGGAAGCTAATGACCCATGAATAGATAGGATGTCAAATAAAGCTATTTTTCTTCAAGACTTAGCATCTTGCTGGTAAAACCATTGTCTCGCGTACTTGCAAAAGCAGCAATATTGGCTAGAAATAGGATCTTTTACCTCAGCTTTTTGCGAGTGAAACACTAAATGAATGAGTATATAACAAATCTGATATATCATGCCAAATACATTGACGTTAGGTCTTGAATATTAAAATGATTAAGTACTGCAGTTAAGTGTCTAAGATGTACTTGAAATCGATGATGAAACTCTGGCTTATATCAACAGGAGCAAAGTTAGACAAACACTAAGCACTCCTTAAGATCCCACCCACGATATTTACAAACACTGCGGTGTCTTTTAGATATACGTAATATGTGTAAAAGGGCAAAAGCTCAAATATGTATTCAGTATATCTGGGTTTCTTTTTTGCCTGCAGGATGGGGTGAAAAGATTTGTTGGTTTGGGCTCTTTTTCTTCATTTGATTTTAGTAACTCTGAGGCAGGTTTCCTGACATATAGGCTTCCAGACCTTCTTGTTTTTTACACTTGATTTATGATAGATCTTGAGATTTTCATGTGGACAGCTTTGCTTGTGTCACTGTAGAGTTACCAAGGGAAAAGTTTGTAACATTTATGTTTTCTTCTTCATCACCTTTGGCAGACTTTGAAAACAACAGCAACCCCCATTGCCAGGGCTGCTCCAGCATGGGTCAGGCAGGGGCATGGTGCTGCGTGGCTGGCTTCACTCCTGGGCAGGGTGTCGGTGCCGGTGCCGAGCAAAGCCAAGCATTCAGGACCACAGTCATGACCACGCATTGCAGACTTGCTCTCTCCTGCTTTGCTCTCAGCACTTGTCGCTCACAGAGATTTTCCACCTTTCCAGCAGTTTTACACTGGAAGAAACCTACATGTTGCTCTCTAGCAACTGGGTTGAGTGTTGCAACTCTAGCAGCTGGGCTTTGATCCCAATGGCTTCCACTGGCAGACCATTACTGATTTTTTTTTTCATACGTATCAAACTGTTTGTAAACACCGTTGCATGCTTTCAGCTTTTCTAGAGGCCAAAATGAGGAGCAGTTCAGGGAAGCTTGAGGCCAAATTCCCCCCTGATGTAAGGAACAAGATTCATAAAGCTGAATATAAACGCTGCCTTCTTGGGAGACCACCTGAGCCTCCAATTCTGGGATGACAAGAGGAATACAAATGAAATGCAGGAACATGGTGGTTTCATGAAACTGTCAGACTGCTTAGTTGGAAGACATCGACAAACCCTCTCAGCCAAAGTGCCTGGGTTGTTCTTCACAGAAGCTGCCTGAGCTCTTGCAACATCTTATCTCAGTTTCTCAGTGTGTAGCTTCAGAGACATTATTTCAGAACTTCAGACCAGTAGACTCTTAGACGGTAAGCATCCCACAAAAGCACATTGTGCTCTTTGGCAGACCCAGCATTTCAGAGTTGAGATCCTTAAATGGTAGGTGAGAAAAATCTGTCTTTGCAAGCTATCATGTAACAAATTGCTTCTTCAAAGATTTGCTGCATCTTTTTTCTCCCCTCTTAATGGCTGGCAGAATATATTCATTTCTGGTTAGAATTATGGTTGTCTAGACAAATCGCAGAGGATGTCTGTGTATTTGTACAGTTTCACCATTCAAATTTCTGGTAATATTTGTGGTGCAGTTCAGAGGATTTCGTTTTTTCTGAAAACTTTTTCTGCTCCTGCTTGAAGCTTGCTCAAGTGAGCTACAATTTAGTTTATGTCTATGTTGAAGCATACCCCTTAAATCGTCTTTTGAATCGGGATGGATGATAGTATATACAGGAAAACTAGCAGAGCCACAGCTTAAATAAGATACACAAGACTAAAAAGAAAAATGCAGGTGAACGTAAGTAGCTTAGATGCCAAAGTTTAGTTAAAAGTTAGTTAATCCTTACCGTGTACATTTCCTGTATTGCTAAGGAAGAGAGACAGGTCTCTGAAGACCTGTAGCAAACCGTTTTGCAGACCTAATCAGCTATTTGGTTGTTTTCATGGGTCGTGCTAGGCAGTCCCAGAAGATGATTTAGATCTCTTGTCCCCACTGATGTTATAGGCAATCAGTAGGAAATACTTACTGGCAAATGGAACACAGCTGGGTCCTCAAAAAAATCACTCCAAAACCAGCACATGAGAGCAGAGCCTCTTCACCTTTTGTACAAAATCCTTGTACGTTTTGCACCTCTCTCCAAAAGTGGATCCTTGGCTTCTAGGCCCTTCTCAGATTGAAGGAGTTCAAGTCCACATCTCAGAACAAAGTTTTGCTGTTTAGCCTTTAACCTGAGGCTACATCTGCTGCTGGGTGAAAGCTGCTGAATTTGGAGCAGCCGTTGACATTGGAAGGTTTATACAAATGAAGTTTAGTCACCCATCTCAGCTGGAGTTGATGTGCATAAGTTCCTTCTATAGTCAACGAAAGAGGGAGACCTTTCCAGCAGCCAAGTAAGGTTCACGAATTTCTGCTATGTTTAGT
>Ga0181612_104457_pt1 | contig 13433 bp, 8 predicted proteins | sample HoacroProtozoa21_FD_119630 | JGI IMG/M metagenome (GOLD analysis project Ga0181612, IMG submission 119630) | Hoatzin crop microbial communities from Cojedes, Venezuel. Combined Assembly of Gp0051906, Gp0051904, Gp0051908 | reverse complement strand
ACCAAATATTACACACAGGCACACATAAGATAGCCACATGTGCTCGCAAGCCTCAGCAACAGCAGCCTTGGTTCTGTAACTGTTTGCTTACACAAAGGAAGAGAACTTATGTGTTTGTGGTTCATTAATATACATTAACAGTTGTAAATATTCTGCCTGAATAAAAGCTGTTTGCTTTACTACTTCAGGGTTTCTGCCCTTTTGGGACATACAATGGGCAAATCAAACACACTGATAGAGGGCTATAAGTGCTGTAAGTTATATTTAACTAAAATAAACAGGCAGATACAGACACTTCTGCTCTGCTATAAAAAGACTGCATATGCTCAATGCAGGTTTTCTTAAGGTAAGGGACAGAGCTTAGGAAGCTCTAAGGCAGCTAGATTTGCCCATATGGGAAGGCGGTCTTTCACTGATGATTTTGCAGACAGAAATTGCCCATCTGCACTGTTTGCAGGTGTTTTGAATGATTATATTATTAGCTCTGTCTGTTCAACTTTGCTTTTTTATGGTGGCTTTAGTATTGCAGTAAATAAAAAAAAGAAATATATAAGCAGCCATCTGGTTCTCAATTTTTGACTAGCGCTCTTTGTCAAGAAAGAAAAAAGAATTCTCAGATATTATTTCCTAGTTCTGAAACACTGGCAAATGAGGAGAACAAATCCCCAAATTCTGACCTGAATATAAAATGGAGACAGAATTTTCTGCTTTTTATTTAACTCGTTCTGATTAATCCATTTAAAAGCAATTGTCTCAGTTCTGTTCTCATTTATGTCTCTGTGAAGTCAGCAGAGTAGTTCTGGACTTACAGCACCCTTTTAGGACCAGAGTCTCCTCCTGCAGAAATTAGGAGGGAAAAACAATAAACTGAAAGCAATCATTATGAAACCATTTTCTGTTTTTCTAAATGGGCAACAAAGACAGCTGGGAAGTGGTCCTTTCCTGCTGGATTTTACAGGAAGGATTCACATTTCTCACAGATATTTTTGCAAAGATTTGATGAAACTTTGTAAGACCTTTAAAAATAAAGGACAAGGTATTTGCTGTGTCAGCAGTCAGTTCCCAATATTTAGACTGCATTTAGGTTTCTCTGAGCATAATATTTGATTATTGGCAATATGTTTCCAGTTAAATATTTCATATAGTGCATAAAGACCTCTTCTACTCTCAAGGATTCTGTAAGTATTAATGAAAGCAGTGAATCTGTGGATTTATCTGGTGCCTGAACACCTTTTGCTGCAAATTGTTTCAGAGCTGGATTGCAGATTCACACAATCATTTAATGTTACCTCTATATTCATGAAATCGGAATTATGTATCTAAATGTAGGTAGATTGTCAGCAAATCTTCCTTGGAGAGATGGCGCCAGGCCTCACAGATAGGACCCAAATTCAAATATTCTACAAGTTCAAAAGAAAATATATGGACTTTCTTCTCTACTTTAAATGCAAGGCTTCATTGGCTTCGCTGAAGCTCAGCACGGAGCCCGGGGGACTTCCAGCAGGCCCTGATTATGCAGCAGTGGATTAGAAGTGTGAGAAGGCTGGGCCATGCTCTGCTTTTTTTTGCCTTGGTGCTGTTCTTGCACGGGCAGTAGTGCCGTGTGTGGGACTCATGCAGGGGTGGGAACGGCACGCACTGGCCGAAAGGTGAGCTGGCAGGGTTTTAGCGCTAGCATTTAAAGAATATAATAAAATATTCAGCTATGATTTGACACTTGCATTCCCCAAGATATAAAGACTTCTGAGGCAAGTAGTTAACCTACAATTTGGAGACTGCATTTACCTGCCTGCTTTTTGGTCTGCTTCTGCCTGAGGCTGAAGGTCCTCTGGAAAGACAGCAGCCTGTAATGGCTTGCAAGTGTTATTCTCGCTTGAGCTATGCTAGGAATACCTCAAACCTATGCAGAGTGAGAGGCAGGCGGGAGAGGTGTGCGGATCAGGTATGAGGTGAACTTGGCGATGTTGATGTGCAAGGTGGAATCACTGGGTGTACTTGTTGGTCACATGCACAGTCCCTGACGTGGTGTGATGACATCGCAGAGCTGCTGTTTATAGAAATGGAATTTGCTTAAATATGCCCATCCCCACCACTTATCTTACTTTGATACTTTAGAAAGGACCTAATTTCTTAAGATCTTTTTTTGTCCTGTCCAGATGATCAGCTCTAGCCTACTCGTCCCTTGTGAGTCTGGGCAAAATATACACACCACGTTGGTGCAGCTTGGACATAGCACATGGCAGGCAGTTGCTTGGGGTTTGGGTACTGCAGGTTTCGTATGTGCACTCTGTATTTCTGCTTGCTTTCTAACAGTCCAGCTACTAAACTAAAACAACACAGTCATATAGTTCACTAATCTTCTATGCATCTATGCCATTAATATTGTAGTAATCTGATCATTGTATCCTCAAATTAATAGAAGTCAGCATTCCTAAAAATATTATACGGATTTGCATAGGCCATGTGAATAACGGTAGCACAGATACTAACTCTGCCTCATGCTGGGTACACAGGTAATGCAAGTATGGCTAGGATCTCACTTTGATACTTGGGAGGTCTCTTAATTCCCTAGGTGCCATTGCTAAGGCTGAGGGATCCTGTTTGTCAGCAGACCTTGTAATCCGTGTACTGTTACGAGATTGTAGCAGCCACATGATGATATCAGAAATGGGGAAGGTAAACAACTCTGAGCAAACTGTGATCCGTTGTGGGAACTTCTCCATGAGCTAAGAAAAGAAAATGCTTAAAGAAAACATCTGTCTTTTCATGCTCCTGTGATACATGCACGTTTTGGGGAAGACAACACTAAGCAAAAAAAGAAAAAAAGCCCCACACCCAAACAACTCCTTTGATTTGTCTTAGTATTCATCAGTCTATAGCTGTGTCTAGGAAGGCCATCTGGATACCTTCATTAAAGCAGGGTTTTATTTTGTGTAGTAAGGTCAGCGCTCATGGAAATGGAGCTCACCTAACAAAGCCAACAGAGGTTCAGCAGCTTTCGTTTGTGCTTCCAGTTCAATAATACGAGACGTAGCAACCAGGCAGGTTTCTGTCGTGCATTCCTGCACCGTGCGGTGTGCAGAGAAAAGCCTGGTCTCAAAACCAGAAAAACTGTAAGGTTTAGGATCTTATTGGTGTGGCTCTACTATTTCTAATTTCATTGCTGTTTGACAGTTTATGCGCTGCTGGATTTGTCTCTGACCTATCGACACAGCAGAGCAGAAGACACAGACACCCTTCAACCACAAGGAACAGGTCTGGACATCAATCACCTCTTTTGTATGTGTCTCAGCCAGCTATGACTTCCATATGGCATTCATTTTGCTAGCTATAAAATGGGTATAACTACACCTCCCAGACTCTCTAAAAGTTATTCTAAGACCGATGAAGAAGTCTAGAAAACACTATTTTTTTATTGTTCATTGACACATTTGGGGAATGTTTTGAATTGCTGTGGGATTATCCAGGGCAAAATGTAGTGCCTGCAGATCCACAGTGGATAGTCGTGGCATTTGCACTTCTGTCCTCTGGAGCCTGAGATCGGGTGTGCTTTTGTTGCAGATTTTCTCTCACTGTTTCCATGTCCTAGTTGATCAGTACAAAATGACTAAAACCTGAGAGATGGATTTATTTTTTAACTAATGCAAATAATCATGTTGGTTATAATTGTTGTTAGGGCTCCTTTGGGAATCTGTTGTTACAAGCACTCAACTTTTTTGTCTCTCCTTTGGGTCTCCAGGCTGTGTTGCAATTTATAAAGATACCAGACCTTAGGCTAAATCAATGTCCTTAGGGTTATGAGATGTTGCTAAATAACAAAACAAAATCCCAGTGTTCCAGTTCTTTAACTTCACTATGTTTAATTAGCCATTCCAATTAACCTTCCCTTTGTGTTCCCTCATGTTTAAAGGGTTATATTAAAAGTACTGTAGAATTAAAGCCATTTAAAATATGCTGAGTATCTTTCAAGGCGTTCAGAAAGCCTCTTACATGAAGCTGTCCTCATTTCAGTTTTGCTAATGACTGGTCACTCGGGGCATATTTTCAAACCTCTGCACCTAGGTTGCAAAAATTGTAACAATACACCTATGTGACCATCCAGGTCACAGTGTATTCAAATGGGAAATCACTTCTGCAGATCTTCTACCGCTTTGCTCTATATGCCTGTGGACACAAAGGACAGAGAAGTGCAGGCATATGGATTCTTGCTCTCAGAATATAGACATTGGCAAGCATTTAGACAATGTTTTTTTGCTCAGAGGCCTGACATAAAGACAAACACCGAAACAGTATCGCTGAATTCTGGTTTCTGAGGTACTCCCGATAGTTCCCAGACTTACAAAAAACTGCAGTGTGCAAAACATGGGAAAACCAAGGGGAAACATTATGCTTCTCATCCCTACAAGTTTATAGAATACAATTCCGGCATTCTTATGGACAGATGAATAGTACTGAGTAAAAACCTGTTCAAACAGCAAGTTGAAAGCACAATAAATGACAAGCGCTATCCCTGGCCTATGGCCCACAGACACCTCATGTCAGGGTCTGTTCGGGATGATGTGGTAGGAGGGTCTCCAAAACTATTTCTATGGTCTTTATGAACCTATGCATTTGTAAATGTATGCTGATAGCACTCTGTGAGGTAGGAGAATACTATTATACCCATTTTATTATGCCCAAGGGTGACTATGTTTTTTAGATTTATGTTATATTAGGCAGCATTTCACTTATTATTCTCTGTGCCTAACTCTCTGGATGCATTTTATAAGCTATCAGGATTTAACTCATGGCTATGGATTTTGTTATGGGAGAGCAGGTACCTAAAAAAATCCCTGACTTGCATGGTTTCATTCTGGATGTCTGTGGCAGAACTAGGAATGGAAACCAGTCAATGTATTTAATACCTGATTCTTTGCTAGGTAACTTTCTCCAGCAGTTGTCCTGAAAGATCATTTTAATTCATAGTTTTGTTTATTGGAGGAAGTGAATTTCTCAGGGGAGAAGTATGATGACAAAACAGCATTCATTTTTCTATCTTCTATATTTGGAAGGAGCTGAGATAATTCTAAAACCAGACTAGAGTGTTATTTTAGTTAAATCTGTTTCATCAGGGAGTCTGTCTTTAGATCTTTCTTTGGTCTTTTTAAAGGATAGCGAGGAAAAACAAGAGATGTTTATTTTACTGAAGCTGTGATATTAGGGGCTTTCACTTAAGAAATATAGTGGAGTCTGTCTTTGTTTTCTGACAAGGTCAGTTAAAAATATATCACGTTTTTTGTTAAATAGTTTGATGGCATAAATACCATAAAGACATTGTCTGGTGTCCTTACTGTATGAATCATATGAGTCACAAAGGAAACTCAGAAAAGCAAAGATCCATTTCCCTTTCCTTCTCCCTCTCCTCTGCTTTTCATTGGCACCAGTAAAGTTCAACTGTGAGGCATGTGATTGTGATATAATCAAATAACCTGCTGGTGTCTCAAAAAGAAGTACTGGTTGTTTAAACGGCTAGTCATAATAGATTTAGATGTTTTATGGCTGGTGATGGTTTAAGAATCAGATAACATCAAATCACTTAGAGTATGAGCTTAAGCTGCTTTGAAAATGTAGATGCCAAGAGCATTACTGATGACTGACTAGTTGGGGGGAGACGAAAACAACGAATATATTTAGGATTTTTATCAGGCCTGCCAAGGAATCTCAGTGGGAGTAGCTATACAGGCATGTGATAAGCATCACAGAAACTAGAGATACTGAAAGCTGAAGAATATGGGACATTTAGTAAGTCTAGGTCCATTTTTACACCAGCCAGTCTCTAGTAAAATAGATTATACAGAAAAGAGGGACGGCTAAATATAAATCATTCTCTAACAGTTTTTCAGGGTGCATTGTTGGGAAATACTTGCTAGCAATATGATCAGTTTATTTTGTATATTGACTTTGAAGCCAGTGCAGGGAAAGAAAGAGCTGTGAGTCTGCCTATGTGCTGAAACTCTGCCAGTCTCCCCTGGTAGGGAAGACCCAACCTTGTGCCTTTTGCACAGCTCTTCCTGAAGGGTGTTTCCACAGCAGACGCCGCTGCTTAAGTTTGCTCCAGAAGTAACTCCTTCGGAGTGAGACATTCCTACAGCAGCACAGCTCTGCAGGGAAGCTCGTGGTAGGGAACAAAAGCACTCTGTGAGAACTTCAATATAGAAAAGTATTTTTAAAATTAATTCATTAGCTACTGTATTGCTGATTTTCTGTTGAACTAACCTAAAGTTCAATGGGGACAGTGTTTATGAACCGGTACTTAAAAGAGCAAATTTGGGGGGGGAGGAAAATTCTTACATCACATTGGTCTTTGAAGATGCATCGTTTTGTCTTACCAGCAAAGGTGCATTCAAAAATCAGACAGTTACCACTGAAAGTGAGAAATAAAACAACAACAAAAAATCGCTCCCTTTGCTTCAGGCTTTTGGATGCACTGGATTAAGTTCATTGCTAATTAGACACATTTGTGAAGCACAATTATTTATGAACCTTCAATGGGCCGAATTCATGAAAGGAATAACGAGTATATATTTTCCTTTTGTAGAATTTTAATGAAGAAATGGCATTACTATTCATTATTTATCCACTTTCAAATTGTAATGAATAGTTCTACTGGCAAACACCAAATTTCTGTATTTACAGAAAGGCGCAACTTGTAGATAATAACACAGTCCAGTGTGTATGAAATTCTGTATTTCTGTAAATATAGAAAAAAAGAAATTATCACCAGGACTGTTCATTAAATTTTGAAAGTAGTAAATAATAAATAGGAATAACATTTATTCATTAAAATCCTCAAAACAGAAAATATTGAGTCTTTCTTAAATAAATCCAGTGCAATATTTCTCCAAGAAAGCTGCCTTTTATGATGGTTTTCATTTTTTTTCCTTTTGACATTGTTTCATATACAGGCTTTATCCTAAATGCATTTTAAATAACATTAACCGTTGAAATAATACATGATACAGTGAAATGAAGACTATTTAGAAAGCCTGTCTTTCTTGGCCAAACAGACTCTTTTCAACACCATTCTGACCATGGATATCTGCCTCCTGGAGAAAAGATGTTCACGGCCATCTCCCCCTCACAGGGGCATTCACACATATCTGACCCAGGTGAGTGCCGATGAGGGTGCAAATGGGGCATTTTGATTGCCTAGTCCCATAAACAGCTCAAATCGAATTGCAGAGCCTGCAATACCCAACTTCGATGTGGCTTTTACACTCAATGAGTGGAAGCCAAACCTCCTCAGCAGCAGCAGGACCTGGCACATGAAACTCTGAAGTGCACAGTAGCACAAGTAAGACTGCGTGGCCTGCCTCTGATGCTTTTTAACCTAATAAGCCCCAATATATAAAAGAAATCCAAACAAATATTTTCCCATAATTCAGTTTTATATAACTGGCAAGTGAGCCTGAGGTACCTCCTCTGTGCAGTGCCACCCCTATGCTCCAGCCCTTGCTCTCTCCGTTTCTCCTGCAGAGGCTTGCTATCCTCTGTCCATAGGGCCACAAGGTCAGTGCTGAAGGATGAACTCATGTAACCTAAGCAATGTCGTCCCTTAAAAAGACACCTAAAGTTTAACTATACATTGTATTAATTAATCTTCAGAAAGGTAAAACTTCAATAATATTTTAATTCCTTATCACAGAATCACAGAATGGCAGGGGTTGGAAGGGACCTCTGTGGGTCATGTCGTCCAACCACCCTGCCAAATCAGGGTCACCTACAGCAGCCTGCACAGGATTTAACTCTTTGAACCTAATAAGAACACAGAGACTGACTTTTTAAATGCCAGTGGAGTACAGGATATTAGAAAAAGCCTTGCAGATGAATTAATTGTGAAGTGTCAGCCAAGAGCGTTGTCAGCTTTCACAGACAATACTTAATATTTTGGCCCAGTGTGGGCCACGTTAGTGGCTAAGTTCCTTGCAGTTTGGGGCATCTCTAACACTGTCGAACAACAATAGATCTGTTATTAAAAGTTTGTCCCCTAGTAAGGGAATACTTTTTATCTTCATAGCTCAGAATCTGCAGTCCTGATAAATCTCACAAGTTTGAGATATTAATACAAAAGAAATTTAATCTGTTAGTCATGACTTCTTTTATTAATATCCTGCAGTTTGATTTAGACCGTGGAGAGAGCACAGAGTTTTCCAGTTAAAAGGGAAAAAAAAAGCTGGCTTTGGAAGCTGAAAGCTACCATCTTACTAGAAGTTTCTGGGCATATACATCAAAAGTTTACAGGACATATGGGTGGAAGGCTAGGTGGATGCATGGATCCATGGACAGTAAACAGACCACAAGCCACAGCAGGAGCCATTGCCATGCTCAGCAACCCATTAGAGCAGTCACATATTTTTATATTCTCCTTTGCAATGTCAGTTTTACAAGGCACAAGACACACTGCAGTCAGCCCTCAACCGGCTTTTCAGCACCCTGTTGCAGTGTGACATGTGAATGGTGTTGGTTACCTGCAAAGGAACGAACAAGTTAATTTCCAAACAATATTCTTCTGAAGGATCATTAAATCATGATGAGTACCTGCATGTGATAGTTCACCCCTCATTCATGTAGCAATGTAGTTTACTGGTATAGGTTGTCACCATTTAGATGTGGTAATTAAATGTTCAGTTTGGCACCTAAGGTTCTTGCAGAAAAAAGTTCTTAACAAAATGAAAGAACGCTAAAGATTTACTCATGTTTTGACTCTATGCTGTAAAATCTCAACCATTCTGATACTGCTTACATGTCCTTAATACTTGTGCTTTCTGGTTAGCCAATGTTGCCTTTGGTGATCCAGCTTGTCAAAAAGTTACAGTAGCTACAGTGCTCTTTTGTGATGGTTATGTGAATAAGAGGGTATGAGTCTCCAGAAACAACACGTGAACTTCCAAGTCTTACAGAAAAGACCTAATAAAGAAAGAGAAAAGAATTCAGCTCACCTGCAAGGGACCAGTTACCTGTACAGTGATGTTGCTGCAAGGAATACAAACCTGTTTATATGGTGAGATGTTCCTTTGATTTAATGACACTATGATTAACGTTTAGATTTCAATATGCACATACTTCTACACGAGTGTAGCCCATCCCAGCCTCTTCCAGGAATGACAGCAGAAAAAACAGCCCAGAAAAATGCAGAACTGGTCACAGGAAGTTTCTTTTTTAATACTGTACCTCTAGAATTTGGTTTATTTTGAAGGAATATATTTAATAAGTAAATATACTACTTCTACACAATTTTCACTAGGATTAACATTAGTGCTTGACTCCTTTGAGACACCGACGCATGATCATTACTTTACAGAAAACACTTGCCCTTTACAGTAAGTTATGTCCTGTTATATATTTGGTGCAGTGTGGGTTGAAAACCTCGTCTGGAAAGCTGCAGAAGGAGCTGATGTTTGCCTGGAAAGGCGGCGAGTTTCCCATGGTCAGGGACACAGCAGCACCGCAGCCCTCTCCCGGGGGAATGCCGCAGTGCCCTCCCCAGCCAGCTGCAGAGCGGGTGCTGGCACTGCAGACACCAGCAGAGCTCTTCCATGAGCTCACCCAAATACCTTCTGTTTGGTGACCTGCTTCTGTGTAATGTGGAGAGGAGAAGCCAAAGGCTGGTGGGCTGGGCAGGAGGCTGTGTGGCCTTTCAGCAGCTCTTGCTCTTGGGCAGTTTAAACCAGGACTTCTCTTCAGATGGAAGCTGCGTCTGCCAAAAGGCCCTTTCACATTTTACACACAGCATTTCAAGGGTTTCCACATGGTTGTCCCTAGCCGAACCAGGGCTTACAACCCCATAGTAATCTTGGCCTCCCTCCTTGAGGGCTCGGTTATAGATGATGGCATGTGGGCCTTGCTGCAGTCAGATTAGCTTAAAAACATCTGTTTGGCTTTGGTGTTTTGATCTTTCTGCAGCAAGCTGCTTTTCAGGTTTGCTTTCCGGTATGTAACATTTACATCATGATCTAAAAACAATTTGACACATAATAAAGTTTAACTATTTGATATTTTTCATTTCAAAACTAAATAACAGACATTTAAGAGAATATTGGGATTTTTTAATGACACACATGATAGTATTTTTAAACACCAAATGACATCCACAGTAAATTTTTTGGTCTTTCTCTAGGAAATACTCTATCAGTAAAGTTCACCCATATTTATGATTTTTTTTCTTAAGATGTTTTACTGCTTTTGGTAGAACTAACAGCTGCTTCTCTAGGGACTCTCCTATTTATGACAACTGGAGATGTTTTTGAAAACTATTTGAATTCAACTTAGCCTGCTCAGAAGTGTTTCCACAGAGGCTGACTGTACATATACAGTTTTCACTGATGACATTTGACAGAGCTGTTAGTCCCTCTTGACTCTGATGTATGATATCACATTACAGGAGCTGGAGCAACCAGTGATATACGCACATGCAAAACAACATTTACCGATTATTTACCATTTGTTCTGTTAAAAAACAAAATCCCTGAAACTAGCTCTTTCATCAACAAAGAAAGCAAGAGGAGACATTCCCTATTAATATTGCTCTTCAACCCTTGGAGTGATGCATTTACTCCTAGACGCTGGGAAATCCCCACTGCTGTGTCCAGCAGCCTGTTGGCCATGGCAGAAGGAGGCCTTGTCTTTCAGACTCCGCTGATTTTTGCTTAAATTTCTACTTTCTCACTTTTTGGCGGCTATGCAGATGGACAGCCACAACAACCTGCTCTCTGGAGGAAACCAGACTTTAAAGGCTGTCTGGATCCTCAGGAGCCATGTGAGCTTTGGGAAGTGTAGCTCCAGGAGGGGAGGATGCTCGAGGAGCTGGTGGCAGTCCTGATATTTCTTCTCTGTCCGGTGGTGAAGGAGGAGTGCTGCAAGGCAGGAAAGCAAGCCATAAGCACGGCTGCCTTCCAGAAGGGAAGTGCTCCTGATAATGCTATGGCATGTTCTCCTGGCACAGGGCTGTGGTGACCTGATGGCAGGTCCCTCTGCGCTGTACGTATCCAGTACGGCCCCTCAAACAGCAGCTACTGTCTTCTGTCATTTGGTCACAGAAATTTTCCTGAGACTTTTATTTCAGTGTTCCACAGAAAGAAGGCCAAAAGAAGTAATTGTGAAAAGAAAAACATTTTTGCCAACTGAGTCTCAATTATCACATCAGCAGCCATATTCTTGTGTGTAAACTGTCTTTTTTTAAAAAAAACACAAGTGCAAGAATTCTTTGGGGATTCTTACTGATGAAATCTCTTATTTTCTCTACAGAGTGATAGTCCTTAGGGAATTGCCATGAGTTGTAAGAAAAGTGTTGCAATGTAGTGTAACATTATGATTTAACTGTGATACTGTCTGATTATCATTTCTCTTAAGTGCTGAATCTGCAGTATCTTTTTCTGCAGACTCTTAAGAAACTTAATACAAGAAAAAAAAAAATATCTCCAAAAGATAGAAGTGATGCTTCTGCACTAAAGTGGTATCTTTGGACTTCATAAATTTGATTGCAAATATAATTCTAAATGTGACACTATTTATGTTGGAAATACAAAAATAAATATTTTCTGTTGTTTTCAAGTCTCTAAATCAAAGTAGTAAATGGAGCCTTCACCAGTAGCCTTTCTGGTCTTTTTGCTCATACTTGAGTCTTTGTTTTTTGGTCAGAACGAATTATCTGTGCCAACATTTGGGGAAAAAAAAAAAGGAATAAGTGAAAAAGAAAGAATTTTTCCTCATTTGATGAAATAAAACCATTTAAAATTGAATTACATGAATCAACATGGACAATAAGAGACTTCTTCAACTATAGAAAGATGTGTTGATTCCCAAATGTGCAATGTCTTTGACTTTGTTTGGAAGGCCATTTCCCTGGTCAAGAAAATCAGGTCCTTTCACTGATTACATATTATCCCTTGTGGTTTTCCATAAATCTAAATATTCTTACAATTAAAACAGACTGTATGATCTTTCATCTAAATCTTTCTCTTTAAGAAAAAAGAGTATTTAAACCTTAATTTATGAACTCTGATCCTATTAACCTTTCACTTGATTTGCTTCTGTGCCTTGATCTTGTAAACAAGCTATTATACTTTCTGCAATTTTATTCAGTATGTGCTATTTCAAGACAGTCCAAAAATTAAAGCTCACCTGCACAACCTAAACTAAACATTTTTTCTCTTCTGCATCCTTGCTTTGTATTCAAAAAGTTCCATAATTTGCTTCAAACCTTAGGAAAAAAAAATCCCTCAACAATCTGTGTCAATAAACAGAAACTTTTTTGCCTTTTGCCAGTGGTTTCTCAAGCAATTGTTCTGTTCAGAGCATACAGCTATTCCCCCTTTTGCCGCCTCCAGAAGGAATTTGTGCTCTGCACTCCTGCTGCTGTTTCTTCAGACACACTTTGTTTTCTTTGTCTCTGCTACTTCCACCAGCCCAGATTGTCTTTATTTCCTTTTTCCCCCACTGTCTTAATTCCTTTGCTCCTCCTATAGACATCAGGACCTTAGCTTTTAAAAATCAGTCATGCTGCTCCTTTTCCTCCCTAGTTTTACCATCGTATTTGTTCATCTTGGTTTATGAATGCTTTGTCCTCCATTCTTCATTCTTTTTATTTCAGTCTTACTTCTTCTTCTTTCCCTTTCATTTTCTAGGATTCTACCTTGTTCTCTATCTCAGATCTTGTTATTGTCCAGGATTCCCCTCCTTCTGAAACGCCGCATCTCCCTTTGGCTGCTGATGGGCACTTCTACTTTCATTCTCCTACCTGTACTCAAGATGAGGGAAGCTATTTCCCAAGGATGTGTAGCTACTTCTCTCGGGTGTAGGCATTACATGCAATGCAAGATTTTTTTTCCCCTGCTCATTGAACACATCCTACCCACGAATTTTCAGAAGAGGCCAATTCCTTCCTCTGTGAGTTAAAGACCTGCAGCCTCTGCAGGGCTTGGTGGGGTGAGGCAGCACCACATAATTTCCCATAGCTGTCCCAAGGCTTGCTGAGCCGTGTGCTCTCTTTAGCTCAGGGGACTGTTGGGACTGTCCTATCTGATGCTCAGTGGCCACCCTGCATTAACTGCTATTTACCGTATGTTTTTTAACTTGTCTTTATTCCTTAGGAGCCTGGAAACTAGTTCCATTTGCTGGGAGAAAGTAAGTAGCATTACTGGTGTCACCTTGGAGTTTGCTGAAGGCTGTGCGATTTTGTGGAGATCAATGAGCAGCGGCCCACAAGTACTGTCCACGGTGGGACAGGAAGCTGGGTATCTCCAAAAGAAGTTCAGGACTACACAAAGATAGAAAATGTTCTATATTGTAAGATGGGATTGTTGTAATTTCTCTTCTTACAAAGCTTGTTTTGTATAACTGAGTTATCTTATGAAAAGGAAAACTGGAGAAAGGATGGTTGTTTGGTTTGTTGGGTT
>Ga0181612_116044_pt1 | contig 13434 bp, 5 predicted proteins | sample HoacroProtozoa21_FD_119630 | JGI IMG/M metagenome (GOLD analysis project Ga0181612, IMG submission 119630) | Hoatzin crop microbial communities from Cojedes, Venezuel. Combined Assembly of Gp0051906, Gp0051904, Gp0051908 | reverse complement strand
TACGTCCCCAGAGAGAAAAACTGGCAGATGCTTTTGTCTTGGAAGTGTTTAAAAGAAAACTGCAGAACAGGAACAAGGGAGAGAAGGGGCCCTGTGTGGAGTCCCAGTACATTTTGGAAATGGCCAATATGCAGTTTTCATCAGTACTAAGGCGGGGCGCAATATGGTGCCTGTAGCTCACTAGGGAATATGAATGTTGATTAAGCATACTCCCAGGCTTTGAAATCCTGAAAGCAGTGTCAGAATAATGGATGTTGAGCAAATGTCAAGCATTTGTTAATTTCTCTGTTATTTGGAGTTTATCTACCATGATCAATCAAATAAACTAGTGCTTCTCTGTTGTGGCATGTGTCATTGATATGGTGATTAGGTGGCAAGAGAGGACTTCTGCCTTTTTTTTTTAATCCAGGTAACAGATTACATATGATCAGCCAAAACTTTAAGTTAAAGATTTCTTTGCAGTTGGTTTAGTGTGAAGTGGTGCGTTAACAAAATACTTCGGGGTACTGAGAGAAAAAACTATTTGCAGATCTGCTGTGCTAAAAATTACACTCATGTCATTTTTTCTGTTTTTGGCCTTAAAGCTTTACTGTTGTGGGGAAGGAGAAATTACTTCTAAATGAAAGTTGGTAGAAGAAACTTTTACTTAAAAGGAGAATTTTGAAAACAAAGGATATGCACCCCAAATTAATGTTAATTTATGGCTTAGCCCACTTCTTCAATCTAAATCTTTTGGTTTCTGTAAAGTAGGTCTTGAAATCGCTGTTTTTGACTGGGAAACATGTTGAGATACCCTTTAGTTGAAAGTGAAGGGGTAATTCTTTGACTTGTGTGAGAATGACCCTTTGACTTTTATAAGCATGCACACTATTTTATAAGAATGTATCAGGGACGTTGTTAGCTACTGACTAACATGCAGAAATGTAAACAGTCCAGTTCAGAATATTTTTTCTCCATCTTCCCAATTTCCTGTGTTTTCTGATGTGCTATATAATATATAAAGACTTTAAAATGGGAGAGGATAGGGTTGCGATGTTTTGTGTGAGGGCTTTTTGAAAGCTGCCTGAAGGACGTTAACAGTCAAATTTCACTGCATTCTAGTGAAGTTTAGTTATCCCCTTCTCATGGATTTTTTTTTTTTTTTGCAAAGTCTAGTTCTTATGTGCTCAATTTAAAGACAGCAATGTGTATGTTTATTGTGTTTTTGACAACTCCCAGAATTTCAAGAAGTGTCAGTGAGTCACGCCGTATGACCTGATGCATGTTGAGGTCACCTTCGGTTTATTCTAACAGAGAACAAATGATTGATATCGAACTAGTTTTCCTTCTGCTTTGACTTCCATGTTTATTTACCAAGGCCTCCAGGCCCAGTCTATTAAGATTGGTCAAATTTTGGTGCTTAATGAAGGTTATGCTATATGGTGAACCTGTTGACTGTTTACGTTGCAGATGATTCTGTTCGGTCAGTGCATGGAATAAGAGTGCTCCTGGAATCCCAGCTTTTTCTGCAGCACTGCAAGAAGCAAAGCATATAGTCATTGTATGGATTTTCAGAACAGTGTGAAGAACACCAGAAAATAAATCTTCTGGAAAGAGGAGGAAGGGAAAGGAAAATCCTGTTGGTAGGAGTGGAAGGGAAGACTGCAGAAGTTTTAGGATGGAATAATATAATATTGTGATCACTTCTTGTCAGATGTTCCTTTCATAGTGCTTGCAAGGTGTAGGTAGATAACTTTTTAAAAAAGAATGCTGTAAGACCACTAGTAAAAAGGAACAGCTGGGTTTCATTCTTAGTGCATTTCTGCCATCTTTCCAATGGGAAGTAAGTAGTGGAATTAAATTAGTTTATTCCCTCTATGGCACAGTAAGCTATACCCCTGGGGCTAAAAATAGACTTTGTGACTATCCATGTATATGGTACAATACCTTACAGATACAAGGCGAAGTACTGTACTGTCAGTGAGGTAAATAGACAAGAATTAGTTTTTTTTTTTTTTTTTTTGCTTTTGTTTTGTTTCCTAATTACGAGTAGCATTAAAATTATAACCTTTGAAAGATAAACACTGTTTAGGGCTTAAGACTAAAAATCTCAAGGGGACTAGCTATAAATGGATTAATTTCTTGCCTTAAATCTGTATCATTCCCAAAATTGGAATTTACTTAAAACTACTCTTCTGTGTCATCCATGTTTGACAGAGCTAAAATTCTTTAAATTATGTCACATATGGGAAACATTAATAAGATCCTGACTTGTTTAATGAATTAACAATTCTGATTGGATTACTGGAAGCTTTTTTGACTTAAGGTGTTCACTTTTTACCCTGGAGATAGCTATGCAACAGTGTGTGTGCTTGACATGTGATGCATGCAAATGCTAAATACAGTAGCAGCATGAGGCAAGTGTCATTAACAGTAATTTATGTAATGAAAGCCACCTGGCTGTATTCATAATTAATTGCTTGTAAATAGTAAATTTAAATATAATTTATAGTTTTCTAAATTTGATTATATATATTTTTAGGAGCAAATTGTTTAAGGGTGTTTGGGGATTTATTTGGTTTTAAATTGGCACAGATATGCTTTTTACATACAGGCTAATTTTTTAACATAAAATGAACAGTCTAATTAGCTTCAAATTGCCATTCACTCATAAAAATAGTTTTCTAAAATTAGATTTAAACATCTAGTATATACAGGACAATATAGGTTTGAGGAATAAAAGTATCAAGTAGAATGATTTTCCCCTTTCTACACAATTGGGAAATTTAAGATTCGAATCTGAAAAACTTCTCTTGACAAGGTGTTCTGTAATCTGATTCTTTTCCTGGGGGAAAGGGGAAGTAGCATGATAGGGTTATCCAAACAAAATGAGGAAGATGAACACAAAATTAATAAATCAAGTATTTCTTTCCAGTAATAGTCTACTAAGTGAATGTTTTTTCAAAGTATGGACCTTGGCCCTATCAAGAGAGCAGATAGGAACGATGAGGGGTAAATCCCTGGTTTAAATTGTTGCTGCTTTGCCTTAACTGCTTGTTGAGGTCCATGGCTGTTGTAGCCTAGGAACATCTTTCTTTGCACAACTTTCATGCATTTTTGTCTAATGGTTCAACATTTAGATTGTGGTACTAAGAGAAAGAGTTCAAACTTGCAAACCTGTTTTCTATATAATCTTAAGTAAATTGTGATAAAGTGTGGATGATGTACAGTTAAGTGCAAACAAGGAATTTGCAGAGGTCTGGTTTTTTTCGCTGTCTCTGTTATGTTGCTTTGTGCCTCTGCTTTGGGGTGTGTTCACTGATTCTTTCCTGGATATTAGTAAACTTTTCTTCTTGCTAAGTAACATGGAGTAGTTGAGCACAAGGACATAGCAAATCATCTCCTTATGTTAGTCTCAAGCTTTACTTCTTTTATTTAATCGTCTGAGAAATTTTATGGGTAGAGTTAAATGGAGAAGTTTAGACAATACCAGGCGATGGAGATGTGGAGGACAACTACTATGATTATCAAGATGTATGTGTGAGGCAAACCCTATTTGACTCCTGTCAGTTTCTTTCATCAATGGACTCCTTGACTACTGATGAAAGGGTACCAGAGAAGTTCTACTATGTGTAAGATGAAAAGATTCGATAGTCATTGAAGCCTGATGTCAGAATATTTGAGAGTTTTAATTTCATGTTTTAGCACTGACACTGTATTTTTTAAACCCATGTTACGAACGTATTTTCATTTTGTGTTGCATCTGAAAATATTTTTCAGCTTCAGAGTTGAACCTTACAAAAGACTTTTATGTTTTTATGGAAGAGACTTTATTTGAGACATTAGTGAAAGAGTATTTACTTACAAAGTTCTCTGTGTGGGTCTGGCGTTTCAGTAGGTTTCAAACATTCATGCAACAAGCATGCGCTGTTTAACTCTGGGAAGAAGAAATACTGGAACAGTCTCGGGCAAATTGCTATCTATTTTCTATACTTGCTTAATAACATAAGACGACGAAAAAGTTACTTCTTTTCATTTGGAAATACCACTCTTCTGTTCCTCTGTTTTTTCAGAGTTCCATTTTTAACCATAATATCTACCAATGTTTATCCACTATTACAGCATAATGTTGTCCTTCTCATCTTAAGCATATATATGTGAATGGAAAAATTGTGTCTTTATTCTGACTACTTTTTTCATTTTGGGAGCTTGATCAGAAATACTTTGTACTCATTTGAATATGGCATATTTTGAGTTACGCTTGTATTACTGCTGTTGAAAGATTTTTGTGGTGTGGGTGAAAGAAGGTGGAATTCATCTCTACGAAGAGCTAGCATTATTTTGTGATCATTGCCTGTATTGATAATTTGTATTTACCTCTGCATTTTTTTTCCCTGCCTGATACAGATTGTTCATAGTCTGCAGTTGTTTTAAAATATATTGGCTGTTACAACAGACACCAAAAAAATGAGGTGTCTACAGAAGGAATTGGTGCCCTGTTCTTAAAGGAACATCTAAGTCTTTCTAAATGAAAAATCATTTAAACAGTATCTAGTACCGGCAATTTTCCTCTGTCTGCTGCTAGAACTTATTGGCCAACTAGGTCAGACATTATTAAAGTTCAAGTGGCCCAGTGGGAAAAGTAATGGCCTTATGCTACTATGAATTTTAAATGCTGCCATTTCTATGTATTGCACCATCATCTGTTCTCCCACATCACTAAATTGTATAGAAGTTGTGGGACCAACCAATGTCAAGGTCATAGAAGTGATGACTCTTCTCAAGTAGCCTTCTTGGAGCTTTGTCATACAGTTATTCTCATAACTATGGCTATAGACAGCAACGTTGTATGCACATGCCTGCATTTAACCTTTTTATTATCATCAGATAGCATAAGCCTGCAATGCAGGATGTCTTTTTCCTTGGACACTTTACCTGTGGTTTTTATTTTTGATCCTACTAAAGGTATGAAATCGACTTTGATGCAAAGACAATTTTTAGTAAGTGATTTGTGTTTAAACCTTTTGAGTTGAGCTGTTGTACAGTTTATTGAACTGGATATTGGAGAATTTCAAAATTGATTAGCACTATGGTTCTCCAGATACACTTGAATTTTATCTTGATTTTAAATGTGATGTACTAGGTCTGAAATGAGCATATCAGCCGGTACTTCTTGTCATATATATATATTTATTGAGTTTTTATAGTATTAATATATTTGTAATGGGAGTATTTCCCCAACAGGACTGTATTGGCTTTGTAGTTCCCAAAGTAGTAGTTACTGATAATGTTTCGTTGTATGGAAGGCTTCTTATGCTGAGGTAATAAAACTGATTTTGTATCCCAGACTTGAACTGGTATAGCTGGAAAGCTGTAACATTGGAAGATAGCCACTTTACAGAAGTTACTGTGGTGTAGCTAAAGACTTAAGTACTTTTATGTCACTTAGTTACTCCAATTCAAACTCATATATTGATTTAAACACGTATATTGATGCACTCACACCCATATGTATAGACGTATATTGATGCACTCACACCCATATGTATAGACACACACGTATATTGATTTAGGTTAAATTGGTAATCACTGACTTCTGACAAGTCAATGTTAGATTTGTGAATGATAAAGTACAAATATGTACAGAGACAATAATCTGCTTTTTGAGAATTTTCATTCAGAGAAATGACCACAAGCATATTAAAAGGAAATATTTCAATATTGAAAGCTGCAGAGAAGAGATGTTAAAGCCATAACTGTTCTGGAGGTCAGTGAGTCTCCCTCCTTCATTCCATGTTCTTCAGTGCTTGGATGCCTGTAAGCGTAGCAGTTCTCAGGCTTTGGTAGGTCTTTGTTATTATTGAGCCCTCCTGGATCCTCATGTGGAACCATTGAGACTACTAAGAAGCCTTTATCCTGTCCTGACAATCCTGACGTGTAGAAGAAGTTTTGAGAATCCACCAGTTGTCACCTCCTCTCAGGTGGGAAGTTCACCATCAGACTGTCTGTAGTTGATTTACAGGTGTAGCTGCGGTGCTTGTTAGCCTACGTCCTGCAGTTCTGGGAAGGCGCGGAGGCTTTACGCACCCGTGTATGTGTTATGCAGTTGAACCAATGCTGCCAGATACTTGAAATCCATTATTGACAGAGTATTTTAGAAATAAGAGAGGACTGGTTAGCATGTGATAAGCAGTATAGCAACATTGCCTTATTTAGGAGTCACTTTTCCAAAGCATTTGCAGTACAGAAGATGAGAATTAAAAGACTGTTTGGGTTTCTTTCATGTCTTTGATAATGTAACAGGAAAAATATGTTTGACACACATTCTGGAATTTCAGAATAGCTGTGAGGAGGATTCCCCTTCCACCCCCAGTCATTTAAATTTGTCAAATATACGTATTTCGTTCCTCACATAGGTTCTTAATGCAGCATGGCAGCACCGTGCAATTCTAGCCCTTACTTTTATTTTAAAGCTCAATATTGCATTAGTAAAAATTTTTAAAAGCTTATTACACGTGGAAAGGGGAAGTTCTTTTCCAGTTATTAGAAATGAGGGACTCTTGCTGTCTGCTTCAGAACATTTCATGAAGGGGTATGACTAGCACTGCATACTTACACTGGAGACTGTGGAAGGAGATAAATTATTTCACCCCATACCTGAATTCCTACAATAGCTAAGTGCAGTGTTATATGCATTTCCAAAAGAAGGTTTGACACTGCTGCTTCAGGATTTCACATATAAGCTTCTGAATTTTGGAAATATAGCTCCTGCCCCCACACTCAGTTTTTTAACCAATATATTTATCGTCTTAATGAGGTGGAATGTTCCATTTTGTGAAAGGGAAGCAATGAAGCAATATTATTTTTAGATATCATTTGTTTAACAAAAAATATAAAGGCTGTTCTATATATATAATACGTATTTGTCTCGTGATGGACTTTACTTTTCCCCTGCTTGTCTTCACTTGTGTGAATAGTTTCTGGATTGAATACTGCAGTTCATATTTACTCTTGTCTTTTTTTTAACAGATCTCTCTAGATGCTCTTCCTTTGTTCCGTGCTAAAAAACATGAAATATAAAGCTGAATTTTTTGTCTTTCTATTTTAGACAAAAAGTGTGGAGTTAAAGATGAGGGAAAGGAAACCCATTTTAAAATGAATGGATGAAACAATGAATGAAACAAGTAGAAACTTGGTTTTGTACAAAAATTTTATGTTTTCAGTACTCTCAGAAAATAAAGTAGAAAAGTCTTAAGTTTTATCTTATCCCTAAAGGATAAATCATTTGCAAGGGCTGATAATATAGTATTTGCAGAAGTTGTCATGTTTGGGTTTTCTCCTGGTGAGGCTGTAGTAAACAGCAGATAGTAAGTTGGACAGCACCCCAAATCTTGGCAAGATCTGCAGGCCTGCTTTGTTGAGAAGGTGATCTGATCCAATTAAATTATTTTCCTCCTTACTAGCTGTTTCTTGTCCAGAGTTTTATATCAACTCAGTTATGAAGCACTGATCTGCACCAGCATGTTATCTGTTACTAGTTTATATATGAATACTCATTACAAAACAAAACATTTCTGAAATACTCTCCAGGGATGATAGCATCTCTACCAAATTGTCGGATTCATTAGAAGAGAATGGTCTAAATTTTACTCTTACATATTAAATGACCAAAAGGCATGTTCTTTTTCCAGTACCAGACTTGCATTTGTCTTTTTAGCTTGACTGATCTCTAAGTTCTTAGAGAAAATTTCTCTTATCTCTTGTTCTGGTTTGATTTGGCCATCCCATTCTAAATGTGGGTGGGCTTTGATATCTGTAATACTTTTTTTAATGATAAGCTGATTTTTATATCTTTATATCATTTGGAACATAGAAATGACATTTCATTTTTTTAAATAAAAAAATTTGACATTTTGTAGCAGATTTTAGATTTCACAGTTTTCTACCTAAATCCAGTTATGTATTGACAAGAGCACAAAGTGCATCAGGCATTCAGGTGGGAGTATGCTGCCAATATCAACACAGAGTAACAAAAGGTAAATTGGTTCATTATGAATGCTGGTGTACAAGAAAAAGAGGATATTTGACGAGCGAGGCTGGTTGCTTTAAACAGAGCTCTGGGAGTTAGATCCATTACCATCTAGAATTGCAGAAGAAAATGTTTCCATGAAAGTGGCTGCTACAGATCTTAAGAGGAAAGTTTGCTTGTTTTCTTGGGAAAGAGATTTAGTTCTTCAGATGGCTATGAAGTTAATTAATTAATTATTTTAACTGGATAGTACTTGGAATTATGAGTTTGGAGTTTTTTGGTTGGTTGTTTCAGAAAATCAGCAGATCTGTACCTTGCCTCTTCAGCTGGTCTCATCAATAGAGCACAACCTTGTCTATATGCCTTGCCTTCCAGTAAGCTGTGAGGCTTACTATAAAGTTTATTCAGTAAGAGGCCATAATGCAGCACTGAAATGTTATGTTGAGTAAAAGATATTTTCAGTGTTATGTTTGTTTTCCTGGGTATCTCAGCTATATTAATTTGCCTGCCTATTTGCTGCTTTGAAATCCTGTATAGAAGCATCAGAGGACGGATGGAGCCCTAGGAATTTAGCTGCTCCTGTAGAAGTAATGGTAACTTACATGGCAGTATCCCTGCTGTCAGTATTGGCAATTGTGATCCTGCTGTCTTGCAATGCAAATACGTGTTCATGGCTTCTGTCCCCTCTCCAAGCACACAGTACTGTCTTTTTCAGTGCTTTCTGAAACCATGATCTTTCAGTTTTCTGTCAATGGCATCTTGCAATAGGTGCTCCAGCTGTGTGTTGAGGAGCTGTTTCGTCTTGCCTGGAAGTTCTGGCAATGGAGTTGCGGCAAGGAAACGCCGAGTGGCAGATGAGTGATTTTAGTATTTAAGAGGGGAACTATGTCAACCAGAAGAAACATGGAAGCAGCAGTGTGAAGATATAAGTCAACTTCTCCTGGGGAAGGAGAAAGATCTTCTGGTAGTAAGGCTTGAAATTCTTTGAATGTTGAAATAATTATTTGTCACAGTCATAGTGGTTTTGTACTGCAATCCAGTATATATCCCACTTGTTCAGTTGCTGGACTGAATTTTTTAGTGTTCTTGGTAAGTCCAAAATGATCTGAACAGTTGGAGGCGTAGGAGAGGAGTGTTGGATTAAACTAAAGTAGAATGATAAAATCCAAGGACACCAAGGGAACAAATAAAATGGACAAGAGTCAGGAGTGTGAAGAGAGGGATAATGGTCTTAATTCTTTGTGATCTGTCAGTGGGTATAATAGGATAATGGAACAATAAGTAATTGTTCTGGGAATAGCCTAAAAATACAAAAATTGGTGTGTCAGTGGGAGAGAACTCAGACTAGAAATTCAGTTAAATGCTGTCCTGTTCCTGTTTTGTTTTTTCCACACCTTTTCTCTTAAATTCAGTTCTACCATTACAACCATGTAAATCTGCCAGATAATAATAGTTACGTGGAGAGCCATTAGGCAGCCATATGTATCCAGCTTATTTGCAGCCTGCAGGGTCTTTTTAAATAAATCAAGTTGAAATACCTTAGCTTTGCATATGTGTAAAGACCGTGTAAGTATATAAACTTAATTTCTTTCCTTTGTTCACCTTCTAAGGATGACATGTACATGCTGAAGGTTGCCATAAGTGGCTGGTGTACCTTTTGAGGAGGCGTTGTGGTACACATCTCGTGGCCTGTCAAATGATGTATATTTAAGAATATTTAAATTCTTTAAATTCTTGTCTATGTTCATTTTTCTGTAATCCATGAATTTCATAAATCCGTATATCAGTCAGTTTGTTGGTATCATTTTTCTACAGTTTTAACATGCAGTCAGTGAGTACTCAGGGTGAATGTTCTCATGAGTAAAATAGCAGAGATCAAGGCTCAGCTTACTGCTGTCACACAGATGTTGCACTGGGCAAACAATCCCAAAGTACAGTGTTGTGGCAAAGATACTGGAAGCACAGATATCAAGAAGACAATCTAGTAAGCTCTTTATATAGGACTGCGTTAATCTAGTTGCTTTGTTCCTGATGCTTCAGCTGGTTGGTTTAGAGGTAACTTTTTATGTTGTGCTGCATAGACATACCACCTGTTTAAACCTGAACAAACCATGTAGTCCTTCTGTGCCTCAGTTTTTGCTTGGGAAAGCGGGAGTAAGACTTCCTTGTCTTATATAAGTATTTCTGAGGTGTGAAAATTACAAGGAGAAGGGCCATTTAAGTATGGAGAGAACATTTGCATTTAATGTGCATGTGATGTGATACAGGTGTTAAATTCGCATACAAGAAATCTGGCAGAAGAGCAAGACTTTAGACATTGCTGGACCTTTGAACTACCTATGCTGTGCCTTAGTAGAGAAGTTCACAAAAGGAAGAATGTTAATTATTCATAATGCTTTACTGTATCATAAAACTCGATGTATTGAGACTATAATTTGTTCAAGTTGCATCTAGTAGGAAAGTATATCAGGAGTAATTAATTGTATTCAGGATGTGATGAGGTAGATGTATCCACAGAGGACAACTGAAAACAGTAGTGGTGTGGTATTGATTGCCTTCCAGAGGGAAAAGAAATCTTGTCCCATTTCTAAATGTTAACAATTCAGATTGAAAAATTCCCACTTGGGAAGAATGCTTTCCAGGTTGCTTCATTGCCAGGTGTTTGACATTGAGTGGAGCCTTAGATGAATGAAGCTTATGGCAGGTTTTGGAAATGACCGACTCCGGGGAATCTCAGCTTCCTGCTGTGAAAGTTTCTGTTTTCAAAGCACATCAGTTTCAGTGGGAATGTTCCAGTGGTCCCATATGCTACTTCTGACAGAGGGGGAAGTTTTTAACCTGAATATGAGACAGCTACTGAAGAGGTTCCCTTGCTGCTAACAAAATGAATTTCAATATGTTGCCAATGAACAAGCAGCATGTTTCCAAATGCTGACGGAATTTAACTTCATCAATTATTAATGGAAATTTTGCTTTGTTTTGCTTTTTGCTGGTTCCCTTTTAACTCGGCTATCTGTCCTGATAGGACTTTGTGGGTTCTTAAGCTGAAAAAGGAATCACCCAAACAATATGCTCATTTGCTTTGAAACTCTTGCTGTATTTTCCTCCCCTCCCTTGTAAGCTCTCTCCTTGACCTAGCAGCAGGAAGCCTTTGTCTGAGGTGTTCATCTGGAACAACTTTTCCACACTTGTTTTCATGTTCTGTTAGATTACAGGGCAGCAGGCCTACCTTTGAAGCTCCCTTCTCTTTTGTTTCTTTGCAGTGCACTCCAGTAATTAACTTTGTCCTTCTTTTATTTGTTCCAGTCAATCGCAGTCCACTCTGCTGAGCATCTTCTCCCAGGAGTACCAGGTTAGAAGTTTTCTCCTTTGTGAGGGTTGACAGGTGCCTAATTGAATGATGAATGTCCCTTTATTTCTTTGTAATTGAACTGCCAGCTTTCTGATTGGTTTGGAGGATGTTCCCTTTTCCACATCAAGCACCGCCTGAGTCTCAGTGGATGGCTGCCAAGCCTACCCATCCATCTGTCTAATAACATCTAGCCTTTGCTTATTTGGTGGACCTGTAATAAATTATGCTAAACCATTATTATTCTGACAATAATAATTTCCCTGTGTTGCGTGGTTCCATGTGCTAAATGTTTGCTGACTTGCACTGTCAGTGCTGCTTTCCATTGCTGACAGAGATGATGATAAATGACCATTGCCGGAGTGGCAGAAGGCAAGAGAGGCAGAAAATGGAGTCATTTATCATGAGATGACAGGTGTCAGTCAAGTGGCAAGTCTCTATGGAATTACTTTTTGTAGTTTTTCAAATAAGTTGTTTTTAAGCAATGTTCTTCCTGGTTAAAAATACCAATTGAATTGTAAAACTAGAGTGCAACAGACTTAGATGGAATTGAATTGAAGGAAAATTAATACAAAGGTTGAAAGAGAGAACAAGTTTTTCTTTGCCCTTTGCATCCTTCAGTAAACTTACTTAGATTCAATTATTGTGACCTTACTGGCTTTTACATATATGGTACATTGCAGGACAGTCTGAAGATGTTTAGTTCAATAGGTAGATTGAATGTCATTTCTGTACAGAATCTAAAAACATAGTTCAGTTTATATATCAAAGTGTAGCCGAGGAACATGTGTTTGGGCAGCCGTGATTTCTGTGTTTTGTTCTATGGCACATTTGTAAGACTCTTTGTTTGGTTTTTTGCTTTTCTAGAAACAAATCAAAAGAACACATGCTAAGCATCACACTGCTGAAGCTATTGAAACTTACTACCAAAGGTATGACCTCCCCACCCCAGTTAAGAGTATCATCATAACTACTAATTGTTATGGCAATTGTGAGTAAATTAGCATATTAGCTTATGAAGCTAATTTTCTATAAAAATAAATTAAAAATTTGAGATGAGGAATACAGAACGGTTCACCTCAAATGTTTTTCAGTGAAAATGCAGAGATTTTTCAGCTTTTGTTCAGTCTGATTAAGAAAGGATTTGTTTCCTTGGCTACAAGTCAGAATGAGCAAATATTTTTTACAATGTGTGTGATAGTATTTATTATATATTGCCTATAGTTTGTAATTACAGGATTTCTGTGTTAAGATAATATTGATAACTTCCTTGCAGCAAGGGAGGTTGTTCTGTTACAGTTGCTTGTACTTTTAATACAACATTTGTGTTACATTAAAAGAAGTTACATATTAAATTCATGTATTGCCAGTTAAAGCACTAATTTTTAGATCACTCCTGTTTTACCAACAAAAGTGTCAGAAATAGCTGTTAAGGGAGGATGAAAACCTTTGTGTCGTTTTACAATATTTTACAATTGTTTGCATCTTAAGCTAATAAATTGTATTTGCTACACCTTATAGTTTGTCTGTTACATCTATAGGCTTTATTAGAAATACTGCAATGACATAATTGGTGCATACTGATAACTGGTAAAGATACACCATTAAAATATTGCTTTGTAGACTGACATATCTGAGGAGCTTCTGTGGCAAGTGAGTTTGTACTTCTGATTATAAATGTCTGATATTTACGCTTAATATTAGTCTGTAAGAATCAGGAAAATAAACAAAAAGCCTTCATTTGTAAACAATTAACAGTGCTTCCACAGAGTCATATATTTAAAACCTAAGCACAGCCTGATTATATCAGACACTGGTTTAGAATAACTAGTGGGAATGGTACTGTTTTGGGGATTTGATTTTCTTTTCTTAGTAGTTGTATAGTTCTGCAAAAATTTGTACTGGATCCCATTGCACTTTTCCTACTGTTGTTCTTATTTAGGAAGTATATTAATATTATCAGCCTGCTGTAGGTGACCCTGCTTCGGCGGGGGGGGTTGGACTAGATGACCCACAGAGGTCCCTTCCAACCCCTACCATTCTGTAATGCTGTGATTCTGTGATTAAAATTTTGTTG
>Ga0181612_108495_pt1 | contig 13434 bp, 7 predicted proteins | sample HoacroProtozoa21_FD_119630 | JGI IMG/M metagenome (GOLD analysis project Ga0181612, IMG submission 119630) | Hoatzin crop microbial communities from Cojedes, Venezuel. Combined Assembly of Gp0051906, Gp0051904, Gp0051908 | reverse complement strand
GGCTGAGGGGAGGCCTCATTGCTCGCTACAATGACCTGAAAGGAGGTTGCAGTGAGGTGACTGTCGGTCTCTTTTCCCAAGTAACTAGCGATAGGACAAGGGGAAATGGACTCAAGTTGCGCCAGGGGAGATTTAGATTGGATATTAGGAAAAATTTCTTCGCTGAAAGAGTTGTGAAGCATTGGAATATCTCCCAGGGAAGTGGTGGAGTCACCAAGCCACGGGGATATCTGGGTTGTGCCCTCTCTGCTCTGAGGACTTAGTTCAGTGCTGTATCTGATCTGTTTATCTTGTACAAATAACTCTCTGACCCCAAGACTACTTTTAGTTTTTGTCCTCTAGAATACTAATTTTGTTCTCTTTGTATGGTTATTGCACTGTTTCTTCATGCCTTTACCATCAAAAAATGGAGCGTTATCACGCCATTTCTGCATAAACACTGCAGGGACCTCTGTCACATCACTGGAGTTCTTTTGGATTGAAAGAGCACTAGTTGTTTCTTTTTAGCCTTAATGTTTGTTAGTATGTTAAAGTTTCAGCGGTAGATTTCATCTGAGTTGATCATGACTTAGTGGGGAAAAGCCAGCTTGGCTGGATCTGTGCAGTGTAACAGTGTGGTGTCTGTTTAGGATTTAGCTGCAGCCTGCTATGACTGTGTTAGCTGAATTCTCCTTTAGTGCATATCCACTGTGTAACTCTTGGTATGTATATGTTTTCAGAATTCAGCTGTCAGTCACACAAGTAAAGCAAAAAAGAAATACATAAAAGTTTATTGGATTGCTCCTGGAGATGCACCAAAACATGTACAGTTTCTGTAAGTAAATCTAGTATTAGTTCTAGTTTATTAAAATGCAAATAAGGTAAACGTGTACTATTGTCTGTGTCAAATATTGGCCAACAACTGAAAAGTATCCTTGGACTAAGGGCCTGAAAAGTCGACACCTCTTGCTTGCTACAGTGTCTACATTAATGCAGACACTTCTTCAGGGAAGACTTGGAGATGATTATTTCAATTTTTGCAGAAAGAGTAGAAGGGGGTTTGGAGACTGGTTTCTTTAGTATTTGTGGTTAACTGCTCACTTCTCATGCCTTTAATATACAGGGTTAAAAATCTTTTTCTGTCCTTGTACCTAATAAAAAGATATGTATACCCTCCTGTTACACTGCTAGGTTTTTTGGAAACTAATGGATAAAAGCTATGCAACTCTTCTCTGAGGTTATAATCTGTGCCACAGGCATGAAATTTTTCTTCTCCAGCAGAGCATGCAGTAGTGTATTTTAAAAATTATTTTTCCACTGAGATTTCAGATATTTTCCTACTTTAATCCCTAAAATGCTAAAGGTCTGCATAAAGATGGGGGTTTTACAAATAAGTTTTATGAACTATAGAAGCTTTTCCTTTTTTTTTTTTTTTTTAAAAGTAACTATCAGCTTTTGATGTATACAGTAATGACTCTGTGTGTGTTGTGTTTTTTAAGAGCCACAGTTGTGAAGAAATACAAGACTTTCTGGGTGAAGATTCCTGGTCCCATTGTTTCTCAGGCTAATGCGCTGTCCCCAGCAACACCCTTGCATGCAGCATCAGAGGCTGTATCAACTTCATACCCCGTTTCCTACTTATCAAAGCCAGTAAGTAATTATAAGCTTAAATAATGCTATCTTTAATGCTTGTGATCAATGGAATTTAATGAAATCACATTGATACAGCCTATTGACAGAAAGGGAGAGACAGTGGATGAGTAACTGAGATACCAGAGACTAAGAACAATAACCCTGTTGTGTTGGTTGAATTGCCTGAACTTGTGTGGGTTAAGTGTTGTCATGGCGCAGACACAGGTCAAAAGGTTGATAGAACGTTTAGAACTCTGTGCTGAAAAAATATTATGCATACCTGGGAAGAGAATGGGAAAAGACTTGCTCTGGTTTTGACTAATAACTTCCTGTTTAGTAACTGCTGGCTCAGCAGCCTTCTTCTATGGGTTCACGCGTGTTACTGACTTCCATTACTGATTCTTGAATGGATTAAGCAAGCATCATTATTTGATCCAGAAAAAGTGTGACTTTTAATCCATGTGTTTTCTCATTGTATATCAGTGGATCTGCTACTTTAAAAAGGAAACAAAAAGCTGGTCTTCCCTTCTTTTTTCCTTCATCCTACAGCTGTTATTACCTCTCTAAAAATTAAACAAATGGAAGTTTCTCTAAAGTTTTTACTTTCTTTTCAAAGTTATTCTATTATAATGTCTTTAAAGTGAAAGTTCAGCTTGAGTAAAAGTACAGTTCGGAGCTCGCCACAATTTCACCTACTAGTCCTGGGGTAGTTGTAGGGATGGGTTGAGAGACTGGTATGTAGACATAGATGGAATTTCGTTGCTGTTCCTTGTACGCTTTATTCTAGAAGCGCCTAGTAAGGGAGGAGGAAGAGGGAAACTCTCATTGCTTACGACATGTTTGTTTGCTTAACTGTCTAGTTTAATGCATCAGGTTGTGGAAGTACGAAGTTCTGCATTAGAAACCCTTCGAAGTGTGATCCTGAAAGTGCTTCCTGTTTTTTTCTATCCTTCCAACAAGAGAAAAGTTCAGTATTTATTGAAATGAGAGGTCCAAGTGAAGGATATTTAGCATTTGCATTGTCCCATGACCAGTGGATGGTGAGTGTCCTATTCTACTTCTTTTGTTGCTTTCGTGATCTTAGTAAAGTTTGAATGGTATTCCAGCAAAACGTGCATATGGAAAAATTAAATGCTGCTAGATGTCACACAAAATAACTTCGCCTGCAGTGCTGAAGCACAGGTTGTCTTTTATAGGTGGATATTCAGTTTTAGGTCAGGAATGGCTGTTTGCCGTAGAATTTCCCTGTGGATATCTGTCTTAGCAGAATCCAACCTGTCTAATTGCACACTAGCTGACTGGAATTCCTGGTTAGATCAATCTTTCTTTGTTACCTAGCAAAAAAACATCACCTGTCAGAAGCTGAGTTGCTATGCTTTCTGAAAACCATTTGCATTTCATCATTGTTTGTATAGGAGTGACTCCATTCAATCTTAAAGTGTTTAGAGATCCTTTTTTCTAATTGGTGTTAAAGTGAAGGGTTGATGTTGTTGACAAATGCATAATCCATAAAGTAGCTGTTGCACAAAGAAGATGCTGTTTATACTCATGTCCCTAGTGCAAGAACACTTGGTTTTTAACAATACTTTGACTTTACAGCTATGATGAAAATCAACTTTTAACTAAAGACGGTTTCTGAATAACATCAACATCCATCTCTGTCTTGACTGGTTAATTTAGTAAATTCTAGATAATTAAAGGAATAATATGGTTGTGACCGTGGGAGGCGGGGAGGAGGGTAATTCATAATGTGCCTTACTATGTGTCATCTGTCTGACTTAATGGGGTTCCCCTGTAATCCTAAAGTGTTTGAAAGCTGGGAAATAATAGCTTGACAGCTAGAGAATTCTGTATCAGGTCTTGTTCCATATATTAAATCAAAGAGCTTTTGGAGATTACCAGAAATGGTTTTTATTGGGCTATAAATACTTTTTTCTTTTAAAATCTCCAGGGTGGTGATGATGCATATCTGTGTGTTAATGAGGACCACCGTGTTCATGTAAGCACTGCCTATCTGAAGGGACAAAGTCGTCCTCTTTTGGATTCAGAGGTACATTTGAAAACAACTAAGACACTTCCACAAATATAGGTTTGAAGTAATGAATGGTGTACTGCTGCTTTGTGCTTTTTTGCACAACATCTGTAAATAGTAAGATGGATCCATTAATTCTCTAAGATGAGATTGGTTGGGCTCTTTCTTCCTAGTAAATGTTACCTTTGGAAGTCTAAATTTAAATTTTTAAAAAATAAGTTGCATGGTGCGAGGTTACTGTGAGGAACTTTGTGCCCATTATTACCCTGTCCCTTTGCTAGAGCTGCAGTTGCAATTGATGTGTCTTGGGTTAAAGGTTGGAAGGGAAGAGGAGATTGTTATGAGCTAGAGAAATTGATGGTAAAAGGTCTAACCTCTGTGTTGCTGTGTTGATTTACTGACATACCTTCTGAGTTGGTATGCTTGAGGTTTTTATCACTCCCCTCCTCCCACCATCATTGCCACTCTTTCTTTGTGCACCAGGGAGCTTTTAAGCCAATTCCTCTCAGTCTGAAAAGACTGGGTGTTGAATGTCTCCTGTTTCACAGAGTGCCCTTAAAGACATATCATGGAGGATTGTGGATGGTGTTCTTCAGTGTTCTTTCAGAAGGAGTATTATTCTTCCTGCTTATAAAGGGAGATTTAATCTGGATGCCAGTTACTACATCTTTCTCGCAGATGGGGAAGCTAGTGAAGGTAAACCTCACTTGCATATGGTTGTTTTTATTTGAACAGCTCCAAATGAGCTAGGAACCCTTAAGTAAGATATGGCTTAACTGACACTTCTTACCTGAACTAAGGACTCTGATTTCCAAGTTTGGGGCACTTAGTTCAGACATCTTTACTGCCTCTCTGGATCATGGATTTGCTTTTGGAAGTCAGACTTACTCATATATGTGTGTTGCATGCCCACTTGATGCTAGGAAGTGTTAGCTTCTTGAGAGCTGGCCATGTCTTTTTGAAATGGAGATTAGCATCAGAGGGAATTATTCTTCACATCTTGTGTATGTAGTGGAGAAAGATATTTTCTGTGGAGGGATGAGTTTGTTCTTGTACATAAGGTATGCAAGACAGCTCAGCTGACATCTTAGGTTTAAATTTTGATTCTCAGACTGACTTCTTACCATGTTGCATGTCAGAAATGTAGTTTGTATGATTATGATTGGTGGTCACAATGGGCTTGCATTCATAAATAAGGAGTGGGCATGCTTACAAGTTCAGTGTCTTTCATTAGCCATAAATAAATCACTTAATGTCACTGCTTAGGTGGACTAATATACAAACATGGTCGTCAGCCTCTGATCACCAATGGAATATACACTGTCACAGGCCTCCCTCGGGATATTGGAGGTTCCCGCTCCCCACGACTTATCAAGGCTCATGGTAAGCTGCAACTTCTAGTTTTGTCTTCCAGCTCTAGACTTGCTGAGACCGAAGAGGTAAGTTTTCCTCATTGTTGCAGAGCAAGTATTTCCTCTTTCTTTCTGGTACTTGTGTCATATATATACCCTTGGCTAGCAAGATCTGAGACTGTGAAGACAGAGTAGAATTATTAATAGTTACTGATTTCAAGAATAGCGTTACAAGATTCTTTTTGCCCAGGAAAATGAACCTGCATTTGCCTATTGCTTAAACAGAAACCAGTCCTAATTATAAACTTACATCTTTCTGGTTTGATTTGTTCTAGTTACATTATTGGTTTAATTCTATTTGAAATGAGAAAACCCCTCAACTGACAGTCCAGAGCCATTGAAGTTAATGAGAATTTTTTTCTCACACAGTACTGGACTTTAAAACAGGCTCAGGAGAGAACTATCACTCATTTTTTGTCAAAGATATTGTCACCTTTCATCTTCTGATGGCTAAGTTGGTGACAGAACAGCATCTCTCACCAGTATGTACTGACTGCGTGGAATCTGCAGTAGCCAAGAGCTGCTCTGTTGTGCCGTGTGGGCATAGTATGATTATCTTTTATATGGATGTTTCTGCCCTCTAGCAAAATAAAAGCTATAAAGTTGTAGTCTCAACCAGGTGATTAAAAACTATAACTGGTAAACTCTGACTGTATGTGTACAGACTGAACTACTATACAGTCTTTGAAGCTGGATTCATATGCAGCTAAATTACTCATGTTTACCTCATATTTTTTCAATTTGCAGGAGCACTAATGTTTGTTGCTTGGATTACCACAGTTAGTATTGGCATTATTGTTGCACGATTCTTCAAACCTGTCTGGTCTCATTCATTCATGTTTGGAAAGGAGATGTGGTTTCAGGTAGGCAAAATCTCACCATATTTCCAGCTGTATTTTCTAGCTTTATTGTAAGCATACAAACCTCTGAGATCCAAGAAATAGGAGGTTAAACTTGGTGTGATTTTTATCTTTCTTTATTCTCATCAAATAGAACAATTACAGATGAGAAGTTCACCTACTTACTAGTAAAAGCAAACTCTAAAGAGGACACTAAGAACATTTTTAACTGTACATCTGTTAAATGTATTTTAATGGCATATTAAGAAAGCTGGAGAGTTTCTAAAAGCAGACTTAACTTTTCTAGGTGCATCGTATGCTTATGTTGACCACAGTCATGCTTACAGGCATTTCTTTTGTGTTGCCCTTTGTATATCGAGGTGGTTGGAGCCAAGTAAGTGTGTGCTTTTGTTTTGTTTGTGAACTGAAATGTAGAGGACGGACCAAATGAATGAGAAGGAGGTCCACTGACAACTCTAACTGATTACAGCTGTTGCTGGGGTAATTGCTGTGAAAGCTGTGCTTAAGCAGGACTCCTTTAAGCACAATTTAAAAACTTCAGTACTTTCCTTCCTTCCTTCTTTCTCCCACATAAAGTAATTGCTCTAAGTTTCTTTATTTACTAAATCATTCTTCTTCCCTTTTCCTTAGAGAACTTGAATTTGGGAGGGGTATGAGCATGGGATGGCCGACTTATTGACGTGGTAAACCTGCTGGGAATAAGTGTTGTTATGAACTTGGACTTGGGTAACTGTATCCAGTTAGTCTGGAATGTTAGATAGAGATTGTATACATGTTGCTGTTGCTTGTATAATATTTGGTGCAAGATGATACCATAAACTGGAAAGTCTAGAGAGTATCTGAATTAAAGGTGGGAGAAGAATGTGGTCACAGGTATGAGCTAGGAACTGTGGAAAGGGAATAAAATGTTTTAGGGTTAAGATTAGAACAGATAGGGTGAAAGTGGTGACCAGTGCTGGGAGGAGTTACAAAATAGGCCTCTTCTGAAGACACATGATTGAGAACGAAGAGCTTAGAGCATAGCTTCTACAGTTCTACTGCTCTCTGCTCTTCAGCTGGTAGAATTTCTCAATGCAGCAAAAAGGTGGGACAAAGCCTGGGCAGACTTACCAGTTCCTCATGCTGCCAAGGAGAAGCACTTCCATCCAGCTGCGGGGCAGCTTACTGTAGCCTGTAGCTTCTGCTGGTCTAAACGTATTGCTGCTCCACCATTGTAACTTACTAACACAAGCATAAAACTATCCACTTTTTTATATTTTTTTCCTTTATCTTTATATGGATGTGATACTAAAGAAAAATGTCCTGTGTTTTAGCATGCAGGTTTTCATCCCTATCTCGGCTGTACTGTGATGGCTCTGACAGTTTTTCAAGCTCTTATGGCAGGTTTGAGACCACCTCGTCATGCGCCAAGGTACTCACAACTAAATCACTAAGTTACAGCCACAAGAATTAAATATGCCTGTTTCTTTAGAAATTCTTTTTACATAGAAAAGATAGCTTTAAAGTAGGTAAAAATGTCTGCTCATTTCATTATTTTTCCCCCAAACTATGTAATCAATACAATGCTTTTTGTTGTTTTGTAGGAGGCAATTGTTTAACTGGTTTCACTGGAGTGCTGGTACAACAGCTAGAATACTAGCTGGTGAGTAGGAGTAGTAGTTGTAATTCTCTTTAAAGTGATTTAAAGGAACTTTGTTCATTGTCTGGGCTATTGCTTGTCTAAAACATCTATGGAAATCCAGTCCAGGCATCTCTGAACATTCTTTTTCTTGCTGGCCATTTTCTGTGTGAGTTTAAGTGGCTGTCACATACAGCTTTAGGGAGAAAAAGTTACTGTGTAAAACTAAAGAGATTACAGAAAACTTGGAAGGATCTCTGTAATGAGGCCCTGTTCTTATCTTGAGTAATATCTTTTTGTCTTGGAAGGTTTGAGGAAAGTCTACTTACAGTAACATAGTTCAATGTTATTTAATGGGAGAGCAAACCACTTACAGAACCAGAAGCTGGGCTTAATTCTGTTAATTGTGAAAAGTTTCCACAGGCAGCTTAAGCACAAAAGTTGCGGTGACTGTGGCCTTGTTGGTAGAGTCACAAATGCTAGTATTTGTGGGACTGAGATGTGATAGCACCGTGAGCAGGATGAAGACTATCTTGGCCTTCCCCTTTCCTCCCTGCCTTCCCACTCACACTGTTTAAAAAAACCCCCAAACAAACAACTTTTACCTGCATGGTCTCCTTTAACCTCATTCCCCAAGCAGCTGTAGGCAGTTCATGGGAGATCTATTGCCAAAGGTGTTGAGAGACCTGACACAGCACTCCTAGTGTCTTTTTATCTTATTTTTACTGACTAGTGGTGACTATGTACTTGGGAATGGATCTACCAGCACTTGACCTACCAGACCCATGGGACACCTATACAATGATTGGTTTTGTAGCTTGGCATGTTGGTATTGATGTTCTTCTGGAAATACACAGCTACTGTCTCGTATGTAAAGGTACAAACCCAACAAAACTCCTGTTGTTAACCTTGCTTGCTGAGAGTTGTGGTGTACAAAAACTGTAACTGAGTAGATTGAATTTCAGGAGGTGTTCTTTGGCTTCTAGCTTGCAAGCTGAAAGAAATAACTCTCAAGTAATGTTGTCATATCTTCTGTACAAACTAAATGGGAGTAAACCAGTTTTCAAGACCAAAGTGTTCTAGAAAAATTGGTTTTGTCCCATTTTAATTAGTAACCTCTTATTTCTCAAACCACAGTTGATAAGGGCAGACTGAAATGTGTAAGTATTTTCCAAGAATGTATCACTTTGCTGTGATTTTGGTCACAGCTGGGTAGCTAAAGTCCAGGTTAATTCATGCAGATTTAGTCTGCGTTTTATTGTGACAAATTGCTGGTGTGATTGTCTGTTGTTGCATGAGCAGAATAATCAGAAACTTGAGCACAAACGCATGCAATTTTGAGTTAACAAGGGAATGAAGGTGAAATCCTGACTCTGTTATGTCTAGTGGGGAGACTGGTTGTAACTTCATAGGAAATTCTTAGCTTCATTGCCTGGTGTCACTGAGAGGAGATGACTGTGCATGTGTAAATGACCTGTATCTAAGGGAGAGATGAGACATCTGCAGAACTGAAGAAGCATTAGTTAAGAAGTGACATAAGGCAGCACGTGGAGGAGGAGTGATTTAAAAATATGTGAATTTAGATTTAACTGTAGTAATTACTTCCCAGAAATAAAGAAATGACCCTGAAATGTTTGAACAGTGAATGTTCTGATTTTGGCTAATGGAAAATACTTAATGAAGTCTATTTGTCTTAAAATGATAAGGAAAAGGTTTCAGATCAAACACATGTTTTGTTCAGCTCAAACATCACTGTTTTGATGATTCACTTCAGCAAAAGAGATGAAATTCTTGGGCACTTCAGTGTCCAGAATTTACTTTTTGTAGGTCAGCTCTAGAACAATTTTTCAAATTTGGTGCTGTTTAAGACTTAGTTACTTAGTCACAGGATCAAAAATTCTGCAACATAAAAATGAAACCCCACTTCCTTGTAAGAGCAAACAACTTTTTTTTTTTTTTCTTCCTACTAACAGTTGAAGTGATAGAGGATGACAGAGTACAGATACTGCAGTCACTCACATCTGCAGAAGCAGAGGTAAGTCACAATTTTGTAAATAACTACTATGAAAGGGGGTGATTCTTTGCTTAAACCAATAAAAAGACTGACACTTCTATGGCTTTTCTCCCCCTTCTCTTGCAGGGTCGTCTGTTTAAACAGATTGTGTTAACCGTCTATGTCTGTGGAAATATAGTATTCCTCATTGCCTTCCTGACAGTAATCAACCAAATGTGAAAGAAGTCATTGAGAATTTTGTGATGAAATATTATGCAATTGAAAAACCTGCAAGGAATGCTTTCTATTACAAATTTTCCTCAACACTTCCCTGAAGATGTAATTGAAGAGTAATAGCACATGTGTGTCACGCTCGGTGTTAGGGAGAACCCAAACTCAAGTCTATAGAGGATGCTGGAGTCCTGCAAAAGCTGTCTTCTGATGGGACTTTTAATGGGAGTCTTTGCCTGAGTAAGGAATGAAGTCCCTATGTTTTAAGTGCAGTAATTAACTTGATTGAAGCTTATAGGTTAAGATGACTTGAAAGATGTGCTGAAAATGCTGTTTTGATAGTCAGTTCCCTAAACCTTTTGTGAATATTATTGGGAAATCTGGAAAGGTTGATGCTGAACCTATCATATCTGTTCACTTTTTACTGTGTTTATGGCACGTGATGTGACATCTTCCTGCTCATGACAGTTTTATGCATTAAAAAAAAACCTTAGTGAAAAACTGTCACAAATGCAAGTTGATGCATGAGCTAAATGCTGTTGTCTATCTCTGCAGTCAAATGCAAAAATTATTCTCTCTGCTCTAAGAGCAATACACTTACACAAGCATGTGGGTTTGGGAACTTGAGTCCTTTAGTAAAACCACCATTTGCCTTGTTCAAAATAGTGTTCTGTCTCATCCACCTCAGTGCTTCTAAACCACAAAGAAAATATGTTTGCAATTCTTCTGGTTTTGGTTGCGGCAAAAAGCAACAAAAAGCGCCACGCGGCTGCCCCTCCCCCTGCCGGGGTGCGAAGGAGAATGGAAAGAAACAGGCAGAAACTGGTGGGTCGGGATAAGGGCAGTTTAAGAGAACAGCAAACAAAGGGAACAGGAACAACAACGATACAGATGAGGAGAAAAACACAACAAGAACCGCACGACCCAGAGAGCCGTTCTCCCGGACCGGACCGGTGCCCGCACTCCCGAGACGCGAGTGAGTTCCCACCATGCCGCACCCCCCACCGGAACCCAGCATGACGGCACATGGTATGGAATACCCGGCTCTGTTTGGCCAGGTTGGGGTTGGGTCAGCCCACCCGGCTGTGCCCCTTCCTGGATTCCGGTGAAAATTAACCCTGTCCTGGCCAAACCCAGGACAACCTGTACAGGGTGGCTGATTTTGAGGAAGATGCTGAGATCTGTAGGCATTCCTCTCCCCCAAGCCTTAAAGGTGAGCAAGGCCAGACCTGTAAACGACCCCGATATTCCTCAAGTACAACCGAGATGCTGTATGCAATCCCTCATGCCCTGCTTGGCAGGCCGTTCCATCTAGCCTGAAGGCTATGCATGCATACTCTCTGACCATATGGTGCTGCACATTTTCTCTGTTGAACGAGAACGACCTGCATACTCCCCATTTCCTCCATATAAATTCTGCTGGAAAATCATGGAAAGCTGGCGTGAAGGGATTTTTTTTTTTTCCTTTTAAACTAAATGTAATCCAAAGAAATCTCTCCCATGCTCCAAAGGAAAATTAATTTGTGTGAAGGAAAACTGGCAATCCTTTTGTCATTTAGCTGTAAATCTGTTGGTAAATACAAATTTAGTACACTTGGCACAAACTATTTCACTATATTCAAAATTAATATTGTACTCTGAGCCTAATTGGACTCTTATACAACACTGGCTCTTGAACCAGAACACCTGACTGAAAGCTAGTGTCATAGGAATAACTAAAACATAAATAGGCCACATTACTCAGAAGCAAACAGAAGAATGAAGCCAGCTACGGGGAAATAATCCAAGTTACAACCCTCATTTCAAGTACTTTACATAACAGAGAAACTTGCTTACGGTCTTCCATGAAGTAAGGATTAGTTTCTGGAGTGTAGTGCTCCTCGAAGTCAACCAAAGCGTCTTGTCCATATGGCCGTCGAGATCCTGGAACAGGAATGTTGCACAGCTGGGCATAGTCCTCTGAGGGGGGAAAGAAAATAGGATATAAAACCAATCACACTTGTAACACAGGCTGCATTACTTTAGTCCCAGTGAGCTGTGGTTCGTATTAGCTAGAAATAAACTTATCTTCCTAGAAACACCATAAATCTGCAATTTCCACAAAGCATTTCTCTCTTCAAGAAGAATGTCATTAAAATGTTAATGAGCCAAACACAGACTATTAAGTCATAACAGAGATAACACCAGGGACAGATTTGAGTCAATAACTGTACAAAAAGTTATGAGTCAGGTTCTTCTGGCTTGCATGGGAAGCAAAGCAGAGGGATGCTGTGTATCCCACTGCCAACGCAGCCCTCTCCAGGGCTCTCTGGTTACACTCCTCATTCTGGTGGAACAATGGCTGCCCCAGACCATCGCGACTGCTAGCAGAAGCCACCCCAAAGGAAGCAAACTGGCGCAGGTGGGGCCATATTTCTGGCCCCGTGAGCCAACCTGCAGAAATGACAGAATGAAAAATCCTTCTAAAATAGCCCACATTCATCTGCAAACTGTGTCTTCAAATCACAGGCTTAACTACGAGTGTTGTTCAAAGTCTTCTTGGCTGTGAACCTCAAAGGGCAAGAGGAAATAATTGTAGTCTGATTTTCTGCCCCTCTTCAATAGCTAGACTACACAAGTTGAAGCAGACCAAAGCAACTCTTCATTTTAGGTGTCAGAGTCCATGTCTGAAATACTGATGCAGAGTTTGATTTTTTAATTTGATTTATCATGTCACCTCTGTTTCCATTGCCATTTACTAAAATATATACAAGACAATTTATTTGAAAATACAAGCGTTAAAATACAGTGATCCAGGTGCTCCTCTACTGTTACTACAGACTATTTAGCATCTGTTTCTGTGAAGATTGCCTGGTGTTCTGAGAATCAGGCAGAGTAAGGACGGGAAAGAAAACCACCAAAAGAGAGAGAGGAAAAAAAGCCCTAAGCAGATACAAAGTCCAAGAATTGCAGATGGTTATGGAGCCAGAAACCTCATGCTGTGTAGAACTGTCCCAGACAGCAAATAGCTGGATAAGCCCAGACTGCCTCTAGACAGTGCAGAGCACAGCCCCACTTGCTGCCCAGCATTGTCATTTTATTTTCACAGGTAGTACCTCCTCCACCTGGAACAGTTTTATTTTGTACTGAAAGCAACAAAGTGCTCAGAACGTCTGTTTGAGTTCTGTGGTCAACAACTTGGCTGTTGGAGAGCATCAGACTGTACAGTACAGGCTAAGCTTGTCTGTGCACATCGCAGAACTGTCATGGGTGCCAGTCTGACTCTGCAGAACGAACTCCCCAGAGAACTTGCAAATCATTGCAAATCTCACCACCTTCTGCTTCAAGTGCAAGGCGATTTCCTCCAGTGTGCATCCTCCAAATACGTTTATACACAGTAATAACTATATTCAGACAACCCTCTCCTCTCCCAGATGAAGAAGTACACTGCCCAAGAGAGACACCCCGTGGCACATGAAACAAATCCAGCATGAGAAAACAAATGGCAGACAGCAAATGTTACTTACATCCCTTAATGCACAGCTTCCCACTGAGATACTGTGATAATGAGCAGTTTTAAGAGCCGTCATAGGACCAGAAACACCATATCTGGATTTTTGTAAAGCCTTTGACACGGTCCCCCACAACATCCTTCTCTCCAAATTGGAGAGCCATGGATTTGATGGGTGGACTGTTCG
>Ga0181612_179135_pt1 | contig 13435 bp, 8 predicted proteins | sample HoacroProtozoa21_FD_119630 | JGI IMG/M metagenome (GOLD analysis project Ga0181612, IMG submission 119630) | Hoatzin crop microbial communities from Cojedes, Venezuel. Combined Assembly of Gp0051906, Gp0051904, Gp0051908 | reverse complement strand
GGCGACTGTCCTTGAACACCAAAACCTGGTGCATGGTTATTGGCCATCTGATAAACCCCCTGAGGGCGGGGAGCTCTTGCATTGTTAGGTGGAGGAATCTGTGGAGCTGGGAGTATAAGCTTCCCCCCTGGAGTCGAGGGGCCTCTTTTTGGAAGAAGCAGTTGTTTTATCAGACTAGACTCACCAGAGTTAGGCTGGCCAACTCCTGTATTAGCTTGTTGTGACTGAACTTGCATTTGTATTGGTTGTTGTACCTGTACCTGCTGCTGCGATGATGCTGGTGAATGTTGCTGCTGCTGCTGCCTCTTTACAGAAAGCATCTGGCTGACAGTAGGAGGGGGTCCTTGTGACTGAGGAGTGGTAGACGAAGATGACATAACTGTAGGGACTTGGTTATTTGTAACCGGACCTGGGGATGGCGAAGAAGATGGAGTAATGCTTGGCTGTCCAGTCAACTGGACAGCTTGACCAGCGGGAATAGAAGCTGGATTAGCAAGCACTATTTGATGAATGGCTGGTGCATACGTTTGACCTTGCTGCGCTGGCTGGCTTACAATCACTACACTTTGCTGAGATGGTGGCGGAGGCTGCTGCTGCGGCTGCATTGGCTGCTGTACCACGGCTGGTGGAACTTGCTGAGACGGCACAGGCTTTGGTGCGATATTCTGAAACCCTACCCTAGATGTTGGTGGGTTTTGGACACCTGCGAGCGTAACCACCTGCCCAGCTGCTACTTGGAAATTTTGAACCGTGGTGGCAGAAACAATGTTGGATGCAGAGGTCGTGACATACTGCTGTGGTGCTATGATGACGGTATCTTGTTGCTGGTTGCCAACAGAAGACTGCTGAGATGATGTCTGCCCAGGTTGCGATGATGTGCTGATTAGCTGCTGACCCTGTGAAACTGCTGAACTGCATGCTGGTATGTTTTGTACTCTGCCAAATATATGACCCTGAGGTACAGCTTGCTGAATTACCGTCACAGGAGTGCCTGAAGGTATCTGTCCTGGTACCACCGCATGCAGTGGAGACTGCTGTTGAATTACAGGTTGGTGGTGAAGCAGCGTCTGAGAACTAACAACAGTAACAGACGGCTGTTGTCCTGTAGTGCTGTAACTTTGATTAGAAGCTTGTGGTGCTCCTCCTACAGCAATAGTAACAGGAACTGCAGACTGGGGAACAGAGCTCTGGATTACTGTGGCCTTCACTACTTCACAGGGTATTGGACCTTTACTCTGTATAACAGTCACTGGAGCATTTTGTTGCTGCTGTGTATGAACAGAAAGATTTTGTGGAATTCTAGAAACAGTCTGTGCCACAGTATGAACACCTTGAATTGGAAAAGACATCTGTGTTGCTGTCAAAGTTGAAGACTGGTTAAGAGGCGTCCTCTGATAGTGATTTCCTACGCTTGGTAGCCCATGTGGGATTCCTGTTGAGATAAACACAGCAAAAATTTGGAAGCAAAAATTATTTCAAAACACATGAACATATTTTTTAAAATCCAAGGTTTGAATTTGTAATTCTATATGAAGCAGTTTCTCTTCTCAGCTATACTGCATCTGAATTAATGATGCAGCAACAATGGCTTGTCTTCTGACTGACAAGTTTATGTGCTACACATCAAACACCAGAATGGCACGCAAGTAAACATTGCAATCATTATTCCTAACATTCTTGAATAAAATCAATCAACACACGTGGCCCCACGTTCCAACACTTTCAAACTATCTTCAAAAACTTTTGTCTCTTATTGTAATTTCAAAATTACTGCAAAATACTTGATATTTAATGAATTTTAAAACCTGCTGGCGAAGGAGACGAAGACACATCAGGAATTGAATCAACCCGGACAACTGGGGCAGACGAAGTTGGTTGCTGCTGATAGTACATCTGAATGGGAAGTGGTATAGCTCTCCTTTTGACTCCTACCACATGTATATGTGCTTGACCGTTGTTACTTGGATCTTCTACTCTCTTCACTGTATGATTTGGAAAGACAGTTCTGCCAAACACAACATAAATCTGTGTTAATAAATGTTAATAAACACAGCAACTCAATTTTAACTAACTGTTTTTAACTAACTGCTCTTGTGTGCAGAGTAACTCCACTAACACCTGCATCTCTGCAATACAGCAGGATTCTCCAATAGCATCTGAGTATTCATCACTGAGGATCAACAGGTCCACCAGATGGTTGGCCAAGATCTCATACAAGCTAAGTGAAAACTACAATACCTCCAAAAACCGATTTGGAAAGAATTAAAAGGACTATATGCAGAGAAGGAACCCTATCAAAGATCCTGAAACAGAATGAAATAAAATTAAACAAACTCTAAATATTTGTTTCTATTAAAATTCCAAAACTGGACATCTTTCTAACTCAACTCAGTACATCTTTTCTCAAAGAAATCTAAAGCTACAAGTTAGTATTGAGCACATACAATTGCTTCATTATTGTTGCATGAATTTCTGTCTTACCGCAGACATTTATAAAATCCAGTTGATGTTAGGATTCCACCTCGAGCTAATTTACTACAGGTAGAGAGGTATTCAGAGTACATTTCTGCTCGAGAGACTGAGCAATCAAGATTCACCTCAAAATGTGCGTTCAACCTGAGGATGAAAAAATAAACTATGAAGCAAAATACAGAGAGTGCACTTTTAAAAGGGTTGTTAAAACACTTCTGTCTGTATCACAGAGACTTTTGAGACCCGACAACCACATGGAAAACAGCATTTTAGTATATTGTCTTGTCAAATGTCTGTTCCAGACTTTCTCCTTCTCACTGCTTGCAATATTCAACACATAGGACCCCTAACGCATGCAGCCAGTTTTACATGCAAGATCTTATTTACATATGCAATATGCAAACTAGTCTCTACATATGCCTTTTTTATTGTATATTCAGAAACAAAACCACAAAAGAAAGCATTGTTTAGTGACATCTCCTCCTCACAGCTCCCTTCTTATTTCCTAATGATTCTAATTCAGCAAAAGATGGTCTGAATGCTAGCTAACTCTTCATCAGAAATTTCTATGAAAATTCGTTTGTATCAAAACCAAGACTTTGCTAACTGATCTGCTAATGCAGTCTTACTTTAACGTTACAGCTAAAACCAGAAATAGAATAGCAATCTCAACCCTGTCATTCTGATACGGGTGGGAAGGCAGGAGAGAGGGGACTGTGATTCTAAGAGAGTACGCACACAAAACACACACAGTCTCACGTCTGGAGTCCCAAACTACACTGGCATCAAGAAAATCCTTGAACAACCTGTTCTGCCTAATGTTCAATTTCCAGGGAGAGAAAGTATTTGCATCTCCTACAGATTCTCCACAAGCACACAGATCATCCACTCCCCAACCAGGAAGCAGTGCGAGAAGGAAACATTTTCTATCAATTTAATTTCATTTCTTTCAGATCCATTATTCCAACCCAGAGACATGGGAACAGTTCATCCCCAGCAGCAAATGGAGGTAAGTAACAACTCTCGCACAATGCTCAAATACCAGTACCAGAATATAGGCTCAGACAGAATAAAACTATTTTTTAAACTGTCAACATTTAATACAGCACTAACACTTTGGAAGACTACACTGCATTCTCCTTTGTGGAGTCCTACACTCCCAATATAACTAGACAGTTCAAATGAGGAAAGGGAAATAATTACATTCTTTAAACTGTGTTCTCTCATAACCACTACAGAAAAGGCATAATGCCATTTCTCCCACAGTTGAGTTACAATTTTATTATTACAAAAATTGAGATCCCACTGTATAACAGAAAGTCTAGGTATTAATTAAATTTGGCATATCAGACAAATGACTGTCCAGTGGGGTACGTCGTACTAGCCTGACACACTATCACTGGCACTAGTGATCTGAATATAGTCAGGACTTGTAACGGTGAAATGGGATCTGCGATTAGCACTTTATCATCACACACACTTACCTTACAAGGACTCCTACTCAGGCTAAGCTGGCTAATAATATATCTGGGAAGGTCAGTTTAAACACCTTGTCTTTCTCCTGCTTCCAAGAGATAGTAACTTTTCTAAATTCTGCCATAACAATTTACTCATTTTCCCCTTTCTCTCAACAGGAAACAAGTAAAACATACCATGAAAATTTACATGAATCTAAGACATTCCATGTTAGTATTAAAGAAAGTGCACTGAAGAGGCTACTCCTCTGCTCTCAGTTTGCATGTTTGTTTGTTTTTTGGCAGCACAGTTAGCATTTAAGGAGAATTTTCAAGACTAGATGTTAATTTTTACTTTTCACTTGTTATGTCTACCTATGACAAACTGGAAGAAAATCAAGTACAAAGTAAAGTATTCAACGCTGACACCTGCAGAAGCACACAGAATCAGAAACAAAGCAGACATTCCAAATCTCCCTGACATAATCCTCTATGGTTTGCTTCTTTATTTTCTGTCATTTGACTGTATCGCACAGTTGCAGCATGGTACCTACCCATACTTATTTTAACACTCAAAACTTCTATTTTACATTTTATACAGAATGCAAAGTTCACCTTGCCTACAGCTTTACTATGGAAAGCTAGATGTCTAGTGCTCTCTGTAGTCTATAATAGAGAAGATGATGGCACCAGAAGGTAACTTGTAATCTCATCAGACACTAGGCAGGTGAAGGCAATGCATTTTACCACTGGGGGAATCTCCCACTCCATCAATTAAAAAGGCAGCCTAGAAAACTCATTTTGGCTAGAAATCAACTTGCAGATCACTAAACTGAGCTGCGGTGATTCCAACCCCAGGTACCCCTATTTAAATGTCTGAATGTGAAATTTCTCAGTCTTCCAGCACTGCACATTACTACTACTTTGCAGTGTGCAAACAGACACATGGGACCAACATCAGCTGACCAACAAGAATCTGCAACACATCCCCCACACAATCAAAGTTCTGCTGAAAGTACAACTAAAGCACTAAGCTCTGCCAAATTCTACCCACTTTATCTTGAAGGCCTTTTTCTGATCAATGAGACCACTGAAGAACATATGAGCCATGAAGCAGCAAAGGTGGAAGGGTCCATCAGGAACCAATTAATACAAATATTTAGAATGCAAGTAGATTTCTGTAAGTTGAATAGTTCAGAAAGATCACCCTCAGTCCGCCTGAGAACCACAGGCAGTATAGTTTTTCTCTAAATATCTGACAACAGGTCTATTTGTTGAAAGCAAGAGAATTTGGATGGAAAAGGGTTTGGTCTTCCTTAACTTGCTTGAGGTTCACATTGACCACATGAGAGTTTTGCAGGGCCTAGCTTCGTAATTTTATAATTATTTTTACATTGGTGCAGCAATATAGCAATACATTACAAGATGAAAACATTCATGAACCAGATAATGCTGCCTGACAACTTAAAAAATTTAAAAAATCAAGATCAGAGTTAAAAATCAAATTAAATTCTATTCTAAGAGAGAAAACAACTAATTTCAAGTATTAGAGTGAATATTCTAGTTGAGTTTTTTCCTTCATACTTCTTCAAAGGAACGACAGAATGATTTTGCTTTATACTTTTCAGAAAAATGAGTCTAACAGTAAATAGACGCAAGCTAGAAAATTCTGTGACACATGAATACAGGTGTTTTTCTTTGTTTTTCTTCTTCATTAAAGCATTTGAATAGAACTTTACACTTACCACTGGCATGCAAATTTCTCGCTGTCTATTTCTACTATTCCCGGTGGTGGAGCAACATGTGGTGCTGTCCTAGAGGCTGTGGATAGTAAGAGGAAGAAAAAAAAAAAAAAAAACCTCACTGAAACCATCTTTGTTCTCCTGATTGAAGCACTTCAACTCCATGACTTTCACTGGTACAGTTTCTCCTGTGTTTGTAAGCAAGGATGTATCCAGCTAAGGCAAGGGACAAAGATGCACTAAGCAGGCTACAGACTTGCACCACAATTTCCCAAAGTGAAGCAAGACTTGCCAAGGCCAAAGCCACCACTGAAGTGCAATCACAACCTAAGCACTTAGTGAACTACAGCTTCTAGATTCACGACCATGATCCATGATCCTGAGATCATGTTTTAGAGCAGTGAACACGATTTAGGAGTGGCACAATACTCCACCAGAACAGGCACAAATACACAGCAATTATTTTTCCAATTCCAAAGTGGAAACAAATACAATGTAAAGAATTTTGCTGTGATGTCACATTGGTTCCCTCTATTCATTCTTGTTCATCCCCTTAGTCACATTCTTTTCCAGTCACTTTCACTGTGGTATCTGCACCCATTCCAGAAACAGTACATTTAGACATGCAAGCCAGTGTCTGTCGTAATGGTTCTTTCTCAATTTCTTCCCCAGAGCGAACAGCTATGTTCCATCTTGTGTGCACCTGCGGTATACCGCTATGTGCTTTTATTAGTAAAGACAGAATGAGGCACATATGCTATTCCCCCGACCAATAATCATTAGTTGTGCCATCAACTTCGAAAGTGCCAGTATTTAATACCAAGATAATACAGCAAAAATTAATCATAATTACAATTTAACTTACAGTTAAGAAAACACTTTTCAGGCTCTAAACAACAGTTAAATTTTGGTTCACCCCACAACAGCTGTTCAGCAGCTTCAGCAGAGGCATGATTCTGTGTGTCTATCTCACCTCCACAATTCTATCAAATAATGTATGTAAATGCCCAGTAATATTCTGTGTGAAACACAATACACAATGGACCTCTACTTCTCTGCAAATTGTGGGAACAATCCAGAATGGATACTTTTCTTTCCACTGAACAAGTTAAAACAAGGAGCATACATAACTTTCAGTAAATTTCCACATTAGCAACTGAAAAAGATTCTAATCTTAAGATTCTTTTAAAGCTTGTTTCACAACAGTTTTGGCTAACACAGCTTTGTATTTGCTTTGTGAACAGGTGTCTGAAAAAGATACCTTATTTTATGCTTAATGCCATACTTATGTAAATTAATCAGAAACCCGCAGAAGACAAAACCCATACATTCCACATAGGAAATTTTGTAGAATAGTATCACTGCAGGAGAACATACTCACCTGGGACACCTGTTGCATGGGCCTGTGAACCATGATCCATTACTTGTGGTCTGACATCAGGTACTCCTTGCTGGGGAACGCACTGATGTTCAATGAGTTTTACAGCAGTAAGTGCATCAGCTCCAAACATCTGGATGTCCATAGAAACCAGACATACTAATGTATCTAAAGTATTAAATGTAAAACCGACAATGACATTAGGACAAGACAAATGAATGCTGCTAGGACATACCTGAGTTGCTTTAAAATTGCCATGTGTTGAAAGAAAACACCCCTCTGCATGCTCTGTAGATTCTTTTTACCCACTACCTTCATGGCATTAAAAAAAAAAACAAAAACCAAACAACACCCCCCAAGCCCCCTTCCCAACCCCAAAAACCTATTTCAAAAGTTATAGCTTCCCCAGTTACCAGCATCATCAATTTCTTGAGGACACAGAGAGAAAATTTTCATAAAGCTTCCTATTCTAATACCCATCCCTAAATTGCACACACATAATCAAGCCACATTTTTAAGAATATGTTATGTTCAGTGGTTAAGACATTTTTCCTACGTAAGCGAGAGTAACAGATTTCATTTCTCCCTTACCTATGCTCTTCTCTACTTTAGCAATCTTTGAGCAGGACACTTCTCCCATTTCTGTGAGCATGTATAGCACCTCAAGTGCTGAGATTACAAGCAGCACATCTGGTAGCGTGAGATGACATATGATCTCTTTATACGATTCCAGATCCACATATTCACAAATTAAGACACCATTATCTTCAGCCTTACAAAGATTTGCCAAGATTTCCATGCCTGAACAACAAATACAAAATTGTTTTAAACAGCAATAATTGCAATTGTAAAACAGCAACAGAATAGCTAGAGATCTTACCTCTCATTTTTAAAAATCTATCCCTTGACATGAGGCATTTTGTAACAGTGTGAAACATTAGATGAGTAGTTTTGAAATCAACAGGATCCAAAAGAAGCTGATGAGGAAGAAAATAAATAAATGACCAACACTACCCATATAGTGCTAATGGCTCAAATCCTTAAATTTGCATATCAAAATATAAGATTCAAAGTGTTTAAATGACATTTGTGTTCACAAAACCAGAACCCTGTAAGCTTTTTACTGTAGCTAGCATTTTGAGCCCCCTCCTCCTTTTCTGTTCTGAAGCAGCAGTCTAATTTATACTTTCTACTGCTCAGAATAAGGAAAATAACTTTTTTCCCTAGGCAGTCAACAGCAGACACACATATATTTTAATATCCAACAAAGAACACGACTTCAGAAATGACAAGCATTCCTTCCCAAATACTATCACAATCATTCATCCTGTATCTATCTCCTTCTGCTTCTCAATTAGAGCTCTCAGACATTGTAGTATGTAACACACACTCTTACTGAAGAGAAGCTGGATACATTGTAAATGAAAATGCCACCTTTTTTTCCAATACTCAGCAGTGGACCAGTACTTCAAGTCTCATTCGCTGATACCTACCCATTTAACTTGTCTGTTCTATTTTAAAACATAAGGAATAACTGAACATACCTACCTATCAAATCTGTATAATTTATCTGCACAATCATATGACATACTGAAATAGTGTATTTTATTAGTCAAACCTCTTTATAAAGAAAAAGATGCCTCGTGATTCAGGTGGTATAGCCAGGAGTATATGCCTAGCTTACTGGTGCCCGCCACACACAGCATAAAACCCTCTACCACCCCCTTTTTCAAATGTACTATTTTGAAATTATGACTAAAGGTGATAATTATAAAGTGAAGGAGCTAGTGCACAGTCTCTAGAATTTAACAAAACTCCTTTCTTCTCTCTGGGAAAATAAACTGAAAATTATGCATTATCTCCCTATACAATCAGTCTTCTCCATGTCATTCTAAGCAAATGGACACATGCAGTCTGTATTTTTATTTGGCCCTGAATACTTGTTTTTAATTTGCCATTTACAAACCCAGAGAATAATCTATTTTCTGCTTCATCCAACTATCAAGGAAAAAAGTAATTAATTTAATTAACACTAACGTAATGCTTTTATCAAATTATACTTTAATTGTTCTGTTTTGAAGCACATTACCTCTGCCGCAATATTTCCCAGCGTGTCAAGCCCCAACTGCCGTAGAGAAATAAAATGACTATGAGCAGAGAGTAGCAGGAATCGAAGACAAGTACGATTAGCTGCCAAAAGCTTAACATTTCCCTCTTCAAAAGAAAGATTACGTAAAATCACTGCGATCTGAAGTACCCGCTGCCCTTCAATATCATTAATGCCCAATTTGCGAGGTGGATGAAATAAGGATTCCCAAATCCATTCTTCTGATGGAATATCTACAAAGTAAATAAATAAATTTTAGTCCTTCCTTTGCTATATTTACCAACATGTAGGTATTAAGATTAATCAAGATGTCTCACCTTGAGATTTGCTTCTGTCCGAAATTAGATCACGAACTTCAATATCCTCAACAATATCCTTCCAAAACTGAAGAAAGAATTAAAAATATGCTTAATTTCTAGGGGATATTTCTTTAAATATTAGTTATTTTTATTTCTACTACTTTAAAATATTGAAAAAAAAATGTAAAGGTTTGTTTTTTAAAAATTTCCTAGTACCTTGATTCATTAACAGTAACAATATTTTTCACTCATGGGATGATATCCAAGATGTTCAATGCTTTACATTAAGAAACTCTTCCTCTCCAGCACCAGAAATATGCATTCATGATCAACCAACGCTACCACAGAAGTACACTGCTGAAGCACACACTGAAACTCTATGGAGAGTTTTCCACAAACTATTAGAAACACAGCAATTTTACGTGCAAAAAAAGTACAGTTCATCCTTCTTCACCTCCTACAGTGAACTCCTAAAGCAGAAGATGGTGACTCTTCTCAGTTTCAGTAGATCTTGGCTCCTGCTAGAAGCACAAGTCAGATTTCTATCTTGAGAGACTTTTTAAAGCTTCTGCTATGTTTTCCACATCATCATAAATCAATAAAAAGAGAGAAGAAACAACCACCATCACCATAAACCTTTATAAATATAAGTAAAACAGAATGCTTCAGCAGACTGGAATTCAAATTACTTTACAAATATATGGTCTGATCTGTAAATGGTTGTTATGTTGCTAGTCCTGTTGAAATTCAAGAATTAATCAAGGGATTAAGTTTTGCAAGCTAACAAAAATACTCATTGTGATGTATATTAATATAAAAATATATAATTATATATACATTCTAATGTGAACACTAACAAAAATATGAACATTCCTTTGACTAATAAAAAATTATACATTCCTTTGACTCACTAATGAAATACAGCTCCTGTTTTGGCTGTGATCACAGAACAAAACCACAAATAAATCTGGATAAAAAGGGAAGGACGGGAAGTACAACAAGCTGAACAGCAGGAGAAATTTTGCTATGCAAATGTTATTACTAAATTACAGCATTCATACCATGCTTGACACTATTACTTTCTTGAAAAATAGAATACTATAGATTTTCTAAATTGGAAGGAAAATAATTTTATTTTCCACTGTAATGCTGCTAAATGACATCCAAGTGCTGTTTAGTAAAGAGGATTACTTGTACAGACAGGATTATTACCTCATTTTAGCAAAGACAAGAACAGGCAGATAAAAGTCTAACTTCCTACAGTTTGTGACAAACAGATTTTTCTAATACTGCGGCTATCATCAAGAGCCACAGAAGACCAAGGTATGCAGGTAAAATTTGCAGAATGTACTTCATTTGGAGCTGCCTTTACTTTTAGAGAAGACTAAGCAAAAGGCTTCAGTCATTATTTTAAAAATCACAGAGAAATGTACTGTCCGGAAATTCACCAGTCAGTACAAACTTTCCTTTAGGATGGTTCCTTTTGGAAAAGAGATGAAGAGAGTAAGCCTTCGCACTTCACTGCTACTTAAAAGAAAAACCTCAGAAGCTTTTAAAGATCTGTTGTTTAATCAGTTAAGGTTTTTTTTAAAAGTGAATATTGAACAGAAATACTTACTTCAACCTGAATCTCTCTGGAACAGACCAAAGTCAATCACAATACAACGTTAAAACTGCTGTCACACGTTAAAAGTTAACACAGCATCATCATCACATTTTGCTAGCTGAATTCTCCGATAACCCACTTTTCGCTTCTTAATACTTCAGGTACAGTCCAAATTGAAACCTTTAAAAATCTCTGGCAATACAAAGTCATAAAGGAGCAAATTTTTCTATCTGGAAGGCAAATCATCCTGGGCATGTTCTCAAAAGGACAGAAAATGAGGATTTAAGTTTTTTGCAGATGAAGACACTACAGACAGTGCTAAAGATAAAGCCTCAAAGTCCTATGGCTAAAGATGAGGACAGGAATACAGTGTTGGAAAACCGTACATCTCACCTAAAACTTGCAGAATAAACAGATCCACGCTAGTTGCTTGAACAAATGAGAAAGTCTCCCCTTCCTAAAAAAGCAGTGTTGTCAAAACAATGCTAGCTGTCAGCTCAGATGAGAACATCTTTTTCAGAAAAGAACAGAACGTATCTCCTTTCCGTAAGTTAAAATGAGAGATAAACCAAGGCACCAAATAAAGCTAACTTACACATAACTGTTCTTCTTCAAATTGTTTCATTATACAGTCATGATGTGAGCAGAAGATGCTAACCACTCAAACTAGAGGATTTTTGCCTCAGGATTACCTAGAGCATATGCACAAGCTGTGTTACCTACACGAAGCAAACCAGAATAATGTGCATCCCCCACAGCCTCAGTTCCTCTGAGTCCTACAGATCTGGAAAGGCTCTTAAAAGCTCTAAGGAAGAAAATCTACAGGATAGGACATAAACATGCAGACAATACAACTTCAAAAAGAACAATTAAAAAAAAGATATGTATTTTTTCTCTCTTGACTGTGTGTTTCTACATACAGCAGCGCTGTGGGTGGTAATGCTCACCAAGCACACCGCTTTACCTGCGCAACTGTCCCAGGGTCTTTGGCTTGCTAAAGACTGTAGGTTTGCACTCCCCACACCAGCATCTGTCATGGGTGTTTCAGCAACTGTGAAATGCCTACTCCAGTAAGAAACTAGGCTTCCTGTGAGCACTTCGCAGATTTTAAGATTTCAAACCTTTGGCAAAACCTTCAGCAATATCACCAAAGAACTCAGAAACATTATCCTACGTGCTCCATTCAACAAGCCAGTAACTTAAGCAGCTTATCAATAAGCAATGCGTTCAGAAATCCAAGCAGCTGAAGACACAAACTATTATATGTGGCACTTAATGTACCTATTTTAGATATGGGCTGCTAAATATAGAGTGGTCAGGATTTCACAGGACTTTAGCTGTCGACAAGCATGTTGCAACAATGAGTGTACAGATGGAAGCCTGATAAGTATTTAAGACTGAGCTCCCAAACACCTGGAGGCTTTACCATAGATAGCTGAGGTGAGTTCCTAGCCGAGAAAAGAGGCATTTGTCTCTAATTATTTAGAAGGTTGAGCAATTTTCCTTTTTTATTCCAACAAGCTATCTTCCAGCAGGTACCATTACATAGGAGACTGACTACCTCCCTCAGAAAAGTTACCATTCTGTTCAGGGAATGACAAACAGCTTGAAGCAATACTCCTGTGCACTGCATATACAGTCATGTTTGGAATTTTAAAAAGTGCAATCAGCCTGACCTATGACAATCAAAGTCTAAATCAAATTATCAGGGGTAAAATTAAGTCATCCGAACATTTTAAAAAAAATGCAGAGTCAATAGCAAACACAAATCCTGCATCTTTCACTCAGAGGACTCCAAGAAATCCAAAGCAGATTCAAGGAGACTTAAGATCTCTTCAGAAAGAAAGAATGAAAGAAAAAAAGTCCTTGGTAAGACTTAAGGACAGTAAATTGTACTTTCCATTCCTTAACCGGAATGATGAAGCTCATTAATTACTAAACTCCTTACAACATAGTAGGGAAAAACAATCAACGAAAAAAAAAGAATAGCACCTTGTTCTGAAAGTTATCCTCTGCGATTCTGGTGAAATACAGATGTTTCCACATCTCAGATAAATCTTCACACTGGAATCACATGTTCTACCAGTAGATGATCAAAAAACCTGCCCAGTTCTCCTTCCAAAGCACTAGGATTACCTACAATAATCACCAGCTTGTACTCCTGAATAAAGGTGTTCAGACGTCTGAAGTTCAGAATGAGTCTGGAGCCTCCACTCCTTTTCTCTACAAGGAAAGAGATGGCCTGAATCACCTTTTTTTTTTTTTTTTCATTTCCGCAGGTTGGTTTGATTGCTCTCAATCCCCTCAACATTTGTTTCCTGCCTAAGCAGGGAAGATCCCTGAAAAGAATGGGGGGGGGGAGAGAATGAGGGGGTGG
>Ga0181612_105734_pt1 | contig 13435 bp, 8 predicted proteins | sample HoacroProtozoa21_FD_119630 | JGI IMG/M metagenome (GOLD analysis project Ga0181612, IMG submission 119630) | Hoatzin crop microbial communities from Cojedes, Venezuel. Combined Assembly of Gp0051906, Gp0051904, Gp0051908 | reverse complement strand
GTTTGCATACCTGTTCTCCCAAGGCCCAGGCGCCTAAAGGGATTATTCAGGAGTCCCTTGTCTTGCAACCATCCCAATTATTCACAAAGAACCAAGACTTGTTTCTGACCACCTGAAGTGATAACATCCCCTACATGTTACATTTGTTACATTTACAGTTATGAGTCACCTGGTGCGGGTGTGGAGCTGGATGCCCAGTGCTCATCACGGAGGGATGGACACGCGGCGTGGGGGAAATGACTCATCCTCTGAGGCAGCGGTCATGCAGCTGTTACTGTGCAGGTAAAAAGTTCAGCAGAGGGAAGTGACCATCTCTGACGAACGCTTCTAACTGACAGCGCTGCTGTCGGTCCCGCTGCACCACGGGGAGTGTTCGTCATTGTTGCTAAGGCAGGACACTGCAATCTAAACAGGAATGCAGACGAGCTTCTTCACTGTTTCCAAATATATCATAGAATCAGCTTATTTTGAATTTTAGTATTGTTGAAATGACCTTGTCCTTTTAACTGGAAGATTTTGGGAGGGGGTACTGTTTTTTAAAAAAAAATCTCTGAACAAGCATATTTCTTATAGCTTTGAGGAAAAATTTCAGGATTTTTCTTAAGACCAGCTCTAGTTAAAACCTTCATGCCAAGCAGCTTGAAAGTTAAATTCTAGCCTGGCTAGAAGTAGTGGCAAAAATTCCTAGTAGTTTCCTATAGTAAAGGCAGAATGTCACACACACAAGGCTTGTCAATGTCCCTGTGTTGTCATAGGAGTACTGATGGCATTACGTACTAGTGATGTCATCACTGCCAACAACCTGCAGTGGAACTTCTAAAGCCGTGCTGACATTTTAGTAGAGAATAACCAAACGATAGCCTGCTGCAGTCAGAGCCAGTGGTGCAGTTTGGTTTGTTTGTGAGCAGTGCGGTTGACCTCAAGAAGGAGCAGAGTGTTATCAGAGTCTGAGAACTCGTCCTGCTTCCCGTTCCTAACTTTCAACAGTGGGCACAGGCAGTTGTGCACGCAAAACTGTAAGCGCTAAAAACAGCTGCCAGGCCTTATTAGTGCCAATTAGTTAGTTTTAGATGCAAGTAGGGTGACATATATTAATAGCATAAAGAACACCAAAAACATAATTTCTAACATCCTTCCTATTTATTTCCCAGTAAGCATTGTAGAACATTTGAATAAAACTGGAAAAAAATAACACGTCGTCACGCAAGTAAATGGCATTTAAAATGACGTTATGTTGTGTCTTTCTGTTGCTGTGTTGTAGATAGTATCAAGGCATTTTTGAATGGACAATTGATCTGCTTTCACAGTAATGAAGAATAGGTGTTGCGCTATCATGGCTGACCTTTTAGTTGAAGCCGACGCAAATATCTTCTCCTGTATGCCCATCGCATATTTTTATCCCTCATGTAAATTGTTTGGCTATGTGTATTTTTTTTTGGATCTTAGTGCTCCATTGAAAAGTTTTTTTTTTAATCATGTTATTTGGGAACAATAATTAATTGTACAAGTCCTGCGAGTTGTAATAGGAATTTAAAAAATCTTAGGAGCAAATAAAGGAATAATTGCCCCAGCTTGTTTTGTAACATTTTGTTGAAAAAACTTACCAGGTTGGAACCTCAGCATGGTTTTAACACTGAACAGACTGTTTAAAAATCTCTATGCCGTTAGATTTAAAACTTCAACATATGCCTTTCAATTTTGAAAAACAAATTAAAGAAATCAGGAGCAGCTACTAATACAAACTAAGGAGTTGTTTCTTATAATGCTATATTATAAACCTCTCAGGGAAGAAAATAAACATAATTCTAGAAGGACAACCATTTGGTGCAAAGTCATCAGACTAATGGACAACGACAGTACACAAACAGGAAAAAGATCAAGTAAGGTCTTCCCTGGAAGACCTTCTGACAATGGACCTCTTTTTTAGGTGCATCCTACTAGCATTTGCTAGTGGTTCAGGACAGCCATTCCGTTGACTCCAAGCAAAGAAAATAACAGGATGTCAAAAATTATCTTTGAGAAATGCGCACATCGTTCAGGTTGGAACAACAGCTGTATAGGTCCTACATGACGACTTACGTTAGCATGGAGAAACACCTAGCCATCATTATCTAGAAAGCTTAGAGCCTTCAACTGCTGTAAATCAAGACCTTGTTTGTATGTGGAGAGGTGGGTGTTCAGATTCTTCTGAGAAGAGTTTTATTTTATAAATAGTACTAAAGCTTTAAAAGACTGGAGGACATTGCTTTAGGTGTGATGTGGGATGGAACAGAAAGGGAGGGAAATAACCTGAGATTTCGTGGTGTGTGGTCAACTCAAGCACCACAAACCTTAGCGTTTATATGCCTGTAACACCCCATATTGAAGAAATTCAGAGCATGCAAAATTGATGTAACTTTTACTGTGCTCCTGCAAGTACATATTATGAGCACTTTTACCGGTGAGCAAACTGAATCATACACAGTAATTCTTGCTTTGGGTCGTCCAGCAAGTCTGCAAGTGAAAGTAATCAAATCCCAGAATCCGCTACCTGCAGTTCCCCACTTCCCAGCTGTGGTCACAGTATCCTTTGGAGGCAGGACCAAGGTTAGCCACTCTCAAGCCCTGTATCATCCCAGGACAATTTTTACCCCTTTGGGTCTAGTCTCAAAAGCCATTAAAAGGGTTGATCGCATACATGAGTCCCATTTGTGTTGAGTGCCTGCTGCAAGATGTACGTTTTGTATGAAGTATAAGATTCAGCGCGTGTCGAGTCTTTACTCCAAATTACAACATGCCCTACCTGACAGGAAGGAGTGAATTTCTGTAGGGTTGAGGCAGCTATTCAGTACGGGGCCACCAGAAATATCATTCACTATTCCAGGAGGACCATGTCAAAAAGTCTCCCAAAGGAATCTGGTAACAAAATACTTCAAGGTCCAGGAGAGAGAAGGAGTCAGAAAGAGTCCCAAACAAGCCCTGGGAGTTTGCAGCTAAAGGTGGGGCATGTTTACCGGTATGAAGGCAATCTGAGAGGACAGAGTGTGCCCTAACTGCCTAGGCTAGATAAGCATCTGCACCCCGATGAAAGGATGCTGATGGAAGATACTGGATTTGCTGCTTTGCGGAAGAGCAAATCTCACCTTTTTTTTTTTTTTTTTACCATTTTCCATTCTGTGACCTTTCTTGCCTGTCTTGTATACCATAAATGAAAACATTGATTGGCTTCTGCATTAATTTAGCTTGAGTGAAAGGTGATTTCAAAATAACAGGCTAGCAGCAGGGCATTGTGTTTTTATCAGTGTGGTGATTCTTAGGAGGGAGATGTCTGCCGTTTCTTCTGGGTACCTACAGAGCAGCGGGGTGGATCTTCACAGAGCTCTATGGCTCGTTTTGGAGCTTGCCACACCAGAGGTGGAAGAGAAGAGCAGTGTTAACTTTGAATGGTGTCAGGCATGCAGCGAGGCAGCAGGCAGAGCGCCTGACCCTCTGGCAGGAGCTTTCGATAGCGACTCTCTCATTTACCCGTATTCAACGAGAGGCTTTGACTAAAGCTACCTACCTACCAGGAGGTCGGTTACAGCTGAATCCTTTTACGTTTGCATATCTGACAGGAAACCATCAACTTTAAAGGTAATATTCAGTTGCCTGTTTCTCTTCCCGGAACATTTTCATTGCCTAGGAAGACTGTCAAATTCAGGACATACAAACTGACTGCAAGCTTTCAGTCTGGATGAGGAACCTACATTTCCAAGGAAGGTTAAATAAAACAGTTTCATAGTCTGTGATGCATTTTTTGCACTTTCCTATAATTATGACAGCTCTTCTTGAATCTGCCACTTACTACTTTTTCTCTCATTGTGAATGACAGCTTTTTTAGGCCGGTCTTTTATGAGATTCTGCCAGTCTCCCATGGCAAAGGGACAACTTGTTCCAGGCTGATAAAAAGCAGTTCCCTACTTTCCGGCAAGAGGTTGTATGTAACTACCTTGAGGTATCATAATGACTATTTTACTGTTTATGGAGCACTGCTGGTGTACCAGGTTCTTCACAGGTAAAGGCAGCTGCCTGCCCACAGCCCACATGTCCCTTTGTGGCCTGCCTTGTGTCAGGAGGTGTGTCGGATAAGACTCACAGTTTCCAGCTCTCCTGTCACATCTATACCATCCTTTGAACTCTGATAATTTCTGAAGTGTAGGTATCAGAACTGAACACAGTATTTTAACAGAGCTTTAGCAACCTTTGTTTCGTTTTGACGGAAGCAAGGTCTTCAAACACTCCGTCTGAATCATCCTTTTCTGACACAGCACTGTGCTGGGAACATGTTGAGCACTTTATCCAAAATCTTCATGCAGGAAGAGCTTTCTAAAGCAGCCACCCCTATTTTGGATATCACTGGCAGTCTTTGCCTTACATCTGGTTTATGGACATAAGCACTTTGCAGTAGTAGAATGATCTGGGTCCCAACAGAGCAGTGACCTTACATCAGTATTTATTATCTTGTAACCCATATGTCATTTGGAAACATCGTCACTAAAGATCCTTTAGCACAGTATTCATGATGCAGAATATTAAAATTATACATATGGACTGCTACAAACCATCCCACTCACTACTATCCCCTTGTTCTGAAATCTCTCTGTGGATTCTTTTTATACTCAGCTGTTATGACCAAGTTAATTCAATATATGAACCATGTTTACAATTAAAGTTGCTTTGGCAAAATCCAGACATATAATACCAACTCTGCCATCTCTGTTGGCCAAAGCTTTTACCCTGCCAAAAAAAAACAAACAAGCTTTGTTTGACAGGACTTACTTCCATATATCGACCATTCAAGACAAAATACAATTATATCCTCATCCTGTAACTACTTGTATATATTGTACCAGATTAACCATTCTGTTATTGTAACAAAGTTCAGTGATAGACTACCTAGCCCATAGTTTGTTTGGTCTAACTAACCAATTAAAGCTTGTTCCTTGTAAATGTGGAAACTACATCAGTGTAAGGATGTGCATACCAAAATTTCAACATCTGCTGCCTTCCAGTGGAATGAAAGCAGAAAGAGCTTAAGAACTGAAATTTCAAACAAGTTATTAATGTTTCCTACAACAATCCAAAGGTGACATAATCATAAACTGAGAAGAAAAACAACAGTCCCTTTGAATATGCCTTAGGAGGTTGCAGACATCTAAGCGAATGTTACTGACATAAGTGGAAAGCCAACAAACATTTGACAGCAGCTGATAGTTTAAATGCAACAGTGTCCTGAAAAAGGCACTGTTACCATACTTCAGTGAGACACTAGAAAAAAAAGAAGGGAAGTACATGTCTTGGTAACAGTACGATCTGCCCCTTTCTCTCAGCTTTGGTGATCCAACTTCATCTTGCACCTTCCTATTGGCACCTTCAGGAGCCACCAGCAGTCAGACAGACCAGAAGTTGCTGAACCCGTTCAGCAGGCAGCTTCATTGGCACTACTGCTTTAGCAGGATGGGAGTGAGAAAGTCGGAAGAAAAACACTGGCAAGGAATGAGTTTCTTTTAAAGATTTTGGTGGTTTTATTACATGCTCTTGTAATTAATAATTTGTGCCAGTTGGAGATGATAGATTTCCTGAGGGACAGCATAAGTTCTGTTGGACAACAGAGAAATGCTAGACCAAATTTGGCTTTAACAGTGTTAATACTCAGTAATTACCCCAGAAACTCTTCATTAATTACTTATGCTAAGTACCTGAATTGAAATACTTTATTATGTGTCATAAGACTGAATTAACTTTGCCCATTCATAAACTGGTTAGGTTTGTTTATCCTTAAATTCAGAATAAATGTTGTTTACCCTCCAATGACATTCCTTGCTTTGCTATGCGTTGTTTTTTTTATCTGTGTTATGCTAAAATAGAGCAGACATCTGATCTGAAATTATTTGGAGAAGCAACATTCCGTCGGAGACGGGGACTGAACCTACATTAGACCTATGGAAACACAGGGAAAAGCTGGGGTACTGGTCTGTCCATTTACTCATTTGTGTACTGAATGAGTTACAGAGTTAATTTAATTTGCAGTCAGTTTAATGCTTTCCTTACCATTAGTCTGGGGTCTCCAGCAATATTTCTGGTTGCTGAAACCAGAAGCCTGAAGACTGGCTCAGAGATCTCCAGAGCATGACTGAGCAGGGAGACATCATGAAGCATATTGCAGAATTTTTCCCCTTGGTTTGGCTTACAAACTCGGAGTTAATAAATAAGAATCACAGTAATGTATTATAATAATTGCAGTTCTTCTGTTTAATTGTGATGACCCTTACACTTTACCAAATACTTTGATGTGATTATGGAGGGAGTCAACAAAGATGTTGATTTGGCAAGTGCTGGCATAGAGATGGTAACCTAGTTTGTGGGTGTGGGTGTGGATGCGTCTGTTCAGAGAGAAAGTGGGGTTTTGCTTTGGGTGGGTGTGTGTTTTTTTCATTTTTCTTTGTGTTTTTTAAATAAAGAAGAGGTTAATATAAATTTGTGCTCTGGATTCTACTAATGTCTCTTTTGTCCAACAGGCTCTTCAGAAAAGAAATTATCTTTGATACTTCTTTCTGATGCAGTGCCACATGTACAACAGTCTTTTGAATATGGGTCAAATGGGGGACATAGTTTTTAGATTGAACTCCTTCATGATCTTACAAGCGCCCTTTTTAAAAAAACAGTTGGGGTAACAAGGGTATAGTTGAACAATCACTGCCTTAAGTATTTCACAAATTATTGTGCCGTGTATTTTTGCTTCAGTCTACCTTTTTTATTTTTGTCTGTTTCTTTTTAAGTGCCTCTGAGATGTCCTCTACTTACTCATAAAACGTAAGAATATCTACTTACTTGTAAAATATAAGAATGTGCAGCACACACCAAATAAATTTGTAAGGCAATTCTAGTGCAATCGGTGAAGACACATCAAGGAGTCTTGCTTTATGTTACTAAATGCTTGATAGTTTATTATGTGGCGACTGGTATCTGAATTGGTACTTAGAAATTCTGCTATATACCTTAAAGGATCCAGATGGTTCCTGAAATGCTGATAAAATACGCTTAAACTGACATCTAAATGACATGTTATAAACTGTTTACCAGTTACTTGCCTGCTTATTGAAAATAACATAGACAACACCAAGATGAGTTATGATACTGAAATCTGAAAAGCTGACTTTCTTTGAAAACATCACATCAGTTCCAGTTGAAGACGTTAAAATCCCCCATAAATAACGTCATTGTACTTGGTATAACCCGGGAGGCCAGGTTTGCTGTAGCAGTTGATCCACATAGCCTCGCAAAACCAAATACGTGCATTGGTTTGTGCGGATTTCCTGAGTGATCCGTGTGAGGATACACAGACCTGGATAATGCTGAGACACTTTTCAGTTTCATAGAGCACTGTTGCCTACGTATAATCATGGACTTACAAGACTACATTGCGCATTTAGCTCTCTGAAACCCAAAAGAAGAAGAAAGCATGCAAGTCTTTACTGTTAGTATATTACTCGTTTTGTAGATCAAAAAAGAAAGCATACATTTCAGTGTTCACCAAAAAGCATGGCCAAAGGGGCATGTGCGTGGCATGCTTTGAAATGCATGCCTGTTACTTTGGGATGAGGCGGTACTCAGTGTAAGACAATGTGATGTCAACGGGACTCACAGTAAATCTTTAATTCTTAGGAAATTTTGGAGAGGATATTTAGGTGGATGGAGATAAAATGTCTTTGATTACCACAGGAGGAGAAAAGGTATGAAACAATTTTGTGCAAAAGCCTGGAAGACCCACTCTGATTCCTCTCAAAACAGACAGAGCAGAAAACCCAACTGTCCCCTGTTCCTGGCTTGCAGTCGAGACCTACTCCATCGCTGTTCAACAGCTGGATTTAATCTTCCTCCCTCCCTCCAAGGGGGCCGCTGAGGGGAAATGAGTTGGAATACGCCTGGCCACAGCCACGCTGCTGCATCAGCTTGGTGCCCGCGGCTGGCTCCTGAGCAGTCGGGAGTTGCAGTGGTCACTAAAGGGGGGCTGTTACCATGCTTTGGGGGATGTCAGGGAGGGGATCTAGCCATGACTCACCCCCCAGCATTTTTGTTTAATCTGGTCATTCTCACCTCTCTAGTCCAAGCCTACTAAATTTGGCAGTTCTTCCTTAGCATCCTCTTTACTTTCTTCCAACCACCTCTTCTCCCCGTAGGCGGGAGAGAGTGGCAGTTTATTTTGGTATTACAACACATCCACAGTGAACAGCTCAAATAAGGTTCTCTACCCAGATGAGTGCAGAAACCAACACAGTCAATGCAATTTCTGCGCAGCTCCCTGCTGGCCAAGGAACACATTACCAGTATGCGTGTTTCATTGTGCAAATTATGGAAAAATACAGAAGTGGATTGTTTGAAAATAAAACTGCAGAACTAGTGGTATATTGCAGAATACAGCCACTCACAGTCTCCTTTCCCCTCCGAAGAAATTGCTGTCGTGGGCTGGGCGATTACTTCCTGTATTTGCTGGTGATTACGTCTTGTGCTAATGGCTCCGGTGGAAGGAGCTGCTCGATACCCCCTGTGCTGATGGAGCTGTATGGGAGTAATTTGCAGGGCGGGAAGAAGGGACCAGTAGGTGCTCGTAAGAAGAAGCTGCCCCTCAGGAATACTTAAAAGTGATTCTTCAGTCACTTTTTCCCACTGCTAGGAAAAAATATCTGCAGTAAATCGAATCTTGCAGTTGACCACCTGTGTTAGCAGTAGCTTTCTGTAGAAAAGTATGGTTCAGATTGTTTTCAGGTGGATATTCCCAGTGGTGCAGACCTCAAGAGCTGTAAAGAGGAATTTCCTCAAATTTTTCTCTTTTGCTTGAGAACAGTCACTGAGAGCAGTCATGGAAAATACCGTCTCTAAGAGAAATCTTTTGAGAAAGTCACACGTATCTGACAAGTCATGAACAGGCAGAGCTATGGCAATTGGATTACAACCTGAACTACAACATGGACTACGTCAAGAGCTTTCAGTACAATTAATGTTTTATTTTGCTGTTCATTTGATTTGCAATTCATGTGGACTATTACCTCCCAGATGGTCTTGACAATAGCATTTGTAGTGATTTGTGTAATTTTGTTAAGTGCGCCATAGTAATTCTGACATCTTTTTACTCTTTCCTGCTCACTTACCCTGGTGTAGCAGAAAGGACATGTAAAAATTGATCTGTATCAGAAATGAAACTTCTATCTGTTAAACATGTCAGAAATTTTAGAATGGTTTTTGTTCCCAAAACCCAGTACATTTTACTATAGTTTAGATGGCGACACATCAGAGAGATGTTAAAAATCAATAGTCAGGAAGAAGTATCTCTGTATGAAGAGCTTTACTTCTAATATCTTTTGGAGTGCAAATTTGTGTTAGGGTTTTTTTCTAGAGAAGGCCTTTAGGATATACAGAAATTAAATCTGCCTGCAGCAGAGGATCATGCCTGTGCTTTCTACCACACAAACTCAAATCTGCTCTTAACCCTTTCAGAAATCTAATGCAGATGATAGGTACTGGCAGCGGAACTGCCACCCTGCTTGCCACTGCAAGTTTAGCTATATCTGTAGAACCTTATATAGTGAGTTAAACTTTAAATTTACATGTTACACTTCAGGGACACACACATGCTCCCCCACAAATATTCTTGTTTATAGTAAGGATTTTGGGCTCATGAAAATTGTAACAACTTCTGCAAAGGAAAAAGCCCACTGAAATAATGAATATTTGTAAAATATGTAGATATTAATTTTATTAATCTATATGCATGTTTATATATATAATGTATACAATGCATTTGCCAGTATTAAAGGCTGACAATACCTAGCGAACCATTTTCTGATTTCATTTTTGAAAGAATCTATCAGTATACATACTATGGTCATATTCACATGACAGAGCTTCCAACAGTCCTGAATTGCAACACTTTGGAGACATTTGCAGTTTTATATGTCTCAGGAAACCAAGACAAACCAGAAGGTCAAAGTTCAGATGTAAGAAAGAAGGAATTGGGAGACTTCTGAGCCATGTATGCTATGAATGTAATTGAGGTACCTCCAAAGTAAAATTAAAGCTCTCATTTTAAGGTAATATCCAATTAAAAGGCTATTATCTTTAATTTTGTTCTACTTATAACCAGCACAGCTTTAGTCTTTGCTACCTTACCCTGCCACCCCAGGAAAAACCAGCTCCCACTCTTGTTTCTCGTGATGGAGGAGGCCTGCTGCTGCAGCCCAGCTGCTGCACGGTAAAAGCTCCAGGGAGCCTGTCATCATTTGGGTTTCTTTGTTAATTAAGCCACAGTAAATCGCGCACAATTTTAGCAGTGCAGACAAAAGCAGCTCTTTGGCAGGCTCCTGGCTGCTGCTCCGTCCCACTCCTGCTGGCTGCCCACCAAGCAGCTGCTGAGAATCTGTGGGATCAGGGTTTCTGACCCCACACAAAATGCGTACTTTTCCTGGCTGCAGTGCTAGCCTGGGCGCTTGGCCAGCTTCTTCACCAGTCTCCTCACCAGCACACAGACAGCCTCTGGTACCAGGGGATGTTGAGCTAGAGCTAGCCTAGCCTAAGTGGCTGTAAGCTGTGAGGGGCCCAGGTTAACTGAGCTCAGGTGCATACCTGCTTTCCAGGCATCCATAAAGGTCCTCATGTCTTCCCACAGTTCCCCCCGAGGCAAAGACAAGCTTGCCCTTATTTGCGGCACTGGATCAAAACATGTTAGTATAAAGTACCATAGTACCTACTCCCATACACTTACACAGAAACAGGAAAAGCACTGTCAAACCCAGCAAAAATGTGCTTGATGGAGGCTCCTACCCTGTCTGGGTGCAAGTATGCGAAATATTTGCTATTGCTGGTGACACCCTCATGAGTCATTGCTTAATAACATCAGAGTTCAGGGCAAAACTGTGCCTGTAAGCCATTCTGGTAATCTCTGCCAGGGGCTAAGAGAGGAAGATGCATCATTCTTCAACCCATTCCTGGCTATTGACAAATGAAAGTGAAAGAAATTGAAGAAGGAGAATGCAAAAGTAAATGGTTTAATGTGTAAGGAAAAAGAAGAGAAAAAGATACATAAATATAAAAATAAAAAACAGAGAAAGAGAAAAGCAACTAATAGAAGTGTATGGAAGAAGGAGTGGAGGAGAACTGAAAGACACAAATGAAGAAACAGAAGTAAGGACTGAGGCAGCATATCAGACTATCACAGTGTTTCAACATTGGCAGGTTCTTTCAATGCCTTGGTACCTGCTTTCTTGCATCATGGTAGAATTTGGTCAACAAAATCATCATGGCAATTTACACCAAGGTGTATGCAAAGCCACCTCCACCAAATCCTGGCAAGTGCCATACCAGAGCGATGTGCCCTCTGCTTTGCAGTGCCAGTGCCTCACGTTCTGCTCAAACTGTCACCTCTTCTAGCTCCTCCAGGCGACTCCCTTTGTCAGGGGTGGCTTCTTTCTGGCTGTGGCTTTCAATCTCAGTTGAAGGCAAATCTCTTGGTACTTTGCCTAGTGATTGCATAGGCCCACAGCATCCTAGGAGTGCCACTGGCTACTCTGTCACTGGATTATTTTCCACCTTCTCCATCATGATTGGACATGAACACACATGAGCAGTAACGAAAAGGAATTAAAGCCCTTCACTTAACTCAACTCATTAACTTGTTTCTTAGTTGCAGTGTGTGTATCACTTATCTCTCTAATGAAGGAACAGAAACAAACAAACCAGTTACCCATAGCATCTGGAACAACGCAATTTCGCTATACAAAACTAAAAACACGTAAATGAAGGTATTTTCTCATTTTTCTGGGTCCATGTACTCCTACTTCCACATCAGTATGCACTGCATAGCCTGACTTCACTTTGCCTTCCTATACACCTAGAAGATGTTGAAACAGCACGTGGAAGTGTCAGACGTCCTCTGCCTGGTTCGGGAGCTGTTTCTCCATGTGGCAGAGCGTGAGGCTGTACCCAAGGAAACCCAAGGCTCTTTGCAGGCAGCTGCCTGCATGTGAAGCATTCCTGCCTGCAAGACGGAGCTTGCAATTGATGTGAGCCTCACCCGGGAGCTGCACTCCCCAGATCAGTAACTCCAGGTCTGTCACCACCAGCCCACCCAGCGGTACTGGGCTGATCCACCCAGGATCATACTGCCATCAAATTAGTCAGGGCATGGTAATAATGCCAGCCCTGTGCTGGCTCCCGAGGACAAAATACTTGATCCAGCCCCCAGCCTGTCACAAAGTTAGTCAGTCACAATTTCTGGGCAAGATTGGAAGAATCAGCTGTTCCAAAGGATCTGATCCAATACAGAGCCCTAAGTTACAAGTACCATATTGTTCAGCTGCATCCCCAAAGACAGCATTCACTTGTGGTTATTTTAGGTGATGAGTGGGGATACTGAAAATTGCCTGTGGAGACACAGGTGCAACAAACTTCACCTGTACATGACCTTTTTATATTGGGACTAGAGGTAATGTGGAAAGGAATATTAAGTAATAAGAAAAATGCTAATTTACCATAGAAAAATCATAAACCAATGTGTTTGTTCTTAGACAAGGTTATTGTTGATGCCAACACAGCTGTGGATCACCCAACTTCGTTTTGTGCCTGTACAAGCCATATACCAGTCCTAGGTATGTATGAGGGCTGAATTATCTAGATTTATACCAGCAATGTATCCAAATACTGTACTGTCACTGAAATCAGGGGAACGGCCTCTGACACAAGCTGGCTGCTCAGCTGCCTGTTAAGCAGGGTCAGGCTCGCTCCACCACAGCAGAACGAAATTGCCTACTTTCAGTACATAATTGCAAGGCAAAACCAACCCCAAGCCCCAAACAGCTGCTGATGAGAAATCACCTTGCATGAAGTAAGCCTTGTCTCTATCAATCCTGCTGCTTAGCATCAGCCCAAACTGAGCAGCACAATCATTTGCTCATTACAGAGAAAAACATGAGGCATGCTACTGGCTAAGGGAAAAACAAACCAACCCACCAAAAATAGTAAAACCAATGTGATCTGGAGAACATAAATAATTCAGAAGCTGCAGGAGGAGTCATTCAACTGAAGTGGGAAAGGAAAATAGATCGAACGAAGGCTTAAGTATGACTGAACACAGTAATGAGGCACCAGAAGAGCAAAGAATTAAGGGATTCCATGCAGACAGGGTTTCTTACCAGGAGGGACAAAAATCACAGAATCACACAGAATCACAGAATGGTAGGGGTTGGAAGGGACCTCTGTGGGTCATCTAGTCCAACCCTCCTGCCAAAGCAGGGTCACCTCCAGCAGGCTGCACAGGACCTTGTCCAGGCGGGTCTTGAATATCTCCAGAGAAGCAGACTCCACAGCCTCCCTGGGCAGCCTGTTCCAGTGCTCCGTCACCCTCAGAGGGAAGAAGTTCTTCCTC
>Ga0181612_126798_pt1 | contig 13436 bp, 5 predicted proteins | sample HoacroProtozoa21_FD_119630 | JGI IMG/M metagenome (GOLD analysis project Ga0181612, IMG submission 119630) | Hoatzin crop microbial communities from Cojedes, Venezuel. Combined Assembly of Gp0051906, Gp0051904, Gp0051908 | reverse complement strand
CGAGACCCCACCTGGAGTCCTGTGTCCAGCTCTGGAGCCCCCAGCACAGGAAAGACACAGACCTATTGGAGAGGGTCCAGAGGAGGGCCACAGAAATGATCCGAGGGCTTGAACAACTCTCCTGTGAGGACAGGCTGAGAGAGTTGGGGCTGTTCAGCCAGGAGAGGAGAAGGCTCCACGGAGACCTTATTGTGACCTTTCAGTACTTACAGGGGGCTCATAAGAAAGACGGGGACAAACTTTACTAGGGCCTGTAGCAATATGACAAGGGGTAATGTTTTTTAAACTAAAAGAGGGTAGATTCAGACTAGATGCAAGGAAGAAATTTTTTCCAGTGAAGGTGGTGAGGCACTGGAACAGGTTGCTCAGAGCAGCGGTAGATGCCTCATGCCTGGAAACATTCAAGCTGAGGCTGCATGGGGCTCTAAGCAATCTGATGTAGCTGAAGATGTCCCCACTTACTGCAGGGAGGGACTGGACTAGCTGACCTTTAAGGGTCTCTTCCAATCCTACCCATTCTATGATTCACAACTAATCAGAGATCGCATTCATAAGAATTTCAAAGTGTACAATACATGGAGGGAGGCTGAGGGGAACAGAGGACACCACGATCAAAAAGTAATGAACTATCTGCAGATGCAGAAAACATATTTTTCCAGTTAATACATCTTCCTGCAAAACTGCAAGTCAAATCCTTTTTCTTCTCACACAAAGCACATATATTCAACTCCAAGCAAAAGAAAAATCAATGCAGTTAAGGGTAAAGCGTATTTCCAGGCAACTGTAGGATAGCTGTACTGTTATTCAACAGAGCTTAATTCGAAGTAAAAAAAACTCATACAGGAATATTCAAGTTATCTTACCTCAAAAATAAAGAGAATAGAATCTAATTCTTCTCTCTGAGACTTGTGACCTAGATGCAATTAAAAATAAAAGACACACTTTCATTATCAAAACAAAATATAAAGAACACTGACAAAGATCCTTAGATGCATAAAACAAAAACATGCATTTCTGCAACCACAAGACTTCTTTTGCATTCCTTCTACAAATATTTGCAACTATTTCCTAGTTACAGTTTATAATAGTTACAGTTTGTATAACTTTCTCTTATGGCATCAGCAGCTGGTAGAGATTAAGTTAGACAGTACCCTGCTAAACAAAACTTAGAATAATTCTACAGAACACAAAAAGTGGAACACCTTAAAAATCATTATTTTGCAAAAAGGGCAAAGCCAGCCATCACACAATAAACTTTCAGTGCTCGCCTCCACAGCATGCTCCTCGAATAGCTCTGCCTTAATGTACAAAGTTAGTGCTTACACATATTTCTACATATCTAATGCTGTCATTTGTGACTACAGACATGCTGCCTTATTTTATAACAAACACAGATGCACGAAGACAAAAAAAATGTTGTATTTGAAACACTCACCTTTTTGTTTAAGACCTACTTCAATAGTCACAAAGTTTTCGAAGAACACATAATATATATGTGAGAAATGTAGGTCGAAAAACTGTTTGAGATCAATTGATTCTGCATTCTCTGAAAAACAGAACAAAATACTGTTCTTGTTTCCTTCAAATATTCAGCGTCAACCACTGCATACCATTATCCAGTAGTAAGAACTAAAGATATTTAAAAGAAAAATTATTATTGGCAAAGAAATTCTTGGAGTTTTCATTCTTTCAAACTGAAGCTAAAGAAATTCAGTATGGCACACCACAAGTACCTAGTGAATTTTAAAACAGGAAGCAGCGTCTTCTTGCGTGACAGTAATGCCCGCACACCCCAGATGTGAGCCAGATGAACCAGAATTCCACCAGGACTAGCACTGTACAAATTAATGCTGTTTTAACTGCTAACTTAATAGAAATAAAGCTAATGACCCTGCCCACACTCCACAACAGAAAAAACCATCACTGTCCCCAGCTGTAACTACTAGACACAACCAAGCTTCCTTAAGAAGCTGGAGAACGATAAGTGAGGACTGCCTCTGCTTGGTAAACAGGTTGGGAGGAAGCAAACAGCAGCACTGGATTCCCACCGCTGCCTTCTTGCTCCCTCCAAGCTCCAATACGCACTTTCCTTTCCGGTCTGGCCCAGTCCCCTGTAGTCCTTTGACTGCGTGGTCTCAGGAGATCAGAAGCTGGGACCTCAGGGATACCCTGAGGCGGAAACATCATTGTGAGCGTAGAGAGGATGTGCTTTCTTGTGCACCCCAGGAGGGTTTCCAGACTCTCCTCCCACAACTTCAAAGACAGTTTTGTGCAAATCCAGAGTTAAAGAAATACACGATGATTTACCTAGGTTAATTTTAAACTGATCATTTAAAACAATTTAAAGCCCTAGCACATACTGAACCAAAAGACACTCCCTGTCCTGTTATTTAACTCCATGAGACTAGACAGACTAGGTGGACAGAACAATAGCACAGAGGCACAGAGGAAGAGCAAGACAAGGCAAAGCTCTGAAACAAACACTAACAAAAACATAAAAAAAAACAAACATGAAGAAAGGTGAGGCAGATAAAACCTTTGTACCTTTCACCAGCTCTGTACACTGAGGCACCATCTTTCACTGTAGATGTATCTTTTATAAGTGCCCTTCTAATTCTTTACTGGATCATAGCTTTTTGACTCTTTTTAGGATGACATCAATCTTTATCATCTCACATGACCAGTAGAGTATAAAGCACAGAAACAATCAATTGAAGGATGGCCAAAAGCATGGCATATTTTCAATTCTCTTTTACTACACAGCTCTACAGGTCTGCCAATTCAATTTTATCCCAAATTTTGCTATAAAAGTTTCCAATACGTGTTGAATTTTTGGAATATCACAGCATTCTGCCAGTGTCTTGCATAATCAGTGTGGTGGACTCAGTGTTCCTGGAGAACACAGTGCTGTATTAACAGCTAAGATCAACTCTCAAAGCAACACAGCTTAGCTAGCAATAAACTTTGTGGTGCAGAGTGGCAAGCGTGTGCCTGATCATCTACATGACTACCTAACCTCCAGTTTTGCAGAAACTACTACGCCACTTACAGATCAGCAGCTGAACTGCTCGAGTTCAGAGTCTGAAAGACTAAAGTAAGGACAACAAAACCCAACTCCACTTTAAACAATCTAGACCAGTTTTTAGGAGGTCAGGGCAAATACTGAAGAAACAGAGCTGTGACTAGAGCGTAGGCACAACCATTATATCCACTTCCACCCACGGGGCAGAACTCTAAGCCAGTTCTAGACTATGGACAAGAAAATATAGCAAGAGGCAAATCAAAAGGTTTTAAGGCAGAATGAGTAAAAGGAAAAGAAAGCAACGACTGTGAATTTCAGGAGAAAGGAGGGTGGCAGAAGATAATCTTTTAAGTCCATGCATTTAATTGCTGTATGGGAATTGCACACAGCAAGCAGTGGAACGGTTCACTTAATGCAGAGTGGAAAACACTAGTTCCAAATACTACAGATTGTAAGCAGTTAAACAGGCACTCTGCCAGTCGACACACAGGAATGCTGCATTTTTGCAGGCACATTAAATGTTTAATTTCCTGATACACGCCCTTATTCCTTCCCCAGACATGGGTCAACTCTGAAGCAGACAAATAAAAAAACAAAACTTAAAGACTCAATATTAACCCAAGAGTTTGTAATTTTTGGAGGCACTACTCCTTAGATTCTTCAGGAGGCAAACTAAAGGCTTGCCCACATAACCAGCTGAATGGTGATTCTCATCTTAGCACATAATAACTGTGTGACATTTGCATACATAAAACTGGCACTGTGGTAAGGCATTCTGCCTTTCCAGAGTTCTGTTTGGGGGTGAATTTCAGAGGATGGTCTTTTTATTTATTTATTTATTTAAGAACAGTATGGTGCCAATCACCTCAGAAAAGACTCAAAGGAGCATTAGTAGACCTGTATTATTATCATTAACACCCAATTAACACTAAAAGCATACTTCCAGAATAGAGCTATAGCATGGAAGAGCAGGATGAAAGTAAAAAAAATTCATTGAGTTTGCAACTTTTCTAGCAAATGCATTTCACCCCAGTTTCTTCCTCAGATCACACTTGATAGCATAAACAAGAGCGAGTCTTTGGAATTCAAACAAATAGTTAACAAGTGAATTCTTGCAGTAAGTTCTGTGGCTTCAGATGGAAGGAAAAAAATGGCATCATTTTATTTAATGGGAATTTTGTCCTGCCATTACCTAAAAATAATACTTCAAAAAAAACCAAAAAACAAACCCCAAACCCCACCCCAAACTATTTCTGTTAATGCTGAAAACCAGCTTTCCTTCTGAGGAAGGGAAAAACAGTTGCACGTCTGAAAAGTTGGCCACCTGGAGTAAGAGATAGCCTCTGCTCATATCAAAGGATGCTTTTAGTGATTCAGTGGTCCAGAAATTTGGACTGCTGACAATGCCTTTTTCATTAATTAAGAATCTGTTTTTTTTCCCCTAACAGGAGTGTTTCTAAAACATTCAGTTCACCTTTACCCTTGTGATCAACTGAAGATACAGCTCTTTGATTCTCTCATCTTAAACCATTTTCTCCAACACTAGGTCATTGTCTCCTCTCTACACTCTCCCAAAGCATCAAGAATGCTGCATACAGAGGTAAAAATCGTTTCCTCTACAAAGAGCATATGCATGTCCTTTTCACACAACCTTGAACTGGGAATTCACAGGAAGTTATTTGTCTTCTTTGGATACTTAATCTTTTCTGCCTTTTTAAGAAGGAAGACATTGCCTTGTTTTTACATGAATTGGGATTACACAGAAACAGGCTTTCATCCATAATTTACAGTTCATTTATTTATTTATTTTTAAACAGATTAACTTTGTATTCTCCTACCACATATTTGTGTAACTAACACTAACGTACTCCTTGTGTTCTTGGTACTTATGCCCAGATTGGGATGGGGTGAAGGACTCAGAAACATATCTGGCACCATATAAAATAGTCAGAAAAGTTTATCAGAATGGGAAAGTGGAAAATGGGACAATATGTATATATTCCTTCTTTTCAACAATGTGAAAACTGAAGCTTCTACTGTACAAAGCATAGTTACAGTACACCAACATCCAGATTTTCAGCATCGTTTATGGAAGCTGTTTGTCAAGAAAATGCAGTTCTCTTCATGCTTCACAAGAGCAAGAAACATAGTTTTTTGGTTGCCGAGTTTTCCTTAATAATTTTCTGTAACTTAAAAATTGATACAAATCTGATCTCTGCATTAACTCTGTGTGTTCAGTGGTGCTTTTGGGTTGCTTTTTTTTTTTTCACGGAGAAAGTTACATTTAAGCACAAAGAGATATCACACAGCTTCTCTGTCCCTCCTCTTATAAAACTTTTCTAACAGTAGCTTGAGTTTTTTCTAGGTTCAGCATTAAGAAGGTAAGTTACCTTTTTTGGTTTCATTTTTAGAAGTTGTATTCAGCTTACGGACTTCTGTTCTATTTTGATGCATGAAACAGGGAACAAAACTAAAAATGGAAGACTAGTTATCTAAGCTATTTGTATGACCCTCATTACAAGAGCATTCTAGTACCACATCAACTGGAATTTGCATTTCCATTAAATCCACTGAAACTTGGAAGTTTTACTATTCCCCACCTTATACACTGGAACTGTAAGACAGGAGGACTAAAGAAAAAACAAAACAAACAAACAAACACACCAACAAAAAACCCACACCCAAACAAACCAAAAAACTCTCCACCTCTCCTACCAACTTCTATGCTTACATGTGACTCTACTTTTCGGAACCGACTTTCACAGACTTTCGGAAGGCCAGCTCTTTTGAAGGTTAATTGTTCAAAACTTTCTGAGAGGTTATATTCTTTTCAAGTAGATATTCAAACCTTAAGTTCCCACATTGACCATTATAGGCAGGGAGGATTCCTAGGCCAAAGTCCTGTGGAAAATTTGTTCTGCCACTGAACTCTGCCTAAGAGTAAACCCATTTACTCCAAGCCTTTTATTACAGTTCAACTAGCGGCACATCCCTTTTTAACCAGGAATAATTTGCATCCATAGAAGTGTTTCAGTATTTTAATAAAAATTTAACCCTTCAATAGAACGCATTTGAAGAATACTACTATTTGATTACAATCTAAGAGTGCCACCTCCAAGATCTTAAAAAAAATGACTGTTGGATGTAAAACATGAAACAGAAGCAACACAGATTTTTACTCTATATTTAAACTTTTATGGGATCACCTGAGCAAGATTCTGCAAAGCTTACAAGTTTACCCATACAACACCCAATCGTCTCTAGGAAGAGGATCTCAGTGGGCTTTAACTTCTATTACACACAATTTGCCCTCCCTGTTTATTTTATTTTCTACATACTACCCTATAAGTCATTATAAACTAATCCGTAACACTTGTTATCTATTTACCAATTCGTTGAATTAGCAAAAGAAATACATCTATAGTATTTAGACGATTGCCTGCTGTATGCAATTAAAGTATTATAAGGCAGGTAAACTGGTACTTTCCATACAGGACAGAACTTTAAAAAGGTAAACAATCAAAACAGTGAACTTAAAACTAAACCAAAAACACCCCACCCCCCAGATCTTAGGTATCTATTAACTTTTCTGAAGAGAACATTAACATTCAGCAGTTCACACACAGCATCGCAGTAATTTACCACAGCGTTTAACATAACAGTTTACACCATTACAGATCAAGTTGTGGTTAATTTTACCTTCGACTTTAAGTGTTTCAGGATTTAATAGTATTTTTATACATAAAATTGTTACAGCACATAGTATAACAAAAAATTTATCCTATCTCATTCTGAGACTTACTTGCTTTTAAGTCACTTTTCCCTCATCCCTACCCAAAAATAAAACACCCGTGACAACTGCAGCAAACAATGAGCTGGAAGATGACCAGACTTCTATTTCTGTAAAGCAGGGGCCCGCTACAGACTGAAGTGTACAGTATCAATTCTCATAACAAACTGGTGCCATTAGAAAGCAAGAGGTTTCTAAGCGTCCTCAATTTCAGTTAACATACAAGCAAAACGGCCAACAGAACTTACTCATTCTTAATTCTCCAAGCTGGAAAATTTAATGGCTGCTTTACAGCAAAACAGTACAGAAGTTCAGTTACATATGGATAGTTTCTCAAATAGAAAAGCATGTCATTTAGATAAGTTAAGTGGAAAACCTCTGGAACTAACTAGTAGCTCTGGCATCATTAACAGACTGTCAAACTGAGAGACCTGATAACAAACCACAGCATTTCAAACACTGAGCTACAAATGCAAATCTGTTAAACAAGGCCTTCACATTAGTGATCTGAAGCAGTAAGGGGTAACAGCTACTTAACAAAAACTATTCCGTTTTTTTAAAAAGGTAATTTTGTCAAAGAAAATATTATTGAGGTTTTTGGTACTGGAAAAGGAATACACTTCAAGCAATCTTCTAATGGACTTCTATTTCGCGTCACGTAAGTCTGAATTCCTGATCACCACCATCTTTTAGAGACAAACATACAGGGAGCTGTGGTGTGGAAATCAGGGATGAATAAGCAGGTTCACTGCACCAACGAACACCATCTACATACAAACTGTTACTAATTTCAACACCAGTGCTCTACAGGAATGCGCCGAAGCGGCTGACAGCTCTCCAAGCTGACTGTTTCAGGCCGCCTGCAGACTCCAGAAGAGGTAGGCTAGTAAACTTTCAAGAAACGCTTCAGTAACAACTCACGCATGTTTCAGAGCTGAAGCTTTTATTTAAGCAACTTCAAAAACTTGCACAGTGGTGCACTTATTTCCATTCTGAACTGCCACAAGCTAAACCCACAGGGACCCTTCCCTCGCGCCCGAGCCGTGCCGTTGCCAACCCAGCCAGGGGCTCTGAGCCACCTCCAGCCCTCGCTGGCCAGCAGCATCGGCCACTGCCGCTCCCTGAGAGCCGAGCGTAGCATTGGCCAGAACCCTAAGGCAAAGCAATTCTTCTCCCTTTTCTCCTGGCCAAAACAGCACAGAATGGGTTCAGGGTTAAGTCAAGACTGACAGAATATCAAGTCTAATTTCTTAAACTGCACTCAACCCGCAGCCAAATCCATGAATTACAGCGGTGACATGCCCTCTGCAGTTAAAATTACCAGGCAAGGGAAAAAAAAAATCTACAACTCTTGCCAAAAATAATACAGCTTTGCACATCCACAGAAACTTCTGGAACAGTTATCTCCAAAGAAAATTCCAGGGAGCTAGGTTTGCTGCAAGTTCTCACTCGCCTGTCACTTTAACAACCATAAAACCTTTTTCATTTATTCTGGCATATAAGTGATATCCTAACGAGTGATGTTTACGATGTGCAACACCAACAAATGGCATCCAGCTGAAGCATTAGGGCTGACTGCCCGTAAAATACATTTCTAAAATTAAATTCTCTTTAGACAAATGCAATCTAAGCATATTGTTTAATATTAAACAATGTATCAGAACAGATGTCCAATGCAGCCTGCTTTGTTCTGTCCCGTCTAGCCTGACTTTTTCCTTTCAGAGATCGCTTACATGAGATGTCGAGCATTAACCAATCACCAAGAATTACAACAAAAAAAACAAACACTCCACATTTCAAATACTCTCTGAGCATTACATTTTAGAAGTGTTCTCTCCATGGTTCCAGAGATATAAGCAGTGTCTTTTTAAGATATCAAATGTAAATAAAATAATTTATGAGAAAAACGATATACTCCTTTTTCCTTTATACAGGATTAGCAGATTACAGGCTGGTAACTCCTACTCTACTAAAAAAACATGAAGAAGGAAAAAGAAAAAAAATTCTCTTTAGAATTCAACCCTAAAAGCAAATTTTAAACCAAGTAAATTCATTTGATTTGTTTACACACAGTAAGTTTACGCAGAAATGATTAAATATTTAGGGGGAGTTAGCCTTTTTTTTTTCTTAATACATATAATTACAAATTCTGACTGAAACCACAAATTCTACAGGTAGCAGCAACATGCTTGATATCAAAACTAGAACAAAACAACAAGTCAATATTGTTAAGGTAGGACGCTACAAAAGGGTCACATATCTAGCTGCCTTAACTATTTACAGAGTTCTCAAAGCACTGTTTTAACAAAAGGACAAATCAAGCTTGAAGGATTACTAGAACAAACTTTTAAGAACCACCGTTTTAGAACCACAGAATTTTAGTTTGATGTTGAAGTCTGATTAAACAGTGCAACACCGATTATAAGAACAATGTAATATTATTTCCATGTTATTTCCCCTTAACGATCCTAAAAATTGCAATTAGCTGCTAGTCCACTGACAATTGCTAAAAATGCTTTTTTTCTGGAAAACCACTGGTTTCCTTCTGCAGGCAACACCTAATCCCGTAAGGTACACTCCGTGTCTCCATTTCCATCTGCCAGAGAGGGCTCAGACCCGCACGACGCGCAGCTGGCAGCCCTCCTTGGGACAGGGCCGAGGCACTGCCATGCAGGCGGCAAGGGGACCCCACCACTGAAGCAGCTCACACTAAACGAAACTGCTATGGCCCTTCCAGTGTATAGCAAGAAGACAGAAGAATAGTCTGATAAAGTCACATACTGACCAAGATAGCATTAGGGAACTGTATGAGACTTAAAGGTACTTCCCAGAACTAATACAGTGAAAAAAAAAAAAAAGGGGGGGGGGGGAATGAATGGGTAGAAACTAATCCACCTCAAAGGAAACAAATCTCTTAAAGCAGATAGTTCCAGCTGTTTCAAGAAAAATACTGCTGCAGCAGGAAAACAGTGAAAAGCAGATTACCTTCACTCAGACCGGTTCGTCCCAGGATATGGGACTTCAATCTATTTCCAAATTTTCTTAGCATTTCTCAGTGATAACAATATTTATTACTACTTGAGGTCTCCTAAAGGCTTTAACCTCCATTAAAAAAAAAAAACTTATGTTTGTGACATGCATAAATTGGTCACGTATTACATTTACTTTAACAAATAACTTAATCAATTCTGAATTAGTCACCTAAATTTCACTGAATTTTCCTTGGTTCCTGAATTACAAAAAAAGGCTGAATAGAGCTATACTGAAGCAGAGCAGAGAACCAGCCAGACAGGACACTGCAGTGAAGTGGCAAAGAGCAGTTACGTACAAAGAGTTTCAGCAAAAAAAATACAACTCCATTTCCCCCAGTATGGCTACAACTGATAAGTCTAGCACTCAGGAGCTTCCCAAGCCAAAAATCTTTTACTGCCACTTCAGATTTGGTAGGCCTTAATAGACTTTATTTCCTAGCCTTTTTCATATATGTTTATATAATTTTCACTATCTGCCCCTACAGAAAGAGATTCCAAAGCTTTCAGTGTCTTCTCGCATTCAAGTTTTACTCTCACCTGAGTCATTCCCATCTCTGAATCCTCTACACACTGATTGTAGCAATAAGACTACTAAAGCTTTAATGATATTTGGCGTAATGGTACACCACTGTTTCACCAAGACATGAAATTTTCTATATTCCTTATGCAGTCAGACTAATTTACATTTTCTACTAAATTTAAACTTTGTCACCAATGACACAATAATTTTTCCTGAAATAATACAACTCACTGCATTCTAAGTTATCTTGTAAAAGGCATTTAAATAATCCCATCTAATGTACGCTACCTTTAATTTATTAATAATAAACGTCACTTGCCTTGGTGCTATCCGTTCACTTAGCTTCTTATTAAGCTCTCTGAAATTGTTCAGTCTCTTCTGGTCTTTACTAACAACCACATTATACTACCTTAAATACTTTTAGATGATGCCTGACTTGCACCATCGCCTTGCAGGACCCAACTGTCAATCCTTTCCCATAATGAAATGTTTTATATTTCTCCTCTTTGGCTAACAGACAACCAGCAGTCTATAATTCACAGGCACTCTGCTCTTTTCATGACTATTCCATTATTTTAGCTTACTGGAGAACTGCTGCTTTGGACTCCTTGATACAGTATTCCCTTTCCTCCCCTCAAGTCTTAAACCACGAATACAAGGCCATGCTTCAGTTTCTCTTTGCCGAACCAACAGCAATAAAAAATTAACTCTGGTCCAATACACTTTGCAAGCCTACTGAAACGATTTTAAGTTTAAGAATGCAGGAAAATTCTCTCCTTCTCCTGGATGTGAAACAGCAGGGAATTCTCTTCTGGATAGCCTTTTAGTCTCCAATATGCAGGGCCTAAGAGCAATAAGCAAGACAAACCTTTTTTCAGTCATAAAGATGCTGAACAGAGCTGAACTGAGATTTCCTCCCCTCTCCCCTCAGACAGTCTGTTGGCAATAGCTAGCATGGCTCCCTTGAGCACATGGAAACGCCAATTATTACTGAGCTGGGGGATTGTCACTGAAGAAAAAAGATAAACAGGAAAATAGAGCACTACGCTGCTCAAGCTGCAGGATGGTGCCTGCACGCAAAGCCACCTCAGGTAGCAGTCTGTCTTACGTTGGCACATTATTTTTTTAATCTGGTCCTGCAGACTAGTCAAAGAAACAATTGGAGAATAAGGGGCATAGAGCTTATGCTTTGAAAGCCAGTTTCAGGAGCTGAGCAATTCAAGGAATATAACAAGGTGATCACAGCAGAAGACAGACTTCACATAATCTGCTCTATACTTCTCTTGCACTAGGGTAGGAATATGTAGAGAAATATCCTACGGCCTCTGCCCCAAAGAAAGACCTTGGTTTTGTACCTCTTGCATCTAAGAATATTGGCGTAACAACAAAATCTTGTAGATGCATCCAAGACAGACAAGCTGAAGAGTACCGTCACACCTTTAGCTACTTACACAGGCACGCACTGTATTCTCGCAAATGCAGAGAAAGGATGTGTGGGAGCTGTGCTTCAACAGCTGAGATGTACGCATGTGCGGGGGGAAAAGGTGAATGGCCATCACATGAAAACATGCCCCAGCAGATTTAGTCTGTCGTACAGTCAGTAAGCAGAAACCTTAGATTAGATAAGAATGTCTGCTTGATGCAGAGCTCATGACTTACACCTTACAGAATGCATCCAAGTATTAACAAAGCTGAAGGAAAATCTTGTAAATAAAAGACAAGCAACAGCAATATCAAATCTAGAACAGATCAGGTCAAAATCACACAGATTGTTTTGCAGGCTAAAGCAAAACTAGAAATACTCATAATATTTTAGCCAGCAAACCTAAATTCAGAGAGGTACTTAGTTTCTTTATGAAGCTCTTTCCTCTTCAGTTTCAGCTGATGAAGTAGCTAAAAATAAATAGAAATCAACATAAAGCAAGCCACAACTGGCTCAGTACAGCTAGTCAAGACGAGTGGTAACATTCTGAGTGAGGCAAGAGGATACATCTGACAACTGAAGTGTCTTGGATAGCTAGCTAACCAACCATCCTCTATTTCAAAAGTCTAAATCATTATTACGTTGCAGAAAATCCGTCACGCAGCAGCAGATGCTGTCATTCGGGAACACCTGTTCCTTCAAACATCAATGCAAAAGAAAAAAAGGGAGCAATAACCATTTTCCTCTGAAAGGAAAGAATCTAACTTGGGAGGCCAAGGACAAAGTATGTAAATACCCCAAGACTGTGGGCAGAAATCAAAACAATCCATTCAGTACTCAGTGCCAAATACGGAATGCAGTTGCCCTTGACCCAGCCCTACTCACTTGTTGATAAACTGTCAGAAGCAACACATGCACCTACATCAGGCCCAAAAGACTCTCTGGAGCAAACTTCTTTTTTCAAGGACAGCTTGATGACAATGACTTAGATTTTTACAAACACACACAACTAACATATGTTTTGGAATGGTTAACTCTGTTCCCCACCCCCCCCCTCCGCTTTTTCATTAGGCAATTATTGCATCTGATCACAATTTCTAATTCACTGGTCAGGTTAAGCAGCTCTTCACACGGAACCGCAGCAGTACTTTAGTGCTTATGTCCCCTCCTTGACCAACTGGCAAACCAAGTGTTTTCAGACTACGCATATGAGTGCTCATCTGTATCTACTCTCCTGAGCACTTACTGTTGTAGCTCTTACCTTGAAAACGCGCACGAACGCAAGTTGATACCGTAAGCATTTAGGGGAGACGGATGAGGGAGGCACAAGCACCTTCATCGCTCACCGCACGCTTCTGTCCGAGCGTACTGACTTCGCAGCGTTAGTGCAGCTCTCGGGAACGCTTCACGGGGGCAGCGCACCAGTTCTGCGCCTCCACCACGGCCGCCGAACGAATCCCACCCCGGCCGCGCTGGAAACGTACGCGCCTCAGCACGGCGGCCCCCGGCACACAGCCGAAACCCCGCCGGGCCGGCCCCGGGGCCCCTCGTCCCGCCGCCGCGCCGGAGCTGGCCTGGGCCGGGGCGACGTGGGGGGGGGGGGGGGGGGGGGGGTGCCTGGGCGGGACGGTGCCGCTGGCCCGCGCGTG